>Ga0137403_10001778_pt1 | contig 26897 bp, 27 predicted proteins | sample CZOMad2_1_16fung_FD_122057 | JGI IMG/M metagenome (GOLD analysis project Ga0137403, IMG submission 122057) | Vadose zone soil fungal communities from Angelo Coast Range Reserve, California, USA - CZOMad2_1_16fungal (Hybrid Assembly) | ecosystem: Environmental > Terrestrial > Soil > Vadose zone... | reverse complement strand
ATAACAGATCGTTTGTTGCCGTGCATGAAAGTCAACGCCGATATATATTGTCTCCATAGCGCCTCCTCTCAGTCTCCTGTCAAAGAGAGCCGCGAGTTTACCACCCGCGGCGGGAGGCGCTTGCTTCATAACATCACCACCGAACTCTTGATACGCTAGCGAAGGCTAGTTCGCCATGATATAAGAGAAAGCGGTCTCCTAATCCTACAAGCAAGAAAGGGAACTCTTATGAAGGCGACTTACAAGTTTGCGCGAACTGTCTTGATTGCCGCGGTTGTATCACTAGTTAGTCTGACAGCGCTGGCGCAGGAAAAAAAGATCACTGCGAAGCAAGTACCCGCCGCGGTCATTTCGGCTTTCAAGAATTCCTATCCGAACGCGACCATTCGCGGGTACGCGCAGGAGAAGGAACACGGCAAGACGTTTTACGAAATCGAGAGTAACGAAGGAACGACCCGGCGCGACATTCTCTACAACCCCGATGGCACGGTCGCCGAGACGGAAGAGAGCATTCCACCGACAGACTTGCCCGCTAATGCCCAACAGGCAATCCATCAGAAATATCCGAAGGCGGTGATTTCGCTCGCTGAAAAAACGACGGCAGGGGACAAAATCACTTACGAAGTCGCAGCGAGACAGGGGAAAAGGCGCATCAGCATGGAGTTCGATGCCAACGGCAAAGTACTCAGTAGCAAGATCAGGTAGTGCCTACGTGTCACTCTATGCTTATTCGGCGACCAAACATTGGCACGTTCATGTTGGTTTTCCCCTGGAGGGCGGCGCGAGCAATCTCGAGGTCGGCAGCCAGCCGCAATTCCGGGCGTTCGATCTGATTTGCCGCCGCGAGCGCGTGGTCAAAATCCAATCGAGCGAGCACGGCCAGAGTCATAATCAGACTATTGATGACGTTGCCCAGCATGTTCGGACCGGGCGTAATCCACTCGCCGTCTTTCAGGTAGTGAGCATCGAACCCATCTAATACGGTCGCTGCCTCGGCCAGTTCGTTGGTCTTAAGGATGAGTGCTTGCACGATGGTAAAGCTCTGGTCCGGATCGAGTGAAGCATAGCCTTGCGCCAGTTGCACCTGTCCCCACACCTGACCGGCGCCCGGCCGCGCGGCATCAACCATGGTCTTCACTTCATTAAGCAGTTCCAGGGCGCCCTTCTTGTCGCCTTTGCTCGCCAGGGTGGCCGCCAGCCGCGCCAGAGTTTGAACCCGACGCTCGAGCTGTGGCACTCGACTGAGCATCTGGCGCACGTCCGCGATCTTGTCCTGGTTAATCGCATTCTCCACCAACTGATTTTCGATTTGGGCCAACATCTGCCGCCGCTGTGCCGGATCAGAAACCAGATCCGTAACAATCTGCCGCGCGCGATTGGCATCACCGCTCGCAAGCGCTTTCCAGGCGGCTTGCTGATAGATCTGGACCTGAAGTTCGGCTGGATACCTGGGCGCCAGAGCCAGCACATCGTCGACAGTTCCATCCTGTGCAATTCGATTCATCTCCTGGAACATCCGCGTGCTGGGATCGAAACTGCGTTCCACATTTTGCGACCATTGCCGCATAGGTGCGGCGCGCGCGGGAACGTACTTCTCGATCAGCGGCATCAGGGACGGCAACTGGCCATAAATATTCTGGGCCATGTTCATGCTGTTTTGATCAGTGGGAGTAATGGCCAGGGCTGAATTGACCAGCGTGCCGAGCAAATCTCGATAAGTATCCTCGTCAGCCTGTGGGGGCTGAAACCAGAGGAGGTTCCAGGCAATGTTCGCGGCTTCGTTATTCCGGCTCGGGTCCTCGTGCTTGATCTGCTCGACGATTTCTTTGTACAGGGTTATCGCCGCCTTGGGATCTCTTGCCTGCAACTGGCTGACGAGATTTATCAGATTGTACGAAAGGCCCCGCGATAATGTGGCGCGCGCCAGCTCAAGTGCTCGCGCGGGATTCTGTTTGGCAATCAACCCTGCCAATTGCAATTCGAGGTTGGTTTCCATGTCCCCATACCACTTTGCGCGGGGATCGTTTGAGGTCGCTACGCGCGTAGCCTTTAGAAGGGAGATGGCCGCATCGGGATCGTGCGCTGCCAGGCGATTCACTAGTTCCGATCGCTGCTGGCTAATCCAGGTGAGTTGTTGGTAGAACTCCGGATCGCCAAAGTCGATATTGGCGATCAGGTCGACCAGTTCATCCGCTGCAGTCTTAAACAGAGCGCGGGCGCGTTTCTCGTCCCGAGTCCAGAGCAGATCGGCAATCCCGCATTCGGCCCGCAGGCGATTCCCCGGCGCGTGCAGGTTGGTCACCTGGTCTGAGATTTTTTCAAGCAGGTCAACGGCCTTCTTTTCGTTGGCCGGTATGGGCTTTTCATCTCGCGTAAGTTCGGCCGTGATTTGCTGCGCCCGAGCAGTGGGGACAAGAACCAGCAGGAGCAGCGACAGGATAATCAGAGCGGACCGTCGTGACATGGCAACTTCCTTCCTTGTGGGCGCGGGCGAGTGCGGACCCTGAGACTGAGCTAATTCAACATGGGAACGGCGGCGTTGCAGTGGTCTTGCGCACGGGGCCGCCCGGTTCCCGCATCAAAGTTAAGGGCATGGTGGCCCGATTCTTTCGCGGATGACGACTCGACTTCTTTTTGAGGTCGGAAATGCAGGCTGAGTTCGCCAGCGCGCCAAAGATCACTCGATAAATTCGGAAGGACCAGGTCAAACATTCCCCAATTCCAACTACGGCGCACTGACTTTGAAGACGGGATGTAGTTCCCACGCCGCGCCTTTGGTCGAGTTACAGCGCCCATGCTTTGAGGGCAGATTGCTGGTCGCATGCCAGCCGTCCCAGAAAGCCAGGCCGGTAAACTTCACTCGAATGGGCTCATTAAAATCTTTGTCGGTCAGTTGGCTTACGGAAAGGAGCGCCGCGAGATCGTTTCGCGCTTTATTGAACCGAGGGCTCAGGTCGGCTGGCGGTATTTCTACCACCAAACAATTTTCGACCGCGTCGTTGGCTTTCTGAGTAATCTCGATATGCACATCGCCGTCTTCTTCTCCCGTGCGGGTGCGTCGCACCCAACCCACTACCGAAAAGGTTTTCGTCTCCTTACCTTCGCGCGCCTGGCACCATGACTGAAGATCGTGCCCCGAAAATGATAGCGGGGCCCAGTTAAGCGCTGTCTTCACGGTCGGATTCGTGGGTTGCTGAGTAAAGCCGGTCGTCATAACTTTTTCTTTCCAACGATAATGCCGGGCCGGGCCGCACATCGGAAACGCCGCCGCTGTCGTCGCGGTCGTATGCATTGCAGCGCCGAATGATCGCTCCTCAATATCGGGCAGGAAAAGATATTTGCCGTGCACCCATCCGGTCGTGTTATCCGCGAGCCGAACTCTAAAGAAACTGCCTCGGCGTCCCGGTAGCAGCGTTACGGTGTGGCCCGGACTTAATCCATTAATTCGTTTGCCGGCCAAAGCCGGCGATTTACGAACCTTGGCTCTGCGATCAATGGTTAGAGTGACTTGTGCGCCCACAGTCGCGGGAAGAAAAGCCAGTAGCAAGGCGCCGACAAATCCGGCGATGAGTAAGTTCCGACGGTTTGGTAGATTTTTGGTGTTCATGAGTCTCTTCTCCGTAAGGGTGAGCTGTACTGCAAGTTGTTAACTCGTGTTCAGTATGGGACAAGCGCAAACTAGCAACTTGCGCTACATCGGCCTAATCAGATATCACCCTCGGCCACCTGCTGTCCACCTTTTTCCAACGGCGCCGAATCTGTGGCACGCGCATTTGCGCGAGACTGATGCTTCCATTCAAGCGCTGCTAATCGATCACGGACCGCCGACGGTTGGTTTGCGGCCGTGAGTGCGGATGTTGTCCTTTCACGCTTTGAGTATTGCTCTTCAAATCAATAGACTATGGGCGTGCAGGACATTCAAACCATACTCGACAAAACGCTGGCGGGAGAACGGTTGACTGCCGGCGAGTGCACGATGCTGCTCGAGTCGTATGACGTCGCGCGGATCGGCGCGGCGGCCGACGAGATTCGCCGGCGACGGCACCCGGACAACGTCGTCACCTACATAATCGATCGGAATATCAACTACACGAACGTCTGCAACGTGGTCTGCACATTCTGCGCGTTCTATCGCAGGCCGGGGGCGCCCGATACTTACGTGCGCACGATCGACGAAATCTGCGCAAAGATTGACGAGACGATTGCGCTCGGCGGCACCGGCGTTTTGATGCAGGGTGGACTGCACCCGGACTTTGGCGTCGAATGGTATGAAGATCTGCTGCGCACTTTGAGCGCTAAGTATCCCGGCTTTCAACTGCACTGCTTTTCGCCGCCAGAGATTCACAACCTGCATCTGATCTCCGGACTCGATTACGAAACCATCATGGGCCGGTTGAAAGAAGCGGGGCTTTATAGTTTGCCGGGCGGCGGCGCTGAGATTCTTGACGATGAAGTGCGCAAGAAGGTGGCGACGAAGTGCACGACCGACGAATGGCTGGCAGTGATGCGAGCAGTCCATAAGGTCGGTTTACGTTCATCGGCCACGATGATGTTCGGGATTGGCGACGCAACGAAGCATCGCGTCCGACACCTGCAACGCATTAGAGACTTGCAGGACGAGACCGGCGGCTTTACCGCTTTCATCCCCTGGACCTTCCAACGCGAGAACACCGCGCTCGGCCGCAAAATTAAGGACGAGCCAACCGGCATCGACTATTTGATGATGCTGGCGGTGTCCCGCCTTTTCCTCGACAACATCGAAAACTTTCAATCGTCCTGGCTGACGCAGGGCCTGCGCCTGGGCCAGGTCGCTTTGCGCTTTGGCGCCAACGACATGGGCTCGATCATGATTGAAGAGAATGTTGTCTCGGCGGCTGGCGCGAAAAACGAAGCGGACGAAAAGATGTTGCGTTATTTGATTAGCGAAGCGGGATTTATTCCACAGCAGCGGGATATTCTTTATCGATACGTCGATCGCGCGCAGGCAGAAGACGCCATGCCGACAACGGCACTCGCGTTAAGCTGACTTCGAATCTCGTCGCTTGCTCGACCCTTCACTGGGCGCTCCCTCGCGGTCGGGCTTCTGAACCGGCAACCTCTCGGGGACCTCAACCAAAAGCGGTTCAAATTTTGAAGCATTCACCAGCAGGCCCGTGCCCTGGGCGGTGGGTTTTACTCTGGACAGCAGCACCCGGCTGATGCGACGCGGAATTAACAGGGGAGCGATCGTTGCGGCGGACTCAGCCAGCGCAACGATGTCGCCGCCGCCGTGCCAGTGCTCGCGCACCACCAGATCATCTGTACGATCAATTAGTCGCAGGACGGTCATCGAGATGAGGAACAGATCGTCGATCTGCCCGACGAACGGAATCATGTCCGGAATGAAGTCGAACGGGATGATGGCGTAAATCAGCGCGCCGGCGAACAACGCGCGCTCAGTTCGCGGCACGCGCTTGTCAACCATTAGCTTCGCGCACAAAATGATCATGTTTGGGAGAAACAAGAGCAGATTCTTCATCCGGCTTTTGAATTCAAGTTTGGACATAGTCAATAGTCAGATAGTTGCCCGCTTAATCCTTCTTTCGTTGTATGAGAGTCTAGCCGACCTGTGCAAAGCGGGGCAAGTTTCGGAGTTTCCTAATTTAGTTTGAGGTTTCTTCCGATACGACAAGAACGATCCACGAAGGTACATGAAGATACACGAAGGGAAGAGTCTTGTTCGTTCCACTTCGTGTACCTTCGTGGATCATTCTTATCTAAGCGAAGCAAGCACAAGATCAAAGCTGGACACGGCTGCACCAGCACCCAAGCTTTCTGGTCGGCGTGTCTCGTGATAGATTTGCCGGGCAATCTTCAGTAGCCCAAACCAGACAAGTTGACGAATCAGCGCGACTAAATTACTGACTAAGAACTGACCAAACCTTATGTCCATTCTCGATCAAATTCGCCAACGCGCCGCCTCAAAACCACAGCACATTGTTCTGCCCGAAGGGGAAGATCCCCGCACCGTGGCCGCCGCCGCCATGGCCGCGCGCGAACGGCTGGCACGGATTACGCTCCTCGGCGACGAAGAGAAAGTGCGTGCGGCAGCCCGGCAGGCCGGCGCCGATCTCGGCGGAGTGGAATTAATCGATCACGTCCGCGCCAACGATTTCGACAAAATGGTGTCTCTGCTATATGAGGCGCGGCGCGCAAAGGGGCTGACTCTCGATGAAGCGCGGAACGCGCTGCGCGATCCGCTTTACTACGGCAATCTCATGGTGCGCGATGGTCGCGCCGACGGATCGGTCGCGGGCGCCACCAACACGACTTCGCATACTGTGCGCGCGGCGCTGCACTGCATCGGCGTGCGTCCCGGCTTCAAACTGGTGTCAAGTTTTTTTCTGATGGCCCTGCGCGATCAAAGTCTCGGTCACAACGGCGCGATGATCTATGCCGATTGTGGCGTAGTGATCGAACCCAGCGCGGCAGAGTTGGCCGAGATCGCTATTGCGTCCGCCGATTCCTGTCGTGCCTTGATCGGCGCCGAGCCGCGCGTCGCGATGCTTTCGTTCTCAACCAAAGGCAGTGCGGGCCATCGTCTGGTTGATAAGGTAGTCGAAGCGATGCGCACAGTCCGCGCGCGCGCGCCAGAGATCGAGATCGACGGCGAGTTGCAGGCTGACGCCGCGCTCGTGCCCGCGATCGCGCAATCAAAAGCGCCCGGCTCCAGCGTCGCCGGCCGGGCCAATGTTTTGATCTTTCCTGACCTGCAATCCGGCAACATTGCCTACAAATTGACCGAGCGGCTCGCCGGCGCGACCGCAATCGGCCCCATCCTGCAGGGTTTGGACGCGCCGGCCAACGATCTTTCACGCGGGTGTAAAGCGGAAGACATCGTGGACGCAATTGCGATTACCGCGGTGCAGGCACAAGCCCGAAAGACGGCTCGGTGAGTTGGTAGCACAGACTTTAGTCTGTGATTACTTAGCGGAGAAATCACAGGCTGAAGTCTGTGCCACTACCTTCGAATATCACACCTATTAAGTTTCCGGCAGGCAACTTATACTCAGCAGACCAGGCATCAAACATCAGCACGTCCTGGAACCGTCAAAGGAATTTACCCGTGGTGACTCAAGCTTTGCGCCGATCGTTGATTGCCATCTTCTCTCTTTTTCTGGGTTTCCTTGTCTCTGTTCATTCATCCGCGCAGAGTTCAAAGCCAAAACTTTCCCCCACTCCGCCTCCGGAACCCAAAACTGAGGGTCAGGAACCCGTGCGTGTGTTCACGGAAGAAGTCCGACTTCCGGTGGCGGCCACCGATACGTACGGTCATTACGATCCAACGCTCGAAATTGATGACGTGCTGGTGCTTGAAGACGGCAAGCCGCAGCAAATCAGAAGCATTCAGCATCTGCCGGCAAACGTTCTGTTGTTACTGGATATTGGAAATTACCTCGGATTGAAGGACCCGAATCTTACGCGTGAGGTGGCGATGCGGATTGTCTCAACGCTTCACCCCGGTAATCGAATAGCAATCATGCAATTCGCGGCCAAGCCGGAGCTTTTGTTGAACTGGACTACTGACAGGGCAGCAATCGCGAAGATCCTGAAGACGAAGCTCGGCTCAGGCAAGAGCAGCCGGCTGGCTGACGCCTTCGCTGCGGCGAGCGATCAGTTCCGGGGAACCGCGGCAGGCACGCGTCACATCGTCTTGATCACCGATGGCGTCGATTCTCCCGGCGGACGAAACACGATGGCCAGTGCGCTGAAGCAACTGAATTCGATTCAGGCAAGTGTCCACATCATTAGTTATACGGTGCTCGAGCGGCAGACATTGCAGACTCAAACCAAAGTGGTCCGGGGCGGCGACGGCGTGCAGCGTGATGGAAACCCGGCGAGCAATCCCGTGGCCAACGGCGACCCCACGCTGCCGCCTGGAGCTACTCGGACACCGAGTTTCAAAATTGCGACAATTGATACGGACGTGGCCATGCGCCGGAAACGAAAAGAACACGAACAGGCCACACGTGAGAGCGAAAAAGAACTGGTAGCGATCGCCGCAGAAAGCGGTGGGCGGATCCTGCTGCCGGACTCTCGCGAAAATTTATTGAGCCAGGCCGAAAGCATCTCGCGGGACATCGGAGCTCAATACGTCGTCACGTACCGGCCAACGCGGCCGCTCGCGCTTGCCAAAGCCGGCGAATACAGACGAGTGGAAGTTGCCTCCCGCAGAGTTGGTTTGTACTTGCGCAGCCGGCAGGGTTACGTCGTGCCTTAACAAGAATCCAGCTTGCCAACAGCTGCGGCAACGGCGTCACGGAGTCGAGTCTTGACCTTCGTCTTGTCCCGCATCATAGGAGATGAAAGCTTTGCCCAGATCACTCATTGCGGTCTTCTCTCTGGTTCTGGTCTTTTTTCTCTCTGCTCATTCGTCCGCCCAGACTCCTAAGCCAAAACTTTCGCCCACTCCTCCGCCGGAACCCAAAGCCGACGATCAGGTGAAAGTTTTTACTGAGGAAGTGCGGCTTCCAATCAACGCCACGGATGCGTACGGCCATTACGATCCGACACTTGAAATCGGCGACATCCTGGTGCTCGAAGACGGCGTGCCTCAGCAGATCAGAAGCGTGCGCCATATTCCGGCGAATGTTTTGTTCGTGCTGGATACCGGGGGCGACTCGAACGGTCTTGGTGGCTTGTCAAAGAAGACCAGCACGACGCGAGATATCGCCTACCGGGTGATCTCGCGGCTGCGAGTGGGTGATCGGATCGCGCTGCTGGAATCTTCTAATCAACCTGAATTGCTGCAACCCTGGACTGATGACGTCAGTAAAGTCGCGGCCGTGTTGAAGTGGAAGCTGTTTGCGACCAGGCGCTCGCGTATTTTCGAAACGATGACCAAAGCCGCCCAATTGCTTTCTGATCAGCCCGAAGGTAGCCGTCACGTGATTTTGATAACCGACGGAGTCGAAAGCCCGGGTGGCAAGGTGGCCGTCGATGACGCGATCAAGCAACTGGTCGCGGCGCGTGCCACTGTGCACATCATCAGCTACACCGAATTTGTGCGACAGGCCAGCGACAAGCAGCCACTGCTCCTTACCACCGGACTGCATCCCAGGTCTTCAGATCCCATCGTCGCGAATGACCCAACACTGGCCCCCACAGAGTCGCGAAGTCCCACGTTCGGTGTCGGCATCAGGTTCGATCCGGCAATGAGAAGAGTTCGAAAAGCGTATGAAGCAGAAACCAGGAAGAGTGAAAAGTGGCTGACGGACCTCGCTACAGAAACCGGCGGCCGGATCTTTTTACCGACATCAACTGAAGAGATGATCGCGAAAGGCGAGAACGTCGCGCGTGACATCGGCGCCGAGTACGTAGTCACCTATCGACCCACGCGTCCGCTGGCTGAAGCCAAACCTGGAGAATATCGAAAAGTGGAAGTTGCTTCGCGGCGGGTCGGCTTGTACTTAAGAAGCAGACGAGGTTATGTGGTGCCTAAATAGAAGTGCAGAATTCAAGCTTTAGCTGGTTCTTCAATCACCAGCCTAAAGGCTGAACTCTGAACTTAATTAGCTTACCGGTGCGTTTAGCTGTGATTCGATGGCCGAGGCGACGGGCTGCCATTCGGACTCAGCCGGTTTCCGCATCAGCGACCGGCGTCGCAATTCATCCCAGTCTTCTTTCGGAACCCGGTGGAACGCCTCGACAACTTTGGGATCAAATTGACGGCCGGACCATTCGTTCAATTCCTCAGCCGCGGCTTCGTATGGCCGGCCCTGCCGGTACACCCGATCGCTGGTGATGGCGTCGAACGCGTCCGCGACTGAAAAGATGCGGGCACAGATATCGATGTCTTCAGTTTTCAATCCCAGGGGATAGCCGGAGCCGTCCCATTTTTCGTGATGTTGGGCCACCACTCGGGCAGCGCCTTCCAGAAACTTGATGCCGCGCAGAATCTGTTGACCATGCATTGGATGCTCGCGCATTCGCACCCATTCTTCATCCGTCAGTTTCGCGGGCTTGCGCAAGATTGCATCGGGCACGCCAATCTTTCCGATATCGTGAAGCAGCGAACCGAATTCCAGCGCTTTCATTTGCGCGACGGTCAAACCATATTCGCGTCCAAGTCTCAAGCTGAAAGTCACCACGCGTTCCGAGTGTCCGTGGGTTTCGGCATCGCGTGTTTCCAGGGCGGCGGTCAGGGCCTGCAAGGTCGTGCGATAGGCATTCTCGAGCGAATCCAAAGCCTGATCCAGCTCGGCCGTGCGTTGCTCAACCAGCTCTTCCAAATGATTCTCATAGCGGCGCTTGGCTGCCACAAGTTCGTGATGCTCAAGCGCGCGGGCTACGGCAGCCTCGGCCTGGCGGAGATCGAACGGCTTCATTAGATAGTCGAACGCTCCCAGACGCAATGCATTGATCGCGCTTTCGATCGTCTGCATGCCGCTGATCATTACGATAACCGTGTCGGGCGAAGCGACTTTCACATGCGGAATCATTTCCAGGCCGGTCATCCCGCTCATGGTGATATCGCTGATTACCAACTCGTAATTCTTCTCTCGCAGTTGGGCCAGTGCTTCTTCGGCCGACGCGGCCTCGGCGCACTGGTACCGATCGCTCAAGAGGTCGTGGAGTACACCACGGACTTCGACTTCGTCGTCGACAATCAGGAGACGCGGCTTCGCGATTGTTTCCAGCATATTTGGGTTAGTCCGTAGCAGTAATGTTCTCGTCTATAACTTCGGGCGGCGTTCGGGTGTTACCCGTTGGGGGGAACGGACAGCAGCGGTTTGCGCCAGGATCAGACTGGCCTGCCAATTGTATAACAAGACGCAGTGATTGGCAAACATCTTTTTGCCCTGCTTGATCGGCCATTTGACGGGCCTTTTCTGGTGGTTTTGGGGCTTGGGCGCTTTGTGGTGGGTGGCGCGCGAGCAGTTGACGCTGTGCGCATGCTGCCTTAAGATGGCCTGTCAACTTCACGTTTGGCTGTGCCGGAGTGGCGAAATTGGTATACGCACCAGGCTCAAAATCTGGCGAGGTTCACTCCTCATGTCGGTTCGAGTCCGACCTTCGGCACCAATCCTCTGCGTTTTCGTTCGCGGAATCTGTAGTCTTCGGCTCCCTTTGAATCCGAGCCTCTCTGGTCAGGCGCAGAAATACATCTTCAAGCGAATCCCGCTGATGCGAAAGCTCCGTCACGCGAAAGCCGTGCTGGACCAGCAAGGCATTAACAAGCGGGATCTGTTCGCCGGCCATCTTCACATAGAGAGATTCGTCGCCATTGCGACTCAGGGAAAGCAGCGGGTTCTTTAAAAGCAACTCGTAAGCTTCGGTTAGGCGATCTACTCTCAGTTTGATCAACTTACTCTTGCCAAGCAGATCTTCAACCGAGCCTTGGTAGAGCAGATGGCCTCCATCAATGATCGCAACGCGATTACAGACTTGTTCAACCTCATGGAGCAGATGGCTCGAGAGCACGATCGTGAGACCAAGCTCATCTCGCAGCCGGCAAATCAACTCACGAATCTCGCAGAGTCCTTGCGGATCCAGACCGTCCGTCGGTTCGTCCAGAATGATGAGCTCCGGATCAGGCAGCAGCGCCTGGGCAATGCCGAGACGCTGCCGCATTCCATGAGAATAAACACGCACTCGATCGTGAGCGCGGTCGCGCAAGCCGACGATCTCGAGCACGTCTTCGATGCGCTGCCGCTCTGCACCACCGGACATTGCGGCAAACATTTGCAAATTCTGCCGTCCTGAAAAATTCTCATAAAACGCCGGTGCTTCGACAATCGCGCCGATGCGCTTTAATGCGCGGAGCGGCTGGCGAGACATGTCACAGCCGAGCACTCGTACACTGCCGGAAGTTGGACGCACCAGGCCCAACGCCATTCGGAGGGTGGTCGATTTGCCCGCGCCATTCCGGCCGAGAAAGCCAAAAACGTCGCCCCTCTCAACCATCAACGAGAGGTGGTCCACAACCACACGCCGCCGATACTTCTTGGTCAATTGCTGTGTCTCTAAAATCACCTGGCTCCTCAGCGAAGATTCGCGGAACAAGGTTGAGTCTATGACCCGGTCGCTACCATCACCCCACGCGGGCTGCCCGCGCGGGAACCCCGGTCCGCTTCCAGTTTCGGTACCGGACGGCTTTTGAGCCGCACTCAAAGTGCTACCTCTACCAGCAGCGGCCAATGGTCCATCTGCTCAGTACCGGCGCCTTGCAAGACTTCGGCGCGGCGCAACAGCACCGCCTCAGACGGCCCGAAGATATAATCGATGCGGCGATCATTGATCGCCGTGTAGCCTGCGTCCCGGCCCAAATCGCGAAAGTACTTCAGCACGTAACTGTAAGCCTCGCTATCGTGTTTCACGTTATCACTGTAAAAGTGTGACTCGTCTCTTGCGTCGAGCTCGAAATTGAAATCGCCCCCGATCAGAACTAGTGATCCCGGTGGCCGACTGCGCGCCCAGTCAACCACCTCACCGGTAAATACGCGCCGCCGCGTCGCACTGAAGGCGTCCGCGTGCGCACTCAACAGCACGACCCCAGGTGATTGAGGTCGAGGATGAAAGGTTGCAACGACCGCGTGTTTGCCGTCGGCCGGCACGTCTTCAAAGCGGGCCTTGGCATCTTTGACGAGTACGGCGTCGACGCGATCGGAGTTGCCGGGAGGCGCTACCGCACCGGTATATCGGCCATGAAGATAACCGAGCAATATCTTGAGTTGATCTGGCCCGGTTAATTCCTGCAACGCGACGGCGTCCGGATCGTTACTCAATATTGTGTCGGCGACTGTTTTCAAATCTTTAGTGTGCGCGCGGCTGTCGGCTTCGAGTTCGGCATAACCAATGTTCCACGTCATCAAACGCAGGCGAGGGCCAGCAGAGGGCTTCGCGGCCAGCAGTGAGCGCTGACGCGTCGGATCGAAACGAACCGCGGTCCCAATCATCAACAGACAGAGAGCAGTCAGAAGAATCTTTGCCCACATCGTTAGCTGGTGATGTCCTTTCGATCGAAGATTGCTATCGCCAACACCAGAGTTCCGAAGATATAAGCTCCGCAGACAGCGCCGTAGTGCTGGAAACTTTGCCAGGGGATTTGTGGCTTGAACACGTCGCGCCAGAAGTCCATGTCAGTGGTGAAGAAGTAAGGTCGCAAGTGCTCAAAGAACTCAATGCGACCAATAATATGGAAGACGAGATAGACAGCGAGCGTCGCTACGGTGGCCATCGCCGGACTCTCAAACAGGACAGAGAAAAGCATGGCGATAGCGGCAATCACCAAAAGCGCCCACGTCCCGGATAGACTTGCATACACGAAGCGCAGCAGCGCTTCGTCGCGCATCAGCTTTCCCGGTTCATCCACGAGATTGAGCGCGCCCGGATAAAGTTGCAGATCGCCCCAACCAACAAAGCACAGCCCCACCAATAAGTTCAGTCCAATAAAGAAAGCCACCAGCAGGTAGGTATAGAAAGCTACGACCATGAATTTTGAGAGAAAGAGCGAAACTCGCGAGACCGGCCGCACGCACATCATGCGCAACGTACCAGCTTGTCGTTCGCCCGCAATTTGCGCGCCCGCAGTCATCGCCACAAAGATGGGAATCAGCAAGCTAAAGGAAAACATCACGGAATAGAGCGCGAAGGTAAGGCCGTTGAAATAACTCTTCGACTCGTACGTGTATTTGAACTGCGCCGTGACCTGTTCGCCGGCCTTGCGCTCAGCGTAAGAGTAAAATCCCCAGAGCATCAACGCCACGAATGCCGTAAGTGCGATGAAGGAGAGAAGAAAACTCCTGCTGCGGATAAGTTTCAGGAATTCCAGTCTCAGTTGCGTAATCATCCGTTCTCATACTTACGCTTTTAGGAGTCCCGAGTTGCGCCTAAGGCAGTTTGGGTGGGTGAACGTGCGTAAGTCCCTGACGATACGCCAATCCCGAGTTTGAAGTACGAGGGACAGCCACAACGCTCTCTGTGGCTCGCCACAAGGTTGCTTGGTCATAATGGAGTCAGTACCGGGAGCGATAGCGACCGAGTTTTTGGCGTTCTCCTGAGGGTTTTCACAAAAGCCCAGCTCGGTTGGACTTCTCCCAAAATCGCCAGGACTTCTGTCCCAGTCGATAGGACTTCTCCCGAACTCGTCAGAAGTTCGACAACTCTCACGTCTTTCTCTAAAGCTATTTTGCCGGCTTAGCGGCATCTGCTATCGTGCAATCGTGCCGACAAGAGCGACGAAAAGTTCAATCAAAGTCCGGAACCACGCCGCCGGTCCATCACCACGATTGCTCAGCCCGCCTTTGAAGTGGGCCGGTGGAAAGCGCTGGCTGGCGCCGCACATTGAGCCGCTCTGGCGTCGGCATCAGCAGAGACGTTACGTCGAGGTGTTTTGCGGAGGCTTGGCGATCGCGCTGGGTTTGAATCCCGAGCGCGCCGTGCTGAACGATCTGAATCCCCACCTGATTAATTTCTACGCGCAACTCCGGCGTGGTCTCTCAGTAGAGATTGAGATGCGTTATGACGAGAAGCTTTTCTATAGGCACCGGGCGCGCTTCAACGAACTCATCAAAGACGGCGGCGCAAAAACCGGCGAGGCCGCGCAACTCTTCTACTATCTGAACCGCACTTGCTTCAACGGCCTCTGCCGTTTCAACCAGAGCGGTGAATTCAACGTTCCGTTCGGACAATACAAGACGGTCAACTATGCGACTGACTTTGCGGCCTATCGCAATTTGTTTCGACGTTGGTCATTCACGAACAAGGACGTGGCCAAACTTTCAATTGAACGAGACGACTTCATTTATGCGGATCCGCCTTACGACGTTGAATTCACTACCTACAGCGCCGGCGGGTTTTCATGGGAAGATCAGGTGCGCACGGCCGAGTTGTTGGCAAAGCATCGCGGGCCGGTGCTGCTTTCGAACCAGGCGACCAAGCGGATTGTCGATCTGTATCGAAAACTTAAGTTTGATTTGAGATTTCTGGACGCGCCGCGAAGGATTAGTTGTAACGGCAACCGACAGACTGCGCGCGAAGTGTTGGCAACAAGGAATCTTGATTAAGCGATTTGCAGATTACTCGCCCAGGTAAGCTTCCTTAATCCGCGGATCGTTGGCGAGGTCTTTTGAAGGACCTTCCATGGTGATGCCGCCGGTTTCCAGAACATAAGCGCGGTCCGAATGTTTGAGGGCGGCATGGGCGTTTTGTTCTACCAGCAGGATCGTCGTGCCCTTGCTTCTGATTTCGTCGATCGCTTCGAAGATCGTGTGGACTACGAGCGGCGCCAGGCCCAATGAAGGTTCGTCAAGCAACAGCAGCCGAGGGCGCGACATCAACGCGCGGCCCATGGCCAGCATTTGCTGTTCACCGCCAGAGAGCGTGCCCGCCTTTTGCGTCTCGCGTTCTTTCAAGCGCGGAAACATTTTGAAGCAGCGATCCATGTCAGCGGCAATCTGAGCGCGATTCTTTTGCAGGTAAGCTCCCATTTGCAGATTCTCGCGCACGGTGAGATTCGCGAAAACGCCACGGCCTTCGGGTGACATGGAAATTCCGCGAGCGACAAGCTTATGCGTGGGCGTGCCGCCAATCTCCTGGCCTTCGAAAGTAACGCTGCCCTCGCGCGGCGACAGCAGTCCGGTGATCGTGCGGAGCGTGGTCGTCTTGCCAGCGCCGTTGGCTCCGATTAGAGTGACGACTTCGCCCTGCTCGACGCGCATCGAAATGCCGCGCAGCGCTTCAATCGCGCCGTAATTCACTGAGACGTTATCGAGTATCAGCATAAAACGTACTTTGTACTCTGACCTTCCAGCGTAATTGATGCCGTGTCTCTAAAGTTATGAACAACAATCGCGCCCTGGCCGCAGAGCGGCCAAATGTTTATAGCTCATGTGGCCGGAAGAATTGGTTAGCTCCGAAGGAGCGCAATGTGCTTTACACAAAGTCCAATATTTCGCTCCTTCGGAGCTTCAAGTTTTGTTCGGATCCTGGTTCTATAAACATCTGGTCCCTCCGGGACTGAAGACGAATCCGAAAAGAGATAGACTCACTGTTGCGATACCTTTAGCGTCGCCCCGGTAATCTTTGTCAAAACATCGAAGTAAAAAGCACCAAGAACAAGTTCTAATCTCCCAGATACGCTTCGATCACTTTCGGGTCGTTCTTAATTTCATCGGGCACGCCGAGAGCGATCGACTTTCCATAATCCACGACCTGAATCCGCTCGCAGACACCCATGACGACTTTCATGTTGTGCTCGACCAGCAGAATGGTCAGGCCAAAGCGGTCGCGGATCTGCTGGATCAGGAGCATCAAGTCTTCCTGCTCGGAAGGATTCAGTCCCGCGGCCGGCTCGTCCAGCAGCAGCAGTTTGGGCCGGGTCGCCAGGGCGCGCACAATTTCCAGACGCCGCTGCTTGCCGTAGGGCAGGCTCGTTCCGCCTTCATCTCTGGCATCCGACAGCTCGAAAATCTCCAGCAGCTCGAGCGAAAATTCCCGGTGCTCGCGTTCGTCACGTTCGAACCGCGGCGAGCGCACGACCGCATCGAACAGATTCTGCCGCGCGTGAATGTGGCACGCCGTCATGACGTTTTCCAGCACCGACATCCCGGGGAACAGTCTGATGTTCTGAAACGTCCGCGAGACGCCGTAGCGCGAAATTTCGTAAGGCCGCTTACCGTTTAACCGATGTTCTTCAAAATAAATCTCGCCGGACGTCGGTTCGTAAACACCGGTTAGTAAATTGAAAATGGTCGTCTTGCCGGCCCCGTTGGGACCGATCAGGCCGTAGATTTCTCCGCGCCGAACATTCATGTCCAATTCGTTGACGGCCACCAGGCCGCCAAAACGGATCGTGGCCTTGGCGGTCTTCAGACATGCGTCGCCGCTCTTGCCGGTCGTTGTCGCTGGGCCGTTTCCGCTGGTCATGCTTCTTCCTTCTTAATCGGGGTGTCCGATTTGGTCGCCGGCTGCGTGCCTCTTTCGGCGTTCCGCTTGCCGCGAACTTTTGCGCGCCACTTCTTGAACATATCAGTCTTTCCCAGTAATCCCTGTGGCCGCGTAATCATCAAAACGATCAGCAGCAACGAATAGATCACCATCCGGTACTGGGCAAAGCCGCGCAACGCCTCAGGCAGGATAGCGAGCAGGAGCGCGCCGAGAATCGAACCGATGATCGATCCCAGTCCGCCGAGCATGATCATGATCAGGATCTCGAACGACTTAATAAACTCGAACGACTTGGGATTGAGATAGCCATCAAAGTGAGCCAACAGCACACCTCCCGCGCCGGCCATCGCCGAAGAGATCACAAACGCCATTACTTTATAGCGGGTGGTGTTGACACCCATGGCTTCGGCCGCCAGCTCGTCTTCGCGGATAGAAATCAGCGCCCGTCCGAATGCTGAATGAACGATGTTGTAAACAATGACGATGGTCAGGATGGCAATCAGGAAAATCCAGAAGACACTCTTGACGATCGGGATTCCGGAATAGCCACGAGCGCCACCGATGGCGTCGATGTTGTTAAGGAACACGACGATGATCTGGCCAAAGCCGAGCGTTACGATCGCCAGGTAGTCGCCTTTCAAGCGCAACGACGGCACTCCGACAATCAACCCTGCGACAGCGGCGCAGGCCGCGCCGATAAGGGTAGCGAGCAGCAGCGCTACCACCCAACCGAAAGTGCCGTTGCCCAGCTTCTCGGCCACATGAATGCCGTAGTTGACTGAGAAATATGCCGACGAGTAAGCGCCCACGGCCATAAAGCCCGCGTGTCCGATTGAGAATTGTCCGGTGAAGCCGTTGATGAGGTTGAGCGATACCGCCATCGTGATGGCGATGCCACAGAGCATCAGGATGCGACTGAAGTACGGACTAATCATCCGCCCCGCAAAAACGAAGTTCAGGCCGTACAAAACAGCCAGTACAGCCAGGGCGATAATTAAGTTGCGGATGTAGCGAGACATAAGAACAAGAGAGTCAGAAGTCAGAAATCAGAGGTCAGAGATCGGAAGTCAGAAGTCCAGGAACGCATCAATTGAGAATCACTCATCCTGCTGACTTCTGACCGCTGATCTCTGGCCTCTGTCTCTCTCAGACTTTTTCCTGCACGGTTGATCCCAACAAACCGGAAGGACGAAACAACAGGATCAAAATCAAAATCGCGAAGGCCACTGCGTCCTTGTAAGTTGAAGATAGATAACCGGCGACCATGGTTTCGGTGATGCCGATCATGAAGCCGCCCAGCACCGCGCCCGGGATGTTGCCGATGCCGCCCAACACGGCGGCCACAAAGGCTTTCAAGCCCACCAGAATTCCCATCAAGGGATCGATACGCGGAATTCGGATAGCCACCAGCACGCCGGCGGCCGCGGCCATCGCTGATCCCAGAGCGAAGGTAAAGGATATGATGCGGTCGGTATTGATGCCCATCAACTTGGCTGAATTCAAGTTGAAAGACACGGCGCGCATTGCCCGGCCGGTCTTGGTGCGAAAGACGACTAACTGAAGAAAAATCATCAACGTAAAGGCGATCACCAGGACAGCGATGTCGGCGGTGTTGATGCTGGCCCCACCGACAATGTCGAGGTTCCGTTTCTTGAACAACTCGGGAAAGAACTTCGGGTCCGCGCCAAAGACCACCTGGCCACCATTCTCGAGTAGCAGCGAAACACCAATCGCGGTGATCAGTGCCGTCAGGCGTGAATATTTTCTGACGGGCCGGTAAGCGAGTCGTTCGATGATCACGCCGATGGCAGCGCAGATGGCCATCGCCAGAAGCATGATCACTAACGCCGTGACTAACGATGGTTGCAGCACTCCACCGCCGAGCAGTCCGTGAGCCAGAACGCGGCCGAAGACATTCGCATCGGGATTGCCCATCAGCATCTGCGCGCCCCGGATGCCGATGCCGCCCGCCAGGTAGTAGCCCATGAAGGCCCCGACCATGTACACGTCGCCGTGCGCGAAATTAATCAGCCGGAGAATTCCATAGACCATCGTATAGCCGAGCGCGATCAGAGCGTAGATCGCGCCCAGCGAGATGCCGTTGATTAGCTGCTGGAGAAATGTACTCATTCAGACGGTCGCGTCTACTTGGCTGGAGTAGCCGAAGTCGACGGGCTGGCCGCGGTTGCTGGAGCAGAAGCCGCCGTCGGCATTGCTGCTCCTTCAACCTGGACGCGTTCGCGCACGGCGTAAGTGCCGCCATCCTTGATCTCGATCATCACGATCGGTTTCACGGCGTCGCGATCCGAGTTGAAAGTCACTCGACCGGTGACACCGGGAAAGTCTTTGGTAGCTGCCAGCGAATCGCGGATAGCTTTGCCGTCCAGCGAGCTGGCCCGCTTAATCGCGTCGAACATGATCTTCGCGGCGTCATAAGCGGTAGCCGCGAGCGCGTCTGGGATCGATCCATAGCGAGCTTTGTAGTCGGTGACGAACTTTACCACCGCCGGATCGGTGTCATAGGGCGAATAGTGGTTGGTGAAGTAGCAGCCGTTCAGGGCTTTGCCGCCGATCTCATACAGTTGTTTTGCGTCCCATCCGTCGCCGCCCACCAGCGGCACTGTGACACCCTTGTCGCGCGCTTGCTTGGCGAACAGAGCGACATCGCCGTAATAGCCCGGAACGAAAATCACGTCCGGATTTGCGCCTTTGATCGAGGTGATTTGCGCATTGAAATCCTGGTCTCCTGCCTGATAAGACTGTGTTTGGACCATCTCTCCACCCATCCTGGCGAAGGTTGCTTTGATCACTGTTTCCAGACCGGTGGAATAATCATTTTTGCGATCGACCATGATTGCGGCGCGCTTGGCTTTGAGCGTACGGGCGGCGAATTGCGCAATGGCCGCACCCTGCACGGGATCGATAAAGCAACTGCGGAAAATGTAGTCGCCCTTGCGGGTTACTTCCGGATTCGTTGACGACGGCGTCAGCATTGGAATTTTGGCGTTCTGCGCGATTGGCGCCGCCGCGATGGAACGCGAGCTGGCCACTTCACCCAGAATCGCATTCACGCCATCCTGCGTCACAAACTTGGTGACAATGGTCGCCGCTTCCGATGGGTCTGAGCGATCGTCCTGCACGTCGAGTTCAATCTGCTTGCCGTTGATCCCGCCGGCAGCGTTGGCCTCGTCGGCCGCCATCTTGATGCCGTTGGTGGACGAGATGCCGAAGTTCGCCGTGTCGCCGGTCATCGACATAAAGACACCAACTTTGACTTTGTCGCCACCACCGCCTGGCCCGCAGGCGAACATGTTTAGCAGACCGGCAACAATGATTGAGCTTAGCAGGATGCGCTTCATAATATTCCTCTCCAGATTGTTAGGTTCGGACCTTACACTGTCACTCTCAGATTCGGTGGACAGCATGATAGCGGCGAGCCTTGGAATTAAGCAAACTATTGGGAGAGATTTAGCCGGGCTCGGGCATTATAGCGATTTGGTCGGCGGTGTCGAGGGCCGGGGCTGGACAGGATTGACAGGATTCACAAGATGAAAAGAAAAGGAAGACTTGAAGACCGCAAAACTCATTGTTCAATCTCGTCCATCGTGGTAATGCTATCAACGATGTCTGTGGTTAACCCCTGGTTCGATTGTGGACAGCCGCATAGTCAATCGCTCCTCGGAAACGTCTAATTGAGCAAGATGAAACATACTTTCAAAGCCGCGCCAATCATAACGATTCTTGGTTTGCTCCTGTCTGGATGTGGCCGGGCCGAAGCCCCTCTAGCTGTGTCGGCCACTCTGACTCCGAATGGGACCTTAGCAAGGGACGCCGTTCCAATTACGCTGCCCGTGCTTGACGCTCTATTTGGCGACGAAACCTTTAAAGCAGCTTTAAAGTCGAAATTGCAACTCACTGATGACCAGATCAAGGAGCTGCGAAAGATCTCGGGTGCGGCGGCGACGAAATTTCGCCCATCAAATGCCGAGAATCAATCCGGCAGCGCTGAAGCCGCGCGCCAAAATGCAATTGACGCGATTCGCGGAGTCATCGGCCCGGACAAGTCGGATCAGCTTATGGCACTGGCTCGCGAACGCTGGAACAAAGGCGACGCGTCGGAGGCAGCCGCGGTCAAAGGTGCAGAACCTGCGATGCTGCCGGGCCCCAACGCGGTGCCGGCCGACACCCGTATTGTCGTCAATATTCCAGCTTTTCGCATGGATGTCTTTGCCAACGGCTCGCTCATCAAGTCATACAAGGTAGGCATTGGCTATCCGCAGTTTCCTTTGCCGCAAGGGGCCCGCAAGGCCGAAATGATCATCTTCAATCCGACATGGACGCAGCCCAATGAATCCTGGGCGTCGAATCCGGGTGAGATAGTCCCCGCGGGCAGCAAAGGTAACCCGCTCGGGCCGATCAAGATTCCCATTGGCGCGCCTTCACTGATTCACGGCGGCAAAGCGCTGGAGAAGATCGGCAACTTCGCCTCGCATGGCTGCGTGGGCATGACGAATTCCCAGGTGAAGGATTTCGCGAAGGTGCTGGCCCAGGCTTCGCATACCGACCTGACGGAAGACACGATGTCTGCGTATCTCAAGAAGCGAACGCGAACGCAAGTCGTCAAGCTGGGTCAGTTGGTTCCGGTCGAACTACGTTATGAAACGATCGTGTTTGAAGACGGCAAGCTGCGCATCTATCGCGACGTTTACGATCAGAACACCAATACGGAGGAGAATCTGCGCGCCGTGTTCTCGGCCAACGGCGCCAGCTTTGAAAGCCTGGGCGCAGCAGAGAAAGCGCAGGTGTTGGAAGCGTTGAATCTGATGTCAAGACATCCGCAGAAACTGCCAACACCCACACCCACACCCAAGCCGGCCAACGACGCGCTGCAAAACTCGGCTAACACGACCGTCAGCGCGGTTGACAAAAAGGCCGAAGCCGAGCGGCAGAAAAAACTGCGCAGCCAGAGAGAGTTTGTGGTTGAGATTGTTGAGCTGGCGGGTAAAGGCTATCCCGCGGCGGTGAATCTGGATAGCGGCGCAGGGACCCAGGCGATTGCAACTGCGACGGCAACGAAGAAGCCTTAATTTGGGTGCAGAACCGCGAGAGGTCGCTATAAGCCTGTCTAGTTTGCGATTGCTCTGGTCTTCAGTCCCGTAGGGACGAAATGTTTATAGAACCAAGAGCCCAAAGAAGTTTGAAGCTCCGGAGGAGCGAAACACTTGGCCTTGCTGAAGGCGTGTTCCGCTCCTCCGGAGCTAGAAAACTCTTTCCGCGATCTGAGCTATAAACATTTGGCCGCTCTGCGGCTATGGCCCTCCCTCACGGTCGGGCTTCCGACACTTCCTTCACTGGGCCGCGCTACCATCAATCGCCGGCCGCATCTGACCGACAAAAACATCCAGCTTCGCCACACTATTCAGCACGACCCTGATCGACGCCTTCCGGAAAGCCGGACTCGAGCGTGAAATTGTAACCGGCAAAAATGTCGCCCGATCCATCGGCTCCCCAAAACATAAAATTCTGATCGCTGAAACGCGCCATTTGCCGCAGCAAGGTTTCGGTGCTCATCACCTTGTCAACGTTGACGTAGGCGTGGCCATAGTGCGGAAAGATGCGAAAGTAAATCGTGTCCTCGGTGCTTACCGAAATGACAATCTCAAACGCGTCCGCATTCTTGAGACCAGTTTTCAGGACGCCGACAAAGTTGTAAGGCTGTTTGTCGTTCTGCCGAAAAGCAACATTAATCTTCGTTCCGGCGGTATCGAGGACGGTCCGCAGTTTTTCTCTGTTGGCGTCGCGCGCAGTCGCTTGCGGTTGCGTGGCCGGTGTCTGAGGCCGGGCAGGTGAGTCAGTTCCATGCTGTCCATACGCTGCGGCACCGGCGATTACTAAGAGCAGAAATGCGAGCGGCAATCTGATTCGATTCATTTGGGGGTCTCCATTTGGAAAAGAGATCAAGTCTCGAAAAGCTAATCAGAATTTTTCAAAAAGGGATTAATGATTTCGAGGCCGGTCGCGCCAGAGAGCGACGTATCAAAATCTTCGGTGTAAAGGCGAGTTACTCCGCCTTCCATGCAGGCGGCAACGAGCAGTGAATCCCAAAAGGACAGATTGTGAGTTGTCGTCAATTGCTCGGCTCGCGTGAGGACGTTTTCAGACGGCAAAATCACGGGCCACAATTGACGCAATCTTTCTAACTCGCGCCACGCCTCGGCTTGAGTAAATCCGAACGGCGCGAGCTTGCGGCTGGCGGCAACAAACTCGCACGCAACTTGCCAGAGAAGTGCGCCATCGCCCATGCCGGTAGTCAACTTAACTGCCGCCTGTTGCTTTGTTCGATCGCGCGGGTCTCGCACGTAAACCAAAACATTTGTATCAACGGCGTTCATGAAGTTCATCGCGCGTTAGATGAGGAGGATTGCCCGTCAATGGATGTTTCTCCCAACTCTCGATCAATTCGCGCACAGCCCGCTCTCGTTCCTCATCGCTTGTCGCCTTTGCCGGCACGAGATAAGGATTATGTACGGTCAATTCGACTTCAGTATTCTCAGGCACGTTCAATTTTTCGCCATTTGTCAACGGAACGAAAGTACCATCTTTATAGACTGCCTTGAGTCTCAGGGACATTGCTCAACTCTCCGATCTTGCCTGCGGGCTGTTCGATATTATGGGCCGAAGAAACAAAAGACAACCTAACTACACGCCGACCCCTACCTCGCACGAATCCAACACCGGAGCTTCGATAATCTCGCCAGGATTTCCAGCTTCGCCGAAGTACTGCCGCCCGGCAGAGATGGCTTCGAAGTACTCAGAGATCCGATCCAGAATCTCTTCGACTGAATGCGAGTGGTACATTGCGGTGCGGAACAGAGCGCCGCCGTGAAGACCGCGGGTGAATTGTCCGGCCAGTTGTTTCATGCGGCCAATCGCCGCCAATTGCGGCATGTCTTCGCGCAGCATGTCGAAATATTCAAGCAGCACTGCGCGTTTGTCTTCCAACGTGGGCTGGAATGGTTCGCGGTCGTGCATGGCGTCTTCGATCTGGCGAAAGATCCAGGGGTTCTGCATCGCGCCGCGGCCGATCAAAACACCGTCGCATCCGGTTTCGCGAAAACGTCCGAGTGCCTGTTCGATGGTCGTGACGTCGCCGCTGCCGGAAACCGGCACGCTCACCTTTTCCTTGATTTGCTTTACCAGATCCCAATTCGCCAAACCGCGATAGCCCTGTTCTTTAGTCCGGCCGTGCAGGGCGATGTGCTCTGCGCCGCAGGCTTCGGCCACCTTCGCCGTGTCGACGGCGTTGATGGTGTGATCGTAAAAGCCGGCGCGAATCTTTACCGTCATCGGAATCGTAATGGCTTTGTTGATCTCGGTCAGGATTTCTTCCAACCGTGGATGGTCCTTCAGCAAACCCGATCCGCCGCCGTGCTTCACGACTTTGGGCGCCGGACAGCCGCAGTTTACATCCAGAATGTCGGCGCCGATTTCTTCCGCCATTTCCGCCGCCATCCGCATTCGCGCAGGCTGCCCGCCAAAGATCTGGACTGCAAACGGCCGCTCGTTTTCATAAAAGCGCATCTGGCGTTTCGATTTTGGGTTGTTGCGGGTCAGGCCTTCGACTGAGATGAATTCGGAAACAGTCAGGCCGATACCGCCGCGTGCTTTCAACAAACGACGGAACGAAATATCGGTCACTCCGGCCATCGGGGAAAGCACCAACGGCGGATTGATTTCGATGTTCCGAATCTTGAATGGCTTAATCAACGGTGTCTTTAAAATCTGTCGTTACCGATTACGCGGACTGTTTCTATCAAAACAATAGTCGCGAGACGAGAAACCATGACAATACACCAAACACGACCGTCCAAAAAAAGAGAGCTAACATTAAACAAAGAATAATGCTTTTTTGAAGTAGGGCGTACTTACGCCCGGGCCAAAACGCAGCAAATCGAGTGTTGTTCTTTAAGTACTCCTCGACTTCACGCATGGGGCCTTCAAACTCACTTGTCAGATCGAATGTTTGTATCTCGGGCGTCAGGATTCGTCTCATGAAAGGCCATAATCCTAAGAACCAACGGGCGTGCTTGATGTTTGCCTCCGACTTGGCTCTTTCTGGTGGACTTTTTTGAGCAAGACTTGCATCCACTCTTCCCAAATTCCAAAACTCTCGGATTCGACGTTCATTAAAGCTCTTTAACTCTTCGGCTATATTAACTCCCCGATCATCCAAGGCTACAATCACCATATCGCGCCACTGAGAGAAATGACCCTCATCGTTTTGTTTAGCTCGATTAATCTCAAACTGAACCCAATAAGAGTCTGCTGAGTTTGCTGAGGCGGTGAGCATAAATATGTTGCGCTTCTTAATGGCATTGTTCAATTCCCGCTCAAGATCTTCAGCTTGAATTTCCAATCCGAAGTCGACATAGACTCTGAATTTGTAGCCGTTCAGGCGCTCCACAATTTGCTCAGCGATCCTGGCGTCTTTGTGGGAGTACGAAAAAAAGATTTTCGTCCAGTGAGGCCGAACAACTAAATACAAACCAATACTGAAGAGCGAGGTCAAGACGAGGAACTCGAACACTGAGAGCACCATTACTACGTACAGAAAGTACAACATTGCTTCCCTCACTTACTGCAAGCATCATAATCGATGAATCACAATCCATTAATCGTAGACATCTTTCCGATGACCGATGGTCGCGAATAACGCCGTGTCTGATTCGACGAACGCGAACAACACGATATCCGCGAGTGATTCGGAATGAAAACGGAAGCGGGTGATCCTTTAGTTTTTGACCTTAAGTCGCGGATCGCGCCAATCCGCTTTGAAGATATTTTCCTGACTTCGATACAGCCGCTGAATATTGGCTGGGAGCTTCTTAAATTCTTTCGCAAATTCCCTGGCGTAGAGAATCTTCATAGCCGGGTCTGTACACGGCCGGAACGCCAGTCGCCGAGTGCGCGTTGGAAGGACTCCTTAAGGCCTTGGCCATCCTCGTAATCCCCGAACGACTCTTTGGGAAAAGCTTCCTCCAATTCGACCATTACTTTGCGCGTGAACTCAGGCAGGGACAAACCGTAGCGGAGAGCTAACCGGCTCAACCGTTTCATTTCAGTCTGATTTAATTTGATCGTAAGAGTCTGACTCATGCTGCTGTCGATGCCGCATCAATATTACCGTATACGTCTGAAATGTAACAGGCCCTCTACCAGTTAACGACCAACCTTTCCGCATCTTCCCAGGCGGGTACATCAAGCCGCAGAGACGCGCGGTGCAGCCTTTCAGGATCCGCCAGCAGACGGCCGGCGCCCAATGCCACCGTCGTCAAAGGATCCTCAGGGACAGTCACGCGCAGATTCAGATCGTCTCGCAGCCGTTCCGCCATGCCGCTGAGCAAGGCGCCGCCACCGGTCAACGTCACGCCGGAATAATAGATGTCGGCAGTCACCTCGGGCTTGGCATCCTCGATCACGCGCCGCACGGTCGAAATTATTTCCGACAAGACGGGTTCCAGCGCGCCGCTTACTTCGCGCGAATGGATTGTGATTGGCAACGCGGCGCCGTTTGCGAGCTGCTTTCCGACCACCTCCATCTCCGGCTCAGATCTATCGTCAGGTTTGGATCGCCAGGCCTGACCCAGCTCTCGCTTCACCCGTTCCGCGGTTGACGATTTCGTGCGGGACGTCCGCCCGGTAGCTGACGGAGTCGCCGCGGTCGAGGTCTTCAGAGTCGGGTCCTGAAGTCACGCGGATTCGGCCCTTCTCAACTGTCAGGAACTCACGTGTGCCGGTGTAGTGGGCGGCGCTCTTCAAGGCGCCGCCCGCTTGCAAAGCGACTTCGTAGAATTCAACATCCTTCTCGAGCGGCAGCGGCGAGAGCGTTCTTATCCGCACATTCTTGTCGGAACGATAGTGGTAGGACTGGTCGTCGCGCCGTATTACGTGCAAGTTCGAAGTCGCCT
>Ga0137403_10001777_pt1 | contig 26902 bp, 25 predicted proteins | sample CZOMad2_1_16fung_FD_122057 | JGI IMG/M metagenome (GOLD analysis project Ga0137403, IMG submission 122057) | Vadose zone soil fungal communities from Angelo Coast Range Reserve, California, USA - CZOMad2_1_16fungal (Hybrid Assembly) | ecosystem: Environmental > Terrestrial > Soil > Vadose zone... | reverse complement strand
CTACCATGTCCGGATTGTATTCGATGCCGAGGGCCTTGGAACCGTGTTTGGCCGCCGTAATCACGGTCCGCCCGTCGCCCGAGCCGAGATCGATGACGTAATCTTTCGGCGTCACTTTCGCCATCTCGAGCATTTTGTCCACCAGCGCTTGCGGCGTCGGCACCCATACGACGTCTTTGCCCGCCTGGCCGACTTCGGGTTGGTATTCTTTGGCCGGCTGGGCATGCACAAGTCCGACCGCCAACGACTGGCACAGCAACAACAACAGGATGAATTTCCGTGCAGCAAATACTCTGTTCATAAACCTCCTCCGAAAACTACTTGATAATTGTTATAGCAAGCCTGAGCCGCAGAAGGGAGAGCCGAGGGGAAAAAACTTTTAGCGCACTTGAATTAGCAACGCTCCGAGTCTGGAATCCCGGCCCTTTCATTTCTATTTTTTCTCCGATGCGCGTCACTTTCCAGCCCGAGTCGCGCTCCACTTGGTACCGGCGGCGCTCCCCTCCATAGAGTTTCCATTGACGCGACCCGTGTAGGATATGTTGCCAGCCGTAAAAGAAATTTGTTCGCCGTTGAGCTTGCCATTTATCGATGTCACGCTACTGCCGGATCTGAGAGTTCCTGAGATCATCTGAAAGGCTTGCTTCAGCGTCAGCTCGCCCTGGGTCAGGTTCCATGTGCCTTCGACTTTCGCCGGCACGATCCAGAGATGGGCAGTACACCAAGAATTACACCCGGGCACTGTAGAAGATTGGTCAGGTTTCCACTCGCCCATATCGAAGGTGTTGGAAACGATACGCGTGCCGGGCTTGAGATCGAGAATTTTCGGGCGCAGCTTCATATTGATACTTGATAGCAAAAACATCGTGATCACTTGGGCCTGTGAAAAATCGCTTTCGAAGAGGTCAGCCTTGATGAAACTCGCTTTGTCGCTGACGCCTTCTGTGGCAGCGCTGCGCTTCGATAGTTCGACCATCTCCGGATTGTATTCAATGCCGAGCGCTTTGGCACCGCGCTTGGCTGCCGTGATAACCGTCCGCCCGTCCCCCGAGCCGAGATCGATCACGAAATCTTTTGGTGTGACCTTGGCCATGTCGAGCATCTTGTCCACTAGCTCCTGCGGCGTCGGCACCCAAATGACATCTTTACCTTCCTGGCCGACTTGGGGTTGAAATTCCTGTGCCGGCTGCGCTTGAGTCGATTGACCGGCCAATGACAAGTACAGCGCGAGCGACAGGGCGCCGACAATTTTTTTTGCTAACATACCTGATCCTCCGAAAGTCGTATTGGGAAAAATGGCACAGAAGGAAGTGTCATTCTGATACGCCATGGTGGAATAAATGTCCAGCAGACGATGCGCAGCCGTCCGTTAGTCGATTCGCCTCTGAACTGACATTTAGACGAATTGAGACGTCGAACCCTTCGATGACGACCGTCATGGCAGAGTCGTGAAAGTTCTTGGCCGGCGGAGCCATTCACTCCCGGCTGCGACTTCATTCCAGCTCAATGGTATCTAAAGCGCTCGAATGGCGGGAATGCGCCAGGCGACGAACAGTGTCAGAGCAATGACGATGGCTCCCATGGTCGCCACGGTTAGCGGTGCGCCGATGAAGTGCGCCGTCGTGCCGGCGAACAGCGCGCCGAGCGGCATGAAGCCCCGGTCGAGCATGTAAAGACTCAAAACACGGCCGCGCAGTTCGTCCGGTACGACCAATTGAAGCATCGTAGCCGTGCTGGCGAGAAAGAACATTTGAAACGCGCCGACGATCACCAAAGTCACGAGCGCGAGGGGAAACCAGGTGATCTGAGAAAAGAAAATCAGAAATCCGCCGAGAACCACGATACTGCCGACCAGCAGCAGACCCTGGCGTCTGACGCGATGTCCGAGCGACGCCAGCGTCAGCACGGCGATAACCGCGCCGATGCCAGGGGCGGCCATCAATAGGCCCAATCCTTCGGGACCAATCTTGAGTACGTCTTTCTGAAACACAGGCATCAGCGTTTGATACGGCACGGCGAAAACGCGCGGCACATAAGCGAGCGTCAGCAGCGCTAGCACAGCCGGCGTGGACCAGACGTAGGCGAAGCCTTCCTTGAGATTGGCAAGCGCGGTGTCGCGCTTGGCCTCGGCGCGATGGGGCGGGACATGCATGAGATAGATCATCGCCAGCACGCCGGAGTAAGCGATGGCTTGGACAAAGAAATTGTCCGCGGCGCCAAACCAGGCGATCAGGCCGCCGCCGAGTGCCGGACCGATGACTTTCATCAAGTTAAAGCCGCCGGAGTTGAGGGCAACGGCGTTGGCCAGATCTTCCTTCGGCACCACGTTGGGGATCATGCTCATGCGCACCGGTTCGGTAATTGTCCAGGCGATGCCCGTGATCAGGGTGAAAAGAAAAATATGCCAGATACTTAAGTACGGTGAGGCGACCAGCGCGCCCATGGCGACAGCGGTGATGATCAACGCCCATTGGGTGTAGAGCAGCAATTTGCGCCGATCCATACGATCGGCGGCTACACCCGCCATTGGCCCCGTAACTAGAAAAGGGGCCGCGCGCAGGCCGTTGAGCGCGCCGAGCAGAATCGAATTGCCGGTAAGATCATAAAGAAGCCAACCCAGAGTCACCTGTTGCACCCATTGACCGGCACTCATCATCAGTGTGCCGGTCCAAAGATAGCGGTAGTCTAGATGGCGGAGAGAAGAGAAAGTGTGAAAGCGAGACGACCGAGATGCGGGCTTTACCGGGGCGTCGACATGTTGTGTGAGTTCTTCTTCCAATGAAATCCTTGCCGGAGCTGGACGGATTGTGCGGCGGTTGATCTATTTGTAGCAAGATTCGGCATCGGTTTCTAATGAACCGGCTTCGTAGCTGTGAAATTCTGGCATTATCACTACGCTTCCCAACTCCGTCATCGCGTGTTACAAGGCAGCCAATTCTCGATACAGCCGGTTCGGCTCTCAGTGACGCTCTGCTCACCGAACAGGAGAGAGCCCCATGAAGCAAATATTATTTGCGCTCGTCTTGGTCATCCAGCTGCCGTCGTCTGGACTCGCTCAGGAGCGCATAAAATTTCCCGTCGGCGTTTCATCCAAAGTACTCGGCTACGGCCATTTATGGGCCGCATGGCGGCGCGGCTATTTCGAAAGGGAGGGACTCGACGTCGAAGTCGTGTTGATGCGCGGCACGGCTCCGGCGGTTCAAGCGATGATCGCTGGATCGATCTCAGCGGGACTGCTTGCCAACGACGGTCCCATAGCGGCGGTGGAACAAGGGATGGATATTGCGATGATCGCCGGCAGTAGCAAGCTCACTCACATGCTCATGGGCGGAAAGAACTATAAAACCTGGGAGGACTTGCGCGGCGCGACCATCGGCTCTTCGACGCTGACTTCGGGTACGGCGTTCGTTCTTCGGCGCGCGCTCAAGATCAAAGGGCTTGAATATCCGCGCGATTACAAACTGCTCAGCGTCGGCGGCACCACATCATCTTTCGCCGCCATGGGCGCCGGGCAGATCGCCGCAGCCTTGCTCGCAGTCCCCAATGCCTTCCAGGCGCAGGACGCGGGCTTTAACGTGATTGGGCGCATGGCCGACGTTTTTCCCACCTATCTTCTTTCGGCCTATTCCGTGCGGCGGAGCTGGGCGGAAAAAAACCGTCCGCGAGTCGTGCGTTTCCTAAAGGCTGTGTTGCAGGCCAAGAAATGGTTCGAGCAGGATAAGAAAGCCGCCGTCGAATTTCTTGCCAGGGAGTTTCAACTTACACCGACCCTAGCCGAGAAAGGTCTTGACTACTACTTGACAAATCAGGCCTGGCACCCCGAGCTGGAGATCGAAATGGACGGATTGAAAACCGTCGTCGATATTTATGCGGAACAGACCGGGATGAAAGGATTCACTCCCGGACCGGAAAAATACGTCGATCAGAGTTACCTAAAACAGGCACTGAAAGAGCTGGGCTGGAAATGACCGTTCAACAAACCAAATTCATTGGTTCTTTGAAAACGTTGATAGCGAGATCGCACATGGGGCGCGGCAAATGCGGCTACCCCATTTGAAGCCTAACCCCTAACCTCGGGCGATTATCTTACCGGCCGTAAACTTCCACTCTCCCTTTACCCTCTCGACGGTTGATGCTGCGATAGTTGAAATCGATTTGCTTGATCACTCTTCGTTCGCCAGGAAGATCTATCGTCTGACTACCTGATCCTTGGGCAAACCGGTGTCGTAGTTTTGGGTTGAATTTCTGGTTATTACCGAAGGTTACCACCATGTTGGAAATTTCGATCGGCGCGTCTTTAACCTTTATCTGCAGCTGCTTGTATTTACCTTCGTTGCGCCCGACTTCGATCCGATCATGGTCGCCTCTGAAGTCGACTTCACGCTCGCCCAAGCGTTCCCATCCAGAAGCCCTGCTTGCCAGTCCACTTGCCAGCAAGCACAGTGCAAGTATTCCCAAGCTGAAATAGCGCCTCATAGCACCTCCCTATTTTTTGGTGGAATTATGCCGAAAACATTTTTAGCATCGCTTGCCTTCGATTAAAGTTATGCAGCAAATCTCATACCTTGGTTCGGCAACGTGATTTATCGAATGAATTTCATCATTACCGGCTTCTTTGACGGTTCCAGGATAAGTAGTTTCCCGACATAGTCAGAAATTACCGACATGGTAATCACGATTCGATACATCCCGTTCGTGATCCTTCGAGTAGAAAATCGCCGCGATTGGTGTATTGAATGTCGATTCAAATCCCGCTTGCATGTTTATGCGAGCAGCGGAAACATGATTATTGATCTACATTCCCATTTCTTTCCCATCGAGGCGCTACGGCATCCCGGAAAGTACGAAGAGCGCGCGCCGAAGATTTGTCTCGACAGTGACAAACTGTCCGTCACGTCCCAGATCGGCATGCGAGCGGGGCTCGGCGCGGGGGCGTACGATGCTGTGGCGCGAATCAAGGCGCTCGATGAAATGAATATAGATGTGCAGGCGATTTCGCCGTCGCCGATCTTATTGTTCTATTGGGAGGAGGCGGCGGTGGCAGCGCACTTTTCGCGGAAGCAGAACGAGGCAATTCAATCGGTCGTCCAAAAGCATCCTGATCGTTTCGTCGGCTTTGGCAGCGTGCCATTGCAAAGCGTTGCGGACGCGGTGGCCATCGCTGAAGAGGCCAAAAACATGGGGCTCAAAGGGTTGGAGATCGGCAACTCGGTGGGTGACAAACCGCTCGATGACCCGAGCTTCGAGCCGTTCTTTGAGGCGGCGCAGCAACTGGATATGCTGCTATTCGTTCATCCCCTCGAAGGCGGCGTCGACGTCGACGATCCGCTGATGCCGATTCTTGGGAACGTCCTTCAATTTACCTTTCGCACGACGATGATGATAGAGCGGATGATCTTGAAGGGCCTGTTCGAGAAGTATCCGAACCTGCGACTTTGCCTTTCGCATGGCGGCGGACTGCTCGCGTTCAATATCTGGCGTCTCGATCATTCCTATTCGCTCCGCGTCGATTTGAAAAAAGTCATCCCGCAGAAGCCCTCCGAGTATCTAAGACATTGTTACTTCGATTCGATCGTTCATTCCGTCGCGGCACTTCACTACTTGGTTCAAGTTGTCGGCGCGGACCGCGTCGTCGTTGGAACGGATTATCCGATGGCGATGGGCGATTTTGAGCCAGTGAGCAGGGTGAAGCAGCTCGACCTTACGGACGGCGAACGAGAAAAAATTCTTGGCGGCAACGCAGCGCGAGCCTTGAATCTTTGAAGCCAAGGCGATAATGCATCCGGTCCTGTGATCCATGAGGAGTGAATCGCTAAACATTCGTTAGCGCGTAGGAGAAGATCGATATGCAATTGACGCTGATCGCAGTTGTTTCGCTTTTTGTCGGTGGCTGCGCCACGATGCAGAGTAGAAGTCCAGCGGTCTCCATTCTTGTCGACCTGGATCCGGCGAGCGCCGAGCGCACGGTGATCGTCGAGAGCATTACCGCCGATAAGCAGGGTCGGCTCTATTTGCCGGACCGAGTTGCCGGGAATGTGCTTCGCGTTGAGCCCCAGGCTCCCAAACCGGTGGTGGTGGGGCGGATTGAGTCGCGGGAGATCAAAGGAAAAAAGGTCAACGCTGACCCGTCGGGTATTGCGTTCAACCCACAGGGCGATCTGTTTATTGCGGTCGGACCGTTCAGCGAAGTCGTGCGCATCCGGGCAAGCGAGCTCAATCCGGCAAAACCTGGAACCGCCCAAACGTTCGCCACCGGCACGGCCGGTGCCAACGGAATGGTATTTGACCGCCAAGGAAATCTTTTCGTGTCCGGCGGCGCAAGCGGGATCGTCTACCGAGTCGGCCCCAATGGGGGCGCTGAGCAACCGGCGGTTCAAATCGAAAAGCACACCCGCACACTTCCCGACGGCAAGACGCAGCAGGCGACCGTCGCCAATGGTTTGGAAATCGATTCCAAAGGCGTACTTTATGTCGCCGATACGGCGCGTGGCGCGATCTGGAGAGTCGCGATCGGTGCCGACGGCAAAGGCGGCAAACCGACGCTATTGGCTCAGAGCCCGTTGCTCGAAGGCGCGGACGGCCTCGCTTTCGATCGCAATGGCAAGCTTTGGGTTGCGGCGAATGAGCGAAATGCCATCGTGACGGTTACGCCGGACGGGCAGGTGCAGGAGATCGCGAAGAATGGCAGCAGCGGTCCGCTCGAGTTTCCGGCTGCGATAGTCTTTGTCGGGGGCACCGCTTATATCGCAAATTACGACACGCCGCGGCGCGACAACATGGATGCCAACGGCAAAACCGCTCTGGACGGCATCGGTGCCTCCATTGCTCAGATTAGCCCGTAGGAATCGTCGTGGCTTTGCTCTCCATCGAAGGCGTCCGCAAAGAATATCAAGTCCGGGGTAAGAAAGTTTTGGCCTTGGACTCGGTCGATCTGACGATCGCCGAAGGGGAGTTCGTCACCATCGTCGGCCCGTCCGGCTGCGGCAAATCGACGCTGCTCAATCTGATCGTTGGGCTGTTGCGTTCGAGCATGGGGCGGGTGGTTTTTCGTGGCGCACCCATCGACGGCATCTGCACGAAAATCGGCTACGTGACGCAAAAAGACAATCTTCTGCCCTGGCGTACATTGGTCGCAAACGTCGAGATCGCATTGGAGCTTAAAGGGTCGTAAAAGGCGTCCGGCGCGCACGAGCGCGGGAATTGATCGATCGAGTCGGCCTGAGCGGCTTTGAGGAGCATTATCCGCACGAGCTGTCGGGCGGCATGCGCCAGCGGGCCAATATTATTCGTACGCTGATTTACGATCCGGAATTGATCTTAATGGACGAACCCTTTGGCCCGCTCGATGCGCAGACAAGGATCGTTTTGCAAGATCAGCTTCTAAAGCTTTGGTCCGCGTCCAAGAAAACAATTGTCTTCATCACTCATGATTTGATCGAGGCGATCACGCTGGCCGACCGTGTCGTGCTGATGAGCTCCCGGCCCGGCAGGATCAAATCCATCGAGAACGTCAAGATTCCGCGGCCCCGGGATGTATTCAGGATTCATGAGAGCCAAGAGTTCCGTGCCACGTATGAAAGGCTGTGGCAAGAATTGCGTCCTGAAGTAAAGTTGGCAGAAGCGTAGATAAGGAGATTTTCCTATGAAGCCGTTGACGGCAATTTTTTTCTCAGCGCTTTGGTGTTTTGGCTGGTCGACTCTGCCGGTGGGCGCGCAGGCGCCGAGAAAAGTCAAAATGACGATCCCGGTCGTAGCGCACTCTATGACGCCGGTTTACATCGCCCAGAGCAAAGGTTTTTTTGCCGACGAAAAACTTGATCTAGATATCACCTCTACAGGCGGCGGAGGCCCCGACATCCGTGCGCTGATCGCCGGCGACGTAGAATTCAGTTTCACGACCGGCGACAATGTTATTCTGGCGCATCAAGAAGGTAAGAAGCTCATGATGGTCATGAGTGGCCTCAATAGAGTCTTCATCAATTGGGCGATGCACAAGGAGAGCGCCAAGACCAAGGGCGTCACCGAGTCGATGCCGCTGGCGGAGAAAATCAAGGCGCTCAAGGGCCTGACTGTCGGCGTCACGAATCCCGGAGCTCTGACGGCGCACCTCGCCGCCTTCGTCATTCGCAAAGCAGGGTATAACCCTCAACAAGACGTGCAGATCATTCCAATCGGCGCCGGTCCCACTTGGCTCGCCGCCTTGGAGAATCGCAAAGTGGATGTTGCTCTGACAGCGCCGCCAGTGCCGGAGACGGCGATAAGTCGCGGGTTCGCGATCATGTTCATCAACAACGCCAAAGGCGATGATCCGTCGATCCCGGAGTTTCTGATGGAAAATTTGATCGTCCGGCCCGAAACGGTGGTAAAAGATCCCGACCTGGTGCGCAGAATGGTGCGTGCGCTAACGAAGGCAAATCAATGGGCGCTCAAAAGCACGCCAGAACAAGTCGCTGACGCGCTGAAGCCGGCATTGGGCAAAACGTCGCCAGATCTGTTATTGGCCGGCGTCAATTCGGTACTCCCCACGCTGAGCCCGGATGGCCGCACCAGCGAACGAAGCTTTCAGATCACTCAGGACATTCTCGAACAGGCGGGAATCTTGAAAAAACGCTCGCCCTACGCCGAGCTTGTGACCAATGAATTCTTAATGAAATGATCGGCCGCGGACGTCTGTTTTTATACCGGCTCATTTTCGGTCTCGTCCTGCTGGCATTTTGGGAGTTGAGCTCCGGCAGATTGATCGATCCCTTTTGGGTATCGAGTCCATCCAAGGTTTTCTTGTATCTCTACGAAGTATTCGCCGACGGATCGATCTTCGGCCATCTGGCGATCACACTTTACGAGACCTTCAGCGGCTTTTTCATCGGCTCGATTTTCGGCATCGGCATCGGCTTTGTTCTCGGGAGGAAAGAAGTCCTGGCGGACATTCTAGACCCCTACGTCGTCGCCTTTAACGGCATTCCGCGCATCGCGCTGGCGCCGTTGTTCATTATCTGGTTCGGTATCGGTCCCACCTCGAAGATCATACTCGTGGTGAGCGTGGTGTTTTTCTTAACCTTCTTTAACACGTTTGCCGGCGTCAAGGGTGTCGATGCGGAGCTAAAAAATGTCCTGCGCATCATGGGCGCGACGGAGCGCCAGGTTCTCATGAAAATCACGCTGCCGGCGATCGTGCCGTGGATCGCTACGGGGTTAAAGATCAGCCTGCCCTATGCGATCGTCGCCGCTGTCGTCGGTGAATTCATCGCCGCAAGCAAGGGTCTCGGCTATTTGATTAACTACAACACGTCGCTTTTTTCGACGACCGGCGCGCTGGGTGGTATTTTGATTCTCGCTCTCGTTGTCGTCGTATGCAACGAAGCGATCAATCGCGCAGAAGCTTATCTACTCCGTTGGCGCCCGCGCGAAGAGCGAAAAGGCGAAGGGGAGTTGTATTGACAAGCCCATCAGCGACCGCGACGTTTCGCGCCGTTTTCAGGGCGTTGGGTGACCACAACGTAAGGAATTATTTGATATTAGGGCGGTTGCGCTCGTCAATTTCACGGCTCATACCGAGAGAGACTCAACGAATTTTTTTTCAAGGATTTTCTTAAAATGAATATCAGACCCGCTGGTCGTGGCCTAGCTGCGGGGAATTCGCTGTCTACAGAAAGATGCTCCCAAAGATTTTCGATCAATTGCGCAAACTACGCAAATTCTCGACTAACGCGCGGCCAGCCGTCGAGTGAAGAAAACAGCGGATAGGCCGGCGCGCCGCGAAAGTTACCCTCGAACCATTCCTCGATCTCTTCATAATTCTCGTCAATATGTCCTTCGGCATCGATGACTTCCGATGCTTCTTTCTTGCTATGGCGATGGGTATTCAGGCGGGAGGTTAGGCCGTGCTAGTATTGCAGTTAAGAGCATGGCGCTCTCGGTGCCGCCGTTGATGTGCGTTTCGAGCGTGCATCATTATTGATGAAGCAGGGGTTTCGCGGTACAGAGAGATCAGTAGCGAAGACGAGAGGAGGCTGATTATGGTCCGGGACCGAATGCCAGTTGTCGACGGTGATGGCCATGTGATGGAGAATTGGGACGAACTGTTGCAATACATGCCGGAGCCTTACATCAAAAGTGGTCGATTCAAAGGGCGGATCTTCCCGCCGCTGGATCATTTGCACTCGGCGAGTTTATTTCAATTGGTGCCCGGCGCATTCCGGCAGGTAGGGTCCGATGGTTGGTTGGAGTTCATGGAAGACGTCGGCATCGAGCGCGCCGTTCTCTACACCACGGGCGGACTGGCATTCGGTAAAGTCATCACCTTGGAATTCGCCGTGGACGTTGCGCGCGCGTGGAATAATTGGTTCGCCGATACTTATTTAAAAAAGAGCCCGCGCTTCCAAGGACTGGCGCTGATACCGCTCCAGGAGCCGCAAGAAGCAGTGAAAGAGTTGCGCCGGGCCGTCACTGAATTGGGTTTTTGCGGCGCGATGCTACCCTCGACGGGATTCAAAGGCCATCTCGGCAACAAAGAATATTGGCCGGTGTACGCCGAAGCGAATCGTCTAGCTTGCTGTATGGGTGTTCACGGCGGCGCTCATGAAGGCTTGGGCATGGATTATCTTACGCCGTATGCACCGATCAACGGCCTGGGTCATCCGTTCGGTCAAATGGTGGCTTTTGCCGGGATCATATTTAACGGACTGTTCGAAAAATTTCCAAATCTACGAATCGGTTTCATGGAAGCGGGCGTCTCGTGGCTACAAACCTGTCTCGAGCGTTTCGACCGTGGTTGGGAAACTCATATCCAATACGATCCACAACGAGAATACATTCAATTGCAGGGGGGAGAAAATGTCAGCGGTTACATCCGCCGGCATATCGAAGCTGGTCGGATCTTCGTCGGCTGCGAAGGGACGGAAAAAGCACTGCACCATTTGGTTGCGGCCGTCGGCAATAAGCCGTTTATGTTTTCAAGCGATTTTCCGCATGAAGTGAACAACGAGTATTGCAAGCACGAGATCGAAGAAATCATCGAGAACGAGCATCTCACCGACGAAGATAAGCACGCCGTCTTGCACGGAAATGCCGAACGCTTCTATGGGTTGAAGCCCCTAGGTTAGCTCCGGGCTACGTCGCTGAGATTTACAGCTCTTTTTGAATCTCTGCGTTATTGGATAGCAGTAGGAAAGTAAAACCAATCTTAATCCCGCGTGCTGCCGCCATCGCGCCATTTGCACATGCAGCCGTGATGACGTTGAGGTGAGAGATGGATCAACCAATCTCTGGCGATATCCTCCGTGCCAAGGAGGCGATCGGCATGATAGATCAAGTCGATCTATCCGTACCGATCGAGATACCGCCGGTTCCGGCTGAGGCCGAGCCCGACAACGTGGCCGAAGAAGAACACCGTTGGTTGCTGTCGGAAATTGCTCGACTCAAGAAAGAGCGCAACGCCTACATCCTGGCCCATAACTATTCGCCGCGGGATATTCAGGACGTCGCCGATGCGGTCGGCGATTCGCTCTATCTAGCGCAGAAGGGCGCGGAATCGGAGGCCGAAATTCTGTTGGAAGCCTCGGTGCTGTTCATGAATCAGATCCTTGCGATCATGAAAAAGCCGCATCAGCGGGTGCTCGCACCGGATCTTGGTGCGCTGTGCTCGTTGGCTGCGCATGCTGATGCGAAAAAGGTTCGCCAGTGGAAAAGCGAACACCCGGGCGGAATCGTGATCAGCTACGTCAATACATATTTGGACGTCAAAGCCGAGAGCGACTATTGCTGCGCATCGGCAAACGCCGCGAAAGTCATCCTTCACGTGCTTGACAATTCCCATCCGACGCAACCAATCCTTTTTCTCCCGGACGTCTATTTAGGCTTCTACGCGGCAAAGCTCCTCGAGCAGCAGAATCAATCCGTCGATCGCTTGTGGCTCATGATGGGCGCGTGCCACGTCCATGACCGAATTCGACCCTATCACGTCGAAAAACAGCGACAGCTGTATCCGGAGGCGGCCGTCGTCGTCCATCCGGAATGTGGCTGCACGAGCGCTTGTATGCGTCAGATGTCTCAAGGTGCGGCGCCGGCCAACATGATGCAGTTTCGCTCCACGCAGGGGATGGCCCAGTTCGTCCGTGAGACTCCACACAAGATTGTGATCATGGCGACTGAGGTCGGCAACATCTATCCACTGTCGAAAGCCGCGCCCGACAAGACCGTGATCCCCGCCAGCCCGGAAGCCGTTTGCGCCTACATGAAACAAAACACGCTGCGCAAACTTTATCACTCATTGCGCGACCGTGTTTATGAGATCAGCGTTGATCCGGAGCTCGCGGCCAGGGCGAGGGTTCCGATCGAGCGGATGCTCAGCATCGTTTGATCCGGTAGCATCAGACGATGTTGTTTTCACGCACCACTGGCACATGCCATTAATAGCAATGGCTGCTCCCAGCATGGAAGCGGCACTTAGAGGCGGTGATTGGGTTCGATTCCTCGCCTTTGAGGGAGGCTCGGTTGGCTACTATGATGGCGAGGACGTTGCCTGAACGGAAGATGAACGCGCTGAGATCGAATTAGTTTGGCTTAACTCGATTCTTCTTGGAAGCGGCCGATCACCTGCCGCCAAATTTTGCTGTCGGTGACCGATGGCGCTTTCTTAGGTTCCAGCTGGGCCGGTATGCGGCTCTTTTCTTGGAGTTCTGTGTTGAGTTTGTCACACTCGGTGGATAGCCGCTTGATCAATTTGCCGATCTCTGCTTCTTTGCCGGCAGTGGCCTGAATCAGGGCGTCTTTTTCTTTTATTGTCGTTTGCAGTTCGTGTAGTGTAGTTTCGCTGTCACGCAGGCGCTGTTCAAGCTCGACAATCTTGGCGCGAAAGTCGAGCTCGATTGTCTTGATCATGTTGTTTTTGGCCTGGATCGTCTTGTCTCGGTTTGCGAGCTGGAGTCTAAGCTCGGCGACTTCTCGATTGAGCGGTGTGAGCTGTTCGTGAATTCGTGTCTCGGCCTGCTTTGCGATTTCCTCAGCTTCGTCGAGGCGAGAAATGAGGCCGACATTTTTGCGGCGCAATATTCTTAGTTCTTTCTCCTCGTTTCGCTGAATTTCGGCCTGGCGCAACTGAATCTCGAGCGCTGTGATTTGTGCTTTTGACCCCTCCTCAAGACGGACCATAGCGAGCTGCTGTTCGCGAAATTGCGCGCTCTGCTGCTCCAGTTGATTACGTAAGTTCGTGATCTCAGCGTTTCGATTCTCTTCGATGAGCTGAACTGTCTCCGTCTGGAGGATCGCCGTGTTGCAGGCTCGATCGGCGAGCGAAGTGAGCTTGTTAATGTAATCGAGAAGTTGGTTTGCCTGGACTTCAATGTCGACTATCGTATTGGCTTCGGCAAGGGAGAAAGATGGAGTCGCAGGAAGCGACATTAACTCCGTTCGGTTCTTGTAGGTGTTGTTTAGTGGCGTAGGAACCCGTGCCGATCGATCATTTTGCATTAAGCTGAGACTCCCCGTTATATATCACCGCTCCGAAGCGCCCCGATCGTTACCTATTGCAGCAAATCGTATTCCATTGGGTAATGCCTTTCCATATTTTTCATAAGTGATTGAAAGCATTAGGCTATATTCTGACGAGATCAGGCGCTGGGACAGCCCTTACCAACAAAGTGGCCAATAGTGTTCAGTTCGACGCGGGTTATGGAAGTCAATCTTGGTAAGCCTGCATGCGATTTTTCTGTGAGGAGGCGACGAAGCGGTAGCTTGAAGTGCAGAGCGTGCTGGAGGGATCGCACGATTGGTCGAGCAAACTATCAACAGTGAAACCGTTGAATGTTCCTGGCCGGCCACGACATCGAGAAGAAAATCGACCGCGCGGCCGATAAGAGTCGCCGACAATAAATTTGACATCATGTGACTTGCATAAATTACTTTTGGGCGGGTATTAGGGCGCCATTGACTGTTGTCGCCCTTTACCCATCTCCGTAGATCGTGTTAGGTTTCGGCTCGGACAATTAATATTCGAGGAGTCATCAATGCGCATCATTGAAACATCATTCGCGGCTAAAGAGCATGGCACCGCTGGATTCTTATCCTATCCGGAGCGCCCCGAGCCCGGTCCAGCACTATTCTTGATTCATCCTAAGGGCGGCCTTGGCGAGTACATTAAAACCGAGACGCGGAAATTCGCTAAACTTGGTTACACGACTTTCGCCATTAACGTGTTCGAACAGCTGGGTTATCCTGAGCCGACCCACATTGTTACAGGCTCGCAAATTCAAGCCAAGACGGCAGACCCAGAATTTACCCGTGTGCTAACGGATGGCTGGAGGTTCTTGCTCAAGCAGCCGACCGTCAACAAAAATCGTGTGGCAGTTTGCGGCTATTGCATGGGCGGGCGCATTGCCATTCATTTCGTCGCGGCAACTCCGGAAGTGCGCGCCTTTGTCGGCTATTATCCTACCGTCCGCGCGGAACCGGATTCACCTCTCCGACCGGTCCACCCTTCGGTCAGTGCGAGGAAGATTCGCTGCCCTTCAATTAATCTGTACGGCGCCGACGATGTGACCACCGTGGTGCCGGTGCAGGAACAGATGTGGCAAGCATTTAAAGAGAACGGCCAGCCGCTGGAATGGCATTTCTTCCCGTTCGGGGGGCATGGCTATGTTGACCCAGGAGCGCCGGGGTATAATGCTCATGCTGCTGATCTTTCGTGGCCTTTGGTTGCTGATTTTTTGGAGCGCCACCTGAAGTGGAGCTCGCCGGAAGTCAAAAACCCGAACCTGCCTGCTTAAACAGATTGACTGTCAAAAAAGAAAATCGCCACCTGCGATTGCGGCTGCGGGTGGCGATTGTTTTGGCGGACACAAGTTCTATGCCAAGTTTAAATTCCTAAAGTTTCAATCTGGGCGCGGATACTTGATAAGAAATCCGCCGGTCTTCTTGTGCTTACTCTCGCCCTCGCAGTGTGCTTTTGAAGCCATCAATGGTCAGCTTACCGGTCACTATGCGCTCGAAGTCCGAACCGCTTACGTAATGATTCAGGTCAGCCATCTCGAGATCCCAGTGAAATATCTCACCGATTGACGGCAAAGCGTTGGGAAGTTGGGTATCCTTGTGCGAAATAGAAATATCCTTGCCGCGGTAAACGCCGCGAACGTCGGCGCGGTTTTTTCGGCACCAATCGAGCACGTCCGCAAAAGTCATGAGCGCTCTACTTTCGCATCGACCGGATTGAGGAGATGCTCTTTCAGGCCGGTGTGGACGCCGTAAATCACTTTGCCTATCTTCGGTCTGGGATTAGGTTCGGTGCTAACCTGATAGAGAATTAAGCGCTCACTGCCGGTGTTGTTGAGCTGATAAAAGAAGCCGGGGGGGACATGCACCGCCTGATGCTGCTTCAAATGATACTCCTCGCCCTCTTTGAGGCCTTTCATCGTGCACTCGCCCTGGACCACAAAAAACGTGTGATCGGAGCCGGGATGGCAATGCAACTCATCGTTGACCCCTGGCTCGTAGCAGTTCAGCGCGATGTGGCAGCGATCGGTTTGCGTCGGACGAACGTAGTTACGTCCAGTAGGCTTTCCCCATTGGGCCTGCTTTTCGGTGTCCACAACTGTAATTTTGCTAATTTTCCCCATCTGTACCTCCTCAAAAAATAGTGCCGAGCAATGAGCATATCTTGCTGATGAATTTACAGGATGTAAGACGCGTCGCGCAAGCGTTCGATTAACACACTAGTTGTTCAGCTCTGCTAAGGACTGACGAGTTCAGCAGCTGATTCGCTGAGGGGAAATCCCGCGATTTCTGGCACATATCCTCGATTTCTAAATCTGTCGTTCATACATGTCTCCTTAAGTATCCTGTTTAGTCTGCAAATATTTATTTAAGTAATTGAAAATATTAAGAAAAATTGCTTGTTTCCGACTGTGCAGGCAATCTGCTTCGGTTGACGTCTAACTAGTGCGTGATATGCATGGGCATGCTAAATGGAGGACGAGATGGCTGCAAAAATTGACTGCTTGAGTTGCCGAAAACGGCCAAAAAAGAAAAACAACAAATAATCGGATTTGGAGAGCCGATTAGGCGAATGACAAAACGAAGGCCTGCTTTAGCGCAGGCCTTTTTCGTTTCTGCAGGGTAACGAACTCTAGAAAAACGCTAACGTGCGCATTTCAATACTTTCGCGCGGCGGCGCGTCCGGTGGGCTGGTGGGATCGTCAAAAGCGGTGTGAGCAGTCCAGCGCGCCCGGCCATCTTTGCTTGAGTCAAAAGTTTTGAAAACCACCGCCTCGTTGCGCTGCATGTGCGGAAAGTAATACCAGCGATGCTGAGGATTGAAGCCGCAGTGATACACTTCACCGACGCGGTCCGGATAAACGCGCGAGCTGGGAAAAAGCTCGCGTGTGCCAATGCTCCTTGCATCGGCAATCGCCAATGGCTCTCGTTGGACCGCATGGCGAATGGGACGCCACACCTGAACGACAGCGAACCGGTGCTTGAGCAACTCTTCGGCCTCGTTGGGTAGCAAATCGCGCACGCGCTGCGGCCCGGACCATTCCGTGTAATCATTGTGCGCGTTGCGCACCGGACCGCTGATTTGTTTCGCTTCGCGCATCGCGTTGTCCGCGGAACGGAGCGTGTGATCAAAGACCAGAACGCGCTTGGCGCCGGAAGTTTCCTTTACGAGCTGCTCGATTTCAGGATAGTAAACCGAGCATACCTCGGTCTCGTCGTAGAAATCTTTAACTTTGGTTTCATGCCGAACCAAGATAAACCCCTCTCTCTCTAGCGAGAGTTTGTCGGCGACGGCCCGGCCATCATGTATCGCCATCTTATGTTCTTGGTACTTTCCCGTGCGCTTTTTGTCGGCTTCGGCAGATCTGATGCCGCCGTAGCTTGCCGGCTTCTCGCCCGTATCGACCGAATAGTTAAGGAAAGCTTCGAGGGCTGGCAAAGATTCTTCGATTCGCTCGGGTCGTGACATAGAAATTCTCCGTAGCTTTACTTAGCGCTTCTTGACTTAAACTTTACCTCTTCGGAAGCATTTCACAAGGCGTCTGTCGCGGTCCCAAGCTCTCATAGTACGCGTTCTTCTCGGGGATGTAGCGGCCCTGGTTGAATTCGCCGCCCTTCTGACTGCGGATGATGACGGCTACGGTCCGTTGACCGACGGTAAGTTCCGTGTGAATCTCATAGGGTTTTACCAAGTCGATTTCCCCAGGACCAACGAGTACGTCGCTACTCTCGCGGATTTCCGCGTAGTCGGGTTTTGAGCGATCATCCAGGCGATCATAGCGCACGACCCGTTCACGACCGTCGAGCACACCGTAGAGTGTATAGATATGCGCGTGATCGTGAATTCGCGCGCGCTGACCTTGGCGGGCTTCGCCTTTAGTAAGTCCGTTGATTGCAAAGCCATAATCCGGATCTTCGTAAAAAAGTAAATTTTCCGCGCGTCCGCCAGCGGGCACACAATCGGGCCACTGTTTCGATGCTGCGATGATGTCCGGATCAGCGAGCAATTCCGCCAGAATCGGCCGCAAGGAATTCCAACGCTTGTCGAGGTCGGTTTCTTTAGCAAAAAGCGCGCGCGTCTTGCGGACGAAGCGCTCCATAGCATTCTCGCTTTGCGTTTGGGTCTCTGGCTGCGTCTCGGTGTGAGTTTCCATTATTCCTCCTTATTGGTGCAGTGGTTGCGCTATACTTTTATCGTTTTCGGATTTACTTTTATCCGACGCATCGGCGGCGCCGTAAAAACGCGCGCAATTGTCCCAGAGTATCTTACGCTTGTTATCATCGGACAAATTCAGTTTGAGGAAACTTTCCACCGCGTGGGGATATTTGGAATCGCCATGCGGATAGTCCGTGGAAAATACTAATTGATCGCAGCCGAATTCTTCGATCGTATAGCGCGCCGGTGCTTCATCGGGCTCGATGGAAATATAGCATTGGCGCTTGAAATAATCCCTCGGCGCCATCGTCAGGTCTTGCATAAAAATATCGCCTTCGCGCTCGTAGCCCTCATCTAGTCGCCACAGGAGCCAAGGAAGCCAGGAGCAGTTGGCTTCGAGAAAGGCGACTTTCATTTTCGGATGACGCTCGAGGATACCGCCGCCGAGAAAGCTGCCCAACCCAAGCATTTGTTCGAAGGGCTGGGCGTAGACGCGGCGCAAGCCGAAGTTGGGCTCAAAATTCTCCGCGCATTGGCGCGAGCGCGACGCCGAGGCTTCATGAAAGCCCAGCGGCAAGTTGAGCTCTTCGAGCAAGTTCCACAAAGGCTCGTAGTAGGGATCGTACCAATTTTTGCCGGTGACGATATTCGAGCGCAGGAACACCGAGCGGAAACCATATTGTTCCGCCACCCGGCGTGTTTCGCTCAGAGCGTCGTCGATGTCGTAGACCGAAATCATCCCGGCGCCGAGCAAGCGATTGGGATCGGCTTTGCAGAAGTCGTGCAGCCAGTCGTTGTAGGCGCGCGCCAACGCGGCGGCAAAGCGCGGGTCTTGATTTGGAAATGTGAGGATGCCCAAGCCGCGGGTCGGAAACAGCACCGCGGTGTCGATGCCTTCGGTGTCCATCGCTTCGAGCTGCACCTCGCCGGTCCAAGCACGCTCAGCGTGGTTTCGGTAAATTTCTTGGTTCTTGTTAAAGTTCCGGCCGCGATGGGGTGTGCCGCCGGTGCGCCGCGTGTCCTGCGGCACGTTCGGAAAAATTGTGCCGAGATCGCGCACGTTCTCCGAGATCCTGCCGCGCGGCGCTTGGGAGCGAAACTCGGAATCAATGTAACGCTCCCAGAGATCGGGCGGCTCCATGATATGCATGTCGCTGTCGAATACTTTAAATCCGTCTTTCGCCATGACAACTCCTGATTATGATGGGAGCGTAATGCCGCTGAAGGCAGGATGTCAAGCCGATTCAGGCGAATTGACAACTTGGTGCCTCCGGAATTAAATTCGGTGATCGAGCCGAATCGTCGCTGGCTTTCCTATGCAACTTACACTTGCCGTCCACCCGATCACGGAAATTCGATTTGGCGAGAACACGCGACTGGATGGAACCGTTCTCGTAACCGCCAAAGACGAGTTGTGCCGGCTCGCCTCGCAAGTTCCCGGTATCGAGTCTGTCGATTTCGAGATCGTTCGTCCCGGCGAAAGTTGTCGAGCCGGTCCGATCTTCGACATCGTTGAGCCGCGCGCCAAGGCACCGGGTGGAAGTCCAGATTGGCCGGGTATTCTTGGCGCACCTCAGACTGCCGGCAGCGGCACGACCCACGTTCTCAATGGCGCAGCGGTGACCTTACTGCGAGAGGAATCGCCCAGCGAATCGCGCGGTGTGACAGGTTTTGTCTTGGAAATGAGCGGCGAGGCCGCATCAGCTTCGCATTACGCAAAGCTCACTCACTTGATTATCATTCCACATAGCAAACCGGGCCTGCCCGTGCACGCGCAGCAAAAGGTTTATCGGCTGGCGCAATTGCAAATTGCCGTACATTTGGCGCGCGCGGCGCTGGATGCAACGCCGGAGCGGACGCAAAATTTCGATCTCTCCGCGGCTGAAAACCGCACCGCATTGCCACGTGTCGCCTACGTCGGGCAAATTTTTTCGCGGCAAAGAAAGCCCGAAGCCGACGAACCGATACTCTATGGCACCGACACAGAAGGTATGCTGCCCACCTTGCTTCATCCCAACGAGTGGCTGGACGGTGCGCTCGTGCCTTCATACCACACGTCTCTCGGCGGAGCGGAGACTTACTTCTATCAAAATCACCCGGTCATCGCTGAGCTGTACCGGAGTCATCAGGCGCGCGAGCTGAACTTTGCCGGCACCGTGGCGACGATTGCCTCGGCTGATAATTTGGATCGAGAACGCAATACTCGTTTTGCCGCTCATCTCGTCAAGTGGGCGCTGAAGGCCGATGCTGCTGTGCTCACTAAGTTTGGCGGCGGCGTGCCGCACACGGATTTGTCGGAAACCGCGCGCTTGTTGGAATGCGAAGGTATTAAAACCGCCGTGCAAGTTACCGATCTCGCGCGCGATCGACGGGTCGAATCGGCGCTGCTGTTTAATTTTCCCGAGGTCAACGCTATTGTTTGCATCGGCGGGAACAGTACAAAATGGAAAGTCCCTCCGGTTGCGCGGGTGATCGCTGCGAACAGCGGCTTGACGGAAATGCTCGCCGGTCCATTCGAGATCGAATCGCTCAACGTGGTCGGCGTGGCCAATCAGCAGGGAGCATCGCGGCTCAGGTCGGTCATCTATTAGCCGTGAGCGAATTTAACTGCTTGAAACATCTTGAAGCTTGGTTCAAGCCGTCCAAATGGTTACATCGTTCGAACCGTTCAAGAGACTCGCGAGAGCAAACCCAGTGAGGAGCAATTATGCGCGTCGTTCACTATCTGAATCAATTTTTCGGCGGACTTGGTGGCGAAGAGAAAGCAGGCACGCCATTAGAAAAGCATGAGGGCGCGGTTGGTCCGGGAAAGCTGCTCGAGCAATTCCTCGGTGACGGCGCACAGGTCGTCATGACGTTGGTGAGCGGCGATAACTATGCCGTGGAGAATCAGCAATCGATCATCGCGGCGGTTTTAGAAAAAGTTCGTGAGGCCAACGCCGATTTGTTCGTGGCGGGTCCATGCTTTCAAGCAGGAAGATACGGCATGGCGGCTGGGGCCCTGTGCGCGGCGGTGCAGGCGAAACTCGGGATTCCCGTCATTACCGGCATGGCACAGGAAAATCCGGGCGCCGATCTCTATCGCGAGACTCTCTTCATCATTGATTCCGGTGATAACGCCGCGAAGATGCGCGATGTACTGACCCGGATGGCAACCCTCGCAAGAAAACTCCTCGCCAAGGAATCCGTTGGACTGCCGAAAGAAGAAGGTTATATTCCGCGCGGCCTGATTCGCGACCATTTCGTTGAGAAGACCGCGGCAGAGAGGCTCGTCGAAATGGTGTTGGCAAAGGTCAAGGACGAACCTTTTGAATCGGAGATGATGCCGACCGCGTTCGCGCCAGTGACGATGCCCCCCGGCGTGAGGGATCTCAAGAAAGCAAAATTGATGCTGATTACAGACGGTGGACTTGTGCCGAAGGGAAATCCTGACAAGATTCAAAGTTCGGCGGCGACACGCTGGGGCTCGTATAGTATCAAGGACTGCGCCGATCTCAGAGGCGAAGATTACGAGATTTCCCATGGCGGCTACGACCCGCAGTTTGTCCGGCAGGATCCCAACCGGCTCGTACCGCTCGACGTGATGCGCGAGCTGGAACAGGAAGGACTCATCGGCGAGCTGTATGATGAGTTTATTTCAACATCGGGACTGGCCAATCCGCTATCGAATACCCGCCGGATGGGACGGGAAATGGCCGAGAAGGCCAAACGGCTTGGTATCGACGCGATCATCCTCACTTCGACATGAGGGACCAGTACACGCAGCGGCGCTGCGATCACGACGGAACTCGAAAAGGCTGGTATTCCGACGGTGCAAATCACCTCGGCTATACCTATCGCTGAGATGGTCGGCGCTAATCGCCTAGTGCTCGGCAATGGCATCGTGCATGTCGTGGGAGATGCCAAGGTCTCTGTTGATGAAGAAAAGGGGATTCGACGCCAGCTAGTGCAAAAGGCGTTGGAAGCGCTGCAGCGTGATCATAACGAGTAACCTCTTCGGACGGCAACGAAACAATCTGCCCAATCAGAGCGGCCAAATTCTCCACGAACTATCGAATTGCTCGTTGCCGACCATTTCGATCTTAGAACTCCAGGCCTTCGCTTTTCCCGTTACGTTTTTTCCGAAAAGAGTTAAAATACCGCTTGGAATCCAATCGCACTACCCGCGGGGCAGCGGCACCCAAGGACAAATCCAATCTCACGATGAAACGACAATCAATCGGCCCGATAATCATTTCGCTGATTTTGTGCGGGTTGCTGGCGGATCACTTATTCTTTTACCAGTCGCCCTGGAGCGTGGCGGGTTTCTTGTCCAAAGTGTTGTCGATCTTTGGCGCGATTTTCGCGCCGGCATTTAACCCGGTTCTCTACGGCTGGCTCGATGAGATCACCGTACCCATTGTAATTATTGCGCTTATCGTCGTTTTGCTATTCTTGGCCGTCGCTCGCACGAAGCTGGCCATGAGTAAAGTGACGCCGAATGCGGATGCGGCGTTGGCCCGGCTGGCCAGAGGGGGACCGACATCGCCCAAGGCGGCGGCCGCGCCGGTACAGGCTTCGGTAGCGCCAAGCAAGCTTCGGCAATATGGTTTGATGAGAAAACTTGCTCTGTTATTTGGCTCCGTGGGCGTTTTATTCGGCACCATCGTATGCATCACAGTCTATAGTTTCTTGTGCCGCGCTATTGAGAAAGAAGTTAAAAGCCGTGCAAATGTTATGGCGATGCACATCAGTGAGATGGCAGCACGCCAGATAACGTCCGGCGATATTCAAGAGCTGGGCGTTCAGGTGGACAAGTACGCGGCGATCCGGGCGGTTGCATATGTTTATGTTGAGGACGAAGAAGGAAAAATCATAGCCAATACGCCGGGCGACTTACCGAGACATTTGAATCGGGACTTTCCCAAGTCGGCTGAACAGGCGCTCAGCGGAACGGATGTCCAATATCGCGGTTTGGGTGTATATGAGATCGCCAAGCAAATCGCCGGTGGTAAGGCAGGTTTCGTTCATTTTGGTATTTGGCACGCTGAGATCAAAGAGGCGGCCCGGCTCGCCGTTACCCCGATCGCGGGGTCGATTTTCGCTATCGTGCTCGGTGCGCTGGGAATATTCGTCTGGGTCACGTGGCAGGTCAATCGCCCCTTCTTCGAGCTAGTCGAGCATGCAGAGCGAATCAGTAAAGGTGACTTTGCTGTGACATTGAGGCTCAAACGGTCTGACGAAATCAGCGAAATCGCAAGGTCGGTCGAGCGTATGCGCTCAAGTCTCCGCGCCGTGGCAACGCGCCTGGAAAAGCGCCGCTGACCAATCAGTCGGGGCGAGTGAACGCGCCATAGTCGCTAGCGTAAGGAACGAGGGGAGGTTTGGTGTCGCCCGTCACACGACACCTTCCCGCGTTCATTCCGAGCATCCCGCCAGTCGTCGGTTGGTGACTGCGTTTGCCAATTTGGCTGGCGATTGAAACTTGTCGCCGGTTTTGGCAAGTATTTGTCATATTGGCAGCATCAGGGATGATTGACGAGAGTCGACAGGGGTTGCTTCTGAACTTGAAATCCGCGACCCAAACGGACTTGGCAAGCGCCGAATTTTGGGAAACTGATCGATGAGAAATCGAATTTTGGGTTTTGCTTTACTTGTTTCTCTTGGTTGTGTGGTTCTTGGTCTGGTTCTCTCGAATTCAAAGACTGACAATTCCGTGACCCTCGCTGACCTTGCGTCGCAAGACTCTCGGGTCGGCGGAGCAAATGAGACCGTGAAGCAGCTAGCCCAATCGGTCCATCACGGCGAATTGCGCTTGGCAAATTTAGAGGTGGACTTTATCTTTTATGTCGTGTTGGCCGCCTGTGGAATCCTATTGGCATTCAGAGCGATCGTTTCGGCAGTGAGAATCAGTCGAGCAGAACGCTTGCTGCGGTCGCGAGTTCATTCCGGTTACAATTTGATCAATGAAGCGGAAGCGAGGCCGGTGGAGGTAAAGACGCTACCTTCCACCCAGTTTGGTTTAGCGCCGGAGACCGCGGCTGACTCTCCGGCAAGCTCACGGTTTATTGCGCGATGGTCTCACTTGGCACATCTTCTCCCAACTCGTGCCTGGTCGCGTGTGGTCTCATACGGTCACGGTTTGACCGGCAAAATGATTGTCACGTTCACGGCGATTATTGCTGCATTTGGCGCGCTGACGCTGGCGCTGGTTTATTTCACGCTCAAATCTTCGCTGACGAACCAGTGGATTCAACAGGCCAGAGTCACCGCCGTCAACGTAGGTGATAGCGCCCCCTCTCAGCTCTTCAAGAAAGACGCTGTACGTCTGCGCGAATTTCTGCGCAAGTACGCCAATCGGCCTGGGATGGCGTACGTGCTCATCGAAGATCGGCAAGGTGAGATTCTTTCCCATAGCTTTGCCGTGCTACCGCAACAGGTTCAGAACACGGTGCCAATCGATCCACCGCAAACCGAGAGGCACCGTCTATTTCGACTAGGAGACAGCATGGTATACGAGGTGCGCGTGCCGATTTTGGAGGCCCAAATGGGCGCCGTGCGGGTCGGCATTTGGAAGGACGACGTCGACGCTGAAATCAGCAAAACGGTAGTACCGATTATGAAACTGGTTGTGCTGGTTGTTTGTGGCGGAATCCTGATGGCGATTTTCCTGGTTTGGCGAATCACGCGGCCGATACTGCGACTAGTAAGGACCGCTCGCCGTATCAGCGAGGGCGAACTTGACGTTCCTTCGCTTGGCGTCAATGACGCTGGCGAGTTCGGTGAATTATCGCGTTCGTTCGAACGCATGCGTTCCAGTGTCAAGGCGGCGATCGTTCGATTGAACGAGGACAGATAGCTGGGATCTCGGGTTGGCAACTAACCACGCTCCCATCCAATTTTCCCCTCGCGATTGATATTAGCGACTGCCGTACAATTCTTTAACAAAACCGGAGTCCTCCGCCTCCTGAAGAAATCGATTGTCATAAAAATCTTTGGCATTCGCCGACGCCGCCTTTGGGTGGTCGGTGACCGATAGAGCCGATTCGGATCGCTTCGTCGGTTACGTAAGGAATCTGGGGAAACAGCGGCGCGAAACCTGTATAAGCTTCTTCGATAATCTCCTGATCTTTGGTGGCAAGATATTTGGTGGCCGCTCGCTTCGATACTTCAGGTTGCTCGATGGGTTGGCTGTGTTAGCGTCCCAGCAGCGCCGTCAGCTGCACCAGCTCTTCATATCGGCTGCCCCACTTTTCCGAGTCGGGGACGAGGGTGTTGCGGTTGCCGACGTCGTCAGGACCGCCGATGGCGAGTTCTTTGAGCGCCGGCCAGCGGCGCTGCTTGAAGGCGATCTCTTGCCCCTTTTTGGACAGCATGAAATCCACCAGCAGAGCGGCGGCGTGCGGGTGGGGTGGCTGGGAAGAGATCGCGAGAGACGAGACCGATTTCACCGGAACAAACGGCTCGGGAAAAACATAGTCGATGGGCGCGCCGGCTTTACGCAGGGCGACCGCCTCGTGATGGTGCGCATCGATCTGTAGGGGAAACTCACCGGCCGCGACCAGTTGTGAAACCAGAGTGCGCCCTTTGCGGATATTTAATTGCTGCGCTCCCAGGCTGCGCGCGATTTGTTTGCCCTTTTCATCGCCGTAATATTCCAGCACCGCGGCCAGCCAATCGTCGGCGTCTTGATCCATGCCCATTTTTCCCTTCCATCTAGGTTGCAAGAGATCGGCGATCGATTTCGGCGCCTGGGCGCGATCAACTTGTTTGGAATTGAAAAGATAGACCATAAGCGAGGCCCAGATACCGTTGAAGTAACCGTCTTTATCGTAGAATCCCGCGCGCAGGCCGCGTCGATACGGTGAGTCATGGCGGCCGATGGCGTTGGCTTTCTTGAGTGTATAGAGCGCGGAGCTGCGGATGTTGAGTATGTCGTAATTGAACTTGCCGGCGCGATGCTCGGTCAGAATCCGATTGAGCAAACTCTGCGGTCCGCCGGTCAAGATTTCTACTTTGAGAAAAGGATATTCCGCTTCAAACGCACTAGTGAATTGGCGCAGATCCTCGCGATTCATCGGCGCGTACCAGACGACGCTGCGCTCGTTCTTGGCTTCGCGCACCAGCGCCGCTTGTCGTTCAGCCGGCGCGAGGCGATTGATCTTGGCCAGCGTTTCATCAGCAGTGGCGGCTGGAACATTTGACGGATAGACAAAAAGCACGGCCGAAATAAAAAGCATCCATACGGAAATTTGCCACCGGCGAAGCATGGTATACCTCCTGGCGAGAGATCGCGCTAAATCGGCCCGTCCAGGCGAAAAGTTTTTCCCGCGAGCCGTCCGACGGGCGGCGTCTGATCATCAACGTATGAGGCGAGTGCCTGGCCGACGAAGAGAAACAGTCCGTCCACCGCGAACTCGTGAACAACCCGGCATTCCACATTGGCGTGGCAACCGGCCACTAACGGAGCTTGGACATGTTTGGCGGGCGATGTGTCCAAGCCCAGGGCAACAAATTTGTCCTCGGTTGTCCGGCCGGTGAGATCGCGACTTTTGTCCACGGCGTGAAGCTGATTCTGCGAACAAACGTTCAACACGAACTCGCCGCTCTTCTGGATCATCTCGCGGCTGAAATTTTTGTCCTGGATACCGATGACCAGCAGGGCAGGCTCGTCAGAGAGACCCAGGGCACGGAAGGCGAACTGGACGTTGCGTTTGCCCTGGTAAGCGGTGGAGATCAAGTAAAGTCCTGTCGGTGTAACGCGGTAGGCCTGCGACAGTGGGAGTTCTTTTAGCATGCAGTGTTCCAGTTAGACCAACTTTCGAATAGTCCCCAGTTTCTTATACCAGACTTCCGTTTCGGCGGAACCGTTTCGCTTGGCGAAATATTCGCGATCATTGCCTGTTCGTTTAAGTTCGAGAAGCATCTCCCGGGCGCCGCCTAATGCAGCGAGGGGAAGGCTCGAAGGCATGAGTGCGATACGAAACCCCATTTGGAAATACTCGAACGCGCTCATCTGCACCTTGGGCCATAAGCTGACCAACGGTGCAGGCGGGTGGGCGCCAATGTGACGGAAGTCATCGACATCGGTAAGCTGTACGCCGATCGCATCGGCGCCGGCCTCGGCGTATGCCGCCAGCCGTTCGAGGACCTGAGCAACACATTCTTTGGGGCGGGAGTCGCAGCGCGCAATTAGAACAAGCGATGAGTCGGTCCGGGCGTCGGCCGCGGCCTTGATTCGATCGACGACTACAGGTAACGGCGCGAAGGCGACCTCCTCCG
>Ga0137403_10001776_pt1 | contig 26911 bp, 24 predicted proteins | sample CZOMad2_1_16fung_FD_122057 | JGI IMG/M metagenome (GOLD analysis project Ga0137403, IMG submission 122057) | Vadose zone soil fungal communities from Angelo Coast Range Reserve, California, USA - CZOMad2_1_16fungal (Hybrid Assembly) | ecosystem: Environmental > Terrestrial > Soil > Vadose zone... | reverse complement strand
AGGCGCAGGCTGGCTGGCCGCCCTAAAAAGGACGGCCTCTACAACGGGGCTGCGAACATTCGGGTGCGGACGGTGTGACGCTGGAGGACGGCACGAAGTATCGTTGCCCTACGACGGCGACATGAGGGACGGTCCAAGGTGCCAGGGACTCTTGCGCTTGGGTGTTGAGCGAACACTGGCGTCGAGGCAGGGTTCTTTGACGGGTGGTGGGGCGCGTGATATATTTTTTTGTCCGAGCACACGGAATGGAATCCGCTACAACTCCTGCCCCAATTGAACTGAGAAAGACTGCGTTGAACGCCATGCACCGGCGGCTGGGTGCGAAGATGGTGAACTTCGGCGGCTGGGACATGCCTGTGGAGTATCCGAAGAGCGGCGGTCTGGTGGCGGAGCACAAGGCGGTGCGTGGCGGTGTCGGCGTATTTGACGTGAGCCACATGGGGGACATCCGGATTCGTACGGATCGCGTGGCTGGCGGGGCGCTGGCCGCGGTGCAGCATTTGAGCATGAACGACGCTTCGAAACTGGCCATCGGCCAGGCGCATTATTCGGCGATGCTGTATCCGGAAGGAACGTTTGTGGATGACGTGATCGTCCATCGAATGGGCGAGGATGATTTTCTGTTTGTAATCAATGCGGGAACGCGGGAGAAGGATATCGACTGGGTGCGGCAAAACACCAAGAGCTTTGACTGCACGGTCGAGGAATTGAGCGACGCGTATACGCAACTGGCGATTCAAGGGCCGAGAGCGGCCGAGGTACTGCGGAAGCTGACCGACGCGGACTTGAGCGTTATCAAGAATTATTGGTTTACGCACGGAACGGCTTGCGGGCTGAAGAACACGCTTATCGCGCGGACCGGATACACGGGCGAAGATGGTTTTGAGATTTACGTGCCGTCGGATGTGGCGACTAGCGAAATGGTGTGGGACAAAGTGATGGAAGCCGGCCAGGAATTCGGCATTGTTCCCTGCGGGCTTGGAGCGCGCAACACGCTGCGGCTGGAAGCGAAAATGGCGCTTTATGGGCATGAAATCAGCGACAAGATCAATGTGTGGGAAGCGGATTTGGGCCGCTACTGCAAGATGGACAAAAGCGATTTCGTGGGACGAGCCGCGCTGGAGCGCGCGAAAGCTGCTGGGTTAACGCGAACGCTGGTGGGGCTGGAAATGATCGACCGCGGAATCGCGCGCGACGAATATTGCTGCTGCAGCGAGACGGGAGAGGCTGTGGGCGTGATCACCAGCGGGTCGCCGTCTCCGACGCTTGGTAAAAACATCGCGCTGGCTTACGTGCCGCCGGCGATGTCGGCGATTGGCACGGTGATTTACGTGGAGATTCGCGGAAACAAATACCAGGCGCAAGTGGTAGCGACGCCGTTTTACAAACGCGCACGCAAAACCGTGGCGCCGAATATTTCCGCGCACTAGAGCGAAGCGAGAGGAGCAGTCCGATGGCGTACCCGTCGCAGTACCGCTACACGAAAGAGCATGAATGGGTGGACGTAAAGGGTGATGTGGCGACGATCGGTATTACGGACTACGCGCAGCATGAACTGGGCGACGTGGTGTTCGTGGAATTGCCGAAGCCGGGCGCGAAAATTGAGGCGGGAAAGTCGTTTGGCACCGTGGAATCGGTGAAAGCGGTGAGCGAGATTTATGCGCCGGCGTCGGGCGAAGTTCTGGAGGCGAACGGCGATCTGCAGAATACACCGGAGAAAATCAATTCGGACCCGCATGGAGCGGCTTGGTTGATCAAAGTGCGGTTGGCGAATCCTGCGGCCGTGAAAAGCTTGATGGACGGCGCGGCTTATGACGCCTACATCGCCGACAAGACCAAGGAAGCCTCGGCCTGATGCGTTATCTCCCGAAGAGTCCGGCCGAACGGCAAGAGATGCTGGCCGCGATCGGCGTAAAGTCGGTGGATGCGTTGTTCTCCAGCATCCCAGAGAAGTACCGACTGAAGCAGGCGCTGAAGCTGCCGGGGCCGTTCTCCGAAGCAGAAGTGATTCAATATTTCAAGGAACGCGCGGCCGAAAATTCAAACGGGTACACCAGTTTCCTTGGGGCCGGGGTCTACAACCATTTTCGTTCGGTGGTTACCGACGCGATTATCCAGCGCGGCGAGTTTCTGACGTCGTATACGCCGTATCAGGCGGAGATTACACAAGGGACGCTGCAGGCGATTTTCGAGTTTCAAACTTTGATGTGCCAGCTCACTGGCCAAGAAGTGGCCAACGCTTCGATGTATGACGGCTCGACGGCGACTACCGAGGCGGTGCTGATGGCCGAGCGGTTGACGGGGCGGCGGCGCGTTTTGGTGGCGCGTTCGGCGCATCCCGAGTATCGCGACGTGCTGAACACCTACGCCAAGAATTCCGGGTTGCACGTGGAAGAGATTGGCTACGCGGCGGATGGAACGGTTGACCGGAAGGCGCTGCAGGCGAGCCTTAAGGATGATGTCGCCGCCGTGGTTGTGCAGTCTCCGAATTTTTTTGGCGTGATCGAAGCGGTTTCGGAATTGGCGGCTCCGGCACATGCGGCTGGGGCCATGTTGGTGGTGGCAATCGCGGAAGGCGTTTCGCTTGGACTGGTGAAGGCGCCCACGGATGCGGATATCGTGGCGATGGAAGCGCAGAGTTTTGGCCTGGCTCCGAGTTATGGCGGACCGTTCGCGGGTGTAGTGGCGTCGCGCGACAAATTTGTGCGGCAGATGCCGGGACGGTTGGCTGGGCAAACCGTGGATTCGGAAGGCAAGCGCGGATTCGTGCTGACGCTGGCTACGCGCGAGCAACATATTCGCCGCGAAAAGGCGACGTCGAACATTTGCACGAATCAGGCTCTTTGCGCGCTGGCGGCCACGGTCCATCTGACGCTCCTTGGCAAGGAAGGCTTGCGGGAGATGGCGCAGCAGAATCTGGCCAAGGCGCAGTACGCGCTGACGCAACTGGAACGGATTCCCGGCGTGCGGCGAAAATTCGCAGCGCCGTTCTTTAACGAGTTCACGGTGGAGTTGCCGCGGTCGGTGAAGATGGTCAATGCTTCGTTGTTGCGAGACAAAATTGTCGGACCGCTGGCTCTGGGGACGGCCTATCCAGAGTTGACCAAGCACGCTTTGGTCTGCGTTACGGAAACCACCAGTCGCGCGGAGATTGACCGGTTTGCCGCGGCACTGCGCAAAGTATTGGAGCAGCCGGTTTAGCGAGCTGATTTCAGGACACTGATGAACACGCGCATCAAAAAAGCCACGCGAAACACCAGTCAGAACGAAGGCTTGATCTTCGAGAAGTCGTCGCCGGGAAAGCGCGCGTTTGAGTTGCCGCCGTTGGATGTGCCGGCGGTCGATGCGGCGAAGGCGCTGGGCGCCAACCATCGCCGCGAAGGTGTCGAGGGGTTCCCGGAAGTCAGCGAGATCGAAGTGATCCGGCATTTCACGCGGCTTTCTACCTGGAATTTTGCGATCGATCTGGGCATGTATCCGCTGGGTTCGTGCACCATGAAATACAATCCACGGGTGAACGAGTTTGTGGCGCGGCTGGATGGGATCGCTACGGAACATCCTTATCAACCGCAGGAGTTGTCCCAAGGATGTTTGAAGATTTTGCGATTGCTGGAGCAATGCCTGCTGGAAATCACCGGGATGGATGCGCTTACGCTGCAGCCGGCGGCTGGCGCGCAGGGCGAACTGACGGGCTTACTGCTCATTCGCGCATATCTGGAGAAGCAAGGAAATCCGCGCAAGAAAGTGCTGATTCCCGATTCCGCGCACGGGACAAATCCCGCAACGGCGGTGATCGCCGGCTACGACGTTGAGAACATCAAGTCCGAATCGCATGGGCAGATTGACGTCGCGAAGTTGCGGGAACAGGTGACACCCGACGTTGCCGCGCTGATGATCACGAATCCTTCGACGCTGGGAATTTTCGAGCAGCGCATACCGGAAATTGCCGAGATTCTGCACGCTAAGGGCGCATTGCTGTACATGGATGGCGCGAACATGAACGCCTTAACCGGCATCACGCGTCCAGGGGATCTGGGCGTGGATGTGATGCACCTAAACCTGCACAAGACGTTCTCGACGCCGCACGGCGGCGGCGGACCTGGCGCCGGCCCCGTGGCCATGAAGAAAATCCTGGAACCTTACCGCCCGACGCCAATTCTTGTCGAGAAAGAAGGCGGACGGCTGGCGCTGGAATCGGTGCGCCCGGATTCGATTGGCAGAGTGAAAGCATTCGTGGGCAATTTCGGCGTGCTGGTCCGCGCACTGGCTTACATTCTCGCGTACGGCCCCGGCGTGCGGCAGGCCACGGAAGACGCGGTGCTCAACGCGAATTACATTCGCAAACATCTTGAAGGCGTCTACGATTTGCCTTATTCGCTGCCCTCCATGCACGAAGTTGTATTCAGCGACGCTTTGCAGAAGAAAAACGGCGTGAGCACGATGGACATCGCCAAACGGCTGATCGACTACGGCTTTCATCCATATACGACGGCGTTCCCGCTGATCGTTCCCGGCGCGCTGATGATTGAGCCGACCGAGTCCGAATCGAAAGAGGAGTGCGACCTCTTTATTGACGCCATGCGCTCGATTGCCGAGGAAGCGGCAAAAACTCCAGATGTTGTGAAGACCGCGCCGCACACCACGCGCGTGCGGCGACTGGACGAAGTCGGTGCTGCCCGCAAGCCGATACTACGATGGAAGCCTTCCGACTCGCGCAGCGAAGCCGCCGACTAACCTAACGTCGATTGCCGCACTGGTTCCGTTCGAGGCACACGATCGCGACCGGACCTCCGGTTCCCTGCTATTCTGAAAAACAAGATGCTTCCGCCCGGAGCCAGTTGAAGCCGACATGACACCCGCGCTCGCCGAATGGATGCCGAAGTCAGTCTTGCTGCTGCGCGATTACGATCGCCATAAGTTCCTCTCCGATCTGATTGCCGGGATTACCGTTGGGCTGGTGGCGCTTCCCCTGGCGATGGCTTTTGCGATTTCTTCGGGAGTGCCGCCGCAGGCCGGGTTGTATTGCGCCATCGTCACCGGCTTCATCATCTCCGCGCTAGGCGGGTCAAAGACGCAGATTGGCGGCCCGACCGGCGCGTTCGTCGTGGTGGTTGCGGGCATCATCGCGAAGTATGGTATGGACGGCCTGCTCACCTGCACGATGATGGCGGGCGTACTGCTGGTTCTGCTCGGGGTGACCGGACTGGGCAGCGCGGTCAAATATTTTCCGCGTCCGGTGATCATCGGCTTCACGAACGGAATCGCCATTCTAATCGTCAGCACGCAGATCCGCGACTTCTTCGGATTGCGTATGGATCATGTACCCGGCGATTTTTTCCATCGTATGAAGGCTTACGCGCAGGCTTGGAACACCATCTCCATTCCCGCGACGTTGCTGTCGGTGTTTGCCCTGGCGGTGATGGTTTTGTGCTTAAAATACGCGCGAAGGATTCCGGGAGCCATTCTGGTGACTTTTGGAGCAACGGCAGCGGTAGCTCTGTTTCATTTACCGCTGGAAACCATTGGCACGCGCTTCGGCGGAATCCCGATCGGATTTCCGGCGATCGCGGTTCCCACGCTGCGCTATGAAGTGCTGCGCCAATTGCTGTCGCCAGCGTTCACCGTGGCCATGCTGGGCGCGATCGAGTCGCTGATGTCCGCCGTCGTCTCGGACCGCATGAGCAACGACAAACACAATCCCAACGTGGAACTGGTGGCGCAAGGCGTGGCCAACATTGTTTCGCCACTCTTCGGCGGATTGCCGGCGACGGGTGCCATTGCCCGAACGGCCACCAACGTTCGTTCCGGGGCCAAAACGCCGGTCGCAGGCATCATCCACGCGATGACGTTGCTGGCGATCGTGCTGTTCGCGGCGCCGCTGGTGAAGAACGTTCCGCTGGCGGCGCTGGCAGCCATTCTGGTGATCGTCGCGTACAACATGGGCGAGTGGCGGGAAATTCCCGAAATTCTGAAACTGTCGAAAGCCGATATCGCGGTATGGCTGATAACCATGACGCTGACCGTGGTTACCGACCTCACGTTCGCCGTGGAGGTCGGCATGATGCTAGCGGTGTTGATGTTCATCCGTAAGGTGTCTCGCACCACCACGGTCACACGCGTGACTAACGATTATGTGGAGGACGGGCGCGTCCACGTCTTGCAGGGCAAGGATATTCCGGAGTATGCGACGGTGTTCCGCATTCACGGCCCATTCCTCTTCGGCGCCACGGACAAGTTCGCGGAGATTTTGGAGCGCATCGAAACGCTGCCCCCGATCGTCATCTTGCGGCTTCGCAATATGACAGCCATCGATGCTACCGGCCTCGGCGCCATCCGCGATCTCGCCGACACTCTGCATGATTGCGGCCGCTCGCTACTGCTGTGCGGCGCGCGAGAACAGCCGTCAGCGCTGATGAAGCAGGCCGAGTTCGAGCGGCACGTTGGCGCCGAAAACATCTGCGGAAGCATCGCCGAAGCGCTAAGCCGCGCCGAAGCGGTCTATCGCCAACGGAGCGCCGAGTTACATGACGCAAAACACTCCATAGCCCCGGAAACCGTACCCTCGCGCTAACTGTCATCTCCAAGCCTGAAAATTCCTTAAGATTCCACCCTTGCGTTTCACCTCGGATACATCCGCCATTCTCCGTCTCGTAACACACACCACCTAACCTCCCTAGCTCGGGACGCTGTCTGCCCGGTTACCGGCAAAGGAGAATCGAAGTGATAAAAAGCACAATCGGTTTAGCGATGAGTTTGCTGCTTTTGGGCGGCACACTCCCGCCGCAAGCGCAGGCCAACGACGAACTTGGCAGAGGGCGCAAGATCAAACACGTTTTGCTGATTAGCGTGGACGGCTTGCACGCCTTGGATGTGGCCAACTATGTCGCAACACACGAAAATTCCGCCCTGGACGAACTCGCCGAGCATGGCATTACCTATTCCAACGCCCGGACGCCCGCAAATTCGGATTCCTTCCCCGGCCTTCTCGCACTGGTCACCGGCGGCTCCCCGATCAGCCACGGGCTCTTCTACGACGTCAGCTACGACCGGACGTTTTTCGATCCAACCAACACGACGTGCTCCGGCCAAGCTGGCAACATGATGATCTTCGACGAAAGCATCGACGTCTATAACTCCGCCAATGTCTCGCAGAACGTCATCGACCCAACCAAGCTGCCCCGCCGCATCAATGAACACGGTAAATGCGTGCCCGTGTTTCCGCACGACGCTATTCGCACCAACACCATCTTCGAAGTCGTGAAGGCATCGGGCGGACTAACAGCATGGGCGGATAAGCATCCGGCCTACGATTTGGTAAATGGTCCCTCGGGCAAGGGCGTAGACGATTTGTTTACGCCGGAGATCACGAATGTCGGCGGGTTGGACAACACGGTCAGCGTCGTCTGCACCGTCGCAAATGACGAACTCAAAGTTAGAGCCATCATCAACCAGATTCATGGATTGACGCACGACGGCAAGCCCGCTCACGGAGTTCCGGGAGTGTTCGGGATGAATTTCCAAGCGGTGAGCGTCGGGCAGAAGCTCGCGAAGGACAACAGCGACGGCAGTTGCACCGACGATACCCAATTCACCGGGCAGGCCGGCGGTTACAAGGACGGTGCCGGAACCCCGACGGACGTGCTGGCCTTCGGACTCAAGAAAACCGATGACGCCCTAGGGCGGATGATCAACGCTCTCAAAGAGCAACACATCTACGAATCCACTTTGATCGTTGTCACCTCGAAGCACGGTCAGTCGCCGATCAATCCGGCGAAGGTCAATAAGCCCGGTCACTTCGCGGATTTGGTTTTCGCCCTGGACAACAACAACGCGAACGGGATCATCATCAACAATGCCGGAAACAACTGCCCGACCGGGCCTTGCGGCTTCGTGCAGGACGATGACATCGCGCTGATTTGGCTGCCGGATCAAAGCAAGACGGCCGCGGTTGCCAACTACCTGAACAGCAACGCGAAAGCCCTGTTCATCGACGAAGTGCTGGCCGGCGCGGAGATCAAGCTCAAGTTCAGAAATCCGCTCCACGACAGCCGCACGCCAGACATCCTGGTGCAACCGGTGTACGGCACGATTTACACCACTTCCGGCAAGAAAAACGCCGAGCACGGCGGCTTCAGCTTCGGCGATACGAATGTTGGACTCATCGTTTCCAATCCCGGACTGGATGGCCGCGTGGTTAAGACTCCGGTGCTCACGTCACAAGTCGCGGCTTCCATCCTGGAAGCGCTAGGCATCGATCCCAGCGAACTCAACGCAGTGCGCAAGGAAGGCACCAGCGTCCTGCCGTTTCTTTTTAGCGACGGTGATCGAGACGACGAAAACTAACCCGGCTCCGCCGAATCCGGGCGGCTAGCAGAAAAAGGCGTTCCACCGGTCCGGAACGCCTTTTTCTTTTTTTCAAGTTCCCTGTGCCATGCGCGACTCGGTTTAGTTCAAGAACGTCATCAATATCAGCGTGAAATTGCCAGAAAGCGCCGGAACCGGCCCAGCCAAGGCATTCCCGCCCGCAGCCTCCGGCGCCGAACTCTTTTTCACAACCGGCAGCGCCAGCACCTCGCGCTTAATCGCCTCAAATTCCGGCGAGTCGCGTTTTGCGTTGGCTGGCACGCCACCGAGCTTCTGAATTTCCTCGTCAACTCGCTCGACGCGATGCTCGGGATTCGGGTGATCAGAAAAAAACTCCGGCGGATTCTTTCCTTTCGTTTCCGCTTCGAGCTTCTCGAAAAATTGTGACAGCGCCCGCGGATCGTAGCCCGAATCATAGAGCACCTGCGTCCCCATCACGTCCGCCTGGGACTCCGCCGAACGCGAGTAGCGCAGGAGCACGCCGCCGGCGACGAACGCTCCCATTCCAGCAATCAAAGTGCCCCCGGTCGAGTCACCGAAGATCCCTCCTGCCAGGCTGAGAACTCCCTGAGTCCACTGTGCCTTGGTCGCCTGGTTGGTGCCATGCCGCAACGCCACGTGGGAAAGCTCGTGCGCCATCACGCCCGCCAGTTGCGATTCGTTGTTCGCCGACTCAATCGCCCCGCGGTTGACGAAGACATATCCCCCCGGCAAGGCAAACGCGTTGATAGCCTTGTCGTTCACGCAGTGAAATTCCCAGGGATACTGCGGGCCACCGGCTGGCAACTTTGCCGCCAAGCGCGTGCCCAATTCCGTGAGGTACGCGTCAATCGCGGGGCTGTTGCACAGCGGCAATTTCTTCTGAGCATCCGCGGCGGCCCGCTTGCCGACCTCGATGTCCTGCGCGGGAGAAAACATGTTCCACCCGGGCTTGAGCGAAGTCCGTTGCGCACCGGCCGGCGGCGCCATGACTCCCCAGCAAGCAGCTATAACAACGGCAGCCTTTGCACTGCTGCGCATAACAACCCCCCAAAGCAAATCACTTCGCGCCAGTCCCTATGTCCCTTATGTCAAGCCTTATGTGAAGCCTCATGCGAAGCCTCATGCGAAGCCATATGTAAAGACATTTTATACCCGAGGGTCTGCAAAAGAAAAAAGCCCGAGCGATCCAGCGCCCGGGCCAATCCGAGGAAAGAATGGCGAAGAATTATCGCGACATGCGCGGCGTCGGCTCCGGCGAGTTCGCCGCCGTCGGCGTATCCACCGCCTTGCCGCTCTTGGCTTGCACCGTTCGCGGTGCCGCAACAGGTTCCGCTTTGCGCGCCGGCAGCGCAAGGTTTTCGCCTTCGCGCACGAAGGTCAGCCGGTCCTGCTCCTTATTCCAATCGATGCAAACCATATCGCCCAGGTGCACCTGTTCCGTGGCCAGCAGATTCGCCAGCGGATAAACCACATGCCGCTCAATCGCGCGCTTCAAGTGCCGCGCTCCATAGCGCTGGTCCGTGCCTTCCTGCAGCAGAAAATCCTTACCCGGATCGGTCACGCGAAACAGGAACTGCCCCTTCGCCGTTTCCAACACCCGCTGTTGCACTTGTCCCAACTCGATCTGCAGCACTTCTTCTAATTGCTCGCGCCTTAGCGGATGGAAGACCACCACTTTGTCCAGCCGGTTCATGAATTCCGGCGAGAACTTCCGGCGCGCCGCTTCCACCGCCGTCCGTTCCACCTTCTCGTCCATCCCAGCGACCGGCTTGTCCTTCGGCTGGATAAAGCCCATACCGCCGGTCATCAATTCCGTAATTTCGCCGCCGCCCAGGTTGGAGGTCAGAAAAATCACGGTCTGCGAAAGGTCCACGCGCCGGTTGTCACCCAGCGTCAACGTCGCTTTGTCCAACATCCCCAGCAGCAACTGCCACAAAGAATCGGAAGCCTTCTCAATTTCGTCGAACAGCAAAAAGCTCAGCTTCAGCTTGTCGGTATGACTGGCAGCCAGCGCCTCTTGCGTAATCAGGGGATGGGTCTCGCGATGCCCCAAATACCCCGGCGGCGAACCAATCAATTTGGCAATCTCGTGCGAGTGCTGAAATTCCGCGCAATCAACCTTGATCACCGATCGTGCGTCGCCAAACAAAATCTCCGCAGCCGCTTCCACGATCCGCGTCTTTCCCGAGCCGGTCGGCCCCAGAAAGAGCAAGTTGCCTACAGGACGGCCCGGCGAATTCAGCCCGGCGCAGAACACCTGGTACATGTCCACCAGCGCCTGCAGGCCTTCCGCTTGCCCGACAATCTTGGCCCGCAGCGAACTCTCGAAATCGCGGGTATCCGTGCTCCGAATGCTTGGGTCCAATTGATGACGAACGGCGGGTTTCATCGATCTTTCCTCCGCGCCCAGCCCCCTAGGCGCTGTGCGTCTCATCGCGCACATCGGAGTTGTTATTGCATGGTAGGGGCCACTCCCCGGCGGGCCCCATCATTGCCCAAACGCTCGCCCGTCAACGACATACAACTGTTTCAGTTCTGGAAACTGTCTCATCGCATGAGACGCTGTTTCATTCGCGACCATATTGAGAGAAACGAAACAGTTTAGGTCATCGCCAAAACGACAAAAACGGGCGCAGCCGACGCCGCGCCCGTCCAGGTAACGCCGATATTCAAGTAGAACTCTAACCTCTTGCAGCCGCTAGCGGTCCGGTTTCTTTCGCGCTTGCGGCACCGGTGCCGGCGCCGCCGCCGGACCCGTAGGCTGACTCTTCCGCGCATTCGCTACGGTCTCCGCTGGAACGTCAACACTCTTGCCGCCGCTAACTTCCGCCGCCGCAGCCCTGGCTTCCACTGTCTCCGCCTGCGGCGCCACCAACGCGCCCTCTCCTTCGCGCACAAAGGTCAGCGCCGCGTGCTGGCCATCCCAATCGATGCGCACCAAATCCCCGAGGTGCACCTGATCCGTAGCCAGCAAGTTCGCCAGTGGATAGACCACGTGTCGCTCGATCGCGCGCTTCAAATGCCGCGCGCCGTAACGCTGGTCCGTGCCCTCCTGCAGCAAGAAGTCCCGCCCTGCATCCGTCACCCGAAACAGAAACTGGCCTTTAGCCGTCTCCAGCACGCGTTCCTGCACGTCGCCCAGTTCGATGTTCAGCACTTCCTGCAATTGGCCGCGTCCCAGTGGATGGAACACCACTACTTTATCCAGCCGGTTCATGAACTCCGGCGAAAACTTCCGGCGCGCCGCTTCCATCGCGGTTCGCTCTACCTTTTCATCAAGTCCCGTTGCCGGCTTGTCTTTCGGTTGGATGAAACCCATCCCGCCAGTCATCAATTCCATGATTTCGCCGCCGCCCAGGTTGGAGGTCAGGAAAATCACCGTATGCGAAAGGTCCACTTTGCGGTTGTCGCCCAGCGTCAGCGTCGCTTTGTCGAGCATGCCCAGGAGCAATTGCCACAGCGCGTCAGAAGCCTTCTCGATTTCGTCGAACAACAGAAAGCTCAGCTTCAGATGGTCGGTATGCGAAGCCGCCAGGGATTCCTGCGTGATGAGCGGATGGGTCTCCCGGTGCCCCAGATATCCGGGAGGCGAGCCAATCAACTTGGCAATTTCATGCGAGTGCTGGAACTCCGCGCAATCCACTTTCACGACGGATCGCGCGTCGCCGAACAAAATCTCCGCGGCGGCTTCGACAATCCGGGTCTTTCCCGAGCCGGTCGGCCCGAGAAACAGCAAATTTCCCACCGGACGCCCCGGGGAATTCAAGCCGGCGCTGAACACCTGGTACATGTCCACCAGCGCCTGCACCGCTTCTTCTTGTCCCACGATTTTCGAACGCAACGACGACTGAAAATCCATCGTTCCGCTGCTGCGTCTGCTTGGATCCAGAGGAAGAATCGTTTCCACCATGACCGCCTCCTAGCGACCCTGCCGAAGCGAGGCCGCACCACCAAATCGCCGTCCTTCACGATCAAACTCACCGAGCTTGACCTGGATCGTCGATTGCAGCAGCCGCAACTGCATCAGCAGCTCCCGCGCGACGATAGGCGATTCAGAAATTTGCAGGACGGGCGGAAAGAAATCCGCCAGATCGAGGTTGAGTGCCCGCAGCGTGGACACCAGCCTTTGCACCGCGGGTGAGTCAGCGTCGGCCAGATTGATCTGCCCGTTGAGCTGCTCCCGCAGCAACTTCCAGTTCAACTCCACGAAGGGATGCTTTTTGGAAACTTCCCGGACCACTTTTTCGGTAATTCGCGCGCGCTCCCCAAGCCGCGCCAGGTGCAGCTGGCGGACCTTTCCGGCGCGGCGCACGTTGTGCACCAGGTAGAACGAATTGCCTTTGCGACGGATGAAAGCCATAGCGTTACTCCCTGCTCTCGCCTTCTTGTAGTGTACTCGCCTTCCACTACGCTCATTATATTAGACGCTGGATTTTTCTTTTAGTTGCATCCAATCGGTAACGCAGCACAATCTAGCGCCTCTGGTTCGAACGCTCTCATCACTTTTTTTGCTGCGTTCCATTTGCTTGTCCTCTTACCGCGCTCGCCCACACTTGTTAAACCCGACGCCAGCCGTTTTCTCTTGTCTCGCGCGGCGCTGCGCGGCTAGCATGTCGCGCCAGCGTTTCGCAGTCAGTTGTGGTAGCGGAGAAGTGAGCCGAGGAGCGCTAAGGATGTCCTGGGAGCCCGTTTATCGCCTGGTGAAACAAATTCCCCGTGGCCGGGTTATTACCTATGGTGACGTTGCTCGATCCTTGCGCCTGCCAGGTGGCGCGCGAACGGCGGGTCGGGCAATGGCTGCTTCTCCGCAAGGCAAAGGCATTCCGTGGCACCGCGTGGTTGGCGCTGGCGGTAAACTGCTGATCCGCGAACCTTACGCCAGCCTGCAGCGCAAGCTACTCGAATCCGAACAAGTCACGATGACTGAACGCCGCGTCAATATGAAAATTCACCACTGGAAGATCTCTCGGAAGGTTAAGCCTCGCTCGCCCTCCAAACGCCACTCCTGACGAGCGCGGTGCCGCAGCATCAAACTCAACCAAAGCGTCTGAAGCTCTTCCAAAACTCCGGCCACGTCTTCTTCAAATTCCGGCACAGCAAAATGTCCGGATGCTCCTTCGACTCCTCATTCACCACGAGATACCGATTCACATTCTGCGCCGCCACAGCACAGCTCTCGAACAACTTCTGCCCTTCCTCGAGATCGAATCCCACAAGCACCACGGTTTGCGGTTGCCGCGCATCATAACCGCGATACCAGAACGAGTTCGTGCCGCTCATGGCGTGTGGCAGCCCATGTTGCGGCCCGTAGAGATTCAGCGCTCCGCCTTCGCCATAGTTGCCGGTCAGAATCCCGGTTCGCGCCCGTTCCTCCTCCGGCAGCGACGCAAACACTCCTGCTACGCTCTCCACCAATTCTGGCCAGCCGATTTCTTCCCGGAACTGATCGTGCAACCTGCTGGTCACGCGCCAAAGGTGCGATCCAATCGGCGCTACCGGCACCACCAACAGCGTGAACACCACGCCGCCAACCAATAATCCCGCCCATTGCAGTCCTTCTACGAACCGGGCCCAGCCGGGACGCAATCCGTCCAGCCACCTCCCGAACACCACACTGCCCGCCGCCAGCAACATCGGATATAGCGCCATCGTGTAATACGAGCGCGCGTGCGCCAGATAGAACAGCGCGAACGTCACGACAAACGTCCAGCCCAGCACCCGATATCGCTTCCCTTCCTTTTGCACCAGAAAGAACCACAAACCGAGCGGCGCCAGTGGAACCGTGAAAATATTCAGGCAGATCCACGCTTGCTGTAGCAGGAATCCACCTGCGCGTCCTTGTCGCATGTCTCGCGCGTGAATGTGCGACAGAAAGTCCAGCGAAATAAAATGATGCTGCCATTGCCACACAATATTTGGCAGAAAAAACAGGACGGAAACGGCTACGCCAGCCCACAGCCATTTGCCGAGCAAGTGGCGCCGTGCCGGCGTCAAAAGCACTCCGCCGACAATTCCCAGCGCCAGAAACCCCATGGTGTAGCGCGTCTCCATCCCCAATCCGAGCGCCGCGCCAATAGCCACCCACCACCGCGGATCCTCGGACTTCACCAGGCGCACCGCGAAATACGTCACCAGCACGCCCCACAAATAATCGAACGACACGTACTGCATCACCGCGCCCTGTACCAGCGACACCGGCGCGATCCCCACCGCAACCGCCGCCAGCAACTGGTCCCGCCGTCCGCCTCCCAACTCCTTGGCGATCCAGCCAGCCACCACCATCACGAAACTGACCGCCACCGCCGCAAAAAATCGAAACCCCACCAGCGACGTCCCAAACAGCATCAACTCCGCCCGGCCAATCAACGGCGTAATCGGCGGATACGCCACGAACCCCCAATCCAGATGCCGCGCGTCGTCCAGCGTCTGCAATTCGTCCCGATGAAACCCATACTGCCCGTTGCTCAAGGTGTGCAGCGCCACCCGCACCACCGCCAGCGTCATCAACACGCCGGTATCGCTCTTCACCCATTGCACCGCTCTGTTGCTCATCGTCGCTGCCGTCGCCCCTATCGTCCTTTGCGTCGCATCCTACATGGAGGCGCCGAATGCCAGCGCAGTGTACATGCGACGGCCAAATTATTTCTCCGTATATTTGTGATCAGCCGAGCGAAAATCGATGAAGACTCGCGACTGCCGAACCTTGTTGCCAACCCTATTCCTTGGCGTTTTGTATTTCCTTGCCGCGGCTTGCCTGCAGTTCCCTTCTGTCGTTCACGCTCAGCAGACTTTTGCCACTGCCGATCCCTGGTGGAAGCACACCGTCATCTATGAAATCTATCCGCGCAGCTTTCAGGACTCGAACGGCGACGGCCTGGGCGACATCGCAGGTATCATCTCGCGCCTCGACTACCTCAAGGACTTGGGCATCGGCGCCATCTGGTTGACGCCTATGTACCCCTCGCCGCAAGTGGACTACGGCTACGACATTTCGGATTACACCTCCATCGACCCCGCCTACGGCAGCATGGCCGACTTCGAGCGCCTCGTGCTCGAAGCAAAGAAGAGAGACATCCGCGTCATCATGGATTTCGTCGCGAATCATACGTCGGACCAGCACGCTTGGTTCAAGGAATCGCGCTCCTCTCGCGAGAATCCCAAGCGGAATTGGTACATCTGGCGCGATGGCAAACCTTCGGGCGGTCCGCCGAACAACTGGCTCTCCTGGTTTGGCCATTCGGCTTGGACACTCGACCCGAAGACCAATCAGTATTACTACCACTACTTCTATGCGCAGCAACCCGACCTCAACTGGCGCAATCCCGAAGTTCAGAAAGCCATGTTCGACGTGATCCGTTTCTGGCTTGACCGCGGTGTCTCCGGGTTTCGCATCGACGCGGTTTCCCGCCTCTTCGAGGATCCTGGCCTGCGCGACGACCCACTCCTCCCCGGCAAGAACGCCTACGGCGATCCCAACATTCAGCACAAATACACGGACAATCTTCCCGAAGTTCACGACGTATTGCGCGAACTTCGCAAAGTTGTGGATAGCTATCCGGGTGACCCGGTGCTCATCAGCGAAGCCGACGAACCAACCATCGCCGAACTCACGAAAATATACGGCAGCAAGAACGACGAAGTTCAACTGCCCATGGACTTCCAAATCGCGGATGTGAACCGGCTGTCCGCTCCCGAATTTCGTAAACTGCTGGACGAAGTGGAACACAATTCCGCCGGAGGCCAGCCGCACTTCTTCTTCAGCAATCACGACCAGCCGCGCCAGTGGGACCGCTACGGCGATGGAGCGCACAACGATCAGATCGCCAAACTTATGGCCGCGCTCCTGCTGACCACGCGCGCCACTCCGCAGATGTACTACGGCGAAGAAATCGGCATGCGGACCACGGACCCGGCGCGCAAGGAAGACGTGCACGACCCCATAGGCAAACTCGGCTGGCCAAAAGAAAAGGGGCGTGATGGCGAACGCACGCCCATGCAGTGGGACGCCTCGAAAAACGCTGGCTTCACCACGGCACGGAAGCCGTGGCTTCCCATCCCGCCCAGTGCTGATCGCTATAACGTAGCCGCCGAATCGAACGACCGGGAGTCTATCCTGAATTTCTACAAGCGCTTGCTAGCGCTGCGTCAAGGCAACCCGGCGCTGCGCGATGGCCCCTACATTTCGCTCAATCCGACCGATCCCAACGTTCTCAGCTTCCTCCGCAAGACCCCAAGTGGAGACTCGGTTCTAGTGGTCCTGAACATGAGCGCGCAAACGCAGAGGGTTGCCTTCGACCTCCGCGCGCAAAACATTGCAGGTAAGACGCTCCAGCCCTTGCTCACCGCTCCCCAGTCGCTCTCTTCCCAATGGTCGCTGAGTGCCATCGCACTACCGCCGTTCGGCGTCCTGATCGCAGCGATTCAATAGTTGTCCACCCGCCGTCCACCCAAGGACATGTGAAATATTCCTGCCGACGCCTGCCTAAGAAAAGCTAAGCCGGTCCGGCGCACAGGTTTCTTCTGGAATCGAGAGCTGAGGTACTCTATAACCGTTCTTTCCATGATCAATTCCATTTTGCAAGTTGAAAATCTCGTTAAACGCTACGGCGACGTGGAAGCTGTGCGTGGCGTCAGCTTCAGTGTTGAAGAAGGCGAAGTCTTTGGCTTGCTCGGCCCAAATGGCGCCGGCAAAACCAGCATTATCGAAATTCTCGAGGGTCTGCGCAATGCCGACGGCGGCCGCGTTAGCGTCTGCGGCTTCGATCCACAGGTCAGCCCCAACGAGTTGAAGCACGAAATCGGCGCTACCCTGCAGTCCACTTCCCTGCCGGACAAGCTCCGCGTCATGGAAGCCCTCAAGCTCTTCGCCAGTTTTTACAAGCGCCGCCGTAATCCCGAAGAGTTGCTCAAGCGTTTCGGCCTCGAAGAAAAGCGCCACGCCTTTTACAGCCAGCTCTCCGGCGGCCAGAAGCAGCGGCTCGCTCTCGCCACGGCGCTCATCAACGATCCCAAAGTCCTCTTTCTCGACGAGCCCACCGCGGGCCTCGATCCACAAGTCCGCCGCGAAATCTACGACATCATCGAAGAGCTGCGCCGCGAAAGGAAAACCATCCTCCTCACCACCCACTATATCGAGGAAGCCGAGCGCCTTTGCGACCGCGTCGCCATCATCGACCAGGGGAAAGTCATCGCCATGGGCACTCCACGAGAACTCAAGCAGCGCTCCGGCGACAAAACCCGCATCGAGGTCAAGCTCTCCAAGCCCGTGACCGCCGACACCCTCAAAATCCTGGAAGGCGTCACCGACGCCCGCGAAGTCGATGGCTCCTACGCCATCCACACCCAGCGCCCGCCGCAAGCCGTCGTCTCCCTCGTCAAATATCTCGAAACCGAAAGCAACGACCTCGTCAGCCTTGAAATCTTCACCCCTTCGCTCGAAGACGTCTTCATCGAACTCACTGGAAGGAGGCTACGCGATTGAGAAACTTCCTCACCTTGACACGCATGCGCATTTCCCTGGCCTTTCGCAACAGAATGTTCTTCTTCTTCATCATCTTTTTCCCTATGGTTCTGTTTTTTCTTTATATGGGCGTCTTTGCCAAAAGCGATCCCAGCAAAGTCAGCTTCTTTCTGGGCCCCATTTTGGCTTTCAACGTCATGGGCAGCTTCTGGGGACTCAGCGCCACCCTGGTCATGTTCCGCGAGCAAGGAATTTTGCGCCGATTCCATATCGCGCCGGTAACCGCAGCCGACATGCTGGCTTCCAGCATCGCCGCCAACTATGTGATGACCTTGCCGATCGTTGCGCTCGAGTTGTTTCTGGCCAGGACTGTTTTTCATCTCCCATCCATCGGCAACCCCATCACTCTTTTCCTTCTTGTTTCCGTCGGGATCATTTCCTTTGGCTCGCTCGGTCTAGTCGTCGCCAGCGTCACCAACACCATGCAGGAGACCCAAGTCCTCAACCAATTGCTGTGGCTACCCCTGATTTTCCTCTCCGGCGCCACCTTTCCACTTTCCTTTCTGCCGAATTGGGTCCAGGGTTGCGCGCTTTTTCTTCCGGCCACCTATCTCGTTAACGGCCTTCAGCAATCCGTTTTGAACGGCGCCACGCCCACCAGCCGCTATGTCGAGCTCGCGTCTCTCGCCGCATGGGCCTGCCTCACTTTTTTCCTCTCCGCGCAACTTTTCCGCTGGGAGCCCGAAGCCAAAATCCCCAGACGCGCCAAGCTCTACGTCGCCGCCACCGCTCTTCCCTTCCTGCTCCTCGGCATCGTCGAAAACCGCTCCGACCGCATCCTCCGCGAAGCCAAGGCCGCATTCGACCGGCGCCTCGCTTACTCCGCACCAACTCCGTCCGCGCCGTCACAAGCACCTGCCGCACCCAAGCAAATCGCCCACGCCATCGCCCCGCGCTGACTTCGCCGCCATACGTGTAGGGGCACGGCGCTGCCGTGCCCTGTTCCCGCAGACTCCCCGCCAATTTGGTCGATTCCCGTCTCATCCTAGTACCCGAGCCGCATTGACCCGCCAACTCCTGTGCCTTATTCTGCGTTCCGGAACGCAGTATTCGATTCTTTCTAGGAGCGGCCATGCCCATTCAGAAAACCGAGAAAATCTGGCACAACGGAAAATGGATCAACTGGGACGACGCCACGCTCCACGTCCTCTCGCACGTCGTCGGCTACGGCTCCGCCGTCTTCGAAGGCATCCGCTGCTACGACACCAAGCAAGGCCCCGCTATCTTCCGCCTCCGCGAACACATGCAGCGCCTCATCAATTCCGGCCGCATCTACCGCATGGAAATTCCCTATTCCCTCGACGACTTCTGCAACGTAGCCACCGAACTTTGCCGCGTCAACAAAATGAATTCTTGCTACGTCAAGCCCATCGTCCTCCGCGGCTACGGCGAAGCCGGCGTCAATCCGCTCAATTCCCCGATCGAGGTCTACATGGCCTGCTGGCCCTGGGGCGCGTATCTCGGTCCCGACGCGCTAAGCAAGGGTGTCGACGTCGGCGTCAGCTCCTGGACGCGCATCGCCCCCAACACGCTGCCCGCCATGTCCAAAGCCGCCGCCAATTACATGAACTCGCAACTCATCCGCATGGAAGCCACCTTCAACGGCTACTCCGAAGGCATCGCCCTCGACGAGTCCGGCCACCTCAGCGAAGGCTCCGGCATGAACCTCTTCATCGTGACCCAGGGCACACTGTACACGCCGCCTCTTTCTGCCAGCATTCTCCCGGGCATCACGCGCGACGCCATCGTCTCCATCGCGCAAGATCTCGGCATCCCGGTTAAGGAAAGCGTCCTGCCGCGCGAAGTCCTGTACATCGCCGACGAAGTCTTCTTTTGCGGCACCGCCGTCGAAGTCACTCCCATCCGCTCGGTCGATCACATCCAGATCGGCAAAGGCGTGGCCGGTCCCATCACTCGCAAACTCCAGGAAGAATTCTTCGCCATCACCAGCGGCACCAAGCCCGACCGCCATCACTGGCTAACCCCAGTCAACGCTCCAGTAAGCGCCGCAACCCGTTAGTCCCGCAGGGGCGCAGCACTGCTGCGCCCATCTCGGCACCGCGGCAGCCGATATTGCTGTAATTTCTCCGCCCTGCAGCATTCTCCGCGTTTCGTACCCTAGCATCTCCCTCCCTCTTCCATTACAATCCCCCCGCTCACATCCTTCCGGGAGGCGTACCCTTGTACAACCTCACGCAAAAACTCATCGCCGAATTCATCGGCACGTTTGCGCTCGTCTTTTTCGGCGCGGGAGCCATCTGCGTCGACCGCTACCTGCAAGGCTCCGGCGGACTCGGCCTTTTCGGCATCGCCGCAGCCCACGGTCTCGCCATCGCTATCATGGTCTCGGCGCTCGGCCACATTTCCGGCGGTCACTTCAATCCTGCGGTCACCATCGGCTTCTGGGTCACCAAGCGCGTAAGCACCATCGACGTCTTTCTCTACTGGGCCGCGCAACTAGCCGGCGCTGCGGCCTCAGCCTTCTTTCTGAAAGCGGTCATTCCCGACGACACCTGGCACGCCGTGGCCCTCGGCACCCCCGAGCTCGCTCGCGACTTCCCCCGCGTTGCTGCCATGGCCCTCGAAGGCGTCACCACTTTCTTCCTCGTGCTCACCGTCTTCGCCACTGCCGTCGACGAACGCGGCACCTTCAAAGCTATCGCCGGCTTCGGCATCGGCCTGAGCATCACGCTCGGCATGATGGTCGCCGGCCCCTTCACGGGCGGCGCCCTCAACCCGGCGCGCGCCTTCGGCCCGGCTTTGGCCTCATCTCACTGGGCCAGCCACGGCGTCTACTGGGTGGGCCCCCTGGCGGGCGGCTTCCTGGCCGGCCTCCTCTACGATTCTCTATACTTGAAAAAGACCTGATCGGTCATCATTCCCCGCAACATTCCCTGCAACCTGTACCCAGGGTCAGGTAACCGCGTCGCGACTCGCTTGTCCGCTTTCATTGCCCGCTCCCACTCCCGGTGCTAGTTTCGTCTACTAGCTGCATTCTTGCGGAGTTCACCAGCACATGGCACTGAGCATCGACGATCTTCTTCGCCGCGCTGTCGAAAGCAAAGCCTCTGACTTGCACCTCAAAGTCGGCAACCATCCTTATCTCCGCGTGGACGGCCAGCTTGCGCCGCTTACCGATGTTCCCCGCGTCACCCCGGAAGAAATGCTATCCATGGCTTTCAGCATGATGACCAACCGGCAAAAGCAGAAATTCAAGGAAACTGCCGAGCTAGACATGGCGTACGGTGTAGCAGGCCTGGGCCGCTTCCGCGTCAACGTTTTCCAGCAGCGCGGTAACGTCGGCATGGTTCTCCGCGTCATCCCCACCAAGATTCGCACCACGGAAGAGCTCAACCTTCCCGCGGTCATCTCCAAGATTTGCGAAGAACAGCGCGGCCTCGTCCTGGTCACCGGGACCACCGGTTCCGGCAAATCCACCACACTGGCCGCCATCATCGACCGCATCAACGCCAATCGCTCCGACCACTTAATTACCGTCGAAGACCCCATCGAGTTTCTGCACCGCGACAAGAAGAGTTTCATCAATCAGCGCGAAGTCGAAGTCGATACCGCCAATTTCTCTACCGCCTTGCGCGCCGCTCTGCGTCAGGATCCAGACGTCATCCTCGTCGGCGAAATGCGCGACCTCGAAACCATTTCCACGGCTCTCCTGGCCGCCGAAACCGGCCACTTGGTCCTCTCCACACTACACACTCTCGACGCCACCGAAACCATTCAACGTATCATCGCCGTCTTCCCGCCCCCCGAACAGAAACAGATTCGCTTGCAGCTAGCTGCCACGTTAAAAGCCGTCGTCTCTCAGCGCCTCGTTCGCCGCGCCGACGACAAAGGCCGCGTCCCAGCCGTTGAAGTCATGATCTGCACCGCCTACATCCGCGATTGCATCATCAATCCGGACAAGACGCGCCTGATCCACGACGCCATCGCCGCCGGCACTTCGCAGTACGGCATGCAGACGTTCGATCAATCGCTATTCGATCTGTACACCCGGCAGCTCATCACTCTCGATGAGGCTCTCATCCGTGCCTCCAACGCCGACGAATTCAAGCTCCGCATCCAGGGCATCCGCTCCGCCGCGGACTCCGCCCGCGAGGAAATGGAGCGACAAATGGCCGACTTCGAGCGATTCGCCCGCAAGTAGCCGGATTCCGCAGTCGCAAACGTCTAGCTGGAGGGTCCCATGTCCAACTTGTCCAAGCGCTGGTTGATCCTTGCGCTCGTGCTGCTGCTTCCCTTTTTCAGCGCTTCTGCCGCTGAGTCACAGCAGCCACTTCGAGACAGCGAACTGATCGCTCTGGTCGCAGGCGCCGCGCTACCAGCCAACGTGGTCCACGAAATCGCCAAGCGAGGACTGGGCTTCGTTCCCGATGAAATCTTTCGCTCGCAGCTAAAATCCATTGGCGCCGGCTCGACCATCCTATCCGCGCTGAAAACTGCCAAGCTCAACCCGACCGGGACGCAGTCCGAGAAATCTCACCAAGTTTTCCTCCAGCATCTGACCGCTGCCGCGCGCTTGATCAATACGACGGAGTACGACGCCGCTGCCGTCGAACTAAACGCAGCAATCGACTGCGGCTCGGACAGTCCGTCCGTCGGATTCGTAATGGGCGAAGTGCTTCGCGCCGAGGAGCGATATTCGGAAGCGGTCGCCGTCTACGCTGAACTCCTGAAGCAAAATCCCAATTTCCCCGAAGCTCACACCAAACTCAGCTACGTGCTTTACCGCACCGGCGAGTCCGACGACGCTCTCCACGAAGCTAAACTAGCCATCGCGCAAAACCGCAACAGCGCCGAAGCTCACAAAAACGCCGGCCTCGCCCTCGACTCCCTGCGCAGATTCGATGCCGCCGCAGCCGAATACAAGGAATCTCTCCGTCTAAAGCCGGATTACGCAACCGTCCACTACGACCTTGGCCTGCTCTTCTACAACAAACGCGATTTCCAATCCTCGATCGCCGCCTACCAGAAATCCGTGGCTCTCGATCCCACCTGCGCCCCCTGTCATGAAAGCCTCGGCTTCGCCTTCAAAGAAATCGGCGACCTCGATTCCGCCATCCGCGAATTGCGCGAAGCCAAGCGTCTCGATCCCAAGCTCGACTCCAACAACCAAGCCGCCCAACTCGAAAAACGCGCCCAGTCCGTTCAATCCCAATCCGCCCAAGCCAATCCCAACTGACTATGCCGCGCAGAGATGGAACAGAGATGACCGGTTTCAAGCGTGCCTCACAAATGGCATCAACGGACGCGATTTCCGAGTGTCCCGGCGCCGCGTTTTGCATCGGCAAGGGAGTTGAGTGATGCCATTTCCACAGGAACAGGTCGCATGGGCTCTCGCAAACCGCGCGAGAATTTTCCGCTACTACTTCATTCCACAATTCCTGGCCGCCGCTCTGTTTTTGAGCTTTGCGTACGCCACCGGGAGAGTTCATGCCCGTTTGCTTCTCACCGGCGTGCACACGCGTGGAAAAATCGTCGGTCTCAAGCCGGTTCGTATTCGGAGCCGCTCCAATGGGGTAACCAGCCATGGGAGCACGATCTACGAACCAACCGTTGAGTTCGCCTTGAACGACCGCGTGGTGCGCTTTCAGGAATGGAAGGGGTCGGAATCCAACTTCGGACTTGGCTGGTCCGTGCCGGTCATTTATGACCCTTCTGACCCTTCATTCGCCATGATGGATCGCGGTTTCTGGAACTGGTTGCCGTGGGCTCCCTGTTTTGCCGGCGGCTTCCTGGTCGGCCTCGCCGCCATCAAGGGGCTGCTCGTCTTTTTGTTTCGCCGAGACACCGGAGCTTACCAACCTTCTACCGACTGACCGCCACTAATTCGCGCCCCACCGTGTTCGCAAATTCCCCCACATTTTTCTGAATCTCGTCTCGCACGCGCCGGAACGCATCCCGCTGTTGCTCCGCTGACCCATCTGCCGCCGCCGGATCGCTCAAACTCCAATGCACTAGGTTCATCGTAAACGGCCACACCGGGCTGCGCTCCTTGGAGTCATCCGATAGCGTCACTACGCACGCGAAATGCTCCTTCAGCGATTCCACCACCGGCGCGGTTTCCTGCTGCGAAATGTCTATGCCCACTTCGCGCATCACTTCCTCGCCCAGCTCACTCGCTTCCACCGAGCGCACTGCCGTACTTGCTGCGCCCAATTCATCTCCAACCGCGCGGCGAAGAAAGCCCTCAGCCATTCGGCTGCGTGTCGCATTTCCGGTCGAAAAAAAAAGGACCTTCGGTTTGTGGATCATAATTCACCCTCCGCAAGCCATTTTCGTCCGAGCTAGCAGCCCCGCAATCAAGTGAATCCTGTAAAGAATCCCGTGTAAGTAAGTCTCTCTACTGTCGACTCCGTGTTTTGATCAGGGAACCGCTTGTTTCAAAGTCCCCTCGCGGAAATGCTTCGCTTGGCCTTGCTTCCTTGCCTCTTTACTTCGCTACTTCCTTACTTCATGCTTCCCTCATGTTCGGCAAGCCGCGCCAGCTCGAAACCGAATCCGAACTCTACGAGGTCGCCGTCCGCGCGCTCATGCGCCGCGCCCACTCCGTGCACGAAATGAAGAAAGTTCTCGCCCGCCGAACCGGCAACGACCTGCTCGTCCAGGTGGTCATGGCTCGCCTCAAGGAAAACGGCCAGCTCGACGATTCCCGCTATGCCAAACAATTCGTTCGCCAGCGCACCGAGATTCGCCGTCAGGGCAAATTCCGCATCGCTCGTGACCTGCGCGCCCGCGGCATTCCCGACCGCCACGTCGATTCCGCCATCGCCGATGCCGCCAATCCCGAAGCCGAAAGCGCCACCATTCGCACGCGTCTCCAGCGCAAACTCAGGCTCCTCAGCGGCAAAAACGGCGGCGCCATCGACGACCGCAAAATCGCCTCGCTCTATGGCTCCCTGCTCCGCGCCGGCTTCCCCTCCGACGCCATCCGCCGCGAACTAAAGTCCCTCACCTCCGAAGAAGTCCCCGAGATCGACGCATCCGGCACCTCCGAGTAGGGGCACGATACATCGTGCCCTCTTCACAAAGCTATGGCCTGCTCAAATCCCGCGCCACAGCCCGTCTCTGCTCCAAAACATTCAGCACGCATCGCCGTCTAACATCCTGCCCCGGAGGCGAACCCGATGAAGCAATCTCCGATCACTATCCGCATCTTCTGCACCTGCGCAATGCTCCTCCTTTGCTGCGCCGCGTTCCTCAACGCGACTCCCGCCCAGACAACACCGCCGGATTCGCAGGCCACTGTACAACTCTGGGTCCAGCGGCTCACCGCCACCATGGAAGAGCATGCCGGACCGGCCGACGTCGAACGCCTTCTCGCGCTGTACGCCGCCGACGCGGTTTACGAGCATCCGCACGCCGGCGCTCGCATCGAAGGCAAAGCTCTGATGCGCAAAGGCATGTCGTCACATCTTGGCGAGACCCGCGCTCCGAAAATCCAAATCACGCAAACTCTCTCAGGCGACGGCTTTGCCGTCGTCGAGATGACCGTAAAACTGGAGCTTCGTCAAGACGACAAATGGGTTCCTCTCGAACGCCGCCAAGTCGTGGTGCTCGAGCTGAAAGACTCCCGCATCCAGCGCATCATCGACCATTGGGATCGCCTCGCCCGTTAAGACAACCGGCCCGCTCACTTTTGTCCGCCCCTGGACCTTCCTTTTCCTCGCTACTTGGCAGCGGGGCTCCGTGGTTCGAGGCGGTCCTCGTCGAACTTCAAGGCGATGTCGGCGTTGTTGTCGCCGCCCTTCGCCTCCTCGGTGTCGCCGCTCGCATTAGCCGGGTTGCAGGAGCATGGCATTTGCTTGCCTGCCGGAGGCATGGCCGTGCCCGTCCCTTCGAGCACCGGACGCACTTTGCCCTCAGCCAGCGCTTGCAAAGCTCGCAGCCGCCCCCTCAGCTCAACCGCCGTGAGCCAGCCCTCTCGGTACAATCTGTTTCCAGACGCTCTCAGCGTCCGCCTTTTCGTTTTTCATGATGAGGTCCTTGCGATCAACCGGCGTTGTGGGCGACCGGCCCCGTTGACTGGCCACAGTTCGCGGCGGCACGCTGGATATGCCAGCAGTTGTAGGGGCACGGCATGTCCGTGCCCGTCCTATCCCGCGAGCACGCGTGCAGCGCTTCCCCGCCGGACCTTCTCAGGGGTTCACAAAATTTCTTTATCTCTTTGAGCAACCTCGGCAGCCAGGCGAGCGAGCCTCCAGAACCCATTTATTGGGCCATTGGCTGCACCGTTTGACGGCTCCGGCCTCATCCCGAGAGCGCCAGCGGACTCCAATACCCGACATGCTAGGATGAAGGGTTGGAAAAGGGTGACGAAGCTGTGACAGAGACGGGTACATCGCGGCCTGCGGAGAGCGGGCCATCGAAGAAAGAGTGGACGGGGAACCGTATACGGGAAACCTTTCTGCGTTTCTTTGAGTCGAAGGGGCATCGGCGGGTGCGCAGTTCTTCGCTCGTGCCGCATGGCGATCCTACGCTGCTCTTCACCAACGCCGGGATGAACCAGTTCAAGGATGTGTTTCTGGGGCTGGAGAAGCGTGAATACAACCGGGCGACTACCGCACAGAAGTGCGTCCGAGCCGGCGGCAAGCACAACGATCTGGAGAATGTTGGGTTTACCAAGCGGCATCACACTTTCTTCGAGATGCTGGGCAATTTTTCGTTCGGCGATTATTTTAAGGAGCTGGCAATTCCGTATGCCTGGGAGCTGCTGACTTCGCCCGATTGGTTCGCCATTCCGAAGGACAAGCTGTACGTCACGGTGTTCGGCGGCGCGGAAATTCCCGCTCCCCCGTCGTCCTCTGGCGCCGATGCCCCGAACCGGGTGGCGGATGTGGGGCCGGTTGTCGGGGTGGATGTAGGGGCGCGCTTTAGCGCGTCCCCCTCTGGCTCTGGCACAACCCTCGGCGTCGATGACGAGGCTCGCAAACTCTGGCTCGCCGAAAACGTGCCCGCCGAGCGCATCGTTCCCATTCCCGGCCTCAAAGACAATTTCTGGGCCATGGGAGACACCGGCCCCTGCGGCCC
>Ga0137403_10001775_pt1 | contig 26935 bp, 18 predicted proteins | sample CZOMad2_1_16fung_FD_122057 | JGI IMG/M metagenome (GOLD analysis project Ga0137403, IMG submission 122057) | Vadose zone soil fungal communities from Angelo Coast Range Reserve, California, USA - CZOMad2_1_16fungal (Hybrid Assembly) | ecosystem: Environmental > Terrestrial > Soil > Vadose zone... | reverse complement strand
GGTCCTGCAGTCGAAGTCGGGTTCGGACTACATCCCGAACCTCTCGACCCTTGCGGCGCAGCACTACGACCTCGTGATCGCCGTCGGCTTCCTGATGGGCGCGGCGACCCAGAGCTGGTGCCGGATCGGGATCGTGTCGAACCGAAGCCCCAGCGCTGTTTAAACGAAACGGTGTCTACTATCTGGTCTATTCAGATCCAAACTGCGGTTATTGTTCGGGAACCGGCGCCTCCTATCGCACCGCTAAATGGCCACTAGGCCCTTGGTCAGACGGAACTAAGATCAGCGATAGTTCCTGTGGGGGCCAGCCTTCATTTGTCTCTTCCATAAAGTTGAAAACGGGCGAGGTTTTTCTTTTTGGAAGCGATCTGTGGAATAATGGGGCGAAAAATGAATCCCTGGCTAACTACTATTGGGCGCCATTAACTTTCGCGCCTGATGGTTCAATCAACCGAATCAGTTGTCAGAATACAATTACCTCAATTCCTGCCAGGACAAATAAAACGAAGGGAGCGGGTGCAATTGATGAACTAACGGCAATCGGCGATATCAACAGCGGTCATCAGCAGACGCAAACCTTCAAACCAGGCGAGAGGGGTGTCCTTGCCAGCTTAATAATATCCTGTTTTAAAAGCGCTTATCCGAACGACGATTTAATAATTGAGGTGTCGAAAGTTGGAAGTGTTAATACATTATCCTCCATAAGAGTGCCTTCCGACAGCGTAAGCTGGTCACCAAAAAATATTGTAATTCATCCAGATATTCCGATCCAGGCAGAGAGTATTTATTCGATCCGGATCAGCAGCAATTCAACTAAGGGCACCTATGGATTAGAGTATTATCCTGCAAAACAAGGAATTACCGGGCGCCCCTTCTTGTTCCAGACAATGATCATTTCAAAATGAATCTATACGGCTAATTACATGACGAAGGAGTTCGTCTCCTTCCAAAATGAAAAATGCCCCCTAAAGGGGGCATGTGTTTTTAATTAGCGGAGAGGGTGGGATTCGAACCCACGGTACAGTGTAACCCGTACGACGATTTAGCAAACCGTTCCTTTCGGCCACTCAGGCACCTCTCCTTTTTCCCTCCGTCTCGCCGGGCTGTGACAAACACCGGGTCATGTTGCGAGATTTGCCGGAAGCGGGGCTTCGAAGGGGTAGCAAAAGTAAAGATTAATTCGCTGGATACCCAAAATGGCCCTCACTTTTTTTGGGGCATTAAAAACCCTTCCGCCGGTCGGGGAAGGGTTCGAATGCGTTGATAACTGGGTTATTAAAGTACGATCGTGAACGGTAAATCGTCTGTGTGGACAAGCGGCGCGGATGGGGTAATGCAGGACGGGATGGCGGCGTCGACTACATGGCTGCCAACTGAACTTTCTGCTGCAACTCCATCACATTCTCGCGGAACAGGCTATCCGTGTCCATCAGATCTTTTACGGTCTGGCAGGAATGGATAACGGTGGTATGGTCGCGACCGCCGAAATGCTCGCCGATCGTCTTGAGAGAATTCTTGGTAAACGCCTTGGCTAGGTACATAGTGATCTGCCTGGCCTGCACGATCTCACGTTTGCGGGTCTTTTGCAGCAACTTGTCATAGGACACATCGAAGTATTCACATACCATACGCTGAATAGTCTCAATGGTGATCTCCTTGCTGCTAGTTTTCACGAAATTACGGAGCACTTTTTTGGCCAATTCGAGGTCAATTTCCCTCTTGTTGAGCGAAGATTGTGCCAAAAGTGATATAAGCGCACCCTCTAACTCCCTGACATTGCTGTTAATATTATAGGCCAGATATTTTACGACTTCCTTGGGCATATCCAGCCCATCATTCTTCATCTTTCGCTCCAATATTTCTATACGAGTATCATAATCAGGCACTTGCAAGTCAGCGCTCAGTCCCCAGCGGAAACGGCTCAATAATCGCTCCTGTACCCCTTCCAGGTCCTTCGGCGGCTTGTCCGAAGAAAGGATCAGCTGCTTGCCGGACTGGTGCAGATGATTGAAAATGGCGAAGAAGGCATCCTGCGATTTTTCGGCCCTGTTGAAGAATTGTACGTCGTCGATGATCAGGACATCCACCAGCTGATAGAAGTGGATGAAGTCATTGATCGCATTATTGCGGGTATGATCGATGAACTGATTGATGAATTTTTCAGAGCTTACATATAACACCACTTTATTATGGTGAAGGCGCTTCACCTCATTGCCGATCGCCTGCGCCAGATGCGTCTTGCCCAGACCGACCCCTCCATAAATGACTAGGGGATTAAAAGAATTGGCGCCCGGCTTCTCGGCCACCGTCTTCCCAGCCCTGCGAGCGACCCGGTTGCAATCCCCCTCAATGAAAGCGTCGAAGGTGTACACGGGGTTCAGCTGTGCATCGATCTGCATCTTCTTCAGCCCCGGGATCACGAAGGGATTCTTAACTGGATTATTTATGATTAAAGGAAAATCCATTTCGTTATTGGAAAATGTTTTATAACCATGCGCCGGAACATCCATCGTAAGGGGCTTGTTCTGATGATTACCGCTGTCGACCATGATACGGTATTCCAATCTTGCCTCTTTACCCAGGATTCGCCTCAGGGTCTTTGCTAATAAATTTACATAGTGTTCTTCCAGGTATTCATAAAAGAACTGGCTGGGAACTTGAATCACCAAAATATTGATCTTTAACTCAACTGGTCTTATTGGTTCGAACCACGTTTTATAATGCTGCCATTCTACGATGTCCTTGATTATCTCCAAGCAATTACTCCAGACTTTTTCAAACGTTTTTGCCATTATTCTATAACCAATTTTTATGCCGATTTAAGAATTGTAATTTTCCCGATTTCTACAAGGATGCTGGATTCTATAAAAGTTACGCAGGGCGGCGAATATCAAAATTTTTTATTAAATAAAAAATTTTTTATTCACTTCTTTTTTTCCTTTTGATCATACTGTGGGATTTAGCCCTCCATTTTTCATAAAACTCAAATCCAGCCTGCCTGAGATAAGATCCGTCAAAAATAAGATTCGGTTATTTTCACAACGCTGCTACTCTTTTCGAACTGTTATTATAAGACTTATACACATTGATTCGTATGCCGAACTGATTGTTTTACAATCTAACCCCCGGGCATTGAACAACAGTAGTGGAATTCAGGATAATGTGGGCCTTGAACCTGGCAGCCTGGTTCAGACTTGCTTTGTACGAAGAAAGAAAACTTAAGTTCCGGTATGAACGAACCTTTCTTCATATATGCAGAGTTTGTTGAGAAGTAGTTGAAGATACAAATTATTTGATTCCATTTTAAAATCCGGCTGCTTTTTTTATAAAATAAACCTGAGTAATTTTTTGAAATTTTTTCAGGCAAAATAAAAATCTTTTACCAAGGGCGAATGGGTATTCGTTTCGTCTCGTTAATCACTTGTCTATAAGGAACATACTCTGTTTCACCGATACATCGGCAACGAAATAATTCCATTACCTTTGCCGCCTTCAATAGGGCCGACAGATGCAACAAACCCTGCAGTTAAAATTACTTCCGGCGGAAGCCTCTACCGAAAGCGCCGTCCGGGAGCGTGTCGCCCAGGCCGCAGGTTGTTCCGTAAAAGATATTTCAGGCTTCTACCTACTGAAGCGCTCCATCGACGCCCGGGGAAGACATGTCCATATCATGCTTACTCTCCGCGTGTTCATCAATGAGCCTTACCAGGACAGGGAGCTCATCCAACTGCATTTCCCCGATGTGTCCCAGGCAACAAAGCAGGTCATTATCATCGGCGCAGGCCCAGCCGGCCTGTTCGCAGCCCTGAAGCTGATCCAGAAAGGCATCCGGCCCATTTTGCTGGAACGAGGAAAAGATGTCCGATCTCGCAGGAGAGACCTCGCCATATTAAATAAAGAAGGGATTATCAATTCCGAAAGCAATTACTGTTATGGCGAAGGTGGGGCGGGCACCTACAGCGATGGAAAATTATATACCCGCAGCAACAAGAGAGGGGATATCGGCAGGATCCTTCACCTTTTTGTGCAATTCGGCGCCGAGGATAATATCCTCTATGACGCGCATCCTCATATCGGCACCAACAAGCTTCCCCAGATCATACAGGCCATGCGCCAACAGATCACGGACAGCGGCGGCCTCTTCCTCTTCGAAAAAAAAGTAGTCGAATTAATTCTACAGAATGATCTCATCAGAGAAGTGAGGACAGCAGATGGCGATCAGTTCGGAGCCGATAATGTGATCCTGGCCACCGGTCACTCAGCGAGGGATATCTTTCATCTGCTGCACCGGAAAAAGATCCTGATCGAAGCCAAGCCTTTCGCATTGGGCGTCCGCATCGAACATCCGCAAGCGCTCATCGACCGCATTCAATATGGCGTACCAGATCTGGCGACTCCCACCGTGAAAACACCGCTGGCCGTTGGGGTAAAAACACCCTGGCTCCCTCCATCGTCCTACAGTCTCGTAGAACAAGTACAGGGTAAAGGGGTCTTTTCCTTCTGCATGTGCCCCGGAGGCATCATCGCACCCGCTTCCACAGCGCCGGGGGAACTGGTGGTCAATGGCTGGTCTCCCTCCAAGCGCAACAATCCATACTCCAATTCAGGCATTGTAGTCAGCATAGAAGAAAAAGACTGGGCGGCATTCCAGCAGCACGGTCCGCTGGCCGCCCTTTATTTCCAGCAAAGCGTAGAACAAAAGGCCTTTGAACAGGGAGGGGGGAAATTCGTAGCCCCGGCTCAGCGGATGACCGACTTCGTGGCTAAAAAAAGATCCGGCTCTCTTCCCTCCTGCTCATACCTGCCCGGCCTCCATTCCGTAAACCTGCAGGAGGCGCTGCCGCCCTTCGTTTATGAAAGCCTCCGGCTCGGCTTCACAGCTTTCGGAAAAAAGATGAAAGGCTATTTCACCGATGAGGCTGTCGTGGTCGCCACCGAATCCAGGACCTCCTCCCCGGTGCGTATCCCCAGGGACCCGGTCTCCCTGCAGCACCCGCAGATCAGGAATCTTTACCCTTGCGGGGAAGGGGCCGGCTATGCGGGGGGGATCGTGAGCGCGGCCATGGACGGAGAGAGGGTTGCGGACCGGATTGCGGAGCGCTGAAAAGGATCAGAATAATTCCGGGTAACAAACCTGCACGCAGAACGACAAATAGTATATTTGGGCACCGATACCGCCGATGAAAGACGGGCGGGTCATTTTTCGCGAACCAAACAGCCGCATATGGATATCCTGCAGGTAAAAAACCTGAAAAAATACTTCGCCACGCAGAAAGCAGTAGATGATATCAGCTTTACCCTGAAGAAGGGATCCATTTTCGGATTGCTGGGTCCCAATGGCGCAGGAAAGACGACCCTGATCCGGATGATCACCGGCATTTTTTACCCCGATGAAGGACAGATCCTTTTCGACGGGAAGCCATTCGACCCCGTGAAGAATATTGCGGATGTCGGCTATATGCCCGAAGAACGTGGGCTATACAAAAAAATGAAGATCGGCGAGCAGGCCGTGTACCTTGCCCAACTAAAAGGGTTGAGCAAGCAGGAAGCTACCGAAAAGGTAAAGCAATGGTTCGTGAAATTCGAAATGCAGAGCTGGTGGAGCAAAAAAGTGGAGGACCTGAGCAAGGGAATGGGACAGAAACTGCAGTTTGTCATTACCGTCCTGCATGAACCCCGGCTGATCATCCTGGACGAGCCTTTCAGTGGACTCGATCCCGTCAATTCCAATCTTATCAAGGACGAGATCTTCAACCTGGCCCGGAAGGGAAGCACCATTATCTTCAGCACGCACCGCATGGAGCAGGTGGAAGAGATCTGCGAACATATCATCCTGGTGAACAAAGGGCAGAAAATACTCGATGGCAGCGTGCCTGAAATAAAACAACAGTTCAAGGAGAATCTTTTCAGCATCGGATTGGGGGATATGGGGACAGGGACCGGAGTCGTGGGCCAGGCAGGGGCCGGTATGGGAAGTGCTGGGCCCGGGAATGGAACGGGCCAGGCAGTCGCCACTATTTCTTCGCCTGCATTTGAAGTGGTTGGCAACAAGGATCAGGGTCTGGTCATCAGGATCAGGGAAGGGTTCCGCCCGAACGATGTGCTGGAATATTTCATCAGGCAGAATATTGACATCCGATCCTTCAACGAATTGTTACCGTCCCTAAACGATATTTTCATCCGGCTGGTAGAAGGCACGCCTCTCGCCCGCCAGTTTCAACCCGTCACCGCCTAAAAAAAATCGCATGAGCAAGATCTGGCTGATCACCAAACGGGAATACCTGACCCGGGTCCGGAATAAAACTTTCTTACTCACCACTTTTTTACTGCCCCTGGTGATCGTGCTGTTCATCGCCGGCTCGGTATTACTGGCTTTGAGGGGCCAGACGCGACATCGCATCGCCGTGGTCGACACCAATGGGTATTTCAAGGACTATCTGAAGAGCGATTCCTCCATCGTATTTGATTTTTCCCCTTCCATCGATACCCTGAACTATGAGAGCAAGGATTGTTCGGGCGTGCTGATCATTCCGCCTTTAAAAGAAGGCACGAAGGTCATCTACCGGCTGAAGTATAAAAAGCAGCTGGGCCTATCGGGTACGGAAGACCTGAAAGGGCGGGTCAACAGCGCCATCACCGATCATATGATCTTTGAGAAGACCAGCATCAGCCGCAACAGGCTGGACTCCATCCGTACGGCGTCCGATATCGCGGAATTGCAGACCTTCGAAGACCAGGGCAAACAGTCGAAGGCTTCCAGTCAGGGCCTGTCCTATGCGATCGGCTATGCCAGCGGGCTGCTGATCTATATCCTTACCTTTATCTATGGCGCCGCTGTGATGCGCGGGGTAATGGAAGAAAAAACCAACCGGATCGCCGAGGTCATCGTCAGCTCGGTCCGGCCTTTTCAGCTGATGATGGGAAAGATCACCGGCATCGGGGCCGTCGGCCTGACCCAGTTCCTGCTCTGGATCATCCTGTTATTCTCCCTGGTGGCCGTCGCGCAGGGCTTTATCCCGCACGATACCTGGAAAGAGGTCCAGCAGATCCAGCAGGCCAATGCCATGGGCAATGCTAATTCCGCACAGGCGGGAGAAGCCGCCCAGAAGATCTATGAAGCGAAAAGCGCCCTCGACTCGGCCAACTGGGGACTGATCATCACCTGCTTCCTGTTCTATTTCATCGGGGGATACCTGTTCTATTCCTCCCTGTTCGCCGCCGTCGGCAGCGCCGTAAATGAAGACCCCCAGGAAGCGCAGGCCCTGATGATGCCTATCACCATGCCCGTCATCTTCTCCTTTATTATAATGTCCGTGGCCATACAGGATCCTGCCGGAAGCCTGGCCGTCTGGGCCAGTATCATCCCCTTCAGCTCCCCCATCATGATGATGGCCCGGATACCCTTCGGCGTGCCCTGGTGGCAGCTGGGGATCTCCATGCTCTCCCTGATCGGGGGATTCCTGTTCACCGTCTGGTTGGCCGGCAAGATCTACCGTACCGGCATCCTCATGTACGGCAAGAAGGTCACCTGGAAGACCATGTGGAAATGGGCCTTTATGAAGAGCTAGGGGGGCCGAGCTGGAAAATTCTCCAAAAATTTTTACGTCAAAAGTAGGTTTTTACGAAAACTCTCGTATTTTTATACGAAGAACATCGTAAGTCGTTTTTTAACGCCAAAAATCACATGACAATGGAAAAAACGAACGAACAACTGGTGAAATACCGTGAAATGCTGTGGCAGATGGAAATGGACATGCTGATCGATATGGGAAAAGATTATACCATTGAATTCAGGGAAGGCATCCTCCTGATCGATGGCCGCGTACAACCTTCCCGCGTTCAGGATAAATACAGGAATTATTTCGAAGAGGAAACGGGGAAGATCTTCAAGAAAACAGAAACTCCAAAAAAAGAATTCCGCGTAACGGAATTCTTGAAGTTAGTATAGACAAGTCTCATGTGTAGTGTAGTAAAACGGGACTGTTCTCAGTCCTGTTTTCATTTTGGGTAAGGATGCGGTGCCCGGGGCGCCGGACAGGGTCTGAGATCGGGGTGCGGCAGGCCTCAACTATTTTGCAGGAGCCGCAGCAGCGGGTATTCGGAATTCCCATCATCCGCAGCTACTTCTTCCGGCAGGAATTCTACATTCAGCTTAACTGCCGCTTTCTCTTTGATCGTCACATTGGGACGTTTGCAGGACTGGTATCCTTTTTTATCGAACAGTACCGTTATCTGGGCTCCGGGCAATTGCACGAAACGAAAATAACCATCGGCATCCGTCAATACTTCCTTCAGATTATTCGTACCGGGTACGATCGCCGAGACGATCACGCCCGACAATGGCTTCTTGGTAACGGCATCCGTTACATAGCCATGCAATACACCTTCTATCTTTCCCTTGCAGTCAGCCCTTGCACAGAGGGCGAGGGGAAAGATGAGCGCCAGCAGTAATAGTTTTTTGATGTTTCTCATAGACCAGTTTTTTCGCATTCTCAATTTACCTGAATTTTTACATTCCTGCAAGCCGCTGATAATAATACCTGCTTACCCCGAACGGGGAATGAGTGCTGCCCTGGGCAGGAAGAGAGAGAGCCGGTGTGGTTGTCACTGGGTGGGTGGGATGTCTGGGGCGCGCAATGCGCTGATTATTAAGATTCGCCCAGGTCGATCTCCGTGTTATCCCCTATGTTCAGGCTACGTGATTCCCCTTTGACCTCCGTATCGCTGCCGATGAGGGAATGGGTGAGGACAATATCATACAGATCGGCGAAAGATCCGATAATGGAATCCTTGATAATGGAATAGTTCACATGCGTTTTTTCCCCGATGGCCACATTGGGGCCGACGATGGAGTTGCGGATGTCGCAGCCTGGGGCGATGCTCACCGGCTGGATGATGATCGTATTCTCGAACTGATGATCCGGCGCGATGCTGCCGCCGAATTTCTTGAGGAGTTTGGCATTGGAGTCCAGGAGCGTTTCTTTCTTTCCGCAGTCAAACCAGTTCTGCACCTTGAAGGAATGGAACTTGACCCCATTGCGGATCATGCATTCGATGGCGTCGGTGAGATTGTATTCCCCATAGCTGGTGAGCTGATTTTTGATATTGTTCTCCAGGCAATTGAAGAGGTAGGAGCTTTCCTTGATCCGGTAGATCCCGACCAGGGCCATATTCGACTTGGGGATCTGAGGCTTCTCCACCACGCGGTCGATGCTGCCATCATCTTCGAGCTCGGCCACGCCGAAGTTACGGGGGTCATCCACCCGCTTCACACCCAGGAGGGAATGCGGTACGCTCAGCACCTCCGTTACATTGTATTCGCAGATCGTATCCCCCAGCACGATGAACATCTCATCATCCCCCACGATGTCCCTGGTCAGCAGGACGGCATGGCCAATCCCGTAGCGCTCGTTCTGGAATACGAAATGGACGGTGAGCTGGGGATATTTCTGCTTGACAAAGTCCTGGATCTTTTCGCCCAGGTACCCTACGATGAAGATGAACTCATGGATGCCCGCTTCCATTAACTGGTCGACAATGATGGAAAGAATGGTCTTTCCCGCTAATGGAATCAAGGCCTTGGGCTGCGTATACGTGTGCGGACGTAATTTCGTGCCAGCGCCGGCTACCGGAATGATCGCTTTCATGTAAAAATAGTTGTCTACTGCTCAATGATCACAGGTAAAGTATAAACGCGTGTGAAAATAGTGAATTTTATTCTTTCGGTGGCTTATTTAAGTTTTTCCGCCTGAGCTTGTGCATTTTATGGTTAGTTGGCCTATTTTTGCGGCATGAAAAGAGACACCATCGTATTCGACCTTATAAAGAAAGAATTGGATCGCCAGCGCCACGGCATTGAACTGATCGCATCGGAAAATTTCACCTCCCTGCAAGTCATGGAAGCCATGGGTACCGTGCTGACCAATAAATACGCGGAAGGCTATCCCGGCAGGAGATACTATGGTGGATGCGAGATCGTCGACCAGGTCGAGCAGCTGGCTATCGACAGGGTGAAAAAGATCTTCGATTGTGAATATGCGAATGTGCAACCTCATAGCGGCGCACAGGCGAACGCCTCCTTATTGCTGGCCCTCCTGCAGCCGGGCGATACCATCCTTGGGTTGGACCTGAGCATGGGAGGTCATTTAACGCATGGATCGCCCGTTAATTTTTCGGGTAAATTATACAGGCCGGTATTCTATGGCGTAAAGAAAGAGGATAAGCTGGTGGATTACGATATGATGGAGAAAGTGGCCGCACAGGAAAAGCCCAAGCTCATCATCTGCGGCGCATCCGCCTATAGCCGCGACTGGGATTATGCGCGGATCAGGGCAATCGCGGACAAGGTCGGCGCCCTGGTCATGTCCGATATGGCTCACCCTGCCGGCCTGATCGCCAAAGGATTGCTCAGCTCGCCTTTCGAATATTGCCATTTTGTTACCTCGACCACCCACAAGACATTACGCGGGCCCCGTGGCGGCATCATCCTGATGAAGAAGGATTTTGACAATCCGTTCGGGCTGAAGGATACGAAGGGAAATATCCGTCCCATGAGCAACCTGATCGATATGGCCGTATTCCCCGGCACCCAGGGTGGCCCTCTCGAACACGTGATCGCCGCCAAGGGCATCGCCTTCGGCGAAATACTCACCACGGAATTCGGGGATTATGCCAAACAGATCATTGCCAACGCACAGGCCATGTCAAAAGTGTTCGTGGAGAAAGGATACGATATCGTCTCGGGCGGCACCGACAATCACCTGCTGCTGATCGACCTGCGCAATAAGAATATCAGCGGGAAGAAGGCGGAGATCGCCCTGGGTAAGGCGGAGATCACGGTGAATAAGAATATGGTGCCTTTCGATGATAAGAGCGCATTCATCACTTCCGGTATCCGTGTAGGTGTGCCTGCCATCACGACCCGGGGCATGGTCCAGTCGCATATGAGCGCCGTGGTGGAGTTCATCGACAAGGCCCTGGTCAATGCGGAGAACGATGCGGTGCTGGGTACGCTGCGCGGCGATGTGAATACATTCATGAAGCAATTTCCACTTTATCCTGAACTGGGATAAGCTTCAAGCCACAAGCGGCAAGCTACAAGCGGGATTTATATAAGCAAAACCAAACGTTATGCTGCAAAGAAAACAAACGATCTGGATGTTACTGGCAGCCATCTGTGCTGCGCTGACCTTTAAATTCGCCTTCTACTTTGGGAATATGAAGGTAGGACTGAACGGGATTGCACCGCTGGAGGTGAAGGCAATGCCAACGTTTGGCGCGGGGACTGTCAGCGCCGGCTCGGGTAGCGTCCTGATCCTGCTTCTCACAGTGATCATCACTGTGGGCACTTTTATCAATATCTTCACCTTCAAGGTGAGGAAAAAACAGCTCTGGATCACGATCGGGCTCTTCTTCTTATCCCTGCTCAATATCCTTCTCTACTGGTGGAAGAGCGGTGTTCCGCCCTTCGAGTCCGGCAACTACAGCCTTGGTGCGCTTCTATCCCTGGTTATACCGGTTTTCCTGATCCTGGCGGCTCGCGGCATCTATAAAGACCAGAAGCTGGTGAAGAGCGTGGACCGGCTGCGGTAGGAGCGGCGGGCTGGCAAATGCGGGCTGGGGACGGGCACTGCGGATGCTGGCGGCGGGAAACGGACACCGGTTATATCAAAAGCGGACAGTTTAGCCGGCTATGCATCATAAGTAGTTGACTTCCAATCGATAATTTTAAGGTATTGTCTTTGTGGGGTATTGTCCAAAATTCCCCGCACTTATGATCAGGAACTATCTCAAAATCGCCTTCCGTAACCTCTGGCGTCACCGGGTCTTTTCTTTTATCAATATCATGGGATTGGCTGTAGGCATGTCGGCCTGCTTCCTGATCTTTTTATATGTACGTTTCGAATTAAGCTATGATGCCTTTCACAGCAAGGCCGACCGGATCTACCGGGTGGTATGCGATATCAAGACGCCTACCGAAACGCTGCACTTCAGCGTTCCCTCCTGGGCGATGCCTAAAAATATCAAAACCGATTTCCCTGAGGTGGAGGGCCTTGCCCGGGTCAGCGGCGATAACGTCCTGGTAAGAAAAGGCAATATCAAATTCCAGGAAGAAAATTCATTGTGGGCGGATTCTACCCTTTTCGATGTATTCGACTTCAAACTGCTGAAAGGCGATCCGCACACGGCCCTGAAAGAACCCTTCAGCGTAGTGTTCACGGAGACCGCTGCTAAAAAATATTTCGGCAGCGCCGATCCGGTGGGCCAGACCTTACTGATCACCGGCGACGGCCTCGCAGCCAAGGTCACCGGCGTCATGAAGGATATTCCCGAGAATTCACAGATAAAGGGGGATGTTTTCCTGTCCATGTCGACCCTCACCCAAAAGCTTGCGCCCAAACTCGAAGAGCAATGGGGTAATTTCGGCGCCACCACCTTCCTGCTGCTGAAATCCGGCACCAGCGCCAAAGCTCTCACGGCGAAATTCCCCGCCTTCCTCGAAAAGCGGGACGGCCAGGGGATGAAACAAAGTAAAATGTCTTATGTCCTCCTGCTGGAGCCGCTGCGGGACGTATACCTGCATTCTACCCGCGATGGCAGCAAGACCGGCAATATGGGCAATGTATATATCTTCTCTATTGTCGCGGTGTTCATCCTGCTGATCGCCTGCTTCAATTTCGTGAACCTCACTACCGCCCGCTCAGCCGAACGCGCCAAGGAAGTAGGCATCCGGAAGGTGGTGGGCGCCGCCAAGTCCCAGTTGGCAAGCCAGTTCATCGGAGAGTCGGTGATTCTTTGCATGATCGCTTTCCTGCTGACCGTCGGCGCTTGCGTATTATTGCTTCCCCTGTTCAACCAGATGGCGGGCAAGACCATCAGCCGCGGCATTTTCGGGAATTGGAATTATATTGGCATTCTCTTTCTCTCCGCCATCGGCATCGGGTTGCTGGCCGGGATCTATCCCGCGCTGGTACTGTCCTCTTATAAGCCCGTCAGCGTATTGAAAGGGCGTTTTGCCACCGGTACCAAGGGCATTATCCTGAGAAAAGGGCTGGTAATCGCGCAGTTTACGATCTCTATCGCCCTGATCATCGCTACCATCATCGTATATACGCAGATGCGTTATATGCGCAGCCAGGACCTGGGCTTTAACAAGGATCAGATGCTGGTGGTCGACACGCAGAACGATCCCGGTAAAGAGGCATTCCGGAACATGGTGACTGGTCTCCCGCATGTAAAGGCCGTAGCCATGTCTTCCAGCGTGCCGGGCGGCGGTGATCCCACGGCCTATTCGGAGATCGAAAATATAAAAGGCGACCTTCAGATCGCCAATCTTGAATTATTCTTCGTAGACTTTGACTATATCGGCCAGTTCGGAATAAAAATGGTCGCAGGCCGATCCTTCTCCCGGGATTTCGGAACGGATACGACACAGTCCATGATCCTGAACGAAGCAGCAGTAAAATTGTTCGGGTACAGTTCGTCCCAGCAGGCCGTAGGCAAACGATTCAAGCAATGGGGCCGGGAAGGTAAGATCATCGGCGTCATGAAAGATTTCCATTTCCGGTCGCTACAGGAAGAGATCAAGCCCCTGAGTATGCGCATCGAGCCAAAGGGCTGCAACCTGGTGATCGCCAAATTGGCCGCAACCGACATCCCTGCTACGATCGCCTCCATTGAAAAGAAATGGCAGACCACCATCCCCAATGAACCGTTCAGTTATTTTTTCATGGATGAGTTCTTCGATAAGCAATACCGGGGAGAGGAAAGGTTTGGGAAACTCTTTCTGAATTTTGCCATACTGGCAATTTTTATTTCCAGTCTCGGCCTCCTGGGCCTTGCTTCTTACAGCACCATCCAGCGGACCAAGGAGATCGGCGTACGAAAAGTCATCGGCGCCAGCGTAGCCAATATCGTCAATCTTCTGTCAAAGGATTTCATGATCCTGATCGGGATCGCTTTTCTCATTGCATCGCCTCTTACCTGGTATTTTATGCACCGGTGGCTGCAGGATTTTGCCTACCGTATCGGCATCAGTTGGTGGATGTTCGTGCTGTCCGGTCTCCTCGCCCTGCTGATCGCATTGGCGACCATCAGCTTCCAGGCCATCAAGGCGGCGATCGCCAATCCTGTGAAGAGTTTAAGAGCGGAATAGCCGTCCGCATTGGCCGGCGGGGATGCGTGGGTCGGCGGACCTGGGATGCATGGTCGGTCGAACTGGGATATGCGTGGCTCAGATGAATTTTCCGGTATAGCTCTCTTTGATCTTTTTGAGGCCGGATGGGATGCCTGCATACACGAGGCTTCCCCCGCCATCACCGGCTTCGGGCCCCAGGTCGATGACCCAGTCGGCCGAGCGGATCACATCCGTATTGTGCTCGATGACCAGGATGGAATGGCCCTGCTCGATGAGCGCATTGAAAGAAGCCAGCAATTTCCGGATATCGTGAAAATGAAGTCCTGTCGTGGGCTCATCGAAAATAAAGAGGATATGTCCCTGGGCCCTTCCCTTCCCCAGGAAGGAAGCCAGTTTCACACGCTGGGCCTCTCCCCCGGACAAGGTATCCGAGGACTGGCCTAGTTTCACATAGCCAAGCCCTACATCATGCAGGGGTCTTATCTTCTGTAGAATATCTTTTTCATCCCTGAAAAATTCCAATGATTCGTCCACGCTCATCTCCAGCACCTGGTAGATGCTCTTGTCGCGATAAGTAACTTCCAGCACTTCTTCCTTGAACCTTTTGCCTCCACATACTTCGCAGGTCAGGTGCACATCGGCCAGGAACTGCATTTCAACGACCTGTTCGCCCTCTCCTTTACAGGTATCGCAGCGGCCCCCGTCGACATTGAAGGAAAAATGTTTGGGCTGGAAGCCGCGGGTCTTGCTCATGGGCTGTTTGGAATACAGTTCCCTGATCTCATCGTAGGCCTTGATATAGGTAACAGGATTGCTGCGCGAGGATTTGCCGATGGGATTCTGATCCACGAGCTCCACCTGAGAGAGGTAGTCGATGTCCCCCGTGATGGCCTTGTGCATGCCGACCTTCTCTCCGGGTTCGCCCTTTATCTTCTGCAGAGCAGGATACAGGATCTGCCGGACCAGGGTCGTTTTGCCGCTGCCGCTGACCCCGCTGATGACACAGAGGAGGTTCAGCGGGAATTCGACGGTGATATCTTTCAGATTGTGCTGCCTGGCGCCCTGTACCGTGATCGATCGGTTCCATTTCCGGAGCGTCTTAGGCGGAACGATGCTCAGTTCACCCTTGAGATATTTGCCGGTAAGGCTTTTCTCATTGGCGATCAGCTCATCGTAATTCCCCGAGGCGACCACTTCCCCGCCGAGATGGCTGGCCAGCGGTCCCATATCAATTATATAGTCCGCCTCCCGCATCATCATTTCATCGTGCTCCACGACGACGACGGTATTGCCCAGGTCGCGCAGTTCCTTTAATACCTGGATCAGTCGCTCGGTATCCCTGGAATGAAGGCCGATAGAAGGCTCATCGAGTATATATAAGGAGTTGGTCAGGTTGCTGCCCAGGGAACGGGTGAGCTGGATGCGCTGGCTTTCTCCCCCACTGAGGCTATTGGCCAGCCGGTCGATGGTAAGATACCCAAGGCCTACGTCCAGTAAAGTTTTCAGCCTGTGCCGGACCTCGATGAGGATGCGCCTGGCCACCTGCTGATCGTATTCGTTGAGGATGAGCTCATCGAACCATACCGCCAGATCCTTTACCTGCATTTCACAGAGTTCGCCGACATGTTTGCCGCCTATTTTTACGTACAGGGCTTCCTTGCGGAGCCGGTAGCCCTTGCATTCGGGGCAGAGGGTCCTTCCGCGGTATCGGGACAATAATACCCTGTACTGTACTTTATATAAATTCTTTTCAACCTCATCGAAGAAGCCGTCGATGCCCTGGGCATGTTCATTCCCTTCCCATAAGACCCTGATCTGTTGTTTAGTGAGATCGAATACGGGTTTATGGACGGGAAAATCGAATTTCTTGGCGGCTTTGACGAACTGATCCCTCCACCATACCAGCTTCTCTCCTTTCCAGGGCGCCACGGCGCCTTCATATACGCTCAGCCGTTTGTCCGGGATCACCAGGTCGGCATCGATCCCCAGCACCTGGCTGAACCCTTCACAGACCGGGCAGGCCCCGAAGGGATTGTTGAAGGAGAAAAGGTTGGGTACCGGCTCTTCGAACTGGATGCCATCCATTTCAAATTTATTGGAAAAGGCCATCCGCCTGTCGCCGTTGATCTCCAGTTGCAGCTCTCCTTCCCCTTCATAGAATGCCGTGCCCACCGAATCCGAGATGCGGTGACGGTCGTCCTCATCGAAATCTTTGACCACCAGGCGATCGATCAGGACGTATGCGCCTGCGGAGCCAAATCTTTTTTTAAGGGCCTTCTCATCGAGCTCGAGGAGGTCCTCGATGCGGAGGGTCTCACCTGGGGAGGCCTGGGGGGTCGCGGAAGCTACGGAGGAAGACTTAGCTGAGTCTGTCCGGGATGCAACTGCGGGAGCTTTCGGGGACGTATTGGGGGATGGCGGTGGAAGAACGGAGAAATACAACCTGGAAAATCCTTTCTGCAGGAGGATATTCAGCTCTTCCTTCGTATTACGATTCTTATGCTGTTTGAATGGTGTGAGGATAAGCACTTTATCTCCTGGCTGGCCAGCCATGATGGCAGCCACGACATCGTTCACGTCGTCTTTTTTCACCAGCAGACCAGAAACGGGGGAATAGGTCTTGCCTGCGCGGGCAAAGAGCAGACGCAGATAATCATAGATCTCGGTCATGCTGCCCACGGTGGAACGGGGGGTACGGGTGATCACCTTTTGCTCGATCGCGATGGCGGGACAGAGCCCTTTTATATAATCCACATCCGGCTTGTTCATCCGGGCCATGAACTGGCGGGCATAAGCACTGAGGCTTTCGGCATAACGTCGCTGCCCTTCCGCAAAAAGAGTATCGATGGTCAGGGAAGACTTGCCCGAACCCGATACGCCGGTGACGACCACCAGCTTGCCGCGGGGGATATTTACATCGATATTTTTCAGATTGTGTACCCTGGCGCCCCTGATCCTGATGGCATCCGTTCCCGGCCGACCATTTTCCGCTATCGGCTGGGCGGTGAGTTTTTCCTTTGCCTGCTGTTTTACTTTACCTGTGATAGCCATATATAATTGTAGTAACAAACTTATGTTAAAATGGATTAAATAATTTGAGACAGGCAATAATTGTCCGCCCCATCCGGGACAGGATTATTGCCCTGAAAAGCATTCATTTTAATAAATCCGGGGGGTAATGAGACAAAATAGGTATATACTTTAGGCTATCATAGGGTTAATGGAGAATAGAAAAACAAAAAAATTCCCAAAATGTTATTTTTTCCAAAAAATGTATATCTTTAATTACAATTTAAGCAAGAGGTATTTGTTCACATACTTGTTAAAATTGTGAATTATTTTAAATTACCTAACTAAACCACCCAGCCTATCGACTGATCACTTCTACACCGAAAAGCCAAACCAAAGTTTTAAAATCCAGATTATATCCTATCACCTTTTAAAAACCCGTAGAAGTTTATGACATTGCTACGCAAAAAAACCGACCATGAACTTATCCATCAATTCCGTGATGGTGATCTCCATGCACTAGAAGCGTTGATCATCCGTCACAAGGATAAGCTGTACACCTCCATTCTCTTCCTCGTAAAGGACAAATACCTTGCCGAGGATATCTTCCAGGACGTTTTAATCAAGATCATCGACACCATCCGCGGCGGCCGCTACACGGAAGAAGGAAAATTCCTTCCCTGGGCAATGCGAATCGCACACAATCTCTGCGTGGATCATTTCCGAAAGGTAAAACGCACCCCTGCCATCCGTACGAGTGATGACCGGGACATCTTCGAGGTGATCAATTTCACCGAAGAAGGCGCCGATACCAAGATGATGAAACGCCAGAGCCATGACCGCGTACGTAAAATGCTGGACATGCTCCCCGAGGATCAGCGCGAAGTCATCATTTTGCGTCATTATGCCGATCTGAGTTTCAAGGAGATTGCCGCACTGACCAATTGCAGCATCAACACCGCGCTCGGTCGCATGCGTTACGGCCTCATCAATCTGCGTAAGATGATGACCGAGAAGAAAATCGCGCTTTAATTTTTTTTTAAAATCTTTAACTACCTTAAGAAAACGGGGAACGGACAGAACCGCTAACTTCAATGTGTGAAAAGATCCACTAAAAAAAATATTCAGGAGTTCCTGCACACTTGTGCAGGGACTTTTTTCGTTATGGCTCCAATCGGGATGCAAGCAGCATCCTTAAACTTCTTGTCATTCTGGTCCTCCATCCGATACAAAAGCACTTGCCCTTAGTACTGTCGGAAGGCTGGAACAGAATGACGCCTAATTATAAAAAAGCCTCGGTTAACCGGGGCTTTTTTATTAGGGCCGCCGCGGGGCGGCGGCCCGAAAAGTTTATTTTATTTCACGACTAGCGCCTTGTCAATCAAAAAGATCAGGTTGGCGCGGTGTGCACGGGTCTGCTCGTTGGGGGAGACTGCCGTCGACAGTAAGACTTTTATCTTCTTCAGGGTGCTGTATGCCGCAGCCTTGGAAGCCTCGTCATAACCGGCGGTCGCGCCGGAGATGCTGATCATGCCTTTCACGAAGGCGGTCTGGATATTCTGACGGTAGAGATTGACCGCGCCTCCCTTATCCGCATCGAAGATATATTTGGTGAAATCGCCCATCACATCCGCCACGCTATAGGTATTGCCATAGAGGCTGGTCGTATTGATGCGCTGCAATGTATTCGGGCTGAACACATGCGTCAGCACGCCTGTCTGAATGATGAGCACTGTATTCTGCGGCTTAGGATCCTCGGTACCCCCGAAGAAATTAAAGCCCCTGCGCTGCGCCTGCAGATAGGGGAACAGTTGGGTATCGCCATCAAAGGCATCGGGGGCGAAGATATATTTGGACAATACCAGTCCGGCCTTCTTCTGGTAGGCCACGGGCACGGGCGTGAAGGGCTTGTTGGCAGAACCTTGCCCGACAAAGCTCCTGTCGACATAGACCCCGCCGATATAGCGCGCCACGGAGGCCGCCATGGAATTGCGTTGTCCGCTCAAGTTCCCGTAACGGGCCCTGAGCTCGGCATATGACCTTCCGGGCTTGCTGTATTTGTCTTTCAACTTGCCCATGAGCTTGTCCACCAGCTTGAACCTTTCTTCCGAATAGGCGACCATATCATTGGTGAGGTCATTGATCATGACCCGGGGATCGATGCCCCCGCCACCTGGCGTCCGCATATCGTCGGCGTCATTTCCGAAGGCAAGCTGGGGATCATTGCTGCGGCCGGCGATCTTGTTCAGCGTGGCCTCTTCCTGTGCGGGGTCGGTCTCCGTATAGCCATATTCTATGGCCCAGAGATCGTAGGGACCGGGTTTGGTCGTATAGTAATCGCCCTGTTTGCTGCGATCCAGCGACACATTGATCGCGGGATAATCCATCACGGAACCTTGAAGCCCCAGTTTATGGGTGATCTCCGTATTGTTGATCTCGGCAGGGCTGAGGAGCTGGCTGGCCTTCATATTATGATTCAGCCCCAGGGTATGGCCCATCTCATGGAGAATAAGGAAGTACAGGAACTGCTTGTGCATCTCTTTGATCTCGGCCGGGGGCGCATCGTCAGCCTCCAGTGTAGTGAGGCCAGCCGTGTACTGGGACTTCAGCTCCTGCGCCAGGGTACAGCCCATCCAGTGCTGTCGTTGAGTGGCGGACAGGAATTGCATGGGATCTGCGGGACCATTGGCGCCTGTGGTGATCGCATCTGTGCCGGCGCCGGGAGTCGTGGTATTGCCGGGAGTTGCGAGGATGCCGGTATTGAACGGGCTGGAGCCGCTGAAAGAATTGTACAGCTCTTCCGAAATGGGGGTGGCGCTGCCGGAAAACCATTCCACGGTGATATCGGCCCCGAGGATCTGTCCTGTCTTGGGATTGACGAAGCTGGGCCCGATCGCTCCATAGGGAGGATTGGCCGAAGATACCCAGCGTATGGTATTGTAGCGGATATCGGCGGGATCCCAGGTGGCCGTATCGGGCATGATCTTCATGACGACGGCATTTTTAAAGCCGGCTTTTTCGAAGGCTTCATTCCATTTCAGTCCGGCCTCTACGATCGTCTGCCGGTATTCCACGGGCGTGGTGTTCTCCACCCACCAGACGATGGGCTCGACGGGTTCGCTGAGGGCGGCGTTTGGATCTTTCTTCTTCAGGTTCCACCGATGGATCACGTCTTTGTAGTTGAGCACGTCGATCGTGGTGAGGTTATCGATCTCCTCAGAGAAATAGCCGATGCGCGGGTCATCGCGGCGCGGCCGGAAATCATTATGGGGTACTTCCATAAAACTATGCTGGAAGCGGATGCGGTCATAACGGGCATCTGTAATGTCTTTTCCGCCGCCGTTGAATGGCGCGGGATTGTCATAGGCCAGGTCGACCACCACATCCGTGTTATCCGGGTAGGAACGGATCTTATCGTATTTGGATTTGGCGGCGTTGAGGGCGCCCAGGTTGAAGAACAAAGTCGGGGGGAGACCGGGTGGGAGTGTGGGCCGCACGGGGTCCAGCTTCTCGCTCAGGAACAGCCCATCCCCGGAAATGAGGTACCCGTGCTCATCGTCGGCAGCGGGCTTATCGGAATAAAAAATCGATTCCGGCACATCCACGTTCGCGGCCTTGCTCACGGCATTGGATGGATCATACCAGAAGTTCGTGTTCACCTGGGAAAATTCGATCTTGTCGAATTGCTTGTGGATGGTGAAGACCCAGGTGGCGCGGATCATATTCTGATTGAGAAAAAGGCTGGTGGGGCCGCCCATGGAGAAGCTCTGGTAAATAAATTCCTTGCCGAGCTGATCCTTCCTGATATACATCTGCACGCTGCCGGTAGCCGTATCCTGGTAGAGTGTGATGAGTCCTTCTATCTTCCGGGAGCTCTTCACTTTTTCGGCGATGGTGGCTTTAGGAGCCGCTTTCTTTGCCGTATCCGCTCCGGCGGCAGGGGGCTTGGTCTGTGCGGCTGATCCAAGGGTCCAGCACAGGCTTGCGGAAATAAGAAAAAAATAGATTGAATTTCTACGCATATGTCTTGGTTTTTTGGAATTATTGATACAATAAGGATACGGCAAATTCCTTTTATTTGGCAAGAGAATTTGATGAGTGGCGCGGATGACCGGTGGGAATGAAGGGAAGAAAGGAGGGTTTGTGGGTATTATCGGGTTGTAATATTGGCCGTGCCGCCCGGGCCACCGAGCTTGTATGCCGCCAGTCCGCATTGTAACCATTGGGCGTATTCCTTAGTGTCCGGCGTATAACCGACGGGATAGCTCATTAGTTTTTCGTCAGGACTGATGATCACATATAAAGGCTGAGAAGCATTTTTGAAATTTTCGGACTGAAGGGTGGCAAACTTATCACCCACCGTTCGGATGGGTTTCTTGCTCCCATCACTGGTAGTGAAGAGGAACTGCTGATCGCCGGGTAAGAGCTTTCTGTCGTCGACATACAGGGATACCAATATAAAGTGATCGCGGATCAGGGTGTCCACTCCGGGCTTGGGCCATACATTCTCTTCCATCTTACGACAGTTGACGCATGCCCATCCTGTGAAATCTATTAAAAGAGGCTTGTGCTGCCGTTTGGCTAATTGCAGCGCTTTTTCGTAATCATTGACCAGATCGGCCTCTACCCCATGCGTATCGTCATGGCCCTTCGTGTAAAGACTGTAGGACAGCGGAGGAGGAAATCCGCTGACCAGGGATAAATTCGCATAATGCGTATTGGTAAGACCGGGAGTAAGATAGGCAGTGAACGCCAGAAAGAGCAGCGCGATCGCGATCCTTCCCCTGCTTAATCTCGCCGGGGGAGGATCATGGTGAAACTTGAGGATCCCGAACAGGTATAATACCAGGGCTATCCCGATAAGGATCCAGAGCCCGAAAAAAGTCTCTCTTTTCAACAGGCCCCAATGCGTGACGAGATCGGCATTGGAAAAGTATTTAAGGGCCAGGGCCAGCTCGATAAATCCGAAAACGATCTTGACCGTATTCATCCAGCTACCTGAACGCGGTAAAGTCTTCAGCCAGTTAGGAAAGAGAGCAAAGAGGGCGAAAGGCAATCCCAGGGCCACGCCAAAGCCTGCCATGGCGAAGGTCAGCTGAACGGCGCCGCCATTCTGATCCAAAGCGCCTACCAGCAAGGTGCCCAGGATCGGGCCCGTACAGGAGAAGGATACGATCGCCAGGGTGAGGGCCATGAAGAAGATGCCGCCCAGGCTGCCGATATTCGACTTGGAGTCCACGGAATTAGAAACGCTGCTGGGCAAGGTGATCTCAAAAAGTCCGAAAAAAGATAATGCAAAAGCCAGGAAGACAGCGGCAAATCCAACGTTGAGCCAGACATTGGTAGAGATCGTATTCAGTATATTGGAGTTGTTTGCTTTCAGGAAATAAAAAGGAACGCTGATGAGGACATAGATAAGAAAAATAAAAAATCCGTAGAGAAAAGCATTGGCAATTCCTTTCTTCCGGCTCGCCGATCTCTTCGTGAAAAAGGAAACGGTGAGCGGGATCATGGGAAAAGTACAGGGCATGATCAAGCCCACAAGGCCTCCGAGGAAACCTAAAATGAAAATGCCCAGCAGGCTTTTTGATTTACTGTTCTCCCCACCTGTGCCACCACATTTGCCGACCGGATTGAGCAGATCGATAGAACGTATCTTCAGATCGTCAGCAGCCGCAGCCGATGCCTGCAAGCCGGCATCCCTGGCCACCAGCGCTCCATCGGACCCAAAAGAGTAACGGAAAGGAACTTCCTGGGGACCGATCACCGAGTCTCCATAGATGGCCATAAAAGTAACGACACCCCTTATATCTTTCGGTGAAGGTGAACTTATATCGATTACGATCTGCGCCTCATTCTCAAAGAAACGAGTCTCCGCATTACCGAATAAAATTTCTTTTTTGCTCTCTAATTTCCCCTGTTCCGATATGCCGTTATTTTTGAAAGAGGAAGCGGTAAGGCTATCCAGCATGACCCTGGTGTTGGGAAGGCTATCAGGCATAGTAATGGAATACAATCTCCACCCTTCCTTTATTTTTGCATTCAGGATCAGCTTAAAGATATGCAACCGGTCTTCGCTGCCGGATGCACCGACTGTAAACTTCCACTGCACCGGCTCTTTCGTGCCTGAAGAATTAGCTTTTAAAGCATCCGCAGATCTCATCGGGCTTCCATTTGCGGACGATGCGGGCTGGGAGGAAGAGGGCTTGCCGTCATTTCCATTCTTATCGCCATTCTTATCTCCTTCCCCATTTTCTTTCGGGCTTTCCAGGCCTTTTTCGGCCTGGTAAAAAGTATAACGTGGAGCTTTACGTTCTCCGAAACCTTTGGCAGAAGCCTGGTAATTGACCAGGCAGAGAAAGGCGGCAATGATTAAGAAAAATATCTTTGGTCTCACAGAGGATTGGAAAATATATTCCAAAACGATCATGGTAGTTTATTTATTGCGTGCAACTTGTTGTTTCCTAATCGGTTAGTTTATTCTAGGGGAGGGTTTAAAGATGAGAGCTCAGAACGGGGGAATCGGGAGACACTTCTGGCTGCAAAGGTAGGAGCATTTTATGCAGCCATCTAAATAGGAAGGATAAGTGGTCGGAATTCACATTGGAAGGAAGATCGATCCAGGGAAATCAATCCAGCGAAAATTGTCCTAACCTCCCAGATTTATTTTAAACTCGACTTCGGAGGGGGGAAGGCATTCACGGTCATTGCAGACCATGAATTCTACTTTTCCGGCAAGGTTAGTCTTCGCAGCGGACTTAACTTTTATAACTTGAACAAAATCAACCGTTTGAGCATAGTAACGGACTTCTGATTTGAACGCTTCCTCGTATTTTCTGACCATCTTGCCTACTTCTTTGATCGGGCCAGAAGGCGTGATGAGGGGGTTCTTAGTCAGCGTGAAGGTTGTAGAGACGGGTCCATCGCCTCCTTTCTGAGAGTAGATGTGGAAATCTCCTCCGACCGTGGCGGTCATATGAACTTCATAGGTCTGAGCCGCGATCTTCTTTGACGTATAGGCCCAGGTCACCTCTTTGATGGACTGCGCCTTGAGGATAGTACCGGTGATCAATAGTGCAACACCGAGTAATATGATTTGCTTCATGTCTAAAAATGTATTTACCTGTTTAACCAGGTGGCGAAGGTAGGGCGACATTTTTGTAAAAAATGTCAGCCACCTGCCAAATATCTCATAAAAATTCCAAAGCCCTGTTAAAAATTTGCGAAAAGATCATGAGTAAGGACAGGACTGGCATTTGGCCTGACAAAAGCTGGATTCTTAGGGTCGATCAGTAGGGCCTTCAGAATCCCCTGTCCGTCGGTGTTGCCCAGCGCCTCGGAGCAGGCGCGTTCGGGATGCGGCATCATGCCGAACACATTGCGGGTGCGGTTACATATGCCCGCTATATTGTATAAAGCGCCGTTGGGGTTGCCGGCGGCGTTCACCTGGCCATTCTTATCTGCGTAGCGGTAGATCACCTGTCCATGCTCTTCAAGCCCGGCCAGGGTTTTTTCGTCCGCATAATATCGTCCTTCTCCGTGTGCGATCGGGATCATGAGGGGTTTACCCTGATCTCCGACCCCGCGCAGGTAGATATTCTTGCTGATATATTGCTGGTTGGCATTCCGGAGCAGGACCCCTGGCAGGAGCTTGGATTCGCAGAGCACCTGGAAGCCGTTGCAGATCCCCAGAACCTTGCCACCCCGTCCGGCGAATTCGATGACGGCCTGCATGATTGGGCTGAAACGGGCGATGGCGCCGCATCTCAGGTAATCGCCATACGAAAAGCCGCCCGGCAGGACGATGCAGTCATCTGTGCTGAACATGCTCAGATCGGTGTCCTTGTGCCAGAGCATGATCGCTTCCTGGTCCAGATCATATTTCAGAGCATCTTCCATATCACGGTCACAATTGCTGCCAGGGAAAACGACGATACCAAACTTCATATCGGGATTATTTTACAGGGCAAAATTACGGGATTCCGGGGAAAGGGCGAAGGGGGTGTGGGGAAAGTTGGGTCGGATGGGGTATAGGGGCAGACGGGGACAGGCCGGAAAATGCGTGATGATGGGTGGTCGGGCGTGGGGCGATGACGAATACGCGGATGCTATTTGTCCAGCAGCGAATCGAGCTTCTGATGGAACAACGGAAATTTATTCAGGTCATTATGGCTGCCGCCATCGATGGTGATGAATTCATCGCCGGGCTTTAACAAGGGCTTCAGCCGGGAAGCATTGCTGTATGGGATGACCCCGTCATCAGTGCCGTGAAAAATTGACACCGGAGCGGTGACTCCCGAAAGCCATTCATTATTGGGGAAGCGGTAATGCAGCATCGTGCCGACAGGATAAAAGGGCAGCCAGTGCCGGATCAGTGAGGTCATACTGTAGCAGGGAGTCTCCAGGATCAGCCGTCGGCAATCCCGGGCGTTGGCCAGTTCCGTGGCCAGGCAGGTGCCAAGGCTTTTTCCATACAGGATGATCTCGGAGGGCTTGTAACGGCTTCTCGCCAGCTTGTAGAGCTGCAGGGCATAGTCGTAGAGCTTTTGTTCGGTGAATTTGCCCCTGCTCTTGCCAAAGCCGGGATAATCGATCATCCAGACTTCATAGCCCCGGCTGGTGAAATTGGGTGCAAAAGGCGCGTAACGGGAAATATTCGTCCTGTTACCGTGAAAATAGAGAACCACACCTCGTGCCGTCCCTGGCCGCATGGAGTCGGATGCCTGTAAAGCAGAGTCAGGCGGTCTGAATTGTATGATATTCAGGCTGGTCTCCTTGTCATAAGGCAGATTGATCTCTTTATAAGGCTGGCCGAGATCATAGCGGGTATTTTTATCCAGTACCACTGGGTGGAATAAAAGGGAATCCTGGCCGTAATACACAACAATGCCGCCTGTGCAATACAGGAGAATGAGAACTTTGGCCCAGCGGAAGATCTTTTTCTTCATCAATGAATAATGTTTAAATATATAGATAAAATGACCAGTTATTCTTTCAGGATATCCCGGATAAAATTATGATACTCGGGAAAGGTGTTCAGGTTGTTATGGCCTCCGCCCTGGATGCGGATGAGCGTTATCTGGGAAGGATTGAGCTGCTGCAGGCGCACACTGTGCCGGATCGGGATGAGCATATCCCTGGTGCCATGAATAATATAGGTATGACAGCGTACATTGGGCAGCCAGAGGTCGGTGCGCAGATGATAGCTTAATACATAGCTCAGCGGCAGGAAGGGAAGGAAGCGCTTCACCACTTTCCTGAAATTATAATAGGGAGAATCCAGGATCAGGTAACGGGGGGAATTGTCTGCGGCGATCTTGGCCGCAAAGCCGCTGCCGATGCTCCTGCCATATACGAGGATATGTTCGCCGGAGTATTTAGCCGCCAGCTCGTCGTAGATGAACTGGATATCGTTCAGCATGGCTTTCTCTTCACGCCGCCCCGTGCTCTTGCCAAAGCCGCGATAATCCACGAGCACCACATCATAATTATAGCGGTAAAAATCCCTGGCGTATTTAGCCCATCCCTTGATGCTGCGGGTATTGCCGTGCAGGTAGAGTACCAGGCCGGCCGGCTGCGGACGATAAAAATGCAGACCGTTGATCCGCACGCCCGGCTCCACGTCGAAGAACAATTCCGAGAAGGGAACATCGTATTTGTATTCGAACTCAGGGGGCAGCTTTTCCGGCTTGAAGATCAGTTTATCCTGTATGAAATATGCTATGACCAGCAGGGCGCCATAGCCGAGGGCGATATATATCAAGTTATGATATATCATATTCGGCATCC
>Ga0137403_10001774_pt1 | contig 26950 bp, 25 predicted proteins | sample CZOMad2_1_16fung_FD_122057 | JGI IMG/M metagenome (GOLD analysis project Ga0137403, IMG submission 122057) | Vadose zone soil fungal communities from Angelo Coast Range Reserve, California, USA - CZOMad2_1_16fungal (Hybrid Assembly) | ecosystem: Environmental > Terrestrial > Soil > Vadose zone... | reverse complement strand
CGCGGCCGCCTCGCTATCGACCAACGCCGAAACAATGTTAGGCCTATAACCTTCCGCACGAAGTTTTTCTTCCGCTTCGACAGAACTTAGGCGCTCGTCCTGTAAATAAACGGGCAGCGCCAACGATTGCGCGAACTTCCGCGCCATGCGGCGGGCTTCCAAAGCTGGACCCCCGGCAGAACCATTTAGTCGGAGCGGTAAACCAATTACTATCGTTTGAGCGTCAAAGCGATGTGCCAGATCACGAACGTCTCGAAGCATTTGCTTCCAATTGGTACGACGAAGTGCCTGGAGTCGGGTAATCGAAATTGATAGTGCATCTGAGACTGCGATTCCCACGCGCTTTTCTCCCAGGTCGAGAGCGAGAATAGGCGCGCGAATCGGATTCTTCGAATCGGATGTGTTCATATATCGAAAGCCTGCGCTCGGCTCAGGCACGTCTTCATCATGGCAGAGGATATCGCGAAAAGCTTGAGCAAATACCAGGTAAAGTTAGGTTGCACCCTCCATTAAGCGCCTGTATGATACGACTGGCTCGCGAAAAGCGCATGTTCGCAAGTAGTTTCAGCTTTTGGTTTCAACGTACAGCACGAGGTAAATAATGTCATTTCGTACGAAGTTTGCACTGATCCTTGCGTCGGCCACGCTGGCGCTTTATACCGTCGTCGGGGGTTGGATTTCCACCCGCGCGCAACAACCCTCTAATGATCCCAACGCTCAGCTCAGAATCTTTGAAAGTGTGCTTCAGCACATTCAAAACGATTATGTAGACGAGCCGAATATGGAAAAGGTCCGAGCCGGCGCATTACGGGGTTTAGCCTACGGACTTGATCCTTACTCGACCTACCTAACTCCCGAGCAGGTTCGTGAATTCGACCAGGATGCGAAGAGCAATCAGGGTGGAATCGGGGCCGAGCTTTCACAGGTTGCGTCTTATCTTTATGTCATTGCGCCAATGAAAGGTTCGCCGGCTGATCAAGCCGGCGTGCGCGCCGGCGATATTATTGAGTACATCGACGGCAAAGCCACCCGCGATATTTCGCTCTACGATGCCAAACAACTTTTGAATGGCGCTGCTGGTTCGGAAGTGAAGCTTCGCATTCTTCGCGCCAACGCCCGACCGTTAACAGTGGCAGTGAAACGGGGTGCGTTTCGAGCGCCGGCGGCTGAGGCGCGGATGGAGGCAGGTCGGATTGGAGTTCTCCGGGTGAACAGTTTTGCCTCGGGAGAAGCAGCCGACGCGCGCGCGCGGTTGCAGGATCTGATCAAACAAGGGGCGCAGAAAATGGTTGTCGATCTTCGTGGCACCGCCGGCGGCTCAATCGATGAGGCCGTGGCCGTTGCCAATCTCTTCATTAAAGATGGAATGATTGCGCAGACCTCCGGGCGAGAAGGCAAGTCACTTAAGACATTCACTGCTGACCCAAAGGCGGCGATTTTCTCAGGCCCGGTTGTCGGTTTGATTGATTCAGGCACAGCGGGTGCGGCCGAAGTGGTCGCCTCTGCCTTGCTTGAGCGTAACCGAGGTCAGGTGGTGGGGGAAAAGAGCTTTGGCGCCGGCGCAGAGCAACAGCTTTTCACCTTACGCGGGGGTGACGGATTGTTGCTAACAACTGTCAAGTGGGCATCAGCGAGTGGCAAGCCTTTCTTGGGAGAGGACCGCAGCCACTCCGGTGTAGCACCGTCAGTCGAAGTTAAGCGTCCTGAACTCGCTGATGCAATCGATCCCGAAGATCTCACGGGAAACGACGATGACCAGGCGGCCAAGCCAGGCCAGCCAGGCGACAAGCCATCAGTAGCTCCAGAGCCAACTACTCCAAAGCCTTCTGTTGAAGATATACAGATGAAGAAGGCGCTCGAGCTTCTGCGCGAAAACAAGGCCTTGCCTCTACAGCGCGCGGCGTAGAATGAGCATTACCGAGTGCCAAAAGGCCGGGAAGTTTTCCCGGCCTTTTGTTTTGCCATCCAGAACACAGGCAACCTGACAAATACCTCGCCTTGAGGTCCCGGAAACGTCAGACAAGGGTGTACTGGTGTACGGTTCCATATCGAATATCGAACGACTCCATATCGGGTAACGCGTGTTAGTTCCGCAGCGGAGCCCATATTGGGGTTAGATTGTGAACTCCTTGCATTATCTCAAGTCGCTCAACTAAAGCTGGGTTCGTCGTATAATTGACTCCTGCAAATCGCGCTAAGGCCCCCAGGGAACGGAGATTGCTGAATCACTGTTAGGTAATGCCGCGAACGAGTAACTTAAGGAGAATCAAACCGATGATTATGACCAACAAATTGCTACCCGTAGCCTTAGTTGCTGCCTTAATTGGTGGTTCTGTGGGTGCTTTTGTAATGCACTCGAGAAACCAAACGACTGCTGTTGAGCCTCAGGCGGCACAGTCTCAGTCTACTGTGCGCGGTACTGATGCGCAGTATGCTGGGTACCAGGAAAATGCGTCCGGTAGGGAACAGATCATTCCGGCCGAGTTCAATACGGCGTCGGAACAGAATGCCTATAAGAGCGGTTTTGCCGATGGTTTCCGTTCTTGCGAAGCTGGCGCGGCAGGAGTTAACACCTCCAGCCTTCAGAACAGTCAGCCGCGCGTGGTCTATCGAAACACGGCGCGTAGTTCTAGCACCCGAAGAGTCTATTACGACTATCAACGGCCACGCAGCCGCAGTTTTTGGCAGAAACATCGTGACAAACTCACGGTAGCCATGGGTACCGGTGGTGGCGCACTTATCGGTGGTCTGATAGGTGGCAAGAAGGGTGCTGCGATTGGCGCGCTCGGCGGCGCTGGCGGCTCTGCTTTGTACACATATAAACTGCGCAACCGAAGTCGTCGTTACTAAGTAACAACAGGGAGAGTGCGTGAGCATGAGAGCGAAGCTCTTCATTGCGTTAGGCGCTCTGTTAGCAGTGGGGTGGGCAGTTCCCAGCGCGGGGACTGCCCCTTTCATTGTCCAGGCCGCTGCCGGCGAAGCTCGCCGAGTCGTGCCACTGCCGCTTCCAGCGCGCTTGCGCATAAACAAGGACCGTGGCTTGTTGCTGAGCACCTGGATTAACGGAAGAGGTCCTTACCTTTTCGCCGTGGACACTGGCGCGGGAATGAACGTAATAACGCAGCGCGTTGTCAACGAGACACAGTTAACAGTCACGAGGGTACGCCCTACGGTAATGGGCGGTTTAACCACCGCGAGAACTACCTCCAATCACGAGGCTCTCATCAGTCAATTCGCTCTCGGCGATCGAGCCAATACTGTTCCTGCCGCCAGGACGGCCCTGGTCGTTTCGTTTCTGGCGCCCGGTATCGATGGCATTCTCGACCCTACTGATATTTACTCGCCTTACGGGTACTCCATCGACATGCCGAATCAGCGCATCGAGGCTATAGATACTATCTCCCCCGGCTCGCAGCGCGGTAATCACGTTGGCGAGGCTGCGCTTGTTCCGTGGCTGCGTTTCGACGACAGCGTACGACCCTTCGTACGCCTCGGAGATGGGCGGATGGCACTGGTTGATACTGGCTCCGGCTTTGGCTTAGCAGTGAACGAGCGCGATGCCGTAATAGTAGGAATCCGTCGTGATAACCGGTCAAGCAACGGGACTCGCGACATCGCCGGCGGAGCAATCACTTCGAGGCGCGTGTCACCAAGTACAATAAGCATTGGGGAACTTGTCCTCCGGCGCGTACCTACCGACATTCTATTCGGGGTTGAGGACGATGCGCCTGTGATACTGGGACGAGACGCTCTTTATCCTTTCAAGATCACTTTCGATCCACAGAGGCGGTTAATCGAATTTGCCACTTCAGACAAAAGGTAACCGGGCGACGCGTACTTTGAATATGTCTATGAAGGACCACCTCAGAATACTCACCTTGATCGTAACGGTTGTCGCAACCGCGACGGCGTTGGCTTACGCCCAGGATTCTCAGCCACAAGCACAACGGAACAGAATCGTCGGCCGAACTTCGTCTGTGCCCAGGGAAAGTCCCACGCCGCCGCAGTCATCCGAAGCTGAGGCTGAAGTAGTGCGCGTTGAGACGAACCTGGTTAACATACTATTCACGGCGGTCGACAAAGAACACCATTTCATCACAACGCTTCGCTCGGATGACATTCGCATTTTTGAAAACGAGGTTGCCCAACCGGTAAGTCTTTTTGAACGTGAAACGGATCGTCCACTCTCATTGGCCGTCCTCGTTGATACAAGTGAATCGCAGAGGGGAGTGCTTGCCGACGAAAAGAGTGCGGCGCGGAAATTCATCGACTCCGTGATTCGACCAGACAAGGATCGGGCAGCCGTGGTGTCGTTTACAGGCGTGCCCAAGGTCGAACAGGAACCCACTAACGATCTCGCAAAACTTCACCGGGGAATCGGACGCGTTAGAATCGAGATGTCACCCGAAAATGAACGACGCCTCGCAGCCGGCGACGATCTGTTGCCAAAGGAGCAGGACCCAAGTGGTTACACGGGCATTTGGGACGCGATGTGGATGACGATTCAAGATCTTTTGTCAAAAGCTCCGGAAGGCACGCGACGCGCGATTGTGTTGCTGTCTGATGGCGACGATACGAGCAGCACGATTAAGAAACAGGACGTAATTGATTTCGCAATCAAGTCTGACGTTGTGATCTATTCGATTGGAATTCGTGATGCGAACTTCCCAGAAGGCAAACTTGATTCAGGGGCTTTGAGAAAAGTTTCAGACCCGACAGGCGGCCGGGCATTCTTCCCCTCACAGCCAAGCGAACTTCAAGCCTCGTTTTCACAGATCGATCAAGAGCTTCGTTCCCAATATCTCGTTGGCTATTCGCCCGCTAACAAAAGCCACGACGGTTCATACCGGCGCATCCGGATCGAAGTCGTCAATCCCGACCTTCGCAAAAACAAACCGCAACTGCTCTATCGTCAGGGCTACTACGCCAAGAAGTCTTAGGCCGCGTCCTGCTGCCTTCCAAAAACCAGGTTGGTAACTTGGAAAATCCATGCCGCGCTAGTTAGATTCAGAGGAAACTCTTGTGTGTAATAAGCGTGTTTCGTTAGGATTGCGCGTTCATGACGTTACCTACTAAGACGGACGTAATCATCGTCGGGGCGGGACCCACCGGACTCTCCCTGGCATGTCAGTTGACCCGGCATGGAATTGATTTTGTCGTCATCGAAAAAAAAGAGGGCGTCACTCCTTACTCCAAAGCTTTGGGCGTGCACGCCCGCACACTGGAGATTTACGAACAATTGGGACTGGCACAGAAAGCTGTCGAGCACGGCACGATCGCCGGAAAATTAAGACTGCTCGAAAGCGGGGAGATCGTTGGCGAAGTTGATCTGTCTAACATCGGAGCGGGGCTGAGCCCCTACCCGTACTTGCTCGTCCTGGAGCAGAGCGAAAACGAAAGATTCCTTTTCGAGTATCTGCAGAGTCACGGCCGGGACGTTCTGTGGCAAACCGAACTCGAAAGTCTTTCGCAAGATGAATCCCGAGTCACCGCAACTGTTCGCACCAGCGCCGGGGCGTCTCAGATCATCGAAAGCAAATATCTTGTTGGCTGCGATGGACCAAAGAGTCCCGTCAGACATGCGCTGGGGCTTGCTTTTGAGGGCAGCACGTTTGAACGTTTGTTCTACGTCGCCGATGTGCAGATTGATTGGGAGTATAGCCACGACGCACTGCATGTTTGTTTGGCGCGCCATGGAGTCGTTGCCTTTTTTCCGATGCGTGGAGAAAAGCGCTGGCGCATTGTCGGCGCATTTCCCGAAGGCCTCGACAAAGACGAGGGCGAGATTCTGTACGAAGAGATTGAGCAGCGGATTAAACAGGAGGCGGAACTCGAGCTCGACATCTCACACGTTAACTGGTTTTCGGTTTATAAGGTTCACACGCGCCATGTGGAAAAGTTTTCCGCCGGGAGATGCTTCCTGGCAGGAGACTCGGCGCACATTCACACGCCCGCGGGCGGACAAGGAATGAACACCGGCATTCAGGACGCTTACAATCTAGCCTGGAAGACAGCCCTGGTTCTCAAAGGGTCAGCGGGCGAAGGGATTTTGGATACTTACAACGAAGAGCGCCTGCCGAATGCCAAAAGACTGTTGGAAACCACCGACAGAATGTTCAACCTGGCCGCCGGTAAAGATTGGTTGCTGGGCCTGATTCGCACAACTGTGTTTCCACCGATGGCGAAATTCATCCTTAGCTTTGACGTAATCAAGAAAAGATTCTTTCCCTTAATATCACAAATCGGCATCAACTATCGTGATAGCTCTTTAAGCGACCACGACGGCGACGGCGAGTTTGAAGTAAAAGCGGGGGACCGAATGCCGTATTTCCTGGTTGACGGCAAAAGCATTTACGACAAGTTGCGAGAGCCAAAGTTCCATCTGCTTACTTTTTCAGAGGGGGAAGGGGATTACCAACAGGGGGGCGAAGTTGAAAGCCGGTACGACCACTTGCTTGATGAACATGTCGTTCCTCTTTACCCTCATGTGATAAAAGTCTTCGGCGTGAGCAGACCTTTTATTCTGCTCTTAAGACCGGACAACTACATCGGATTTATTTCTCCGGAGACGTCGTCGAGCCGACTGGTGGACTATCTAAAAGAAGTCCTTGGAAACGCAAGCTAGAGCCCCGGATTGCTCTGGGTGGCTCAGACCCCAAACATTCAGGCATACCCTCACAAGGGGCACGAGATTCGCCTTTTTCCATTCTCATATTGAGCTCCTACACATACTGTAAGAGATTCGTACAGCTCCGCGATGTTTTGTCTGCTTTCTTAGCACCGGCAAGACGCTTTAACGAAGGAGGGTAATCATGCCAAGAGGTGACAAGTCTAAGTACACCGACAAACAAAAGCGCAAGGCCGAGCACATTGAAGAAGGGTACAGAGAGCGCGGCGTCTCTGAGGAGGAGGCTGAGAGGCGTGCTTGGGCGACCGTGAACGCCATGCATCATGGCGGCGAGAAACCGGGCGGAGGAGGTTACGGCAAGCCGGAAAATAAGGAACCGGCGAGGAAAGGCGGTCGAAAAGGTGGTCGAAGCTGAGGTTGGACAGGGATCCCTCCTGTCCCTCTCGCGAACGTATGGGCAGGCTCGCTTCTTTGGCGTCTCGACAAACTTTTATTTGCGTCAGCAACACTGAGTGAGCGGGTTCGGTTGTATCGCCAGTTCACCGGTCTAAGGGAGTGGGTGCGATGCACGATCGTTACCAGACTGTTTGATTTTTACCTCGGTTTTGGTTAGGATTTTTCACCTTCCCCCATTAAGTTAATCACCCGACATGAGCAGCCTCTCGGAATGCTCTCTTGCATTTCGCATAAACGCTGAAGGAGCTAACTATGAACAAGAATGAGAGCAGGAAATTTCGAACGTTCACGCTGGTTTTCGGCTTTTCCCTGTTATTGGCAGTGACGCCCCTGGTTTTTGGACAAGTTTCAACCACGCAAACCACGGCGCGCCGAAGCACAAACATACAAACCATTCCGAGTGGCGCGAAGATGAAGTTTAGAGGTGTCGTCATCGGACGCGACGCCGATACATTCACGATACGCGACCGGAATCGCACGGATTATCAAGTCCTCATAACTGACAATACGAGCATCAAGACCCATGGCGGCTTCCTTCGCAGTGGCAAGAAATATCCTGTCACCGACATTTTGCGAGGGCTCATTGTTGAAGTAGAGGGACGCGGTGATGCGCAAGGTCAGTTAGTGGCAGATAAGATCCGGTTCAATGAGTCGGACATGAGAGCCGCGGTTACGTCTGACACACGCGTCACTCCGGTCGAGGAAAATCAGGAGCGTATGGCAGGGCAGATGGATGAGCTATATGCCGTTGCCGCTGAAGCCAGAAAGGAAGTAGCCGCGGTAAGTGAACGAGTTTCCGCTCTGGATGATTACGACGTACAGGAGACCGTCGCAGTGAATTTCAGAGTGAACAGTGCAGTGCTTTCACCCGAGGCCAAACATCAACTGGACACCCTGGCAGAAAAAGCCATGAATGCTCGAGGATACGTGATCGAGGTTTCGGGACACACGGATTCGACGGGCAGCGAAGCGAAGAATTTCCGACTCAGCCGCGAGCGTGCCGAATCGGTAATCCAATATCTTGCTGTGAATCACAAGATCCCGCTTAGACGTTTCATCACGCCCATGGGTTACGGTAAGACTGAAGCCGTTGCGGACAACACGACCGCAGCGGGACGCGCGCAAAATCGTCGCGTCGAAGTTAAGATCCTTCTCAATCGCGGCATGAGCCAGAACACGCCAATGACCTCACCGCCCAAGCCGTAGTGTCCGGCAAGCAATACTCTTTGAAGTTGCCAGAAACACGGAAGGCCCTTCCCCAAACAGGGAAGGGCCTTCCGGTTTGACATGTCCAGCACTGCCAGGCCTCAACCCTGGGTCGTGTTAATGGTTAAGGGTCTTAGCCCTGGCAATATTCGAGTAAGCCGAGTTTCCTCCGGAATTGAACGCTCGCACTCGATAGCGATAGAACGTATTGCTCGAAAGTCCTGTATCGGGATAACTGCTGGTGTTCGCAGCCACCTGAGCGATCTGCACAAAGTTTGTGCAATTGTTGCCCTGGCAACGCTCAATAAAGAAACCGTCCTCGTTTCCTGAGTTATCCGTCCACGACAGGTTTATCTGACTCGTGGAAACCGGCGTCGCCGTCAGGTTATCAGGAGCGTTTGGCGCCGGCGTTGGAGTCGGCGTCGGAGTCGGAGTTGGTGTTGGCGTTGGTGTCGGAGCTCCACCACAACCCGGGAACTTGAAATTGCCGATACGCGTGCGCCAGTTGAAACTGGTCGTGGTCGCGTAGTATTCCTGGGTGTACCAGAAAGTGCAGTCGTCCACCGGATCGATCGTCATATCACTGTAGTCGCCCCAACGGCCGTTGGTACCGGTTTGACTGCCCGTGCCATCAAACAAGTGAACCTCAGCCTGAGGAAGAGTGTTTATGGCGTCGGTCACTAGCCGACCGGCGTAACGAATCTGCGGATTGATCGCGGTGCTCGAGGCGCTATATCCGACGGCTATATTTCCCTGCTGGTCCATCGCCGCACTGCCCATCCAGCGATGGGTCGTGTCAGGCTGGTAAGTACCCTGCTGGAAAACTGTCACCGGTCCCACCGTTGTATTGCGCAATTCAAACCAACGCACGGAGGCAACACTGTTGGAATTGACGGTGAAGTTGCCAACGGCAGACTCGTGACCATCGGAGAAGAAGCGAGTAGCGACGCGGAACATTAGCCGGTCGCCAATGGGATCCAACGTGGCACTCGTTCCGAGCTGCGGCACTCCCCCGGTGCGCGCCGTGAAGCCCGCAGAGGCTGGACTGCCGAATAGCGTAAAGGTTGAGTTAAGCGGCGTCGCGAAGTCCACGTGGAAATGAAAGACTCTGAAACTGCCGCCGCCCGGAAACTCCACGAACGACGCTGGCGCTCCCGCCGGTGGCAGGTTTGAGCCGTCCAAGTCGGCAGGCAGATAAACTTCCTCAAGTGGTCCTCCGGTGATTCCAGTAGTGATGAACGTGGCCGGAAGGCCGGCGAGCATCTTGGCGCGGTCGAAAGCGAAAGGCTGCGGGCCCAGAAAGGCCGTGCCTGTCGAGTTGAAGACGTTCATGCTCATGTAATAGGCGTCGGGCCAAACACCCAGGTGCGGGTAGTCGAAAAAGTTGGAGCCGAGGTGAAAGGCGTAGCGGTTATAACTGCCGGTGGCATTGCTGCTCGTCGACACTGCAATGCATTCGTCAGTTGGAACTCCCGCGCCTGCGAACTGGCTGATGAGCCAGCGGTTGGCAAGCTGGTCATAGAGCACGACGGGGTCGCCATCGCCGGCGGTTTCGCATGGACCACCAAAGCCAGTCCAGATTGTCTGAATACCAACGGGACCTAACTCCGAGGCGCCGGTAGTCTTGTTAAAGACCTGGTAACCTTCGTTGACAATTTGAACATATTGCGTTGCGCCCACCTCACCATTAGTGTCAGGCGGAGCGCAGTTGCACGCGACCCCCGGGAATGGAATGCCGTTAAAGTTGAGAATGGGGCTGGGCATGTTGACCGTCATCAGACTTCTCAAGTCGCTGAAACTGTCCTGGACGACCGGGTCAGGGCTGTCTTTATGCTTGTGTGGGATCTTTGGGTTTTCGTTAGCCTCATGCTGGCCTTTAGAAAAGACCGGCTGCGGCTTCATGTCGCGGAGCGGTATCGAGGTGTCGTTGTGATATGAGGCAACAACTGTGACGTCGCCACTTTGATCCTGGTTCGGATTGCTGTTGAGAACCGGGTTCGCCGACAGAATCTTCTCTGCACCAGCCCACTTGAAGCGCTCCGCCTCAGAAATTCGAGGAAGCAGTATTAGTAACATAGTCAGCAACAGAGTTGCCGTGAGTACGGTGATCCACCTTGCGCGCATCTTCATTTCTTGTCCTCCCAGTTCGTCAACGAACTGCGCTAGTAGTTGAACAACACACGAGTCGACCCTTGCCCTTCCGTGAGAGCAAAGCCAACGCAGTTATTGTTAAGTGTCGGGCATCGTGAGAGAGCGAACCCACCTTTTATGAGGCGCACGTTATCACAAAGCAAAGAGTTGAGGCAAGGCTCTGGCACCTCGCGGGGCATTGATTCGGATCGGCAACTCTTGAGAGTCTTACTGTCTAATAATACAAAACAATAGCGCATGAACAGATCCGCATCAACCGCTTGCGTGGGCGTCCTTTCACCAACTCGCTTGAGTCGCGGGAAGCCTTGTCACTAATCTTTCATGACGAGTTCAGCCCTCCGCCAGTGATACAATTCGCCACGCTTGCGGATAACCGGGCGGGAGACAAAGTTTGGAACGTCTCTAGGAATATGTGGCGACGCTTTGAACTGGGAGATCACAAACTATGAAGAACGATAAGCATCCCACTCTTGCCAACGGCAAGATTTGCTACATCGAGATTCCGGCTATCGACATCAACGCTTCGGCGACTTTTTATAAAGAGGTTTTCGGTTGGCAAACCAGACGGCGCGGCGACGGACAGATGGCCTTCGATGACTCGGTGGGCGAAGTGAGCGGTACATGGGTCGCTGGCCGGAAAGCAGCGACTATGCCCGGGCTCTTGATCTACATCATGGTTGACAGTGTTGCGAAGACCGTCGAGGCGGTCATTGCCAACGGAGGGAAGATCGTGCAACCCATTGGTATGGATGCACCAGAGATAACTGCGAGATTCAGTGATCCGGCAGGAAATGTAATCGGCCTCTATCAGGAGCCGACAGAAGCGAGGGAACCATGAACGCCTCGCGGAGCCCTTGGCGGAAGATGTGATTCGCTCAGACACCCTCTACAGGCCGGGAAAACAGCAAAACAAAAAGGAGAAGGAATATGATCGGAAACGATACTCAAACTGCCTCTGTCTCGAAGCAGAGCCTTTGGACGGGACGCTTCATTAGCGCTTTGCCGGCACTATTTCTGCTCTTAGACGGCATCATGAAATTGATCAAGCCGGCGCCTGTCGTTGAGGCAACCGTCCGGCTGGGATTTCCGGAAAGCGTTATTCCTGGCTTGGGGATCGTCTTGATCGCATGTACTGTCTTGTATTTGATTCCGCGTACCTCCGTTCTTGGCGCAATCTTGTTGACAGGCTACCTTGGCGGCGCAGTTGCGACTCACGTGCGAGTTGGTGAAGGTCTGTTTCCAGTGTCCTTCCCAATCATCATGGGCGTATTGGTTTGGGGAGGGTTATGGTTGCGGGATGAACGGCTGCGAAGACTCATTCCTTTGCGAACGTAATGGCTATCGGAACCTCTTGACACTGAATGGAACGCAACAGACAAGAGGGTAAAGAAAAGAGAACATGTTGATAAGAAAAGATACCGCACGCATTTTCGGCAAGAGGTCGGCCAGTCGCCACGGAGGAAACTAATCATGAACGTTGTACTGTGGATCATTCAGGTGCTGCTCGCGTTACTTTTTCTGTTTGCCGGTGGAACGAAGTTGGTTCTGCCGATCGACGTGCTTACATCGATGGGTTCGCCTAACCAGGTGCACCTGCCCGCCTTGTTGATCCGGTTCATCGGCGTGTGTGAGGTGGTCGGCGCGCTCGGGCTGGTTCTTCCTGGCCTCCTGCGCGTCAAGCCGGGCTTGACACCACTCGCCGCTGGCGGGCTGGTGATTATCATGATTGGGGCAACGGTGCTAACCATCGCGGGTGATGGTATTGGACCGGCTCTGGTCCCGCTGGTAGTGGGTCTCCTCACAGCGTTCGTCGCCTACGGCCGCTGGCGGCCGGCACCACACGGTGGTTAGCCCACGATCAACATAACAGTCAAAATAAATCGAAAAACTGCATGAATACGCAAATAGTAATAGCGCGCTTTCATTGATCGGGTCTTGAGAGTATCCTAGCGTCGTCTCCTCCAAAAACTTTGACGAGCCCGTCGAAAATCTCCCGCGACGAAACATCAACTTGAATAATAGCAGGCGTGAAAACACCTGTTACGCGAAGGGAGCATTGTATGAAGTCAACTACGGTTATCCTGAGGTTGAGTTTTGCATTAATTGTATGTCTGGGAACGTTTGCGACGACTAGTCCTGCATCAGCTGCGCCCAACAGGTGTAAGGATCGGTGCAATGAGGTTTACCGTTTGCGAAAAGACGTATGCCGAGCGATACCGCTGAAGCACGAACGGAAGAGCTGTGAGAAAGCGGCGAAGCGCGCCAAGGACGAATGCAAGCGACGCTGCCGGTGAAAGAGTGAAGGCTAAACAGTGTGCGGCGGATCCTGGCTGGGCTCGTAACTCAACGAAACAGTCACTCACAGCGGAATGTTGCCGTGCTTCTTCGGAGGGTTGGTGTCGCGCTTATTTTCCAATAGCGACAAGGCGCGGATTAGTTTTGGTCTGGTCTGTGCCGGTTCGATAACTTCATCAATGAAGCCACGCTCGGCAGCTACGTAGGGATTCGCAAACTTATCTTCCAACTCGAGAATGCGTGTGCGTCGCGCAGCCTCTTGGTCCTTTGCCTCATTAATCTCACGCCGATACAAAACACCAACCGCTCCCTCGGGTCCCATCACCGCAATCTCCGCTGTGGGCCAGGCGAAATTAATGTCTGTACGAATGTGCTTGGAGGCCATCACACAATACGCCCCGCCATATGCTTTCCGCGTTATCACCGTTAACTTAGGCACGGTGGCCTCAGCAAAAGCATAGAGCAACTTGGCGCCATGGCGAATGATACCGCCGTGCTCCTGCGAAACGCCGGGCAGAAAGCCGGGCACATCTTCAAACACGATCAGCGGAATATTGAAGCAGTCGCAAAACCTGACGAAGCGCGCCGCCTTCACCGACGCGTCGATATCGAGCACGCCGGCCAGGAATGCGGGTTGATTGGCAACGATCCCAACTGAGCGGCCATCCAGTCGCGCGAAACCAACACAAACGTTTGGCGCGTGATGTTGCTGCACTTCAAAGAAGTAGCCGTCATCGACAACCGCATTGATAACCTCGCGAATGTCGTAGGGCTGATTGGAAGCCTCGGGGACCATTGTGTTGAGCATAACCTCGGCCCTGTTTGGAGAATCGCTCGGCGATGTCCGTGGTGCATCCTCGAGGTTGTTTGAGGGAATAAATGAAAGCAGCTCGCGCACCATGCGCAACGCATGTTCGTCGGAGTCGGCGGCAAAGTGGGCCACACCCGAAATGCGGTTATGCGTGAGTGCGCCGCCGAGTTCCTCCTTAGTAACGTCGGCGTGTGTCACGGTCTTGATCACGTCAGGACCGGTGATGAACATGTACGACGTATCCTTCACCATGATGTTGAAGTCTGTGATCGCCGGACTGTACACAGCGCCGCCGGCGCATGGGCCCATGATGCAACTAATCTGCGGCACGACGCCGCTCGCCAGCGTATTGCGCAAAAAGATGTCGGCATAGCCACCAAGACTGACGACTCCTTCCTGAATGCGAGCGCCGCCGGAATCGTTCAAGCCGATTACGGGAACACCAACCTTCATCGCCATGTCGAGAACCTTGCATATTTTTTCGGCATGAGTTTCCGAGAGGGAACCGCCGAAGACGGTGAAATCCTGAGCAAACACAACCACGCGCCGCCCGTCTATCAGCCCGTAGCCGGTAATAACGCCATCGCCGGGATAGAGTTGCTCTTCAAGACCAAAGTCGTGGGAGCGGTGCACGACGAGCTTGTCAAACTCTTCAAAGCTGTCCTCATCAAGCAGAAACTCCACGCGCTCGCGCGCGGTCATTTTGTTGGCAGCATGCTGCTTCTCAACGCGCTCGACACCGCCGCCTGCTTCCGCCTTCAGCGACCGCTCGCGCAAAAGCTCGAGTTTGGATTTGGACTGCTTCTTTTGTTGCTTTGAAGTCATTTGTCTATCTCAGCTATTGAACGGAAACGCGCGTGTCTCAATCATCCTTACTAATTCATCAACCGCTCGCCGCGCGTTAGCCCGCACCTCGACTGAGTAACCATAATCTTCGGCGTTTCGTTCAAAATCTTCCACATCGAGTATCCGGTAAGACAAATCCGGCTCAACCAGGATGTCCAGATCCAAATCTACGTAGCTCAAGGTTTCGCCGTCAAAAGTGGGCAGCACGTTAACATTGCAGTAGTAGTTTCTCAGCGTACCGTCCGGCTCGGCGAAGCGAAAGACGTTATACCAGCGATCCAGCCAGTAGTATTCAAGACTATGTGTGCCGCTTGCAATTGTTCCCAGTAGATCATGGATAACCTCATCGGCGAACTTCGCATCAAGAACGATAAGCGAGCCTTCCTGGCGAAGCAACTCAGCAGGCCAGGTTCGATGAAGCAAGCCATTGTATTTGTAGACGCGCACTTCAACCGGACTCATTTACTGGGACCGCGGGCGCCTTCGCCCGCAAATGAGCGCCCAGCGCGAAAAGGACTCTAATTGTCTTCTGGCGTTGGAAGATGGCACGCCTGCGGCGCGTTGCGGGCAAGGACGCCCGCAGCCCCAGTAATGACCCGAGTAGTTGTTCATAGGGCGCGGCTCGTGCAGCGAGCGATCTACTTTCTTCCGCTCTTTCGCCAGTCAGCCAGAAACTGCGCCTGGCCTTTGTCCGTCAAGGGATGGTTGAACAGCTGATCGATCACCTTAAGCGGCATGGTTGCAATGTCGGCGCCCATTCGTGCCGCTTCGATCACATGTATGGGATGGCGAATGCTGGCAGCCAGGACCTCAGTTTTCCACTCGTAGTTCCGGTAAACGTCAATAATGTCTTGTAGCAACAGCAGGCCGTTCTCGCCAATGTCATCGAGCCGGCCCAGGAAAGGACTAATAAAGGAGGCGCCGGCTTTTGCCGCCATGATTGCTTGCGCTGCCGAGAAGCATAACGTCACGTTCACCTTGATCCCGTCGCCAGACAATGCCCGTGTAGCTTTCAGGCCGGCGCGCGTTAGCGGGCACTTTATGACAACATTCGGCGCAATTTTCGAATACTCGTGTCCTTCACGCAGCATGCCTTCCGTATCCTCACTGGTGCATTCTGCGGACACGGGGCCTTTAACGATCTCGCAAATCGCCGCGATGTGCTCTTTAAAATCGACGTTGCCCTCTTTAGAAATCAGCGAAGGATTAGTTGTAACTCCGTCCGCGATCCCGAAGGATACAGCTTCGCGAATTTCATCAAGGTTAGCGGTGTCCAGAAAAAACTTCATAAAGACCTCCAGTTATGAGTGCGACAAATCCGCGGAGATTATTCGGGACTGATTCGCGCGGCGTCGCAAACTCTATTTCGCAGCACTCCGATTCCTTCGATTTCAACTTCCACGGTATCTCCGTCCTTCATCGGTGAAACTCCTGCAGGCGTACCCGTTGCTATCAGGTCTCCCGGATAAAGCGTCATGATGTCAGCTATGTACCGAATCAGGAAGGGAACAGAAAACGCCATGTCAGCAGTGCTGCCGTTTTGTTTCACCACGCCATTGACACGCGTGGTAACGACAAGGTTAAGTGGGTCTAATCCGTCTACAACGTCGGGACCCACCGGACAAAAAGTGTCGAAAGATTTGGACCTGGTAAACTGCACGTCCTTTCGTTGCAAATCGCGCGCGGTCACGTCGTTTACACACGTGTAACCCAGAACATAGCCGAGGGGATCTTCGCTGTCCGATAACTTTCGGGCCCGTCGCCCGATCACAACGCCAAGCTCTCCTTCATGTTCCACTTGCTTCGACTGTAAAGGCAGCACGATGCAATCGCCAGAGGCAATTACCGCCGAGGGTGCTTTAAGAAACAATAATGGCTCATCAGGCATTTTGTTTCCCAGCTCGGCAGCGTGTTCCCTATAGTTCCGCCCCACGCAAACAATCTTGGAAGGCGCAACGGGGGCGAGAAGTTTTGTTTCCGACAGGGCAATGGCGTCGCTCGTGCGCGCAGAGGGAAACGATTCGAGCGTTTCGCCTTCGGCCAGTGGCAGAAGCGACTTACCCGAGACGATGCCAATTCGCGGCAGCGATACTTCACCGGTTGTGAAACGACAGATGCGCATATGATGGACCGCGGGCGCCCTCACCCTCATCAAGGAACGCGCTCGCTTAAGTCAGGGTCGGGTTTGTTTATGGCACAGTCTCAGAAACCACTTCGGATGGTGCGCTAACATTGCCCGACTGATCAACGGCAGTCAGGTAGTAGTAATACCGTTTACCCGATTCGACTCTCTCATCCTGGAAAGTTGTTCGGGTAAGTAAAGCTGGATTTAGTTTATTCCACTTGTCCTTCGGCAGATCCGGATCGGTCGAACGATAGATGTTATAACCCACAACGTCGGGTTCCGGATTTGCCGGGAAGAATATGGAAAGCCGGCCCGGAGCGGGTGCCACTGAAATCGATGCCGGCGCCGATGGCGCGAAGGTATCGCGTGGAGAAACAGAAATCGAGTTTGAATTCAGGCTTTCTACCTGAGCGCCTTCCGTTCCCAGCGAAACGGAACGCACCACATAACGATAGCTTTCGCCAAACTTAAAGTTCTTGTCCTGATATTGAGTTCCAGAAACCAGTGAATCGTTTATTGGCGTTTGGCTGTTGAGGTCTTCCGACTCCTCCGCTCTATAAACGTTGTAGCCCAGTAAATTCACGGGAGTAGAGCCATCGATGTTGGCCGCGGGAGCCTGCCAGGAGATCGTAATAGCATTCTCGCCAACCTCCTTACCGGTCGCGACCATCGTGGCTGGTTGCGCAATGCGAGCGGCAGGCTCAAGCAAAAGAAAGTTGGAAAAGGCGGCGCGTTGCCCGGAGGCGTTTACATAGCGCACAGCGTAACGCAAACGGGCGGGCTCGCCCGCAAGTTCAAGCGTATCCGTGTAAGTCAGATTATCAGTAGCCTTCTTGATCTCGTCGTAGGTGACAGATCCGATCAAGGTCGACCGGGCCGCAAACTCCTCTTCCGTCAACCCCAGTGGCGCGCGTGGCTTTTCTGCCAGCCGGTATACATCAATGCGGCGAATGCTTTGTACGCTTTCATCCGATGCATTTCTGCGCGGCGCGGGCCAGCTAAGGATCACTTGATTACCTCTCTGTACTCCCGAGAGCAACTCCGTCCGCTGTTGCACGCGCTCGAGCGGTGGCAGTGGCGGCCGCCGCTTACCGCAGTTGGCAATTAGCACCACCGCCGGCAGCAGTAACCCGAGCACTAACAACCGCCGGGCCTGCCGACCCTTCGGCCGACACGAGATAGAAGGCGCAGGCGAGAAAAATTCAACTCGAAAAAAAAGCGCGAGAAGCAAGGGCACGACGCGGGCGCTGAATGGTTTCACAGAATGTACCGGCTGAGGTCCTGATCCTTAACAGTTTCTGAGAGCATCGCTTCGACATAAGCAGCGTCAATTCGTTGATTCTTTGGTTCCAGGTCAGGTCCTTCAAAACTTATCTCTTCCAATAGCTTCTCCATGATCGTTTGCAATCGACGAGCGCCGATATTCTCCGTGTGCTCATTTACCGTGGCCGCAAAATTTGCGATCGAATCTATCGCATCGGTCGTGAATTCTATTACTACGTCTTCAGTGGCCATCATCGCCTGATACTGTTTGATTAATGCATTCTTCGGCTCCGTCAGAATACGCTTGAAGTCTTCGACCGTCAGCGATTCAAGCTCGACGCGAATGGGAAAGCGTCCCTGCAACTCAGGGATCAGGTCCGAGGGTTTTGAAACGTGAAAAGCGCCGGCGGCGATAAACAGGATGTGATCGGTTCTCACCATTCCATAGCGTGAATTGACGGTGGTGCCTTCAACGATCGGCAGAATGTCTCGTTGCACCCCTTCCCGGGAGACATCCGGCCCATGCCCCGATTCTCGGCCGGCAATCTTATCTATCTCATCCAGAAAAATGATGCCGGAAACCTCTACACGTTCGATCGCTGCGCGCGCCACCTGATCCATATCGATCAGGCGCTCTTCTTCCTCCTGCATCAGATGCTCCATCGCTTCGTCTACGCGCATCTTTCTCTGTTTGGTGCGGCCCTGGAAGAGATTTCCCAACATATCCTTCATGTTGATGCCCATCTCTTCCACGCCCTGCGGTCCTGCCAGCTCAATCACCGGGAAGTTCTTTTCGCGAATCTCGATTTCGACGAGCCGGCTATCAAGTTTTCCGCTGCGCAGTTGCGTACGAAGCTTTTCTCGCGTGCGCTGAAACTGATCCTGCGTGGCAGAATCGGTGGTAGCTTCCGCACTTACTTCTTCATTTGCAGTGGCGTCGAAGTCGTAAAAACCGGAGGTAGGGCGTGGCGGCGGTAGCAGCATATCGAGGATTCTTTCCTCCACATTCAACTCCGCCTTTTCGGCAACCTCGTCAATCTTTTCCTGCCGAGTCATATCCACTGCGATTTCCGTCAGGTCGCGAATCATACTCTCCACGTCACGACCGACGTAGCCTACTTCGGTGAACTTGGAAGCCTCGACCTTCAGAAAGGGGGAATTCGACATGCGCGCCAAACGCCGAGCGATCTCGGTTTTTCCCACGCCTGTTGAACCGATCATGATCATGTTCTTCGGCATAACATCCACCGCCATCTCCGGAGGCAGTTTCTGCCGGCGGATGCGGTTACGCAAAGCGATCGCAACCGCGCGCTTTGCGTTGCGTTGTCCGACAACATGCTTATCCAGCTCAGCAACAATCTGACGCGGCGTCATTTCGTCGAGCCGAATTTCTTCGTCCACTTCACCTTCCAAGTAAATAACCATTTTGAATTATCTCAGTCCTGTCTAATTCCCAGCGTCCGCGGTCACAACTCTTCGACCACAATATTCTGATTAGAGTAGATACAAATCTCGCCGGCAATGCGCAAAGCCTCAAGTGCAATTTCGCGCGCCGACAAATCGGTATGTTCCGCGAGGGCCCGGGCCGCGGCTAACGCATACGATCCCCCGGAACCGATTGCCAGTACACCATCATCCGGCGCGATCACGTCGCCATTGCCCGACAATAAAAAGGAGCTCTTATTGTCGGCGACGACCAGCAGCGCCTCCAGGTGACGAAGCACTTTGTCAGTGCGCCATTCCTTGCTGAGCTCGATGGCGGCGCGTTCAAGGTTCCCATGATACTGTTCCAGTTTGCTTTCGAACCGGGTCAGAAGAGCAAAAGCGTCCGCGGTGGCTCCGGCGAAGCCAGCCAGAATAGTGTCGTTATAAAGGCGACGAACCTTCTTCGCGTTCGCTTTCATTATAGTTTCGCCCAGGGTGACCTGGCCGTCGCCGGCGAGCGCGACCTGTCCTTCTTTACGGACGAGCAGCACAGTGGTGCTGCGAATGCTTAGAGCATTTGTGTTCATTTTTGGTAAAGGTCACTATAGGAATTCGCTTCAAGGCAAGTCAAGCGCGGCTTGAAAGCCGTGGCAGTGTACCCAATGTGCATTTGTTGTCCTGGTTGCAGATCGTGTCATTGTTTTAGGCTATGATAGCTTGGAGATGAAACGCTAAGCGACGGAGATAGAGACGTGGAGGATACAAACCTGGGAGAAACAGAATTGCCGAGCCTGAGCCGGCCACGCATCGGCATCACAATGCGCCTTGAATTGGAAACTGATCGCTTCTACCTTTCCCGTCATTACAGTGAAGCTGTGGCAGCTGCCGGCGGCGCCCCCGTTCACATCAGTCTCATACCGCAGCGAGATTACATATCGGCCGTGATGAATGATCTGGACGGCATATTGCTTCCCGGCAGCGACTCGGATATTGACCCCCTACGCTACGGCGCTGAGCCGCACCCGAATTTGGGCCGCGTTCATCCGGTCAAAGACGAAACTGACCTCCTGGTTCTGGAAGAAGTTGAGCAGCGTCGCTTGCCGCTGTTTGCGATCTGTTTCGGCATGCAGGCGCTAAACGTTTCGCGAGGAGGCACGCTGATCCAGGACATTGCCTCGCAAGTGCCTCTCGCCATCAACCATCAGCAGGGCGCGCCGCGCGATCGTCCGTCGCATGCTATTAAGCTGGCTAAGGCGACTCTCGTGTCGTCACTGGCCCAGGACGAGCGCGCTCTTGTGAACAGCCACCATCACCAGGCGGTACAGAAGGTTGGCAGGGAATTGGTGGCGACGGCCTGGTCCTCTGATGGGTTAATCGAAGCCCTTGAGGATTGCCGCCCGGACCGCTTTGCGGTGGGCGTGCAGTGGCACCCGGAGTTAGGGTGGAAGGAAGACCGCCTCTCGCAAGCCTTGTTCGACCGTTTCATCGCCGCCAGTAAGGAATACCGTCGTGAAGTTGGTAACGAAATGCAAACAGCCTCGATGATGGAAGAGGACGCAACGAACGTCATCTGGAGAAGAAAGAACAGCGCCGGTGAAGCTCGATAGCCTGCGCGGCCGTGCGACAATCACTGTAGAAATACTAAAGGTAAAGACCGGACCGGTTCTGTGCCGCGAACGCTAAGGTTTTACCTTAACTCTCGGCCACTGAAGTTTGAAGACCTTGACTCAAAAACAGGTGAAACTCGGACTTGAGACATTACTTGAAGCGGGGCCGCGCCTGCTGCGAAGCGCGCGCGTGGGGTTAATTTGTAATCAGGCGTCCGTGAATCACAAGCTTCGCCACGCCGCCGACCTACTTTACGAACATCCGAGCATCGATCTCAGAGCGCTGTTTGGCCCACAGCATGGAATTCGAGGGGACGTTCAGGACAACATGATTGAGACTGAACACGCTGTGGACAGCGAAACAGGCTTACCCATCCATTCACTCTACAGCGACACGCGGGAACCCACTGAGGGGATGCTGAACGAGCTCGATGTTTTGGTTTTTGACATGCAGGATGTAGGCTGCCGGATCTACACCTTTGCCTACACCATGGCAAATTGCATGGTGGCGGCGCGCAAGTTTGGCAAGAAAGTCATTGTTTGCGATCGCCCTAACCCCATCAATGGCGTGGACGTATCAGGAAACGTATTGGAGCCTAAGCACGCATCGTTTGTTGGTCAATTTGCCATTCCCACGAGGCATGGCATGACGCTGGGTGAGCTGGCACGAATGTTCAATAATCATTTTGAACTTAATTGTGACCTGGAAGTTGTGAAGATGGACGGCTGGGAGAGAACCTACTGGCAAGACCGGACGGACGCGCCGTGGGTGATGCCTTCGCCAAACATGCCCACCCTTGACTCGGCGACGGTTTTTCCCGGAACGGTCCATTTCGAAGGTACGCAATTATCGGAAGGGCGGGGCACAACGCGACCCTTCGAGCTTGTTGGAGCTCCATATGTCAATCCTGAAGAATACGCCCGGAGCTTGAATGACCTGGACCTGCCCGGCGTATTCTTTAGGAGTTGCATTTTCCGCCCCACCTTCCAAAAGCATGCGGGAACAAGTTGCGGTGGTGTGCAAATTCACGTGACCGATCGGCATGCATTTGAGCCTGTCATTACCGGCCTCGCGCTGGTGAAGATTGCCTACGACTTATACACCGGGGAGTTTCGCTGGAAGGAGCCGCCTTATGAATACGTTTATGATCGGAATCCTTTTGACGTAATAGCGGGCACTTCAAGTATTAGAGAAGCTATTGAAGCCGGACGCTCCCTTGAAGCAATGCAGGATGGCTGGAAAGACGGTTTAGATTCGTTTAGGAAATTACGCGAAGCGTACTTGCTGTACTAGTTGGGTTAAAGTGGGCCTTTAGGAGTCGTGGTGCCGACCGTTAAGGTACAAACTGAAGAAATGAACATCCTCCCAATAGGGATCGAAGCGGGCTAATGTAGGGCTTTAACAAAACCGGCGATGGTAAATCTGCCGCCGCATGACAAATTCTACGGAGGTTAATTTGAGCAAGGCTGATAGTGAACGAACAACGAGTGACACGGCGCCCGCGCGCGCTTGGCTGATGGGAATTGTGGCCTGGTTGATTCCGGGTCTTGGACATCTTCTCCAGGGCAGATGGGTGCGGGCCATTCTCCTGGGCGGTGCAGTCTGGATTTGTTTTATTTCCGGGTTCCTGATGGGCGGGCATCTCTTCAAGTATTCTGGATCGGAGCCGGGCTCGTCATCTCTGCTTCAGATTCCCCCGATGGTGGGAGACCTGGGCATCGGCCTGCCTTATATTGTTTGTTGGCTGCGAGACTTTGGCTTTTCCTATCCAACAGAGCAGGCGGCGCTGCCAACTTTCGAGTATGGCTGGACTTTTCTCCTCATCGCGGGATTGCTGAATTACCTGGCCATGCTTGACGCTTTCGATATCGCCGCAGGGAGGAAGTCATGAGACATTTTTTGGTTATGACAACCTTTGCCGCTTTGGCTGCGGTGGTCTTCGGCACGGTAGCAAAAGACTCGAACCGCGAGCGGGTCGTTTACGGACTGAAAGTATTCGCCGAGTTTATGGTGATCGGTTTGGTGCTTGCCTGGATACTCTACTTTCTTCCTTTTTGAGAGACTTCGCCTGGCACTTGAGGATTGAATGGCCTTACTTGAGACAGAAGCGCTCGTCTTACGAACTTACAACTTTGGCGAGGCAGACAAGATCGTTGTCTGCTTAACGCATTCGGCAGGTCTCATTCGTGGTGTTGCCAAGGGCTGCCGCAAGCTTAGGAGCAAATTCGGTGCAGCCCTGGAACCCTTCACGCTTGCGAACATTAATTATTACCAAAAGGAGAACCAGGAGCTGGTCTCCCTGAACCAGGCTGAGATCATTAAATCGCACTTTGGCCTGTCGGGTAACGCTGAAACGCTCACGGGCCTCGCCTACATGGGCGATTTGGTAATTGAGTTTTCACCACCATACGAGCCTAACGAGCGGCTATTTAGAATGGTAAAAGCCTGCCTCGAAGCCATTTCTGAGTCGCAGCCCGATCTACAAATTATCCTGAGGTACTTTGAGGTTTGGCTGCTTAAACTTGAAGGCTATCTTCCCGACGTCCGTCACTGCGGCGAATGCCATCGGGCGTTCGACGAAAAGGAGTCGGCCTTCATGAACGCCGACCTGGTGTTTCGCTGCCGCAGTTGCAGCCACGGCACGGGCAACGCACTCTCCAAAAGATTGCAAACACAACTGCGCGCGACCCAGCGGCTGGCGCCTTATGTATTTGCACAGGAATCGCGGGGAGTGCCCGCCAGCATTCATCGCGAGATGGCTGAGCTAACACATCAACTCATTGGGCGTGTACTGGAAAGACAGCCTCGGTTAAGATCCACCTTTCAGTGAGCAACGCTCGCCAAACATTCCGTCTCCTAAGAACTTACATTTAATGTTTATTAGCAGGAAGCTCATAGCAAGATACGTAATCCAGAGCGCACTGCCTTACGTCCTGCTTTCGCTGGTGCTGTTGACTGCCATTCTCTTTACCCAGCAAACGGGCCGCTTCGCTGAGTTGGCGCTTTACGCCGACCTGCCATTCTCGTTGGCCAGTGAGATCGCGGCCGCTCTGCTGCCCAGTGTCTTGATACTCACATTGCCCATCGCCGTTCTCGCCGGCATCGTTATCGGCTTTGCTCGTATGGGGAGCGACAGCGAGATTATCGCGATTCGAGCGGCTGGAGTTGGCACCTGGAGTCTTTTGTGGCCAGTCCTGGTTATTGGACTGTTGGCGACCGGCGCTGCAACGTTTCTGAACCTGAAGGAAGCTCCTCAGGCGGCGCGCGATCTTCGCCAGGCTGCTTTACGCGGGGCGCTGCGAAAGTTGGATTCACCGGTGGAACCTCGAACCTTCAATACTGAAATTAGCGGGTACGTAATCTATGTAAGGGATGGTGACAAGAGTCAGGGAACGTGGGGACGCGTCTTCATTTACGCTCAGCAACCCGACGGCACCAGGATAGTGACTGCTCGATCGGGGAGAATTGATTCTTCAAACGAAAGGTCCGAACTCGTATTGAGCGACGCGGTTGCGATGAAGATCCCTAAGCCCGATAGCGCCGAGCGCAATTACGTGGCCGAGAGATTAGACCAACTGCGAATATCCATTAACACCGGACGCGCTGCGTTGCTGGAACACGCAGGTCAAAAGGATTTGCAGACCGAAGAGTTGGATTGGAAGGATCTCAAGCAACAAGTTCATTCTGATTCAATTGAGGAGAGAAGGGAGGCAGAGCGGACCTTAAACCGGCGACTAGCACTGTCTGTGGCCCCATTTGTTTTTGCGCTGTTCGGTGGCTTGTTGGGGATGCGGGTGAGACGTGGTGGGCGCAGCGCAGGTGTCTTGCTATCACTCACCGTAGTGGTTATTTACTATCTGATCACTCTACTCGGTGAGTCTCTCGCAAGGACTAATACTCTATCGGCGGTCACCGGCGAATGGATGGCGACCGGCTTGATGCTCTCGTTGAGCTTGATGCTGCTGCGCTTTAACAATTTCCCGACGCTCGCATTGGCTAAGAAACTGTTGCGGAAGAGGCACGCTCATCATGAGAGGCAAAGCACCGTAGTGTCCGAAGCTACAGTAGGGGCTGGACGTTCTGGATTTCCCAGTTTGCTTGATACAAGTCTCTTCCGCACTTTGACCATAAGTTTTCTGCTCGGGTTCGTTTCATTAGTTTCCATTTTCATTATCTTCACGCTGTTCGAACTTTGGCGCTTTATCGGAATCAATCATGTGCCGACGGCAGTGGTCGCGAAGTACCTGCTTTTCCTTCTTCCATTGGTTGCGGTCGAACTCTTTCCCGCAACCATGCTCATCACAGTGCTTGTTACCTACGCGTTGCTGGCGCGCAGAAATGAAGCAATAGCCTGGTGGGCCTCCGGCCAGAGCGTCTACCGGCTAATGATGCCGGGCCTTTTGTTTGCCGTTGCGGCCGGAGCCGCCACCTGGTTGGTCCAGGAACATCTGATGCCTTCCGCAAACGTAAAGCAGGAGGCTTTGCGAGCGCGAATCAAGGGAGGGCAACCCCGCGCAATCACGGGCACGGGTCGTCAGTGGTTGGCTTCAGTTGAGAACAAGCGGCTGTATTCATATGAATTTGATGAGCAGGCTGGAGTTTTGAATGAGCCGGCGATTTATGAGCTCGATGATGAGGCGGTGCACTTAAGCCGGGTGACAACCGGCAAACTGGGTGTCTGGAAGGGGAATGATCAGTTGCTGATCACAGACGCTGAGACGGTTAACTTGCGCGGGATGGTAGTGGAGAGGCAGGTTGAAAAAGAGACGCTGTTAGTTGGCGTGGACCCGCCAGAGGTCTTTAGGCCAACTGTCGACAAGCCTTCGCAGCTGAGTGTGGCGGCCTTAGGTGGCTATCTGAAAGCGGCTAAACAGCGTGGGGTTGACGTGTCAGCGCTCGTACTTGCGCTTCAACGCAAATACGTTAACCCGTTTAGCGTACTCGTGATGGCGTTTATCGGGATGCCTTTGGCATTGGCGTTTGGTAGACGCGGGGCCATCGTCGCGTTGTGCGTCGCAGTTGGCGTGAGTGTGGCTTACTGGGGAATAGGCGGAGGTTTTCAGCAGTTAGGAAATCACGGTCTGTTGCCGCCAGAAGTTGCAGCGTGGTCGCCGCCCGTCGTGTTCGCTGCTGCCGGGATTTACTTTCTTTCTCGCGTGCGAACGTAGAAGTTAGGTCGCAACCGGATGTTGCCACTCAACGTCACCTACTGCGCTGAACTACAGAACCGTGAGCGGTAGCGACCGGATGCTGCCACTCAACTCGCCAACTCGCTACCAGAGTCATGCGTTGCAGGTATTCCGGCATCAAGCAAATCCCTCCCGTTTACTGACAACCTCGAAGTTCTACTGATACAGAATTAGTATGTCTGGTCGAATCAGAGTTGAGCGTGGTATAGGGTCGGTACCACTGACGGGTTCGGTAGTTAAAGTAGGTGAGGTTGAGTCTTCGCCGCCGCGGGAACCTACTTCCTCGGCGGGGTATTGTGACAATGGGGAGTACAGGCATTCCAGGCGCTGTTGCGGCGGCATTCACCTAGGGAACTGCAAGGACGGCGTCTGCGTTTAATAAATAAACAGCAAGGAAAGGAGAGAATGTGATGAAACTACGAACGGCAAGATTTACTAGCCATCTTCCAGTGATGGCCGTGATTGTCTTGATTTTAGGCGTTGTTTTTACAGGAGTCGGTTTGACGGTCAGACATCATCGGCAGGTGACAGGCCAAACCCCGGCGCCAACGTTTAGGATGATCAGAAAACAGACCTTCTTTCCTAACGAGGGTAAGGCCGTGTTGCGGGTCGTGTTCACAAGGCTGCAGAGAGGCGACGGCTCGTGGAAGGACGTTGCGGACTCCTACAATGAAGACGGAACAGTCAGGGAAACCAACCACCAGCTATTCGGCATTACCGGGCGCGGAGTGTTCGCCGTCAATGAAGAGCAGCATACGCTTATTTTCGTGAGTCAAAAGTCGCACGCGTTCCACCAGCTAAATGAGGAAGCTATGCGCAACGATGCTGCCACTTACCTAGGGGAGCAGGTGATCCTCGGGTTCAGGTGTTTAGGACAGCGCGATCCTTCCGATACCGAAGACTGGATCTCGACGGCGCTCGGTTTTCCGCTCAAAGAAGTGATTACG
>Ga0137403_10001773_pt1 | contig 26956 bp, 24 predicted proteins | sample CZOMad2_1_16fung_FD_122057 | JGI IMG/M metagenome (GOLD analysis project Ga0137403, IMG submission 122057) | Vadose zone soil fungal communities from Angelo Coast Range Reserve, California, USA - CZOMad2_1_16fungal (Hybrid Assembly) | ecosystem: Environmental > Terrestrial > Soil > Vadose zone... | reverse complement strand
TGCTGAAAAAAGCAAAATCGCCACAGAGACACAGAGTCACAGAGATTGGAAGGATTCAGAACTCATCAGAAATGCCAACAAATGCTTACCCTCTTCTCATCTTTCTCAGTGTCTCCGTGTCTCTGTGGCTACGCTTGGTTTTTCATCAGCCTGCTAGGCGTGGTCGCGGTGGTCAGGTCGGTACATCTGTTCCTCAATCTTGGATCGTTTCTCGGATTGTGACCCGGTCGCTACCACCACCCCACGCGGGCTGCCCGCGCGGGGGCCCCGGTACGCTCCCGGTGCTGACCTCACCGCACAATTGAGTTTATTGTTCTGACCGATCCATCATGCATGAGCCGATGCCCAAACCACAGACACTGTCAGGAGACCTGGAAATCCGCGAAGTATCGTCAATCGACGAATACGATGCGTGTATTAAGTTGCAGCGCGATGTCTTCGGACTTCCGGATCTGGAGATTTCCCCGCGCCGGCACTTGATCGTTTCGCGCGAAGCGGGGGGGTGGACGCTGGCCGCATTCAAAGAAGGAACGATCGTCGGCTTTGTGCATCACCTGGCGGCCGTGCGCGGCGGAGAGATTTTTGGCTACTCGCATATGATGGCCGTCGCCGCCGAGCATCAGAACCTTGGCGTCGGCGCTAAGTTGAAGTGGGCGCAGCGGGCACGCGCAATGTCCGAAGGTCGCGACTTTATCAAGTGGACGTTTGAACCGATGCGCGGCCGGAACGCGCATTTCAACCTGAATCGCCTGGGCGTCGTGATCAGGAATTATGCGGTGAACTTTTATGGGACCGATTACATTACGAATCCGATTGAGAAGAGCGGGGGCGCGCGCGGGATGGACAGTGATCGGGTGTTCGCCAGTTGGGATTTGCGCTCGCCGCGAGTCGAAGCGTTCGCCGCAGGTCGGGAGTTCTTGTCGCCAGAACCGGATCAAGTGATTGAGATTCCCGGCGACTTTACCACGCTCCTAAAATCAGATCCGGCCACCGCCAAGCGCGAAGTGTTGCGGGTGCGCGAAGAATTCCTGGCGCTAATCGGCGCGGGTTTGGTTTGCCGGGCGTTTGATCGTAATGAGGATCGGCCACGGTATTTGTTTTATCGAGACGAGCAGTAGCACAGGGCTCGTAAGCTCTGAAGAAAGTATTGAGAATTTGCATTGAGCCCGCGGAGCGCGGCGATAGCATAAAGTCTAGCACCCCAGCCGAGATGCTCGGCCGGGGACCCCGCCCTAGGGTGAAGCGAAGCGGAACCCCAGGATCGTTGAAGTACAAAAAGGCAAGAGCCCGCTAAGTGGGCGACAGCTCCTTCATCGAGCAAAGTGTAGGTTTTGCGCTATCGCACGCTTCGCGCGCTCGGTTTCTTCCGGTTCGTTAACCTGGGGTTTCGCTTCGCTCCACCCCAGGCTTTATGCTTTCACCCGCTCCGCGGGCTTGGGATTGTAGTTATTCTTAACTAGTTCAGAGACTCCTAAAGTCTATGCTACATGGGACCTACCTTGCGTAAGAAATCATCCGTCGAAAAAACCATCAACGATCTCCGCGCAGAAATTCAGCGCCATGAGGATCTCTACTATCTTCACGAAAACCCCGAGATCTCGGATCGCGAGTACGACGAACTGGTCGAGAAGCTGCGGCAACTCGAAGAAAAAGATCCTCAATTCATCAGTCCAGATAGTCCGACCCAACGTGTCGGTGGTAAACCGGCAGAAGGCTTTGCCGAGTTCATTCATCGGCGGCCGATGTTGTCACTCGATAACAGCTACAACATTGATGAGCTGCGCGCCTTTGACGAGCGCTGCCGCAAACTCGCGGATGGCGCGCCGCTGGAATATGTAGCCGAACTCAAAATCGACGGGCTCTCGCTTTCAACTCACTACCAGGACGGATTATTTGTCCGCGGCGTGACGCGCGGCGATGGCCAGCGCGGCGAAGACGTGACGCCGAACGTACGGACGATTCGTAGCGTACCGCTAAAGCTACGAACTGCCACAGCGAAAGTTGGGCCGGAAATTGAAATCCGCGGCGAAGCCTATCTGCCGCGAAAGGTCTTTGAAAGAATCAATGCCGAACGCGAAGAAGAAGGCGAGCCTCGGTTTGCGAATCCCCGGAATGCCGCGGCCGGCGCGATTCGTCAACTTGATCCAGGTATGGTGGCAAAACGCAGGCTCGACATGTTCGCGTATGACTTGCTCGCCGGGGATCGAAAACCATTTGCCACGCATTGGCAAGCCCTCGATTGGATGGAGAGCGCCGGCTTTCGCGTCAACCCGAATCGCAAACTCTGCAAGTCGATCGATGAGGTGATCGATTTCTGCAACGCGATGGAAGCAAAGCGCGACGACCTGGGTTACGAGATCGACGGCCTGGTAGTGAAAGTGAATTCGACCGCGCTGCAGGATGAGTTTGGCGCGACCGGCAAAGCGCCGCGCTGGGCCATCGCCTACAAATACGCCGCCCGACAGGCGACGACGAAAGTAAACGACATCATCGTGCAGGTTGGTCGCACCGGCGCGCTCACGCCGGTAGCTGTCCTCGAACCCGTGCAGCTTGGCGGGGTCACCGTCTCGCGCTCGACGCTGCACAACGAAGACGAGATAGAACGGCTGGGCTTAAAGATAGGCGATTGGGTTTTGATTGAACGGGGCGGCGACGTGATCCCGAAAGTGGTTAAGATCGTCGAATCAAAGCGCACGGGTAAGGAAAAGAAATTCAGGATGCCGGAGAAATGTCCGGTCTGTGGCGGGCGGGTGTCGCGTCCAGAAGGCGAGGCCCTATCGCGATGTGTGGCCGCCGATTGTCCGGCCCAATTGATCGGGCGCTTGTTGCACTTCGCTTCGCGGCGGGCGATGCGCATCGAGGGACTGGGCTACGCGTTGGCGGAACAGTTAATTGCCAGGAAGATGGTTCGCGACGTGGCGGATCTTTACCAATTGAAACTGGACGACGTGGCGTCGCTCGAGCGGATGGCCGCCAAGTCGGCTGCGAACGTTCTGTCAGAGATCGAGGCTAGTAAACCGCGTGACCTCTGGCATTTGATTTATGGCCTCGGTATTCGGCACGTAGGCGAGCGCACCGCCGGAATCCTCGCGCGGCAGTTTGGTTCGCTCGAGCGTCTGGGCGAGGCGACGGTCGAAGATCTCGATGAGGTGCGCGAGATCGGCTTAACCATGGCGCAGAGCATTCGCGATTGGTTCGATGATCCCGGCAACAAAGACTTGTGCCGTCGTCTGCGCGAGGCCGGCGTGCGCACAGAGAGCGTCGAACCGTCGCGCGGGGCCGCGAATGCCGGTGACGAGAGGTTTGCCGGAAAGCAATTTGTTTTGACTGGGTCGCTGCCCGGCATAACTCGCGACGAAGCCCGCGCTCTAATCGAAGCTGCCGGTGGCCGAGTTACCTCTTCGGTCAGTAAGAAAACAGATTTCGTGGTTGCCGGGGCCGAACCGGGATCGAAACTTGATAAAGCGGTGCATTTAGGTGTGCCCATTATCGATGAGGCGGAATTCAAAAAGATGCTAGGATAAAGCCGGTGAACAAAATGGAAACTGGCGAACCGGAAAAAGAAGAACAGAAACTCGAACTGGTATACACGCTTTTTTGCGATGACGTCCGTCTCGAAGTAGGGAACAAGCTTTCGTACATGGGAGTCTTTCAAAACATCGTGGTGCCGCAACTGCCGGTGTGGCTGCCGAAACTGGCGGTGGTGAATCACTGGCGAGGCGCCGGCTCGCATCTTTCCGAAGTGCGCATCCTAATGCCCGATCGGCAGCAGGCGCTGGTGGTGTCGCAACCTGCACCGTTTGAAATTGGTCACGGCTCAGCCGATAACATAAGTTTTTTTGTGAACGTGACGTTCCCGGTGACCGGAGTATATCTGGTCCAGACGCTGATTGATTCGAACCTCTTTGACGAACGCCTGCTGACCGTCTCTGATCAGCAACTCATCGCGTCAGAAGAAGAGTCGGACGCCGTCAATTAGAGTTCGACTGCGTCTCGCCGCGCGGAAGGCACTTAACAACATCGGGACCTATCGACATGTAAGGCATTGTGCCAGGTCAGTCTCCTTCTCTCGAAATTTTCTTCGCAAATTCCGATACAAACGCCGCCGGATGCAGTACAATTGCCACAACCAGGCCTGATCCATAATTGAACTCTCTTCGCGTAACTGAAGCGACTCCGACAAGAGCCCTAACGAGTCGCACTCATCCAGTGGAGGCCAGAGCCCATGGCGCCGGAATTGAGGAAGACAGGCATCGGGGTCGTAGGCGACGTGCCGTGGGGCACACATCTCTGCCACTTCTACGATACTAAAGAGGATCTGGTTGACATTTTAATTCCTTACTTCAAGGCGGGTCTGGAAAATAACGAGTTCTGCATGTGGGTGGTGTCGGATCCCCTCGGCGAGGAAGAAGCAAGAAAGGCTTTTAGACAAGCTGTTCGCGAAGCCGACCGGTATCTGTCAGCGGGCCACATAGAAATAGTTCAGCACACTCGCTTCCCCGCCTCTCAACAAACTTCGCAGTCAAGCCAGATAGAAATAGTCCCGCACACAGAGTGGTATCTCAAAGGCGGCGCATTCGTTGCCGAACGAGTGATCAAAGGATGGAATGAAAAGCTGGCCGCGGCCCTCGCCGGAGGTTATGACGGGATGAGGGCCAACGGTAACGAAGCCTGGCTGACGGACGAGAACCGCAAAGATTTCTTCCACTACGAAAAGACGCTGGATGAAGAACTTGACGGCCAACGAATGATCGTGTTGTGCAGCTATCCATTGTCTGGCTCGAGCGCAGGAGAGATCTTTGACGTGGCGCAGACGCATCAGCTTGCCGTCCTCAGGCGGCGGGGAAACTGGGAGGTTGTTGAAACACCCGAGCTTAGGGAAGCCAAAGCCGAAGTCAATCGGCTCAATAAAGAGCTCGAGCAACGAGTAATTGAACGAACGAGCGAACTGGCGGCGACTAATGAGGCTCTGCAGCGTGAGATAGGCCGGCGTCGGCAGGCCGAGGATGGCATTCGCCTGATCATCGACACCATTCCCGTTATGGCCTGGAGCCTTACGCCTGACGGCGTCGTGGATTTCCTCAATCAGCGTTGGATGGACTATACCGGCCTTTCTCTGGAGCAGTACGTGGCAGATCCGACGGGCCCAATTCATCCTGAAGATATCCCGAGAGTCATTGAAGAGTGGCGCGCACGGATGGCGCGTGGAGAAGGGTACGACGAGGAAATGCGCCTGCGCCGGGCTGATGGGGAATATCGTTGGTTCCTGGTTCGCACTGCGCCTTTGCGCGATGAATCTGGAAAAGTCATCAAATGGTTTGGCGTGTCTATCGATATCGAAGACCGCAAGCGCGCGGGGGAGGCATTGCGACAGAGCCAGCAACTTCTGCAACAGGTCCTTGCTACGCTGCCAGTAGGCGTAATGTTAACCGATCAAGCGGGCGACATTGTTCTCGCTAATACAGCCTCGAAGCGCATTTCGGGCGACTTCCCTGTCTCCGGCCGTCAACGCTGGGCACACGCCAAGGCCTTTTGGCACGACTCGGGCAAGAGGATTGCCCCGACAGCTTGGGCCTCAGTGCGGGCACTGTCGGAGGGGCAGACAAGTTTGAAAGAGTTGATCGACATCGAGACCTACGACGGCCAGCAGAAGACCATCGAGAACTCTGCGGCACCCATTCGCAACGCGGACGAGCTGATCGTAGGGGCTGTTATCGTCAACGAAGATGTCACCGAGCGGGTGCAGGCCGAGGAGCAACTCAAGGCCACCACCGAACAGCTGCGCGCTCTCTCCGCGAGGATGCAATCCGCGCGAGAAGAAGAGAGCACACGCATTGCCCGCGAGCTTCATGATCAGTTGGGAGGGGCGCTAACCAGCCTAAGGTGGGACCTCGAGGAGTTTGATGACCTTGTTCCTCAAGCTGCAGATTCGGGCCAGCTCGCAGTCCTGCGACAGAAGATCGAGGCAATGATGGCGCTGACTGACACTACTCTTGATACTGTCAGACGGCTCTCTTCTGAGTTGCGGCCAATGGCTCTGGATGAACTCGGACTCGTGGAAGCAATCGAATGGCAGGTGTTACAGTTTGAAAATCGAACCGGAGTCTCCGTTCAGTACGAATGTTCTGTAGAGAAAATCGATTTGAACGGCGAGCAATCAACTGCGGTCTTCCGCATCCTGCAGGAGGCCCTGACGAATATTCTGCGTCATGCGCAAGCGACGAAGGTCGCTATCACGGTGAAGCAGGACGACGGCGAATTCTTCCTGACGGTCGAAGACAACGGCGAGGGAATCACCGAGAAAGAGGAGTCGGATGCGCATTCGCTGGGTCTCCTTGGCATGCGAGAGCGCGCCCATCTGATCGGCGCGAAGATTGACATCACCGGGATGGAAGGAAAGGGAACTCTGGTTGTTCTGCGAGTCCCGATACTCCGCGCTTAACTAGACGAATACCCAGTTTTGTATTCTTAAGTAGAATGAAGCGAATCCTGATAGTCGATGACCACGAAGTTCTCCGGGAAGGCGTCAAGGGAATCTTCGATAAGGAAGCCGTCGCCACCACTTTTGGTGAAGCGAGCACCGGACACGAAGCGCTCAAGCTTGCGCGTGAAGCCGAGTGGGACATCGTGGTTCTGGATCTGTCTTTAGGAGAACGCAGTGGTCTTGAAGTTTTGAAGGAGTTGAAGCAGATCCGCCCGCGGCTTCCGGTATTAATCCTGAGCATGCACACTGAAGTTCAATTTGCCCGGAGAGCTTTCAAAGCAGGTGCCTCCGGATACATAACGAAGGACCGGCCGCGATCGGAGCTGGTTAAAGCGATTAATAAAGTAATCGATGAGGGCAGGTACGTCAGCCCGGCGCTCGCCGAGATGCTGATCGCATGACTTTATCCAGAAGCCGTTCGGTCCAGAGGTTTTGGCGCGCAAGGTTAGGGAGGTGCTTGACAGCCGAGGCGGATCGTTGACGCGACAGAAGTAACCGCGGTGAATCCAGTTCGAGTTTGAGCTAAAGCAGTTCGTAAGCCTTGATCTTGTAATTGAGCGTAGTGGTTCCCAATCCTAATATGCGGGCGGCGCGCGCCTGATTCCCATTAGTAAGCTCCAGGGCCCGGCGGATGAGCCGCATCTCAAAGCGGCGCACTTCATCGAAGAAGTTGACTCCCGATCTTGCGCTGAGTGTCTCGATCGTTGCCGAGGCTTCCGCTAAACCATTTTCGTGTTCCAATGATTCGGCTTCCCGGAGCAGAGCGCCGGCCATCTCCTTAATCTTCTCCAGCCGCCCTTCCGGCGCCGCATTTTGGGTGCGCGGCAGGCCGCGCAGTCGTCCCTGGGAAATCGATTCAACAATTGCCGCTTTTGCAGTGCTCATGTGAATGCCCTCGAAAGTCTCTGATACGTAAGACGAATTGAAATGTCTTCTGTTAACTAAAATCGCCTATCGAATCTAGAGACGCTTAATTTCGCCAAGCGGTTCCAGTTTTTTTACGTCGATCATCAAAAACATTTGCTGAAATAGGAAGTAATGCCAAGTTTGATGCGGCCAGGTGCGAAGCCAGCGTCTGGCGGCAAATCCTGTCAAGATTGTGTCAGAGGATCAAGAGCGGCACGCCTATCGAGTGCGGGATCTGTTCGCAGCGCGGGCAAGCATTCGCGAGATTTTAGCCAGGCCGGTGGGGTTTGCCCCGCGCGTTTTTGCCATCGAGACCGACCTTTGTCCCAACGCCACGTACGCGTTCAGGGCCTGGGGCACGTTGGCGGCCTCGAGTGCTGCGAGATGAGCTTGCACCGTGTCTACGTCGCCGCGCGCGAAGGTTCCGGTCAGAGCGTTTGCCGGATCCTGGATTTTGAGATTTGCCACGGTGCTCTCGACGAGTGGTAGCAGGATGCGTTGCGCGCGGGCGGGAGGCACTCCGCAAACGCCGAGCATGTCCACAGCGATATCGAACAATGCCGTCATGTGCGGCGAGGCGGTCAAGGCGGCAGCGTGATACAGCGCTTTGCGGCGGGAGTCGATCTTGAGACTTTCTCCGCCCAGGTGACTGACGATCGACTTTCCCAACCTGACCGCCGCCGCGTCGCCTTCAACTGAAAAGAACGCGCCGGCCAGTAGTTTGGCTCCTGTCTGCGAGTCGCTGATGGATACCAGGGGATGTAGCGAGCCGGCCGCGAAGCCCGCACGACGCATTGGTTTGAGGACCTCCGCGGCCAGGGCGCCGCTGGTGTGCAGAACCACTCGGTGACCAATCAACGCATTTTTGTCGCTTCGCGAACGCAGGGGCTTTGCTTGAGATATGGCCGCCAAGTGCTTAGCCACTGAGGCGATAACATCATCCGGCGTGGCTATTAATATAAGAGCACAGTGATCGAAGCGATCCTGCTGACTGGGGGTCATCGTTCCTAATTTGTCGGCAGTGATCGCGAGAGTTCCCGGGCCGAATGCTCGGGCCGCGCGGCGTGCCCCGGACGCGCGCTTCGTTGCCACCACCTCGACTTTGTAGCCGACACCTTTTAGAGCCAGGCCCAGAGCGGTGCCCAGCCGGCCAGCTCCGATGATTGACACCGAAAGCTCTTTAACCGGCCTCGGCTTTGGAGATCGAGTACGGGATTGGCTTGAGATGTCCCGCGAAGTTTTTGTGATGCGTCGCACAGTAACTAATGCCAAGGCAGCCTGCGCTGCGGAGGTCGGACTCTAACACGCGGTCCAATCCGCGCGCAATTACTTAGGATTTTGACCTGCGTTGGTCTATAATGCCGAGCGAAGCGCAAGAGCCGGTCGATCAAAAAATTGCGCGGCAGGTTTCAAAACATCAGCGCAACCTCGACGATGGAGACCGCATCCAAGCGGTGCGTTAACTGAATTTGCAGTGCCGGTGCCTCGGGTGCTGCCCCCGAAGAAAAGCAAAGCGGCCGCCCTGTGAAATTGAGCGGCCACCGGAAGATTGAGCCCGGTCTTTCTCTCCCGGCCTCGTAAGTTGGAGGTTTAAATGAAAATTCGCTTCTCTCGCGCCGCCACCGCTATCGGCTTGGGAATTAGTCTGTGGGTCAGCAGCGTCGCCGCGCTGGCCGCGCCGCAGCAACCAACGAATCAACCGCAAGCTCAAACTCAGACGGCTCCGGCGCAGACGGGCCAAACGAGTCAACCCACGGCCACCAAGACCCCGGAACAAACAGCCTCAAACAGCAAGACGCTTTCGACCAACGAAGACCCGACTATGATCGGGAAGCGCAACATCAACAAAGGACTCTGGGGCAAGCTGGCCGCGGGGACTGACAAGGAAGTTAAGGCTGGACGGATGCTGGCAGCCGAAGTCGACAAGGAAGCCAAGTTCATCGACGATCCGATCATTACCGAATACGTCAACCGTGTCGGCCAGAACATCGTCATTCACTCAGACGCCAAGATTCCTTTCACTATCAAAGTAATCGATTCGGACGAAGTAAATGCTTTTGCGCTGCCCGGCGGGTTTTTCTACGTCAATAAGGGACTGATTTTGGCAGCCGATAACGAGGCCGAACTGGCCGGCGTCATGGCCCATGAGATTGCCCACGTTTGCGCGCGACACGCCATGGAGAACGAAAGGAAGATGCAGGTTCTCGATTATGGCTTGCTGGCCGGAATGATCTTGGGCGGCGGCATAATTGGCAACGTGCTCTATAACGGTGGCGGCCTGATCGAAGGAATGGCTTTTCTGAAATTCAGCCGCGGCGCCGAAGAAGAAGCTGACAAGTTGGGCATTCAGTATATGTGGGCCGCGGGTTACGATCCCAATGCCATGGCCACGATGTTCGAAAAACTGGAAGCCAAGAACAAGAAGAAGCCCGGAACCATTTCAAAACTCTTTGCGACGCATCCGGCGCCTCCCGAGCGAAGGGCAGCAGCGATTGCTCTGGCCGCACGCTTCCCGGAAAAAGAGGAATACGTCATCAGCTCGTCAGAATTTCAACGAGTGAAGAACCGCCTGTTGAGACTGTCGAATGCTCGCGCGTCATCGACTGGAGCGATTAGCGGGTCTGACGACGGGACACCAGGACGTCCAACTCTGAAACGAAGGGTGCCGACCCCCGATGATCCGACGACTAACCCGGATGGTACCGCGAAACCGGATCCGACAAAACCGTCTGCGCCAACATTGAAGCGCGATTCGGAGCCACAACCGACGCCGACACCTAAGAAGCCATAGTGACGGCTGAGCGGCATTAGCCCGACCGCGAGGTAGGGCTCGATCAACTAAGAAAGGCTCTCAAGCAGAATTGCTTGAGAGCCTTTTTGCTGGTGTCGAAATATTGTTCCCTCAACCAGCTGAGTTGATGGCTGCCCTTGCTGACGCGCGGCTTCGGATACTGCGCTACTGTTCGTGATACTGAATTGCGGGCGCCGTTGCCGTCTGTGCGGGTTTTTCCCGCCTGATGACGCCGCTGAAGAATGCACGAAAGTATCCATACATTGAAAACATTGAAGAGATCACCACGACCCAAAGCATCGCCCGGCCGGCGGTGTAAAGTAACACCTGCCAATCAGCCCAACTCGTGCGCTCGGGCCCGGTCAAGTGCAACCAGGCGAGGCGCAGTTCAGGCACCGTCCAAAACTGAATAGCCGGAAATGGCCTGCCGAAATTTGAAACGTGAGGCGAACCGCCCGCGGGCGAAATCGAAAGGATCAGCAGCCCCACGGTTACGACCTGGGCGACCATCTTGAACTTGCCCATGCGCGAAGCCGAGATGATGACTCCCTCAGTGGCCGCAATTGACCGCAGGCCGGTGACCGCAAATTCGCGTCCCACGATGATCACCACCGCCCAGGCCGGCGCGAGATGATTCTCGACGAGTGAAATCAGCGCCGCCGAAATCAAAAGCTTGTCGGCAATCGGGTCCAGCAACTTGCCGAGCTTGGAAACCTGATGACGGCTGCGCGCAATCTTGCCGTCGAAATAATCAGTCAACGCTGCCGCCACAAAAATCCCGACACCGAGAATATACTGCGGCACGCCCAGCCAGTTTTCCGACACGGGCGTCAGCAGCACCACGACCAACAGCGGCACGATGAAGATTCGCGAAAGTGTCAGCGCGTTAGGAAGGTTCACAAACAGCTCCGTCTCAAAATGTGTGCGACTCCAATCGCAGTCTAGGTATCGTTGTTTTGAGTGTCAAGACAGGGTCCTATGTAGGGTCGACGCCTACTGCATGCCGATAACTAGTTTATATATTTGTGCGTTCACGAGCAGCCGCGTAGAATTCAGCATGAGGTTAAAGAAAGAAATGAATAGCAACAGTGAGAAAGCGCCCTGGCGTCAACGCATCGTTAGCACACCTGACGTTTTGAGCGGTAAGCCTCGTATTGACGGCACTCGCATCCCGGTGGCACTGATCCTTGGTTATCTCGCGGCGGGGAACACGTACGATGCGATTATGAGCGAGTTTCCTGACCTGAAGCGTGAAGACATCGCGGCCTGCCTGGATTACGCTCGTGATCTCGCCGAGTACAAGGTGGTGTGAGCTTGCGCTTCTTCATCGATCAATGCGTGCCGCGATCGGTAAGCGAATCTCTACGTGAGGTCGGACACACAGTTGAGTTGCTGAGCAGTCACCTGCCGATAAACGCGAAAGATCCCGACGTGATTAACTGCGCTCAGGGCCTCGATGCCGTGCTCGTTACTCTCAACGGCGATTTCACCAACATCATCAATTATCCTCCAGCGCACTTCGGCGGCATTATCGCCTTACAAGTGAAAAACCACCCAGAATCCCTTCCAGCGATTGTGATCCGCTTGCTTACATATCTGGGAGAATATTCTGAGGTCGAGCACTGGACTGGAAAATTGTTTCTGGTCGAGGCTCATCGTATTCGAATCAAGGAATAATGATTGATCAGGTCGCATTTGAGGTGATTCAAGAAGAGGCTCCCTTTACTACACAGTGCTTAAAAGGGATGACCAGAGCATGTGGGGGCGAAGCCTTCTTTAGAGAATACGAAGGCAAGCGCTATTGCGTACTTCATCTCCCTGACGCGGACAAGAAAGAAACTTTCGAGTCTGCCGTCAACAAGAAGCTGGAATCTCAGGACTTTAAGTATCAGGAAGTATGGTTTCCGAATAACTCTCGGTTTGGCGGAAATCAAATCGACAAACCTGTGGATTTCACGTACGCAGTCTTAAACAGGGGCGTTTCTTTCTCCAGCACGAACCGAGCGAGGTTTGAAGCATACGCGGATTTCTGGCGTTGCACATTCATGGGAGATGTCTCGGATGAAGTCGGTCAACCGCAGAAACCGACTAAAGCCCTCGCTTACAGCCTCGCTGTCATTACTCTGCAGCGACCTGATCCGCGACCTCTCACGACGACAGCTTGGTTCGCTGTTCTGGCAGAAACTATCCTTGATCCGATTCAAGCGGCGCTCCTTATCCTCGCGGTCCGCCGCCGATTCATGCGCTGATCGAATGATCCAACACTACGGCAATTTGCACGGCTGGCAGATTCGCGGTCGGGGATTTGTCGTTCAGTCAACTACTGGTTAGAATATCAGGTTCTGTGTCACGCGGAATTCTTCTCTGTGATGACAGTGCTTTCGTTTCCAGGCTTATGACAATTGATCGCATCACTGTTCGGGGCGCCCGCCAGCACAACCTCAAGAACATTGACGTTGATATTCCGCGCGACAAATTGACCGTGATTACGGGCCTTTCCGGCTCGGGCAAGTCGTCGCTGGCGTTCGACACGATTTATGCGGAAGGCCAGCGGCGATACGTCGAATCGCTGTCGGCTTATGCCCGCCAGTTTCTCGATCAATTGGAAAAGCCTGACGTCGATTCGGTCGAGGGCTTGTCGCCGGCAATCTCGATCGAGCAAAAGACAGTCGCCCGCAGTCCGCGCTCAACCATAGGCACGGTCACTGAGATTTACGATTACCTGCGCCTGCTTTTCTCTTCAATCGGCTTGCCCCACTGTTACCAGTGCGGCGCGGCCATTACCCGGCAAAGCGTCGAACAGATTCTGCATGATGTGCTCGCACTGCCCGAAGGCGAGCGGGTCATGGTGCTGGCGCCGCTGGTTCGGGGCCGCAAGGGAGAATTCAAAAAAGAGCTGGCCAAACTCGCGCGCGATGGATTCATTCGCGCCCGCATCGACGGCGAACTCCGCTCGCTCGATGAAGAAATACGTCTCGACAAGCGGCGTAACCATTCGATCGAAGCGGTTGTGGATCGCTTACTAATCAAGCCCGGGATGAACGAACGACTCGGCGAATCAATTCGGACAGCCTTGAAACTAACGAATGGCGCCGTGTTGGTTTCGGTGATCGACGGTAACGAAAAACTGTATTCGGAAAAGATGGCCTGCGTGATTTGCGGCATCAACGTGCCGCCGCTTGAACCGCGCTCGTTCTCGTTCAACTCGGCGTACGGCGCCTGCAAGCATTGTCACGGGCTGGGCACTGTGCTCGAGGTCGATCCGGGGAGGCTAATTCATAATACCGACGAGCCCGCCGAGCGAATACCTTTCCTGGGGCTCGCTGACAAGTCCGGCTCGGCTTATCTTCGCAGCGCCCTGCTCGCGGTCATCGGACATTTCAAAGTAGATCCCAAAACGCCCTTTCGAGATCTGCCAAACGAAGTTCGCGCCGGATTTTTTAAAGGGCTCTCAGCCCAGCTCAAATTCACGCAGGGCTTGTATTCATATAAAGGTTACTGGGAAGGGGCGCTCCCGTGGCTGCGTGAGCGTTTGAATAATCCGCCGTCAGAAAAAATCCGCGTCGCCCTGGAAGAGATGGTTTCGCCGTCGGTGTGTCATGAGTGTCAGGGCCGGCGGCTGCGCTCTGACTCGCTCGCCGTGCGGGTCGGCGGACGTGGTATTGCCGACTACACGTCGATGACGATCGAGGATGCAATTAAAGCCTTCAATCAAGTCCAACTGAATCCGCGAGAAGAAAAGATCGCGGGACTGATTCTGGGAGAGATTAAGTCGCGCCTGCGCTTTCTCGAGACGGTCGGCCTCGGTTACTTGACGCTTGACCGTCCTTCCGCAACTTTGTCGGGCGGTGAAGGACAGAGAATTCGTCTGGCCACTCAAATCGGATCGCAACTGCGCGGCGTGCTCTACGTTTTGGACGAGCCTTCGATTGGTTTGCACCCAAGAGACAATCGTCGCCTGCTCGATACGCTGGCAGCATTACGCGATCTCGGCAACACGGTCCTGGTAGTTGAGCATGACGAGGAAACGATCCGGCGCGCCGACTATGTTGTTGACCTCGGGCCCGGCGCGGGGACGCACGGCGGCACGGTGGTCGCGGTGGGGAGCGCGACTGATGTTGCCGATAACCCGGCGTCGATCACGGGGCTTTACATTAGCGGCGCGCGAAAAATTCCGGTGCCCAGCGAGCGGCGTACACCCAATGGCAAAGCGATCACGGTTCGCGGCGCGCGCCACAATAACTTGAAAGAGTTGGATGTGTCTTTCCCGCTGGGGCTGTTGACGGTAGTGACCGGCGTTTCCGGTTCGGGCAAATCGACGCTGGTCGCGGACATTCTTTATCCGGCGTTGGCCAGGAGTCTCTACGATTCTTTGCCGGAACCAGGAGCACATGAATCAATTGAAGGACTGCAACACGTTGACAAGGTGATCGAGATCGACCAATCGCCCATTGGCCGCACGCCACGATCAAACCCCGCGACCTACACCGGTCTGTTCACGCCGATTCGCGAACTGTATGCGATGCTCCCAGAGTCGCGCGAGCGTGGCTACAAGCCCGGGCGTTTTTCGTTCAACGTCAAAGGCGGCCGCTGTGAAGCCTGCGAAGGTGAAGGTCTGAAACGCATCGAGATGAATTTCCTGCCGGATGTTTACGTGCTCTGCGACGTGTGCCGGGGGGCCCGTTACAATCGCGAAACGCTGGCGGTCAGGTACAAAGGAAAATCGATCGCCGAGTTGCTGGACGCAACGGTTGAAGAGGCCCTGCCGCTGCTGGAAAACATTCCGCAGATTAAGCCTAAGCTGCAAACTCTGCTGGACGTCGGGCTCGGCTATATTAAGCTCGGCCAATCGGCGACAACGCTTTCGGGTGGCGAAGCGCAGCGGATCAAGCTGGCCAAGGAACTTTCCAAGCGCGCCACCGGGCGGACGATCTACATTCTTGACGAACCGACCACCGGTCTTCACTTCGCCGACGTACACAAACTTCTGGATGTGCTTCAGCGACTGGTCACACTTGGCAATACAGTGATCGTGATCGAGCACAATCTCGACGTTATCAAGAGCGCCGATTTCATCATCGATCTCGGACCCGAAGGCGGCGCGCACGGTGGCCGCGTGGTTGCCAGCGGCACGCCGGAAGAAGTGGCCGCAGTACGCCGCTCGCATACCGGACAGGTGCTCAAGCCGTTGCTGAATGGAAATGGGAGACGAAACGGGACGAAGAAGACCGAACCGATCACTCGCGCTAATTCCAGTGAAGAATCGAAGAGAGTCGCGTGAGATTGGTCACTTGTTCCTGCGTAATTTCGCAAACTCGGACGGGAGTCGACGGGGCGTTGCATGGTATAATCAACCCATCCAATGAGGGACAAATCAACGCCGAACGACACGTCAGAGCCGCGCATCGATCGCTCCGCCTTTTCGGTTCTTAATTCCTTCTCAGAAGCCGACGCTGCTGACAACGCCTATTGGCACTCACGCACTCCGCAAGAACGCGTGCGCCACACGGAGTTTCTACGCCGACTCAATTATGGATCGCGAGCTACCGAAAGACTTAAGAGAGTTCTTGAGATTGTTACGCGCCCACAGCGTTGAATATCTGTTGGTTGGCGGTTGGGCGGTGTCGCAGGAGACGCACAACTTGATCGGCCATATTATTTGTGAGCTGGTCGAAGCAAACGTATTTCCGGAATAGCGGTGTCACAAGCCCGCGCGTCAGCGAGGGTTCGCCAACATTGCGCGCGCTGTACGGGCAGGATGCCCGCGCTCCGAACTCATGTCTATTTACAAAGATCTCGAGCCCATCAGTCTGGATAAGGTCAACACCTATCCGCTCGCTGCGCGCGAGAGCAAGGTGACGGTCGCGGACTTTGGCAAGCCCGTCACTGAAAGCTCCGCGCTCAGTGACTACCTCGACTCGCTGCCCAAGATCCTTGCGGTCCAAACTCTCCGCGAGTTGGCGATCCAGATACGACGTGCCCGCAGGCTGCACAAGCCGATCATCTGGGGCATTGGCGGCCACGTAATCAAGACCGGGTTGGGGCCGATTATTGTCGATTTGATGCGGCGCGGATTTGTTACCGCTATTGCCGGGAACGGTTCGGTGTTGGTGCATGACGCCGAGATTGCTTTGGTGGGTTCAACGTCGGAAGACGTGGATGCCACGCTCGGAGCGGGCGGCTTTGGCGGCGCCGAAGAAACGGGCCGGCTGCTGAATGATGCAGCGCGCGACGGCGCGAACACTCGGGTTGGATTAGGCGAGGCGGTTGGTCGTGCCTTGCTCGCGCTCAAACCGAAATACCAGCAGGCTTCACTTCTTTGCGCCGCTTATGAAGCACACGTGCCGTTCACTGCTCACGTCACCATCGGCGGAGACATCGCTCATTTTCACAAGAGTGCCGACGGCGCCGCCCTGGGCGCCACTTCGCATACTGATTTTCGCTTATTGGCAGAGCTGGTCCGCCGAATGGATGAGGGCGGCGTCTATCTCAACATCGGATCGGCGGTGACTTTGCCGGAAGTGTTTTTGAAATGCGTAACTCTGGTGCGCAATCTGGGGCAGAAACTCGACGACATTACGACTGCCAATTTCGATTTCATCCAATCGTACCGCCCGCTGACTAACGTAGTGCGTCGCCCGACGGCAGATGGAGCAGGCCGCGGCTTTGCGATCACCGGTCATCACGAGCTGACAATTCCTTTGTTGGCGGCTGAACTCATTTGCCGATCAGAAGCAGAATAGCCTCGCTGATCAATTTTAGTCCCGCCAAAACCAGGACGACCGACAGGCATTTCCTGATGCCGGAAATCGGCAGCACGCGCGTTCCTAATTCTGTGCCAATCCAGCCGCCCACCAGCGCCGCCGGCGCCCAGTAAACAAGCTCGTTGGGCAGGAACGAAATTGCGGGTACGTTTCCCAATAAACCAGCGATCGAGTTAACTAGAATGAAAGCGGCCGACACGGCCGAAGTCTCTTTTGTCTTGGCCCAGTGCATCAATAATAAAACGGGACTGAGAAAAATTCCGCCACCGACACCGGTCAATCCGGAAAGGAGGCCGATGGCCGCTCCCACGATCAGCGCAGCCCAAATAGGGACCAACGAAGTCTCTTGCTTGTCTGCTGTTTCAGCGCTCCAGAACAATCGAATCGCGCTGTAGAAGAGAACTACGCCGACGATTGATTTATACACTGAGACCGGTAAGGTGAGACTCCCGCCGAGATAGGCCGCGGGAATTGAAGCCACGGCGAAGGGCCAAAACGTTCGCCACGAAAAGAATCCGGCGCGGTAAAAGCGAACTGCGCCGATTAGCGCAACGATGATGTTCAGCGTCAGCGCCGTCGGCTTCATGACTAGGGGCGCCATGCCGAACAGGGCCATGGCCGCGATGTAACCAGACGCGCCGGCATGCCCCACAGTGGAATAGAGCAACGCGATTACAAAAATGAGCGCCGCGATCAGCAGCGCTATGATCATCCCTGTCGCCATCGATTCACCGGCAGTGTCAACCGTAAAGAACGTGAGGATAAAACCACAACGTAAGTCGGTGGTGCAAGCGGCGAGCTTTTGCTGCACCTCGCGGCGGGTTATACTTCGACTCCCCGATTTAGTATCCATCCTTAGCGGAACTACACGGTTTGAAAGAGTCTTTTATGGAAGCCACTAAACTTGAACACTTCAAACAGCTCTTGCTGGCTGAGCTGCTTCGCCACACGCAGAACGTCAGCGATGAGCAGGCAGCAGCTCTGGATGCGGCCGGTGACGACGCGAAGGAGAGTGTTGACTTTGCTTTGCGGGACGGAATCGAAGAGATGGCGCTGAAACTCGGCGACAAAGAATCACAAATGGTGGCTGAAATAGATCAGGCGTTGTTGCGGATCAAGGAAGGTTCGTACGGAACATGCGCGCGCTGCGGCCGGCCCATCGACGAACTCCGGTTGGAAGCAGTGCCGACCGCGCGGTATGACGCCGAGTGTCAGGCCGCCATTGAAGCGAAGGAAATGACTTTTCAGCCGAGCCTTTGATTTGGTCTCCCGGGTATCATGCCGCCAGAACCCCTGACAGATTATCTTTCTCTGCCCACCGGCGAACACGCGCCTGATGAAGTGAACGCAGTCATCGAGATTCCCAGAGGGCAGACGAACAAGTACGAATACGACAAACAGCTTCACGTCTTTCGTCTCGACCGCAATCTTTACTCACCGGTTCACTATCCTGGCGATTACGGATTCATTCCCAGCACTCTCAGTGACGACGGCGATCCCCTCGACGTACTCGTGCTGGTCGATGCGCCGAGCTTCACCGGTTGTCTGATGACCGTCCGGCCCGTCGGGTTCCTCGAAATGGTTGATCAGGAGCAGGGAGATGAGAAGGTACTCGCGGTCGGCACGAACAATCCTATCTACAAAGACGTGCGCGAGTACGAAGAGTTATATTCGCATCTCTTGCGGGAGATCGAACACTTCTTCACCCTCTACAAAGAGCTGGAAGCCAAGACAACCCACATAGTCGGATGGCGAAACGCAGAAAAGGCCCGCGACCTGGTGAGCGAATGCCAGAAACGTTATGCGGAGAAGACGCAGTGAGTCGGTTTGGTTGCGCTGCTTCTGCTTTAACGCATAATGTGCAGAAGGCTCGGTCTTGCTCCGTTAGGAGGGTAATGTCTATAGACCCCGAAATCCCTTGAGCCAGTTAGCTCCTTTAGGAGCGGAATGTAATCCGGGATCTTTCGCTGCTAAAGGCGCTTTATTCAAAATCTCCACCGCGGTCCTATAAACATGTCGCTCCTAACGGAGCGAAGAAAGGCAGCCCTTCCGCACATCAGGCGGCAAAGCCGCGGCAGTCTCAGCCACTTTGGGCCAGCGAGCGTTTGCGGTAATCGTCGCCTTCGATCTCAACCGTCTTGCACATTTCGTAGAGGCGTGAACGCAGGGCCACGCCGATCCGATCTTCGAGGAGTTCGGTCGGGTCTTTTTCATTCTTACGCTTATCAGAATAGTTGGTAGTGAAGATGGTCAGCCGCTTATCGTTATAGCGCGTGTTGATGATTTGCATCATGGTGTCGCGCACCCAATCCGTCGGTTTTGACGCACCCAGTTCATCCAGTACCAGGACGTCCGCCTCAAAGACCGGGGCCAGCACTGCCAACTCCGAAGTCTGGGAGACAGGATTATAGGAATCCTGGATTTTCCTCAGCAACGAGCCGAATTGGTAGAACAGTCCGCGCACCTTATAGCGGTCAATCAATTCAAGCAACAGAGCAACCGCCAGATGAGTTTTGCCGACTCCCACCGGACCAACAAACAGCAAACCGCGTCCGTCGATGGCGAGATAGTCGTTGATGATCCGGTCAACCGCAATCTTGGCCGCCCACTTTGAATCAGAATCCCCCGCATCATATTTTTGCAGCGTACAGTGTTCATAACGCGCGGGAATCCGCGCGACCTGAAACAGGCCCTCGCGATGATCGGGCGCCTGACATTCGGGACAGCGCCGCGCGCCTTCGCCCGGCCTGACTTCCATGCCGGTTCCAAAACATGTCGGACAAGAGGGTGGAGCGGCGTTGGTTAGATCCGTTGTGGCAGGAGCCTGCGCGCTTTTTACGACTCGCAACCTTTTGCTTTTGGGTTTTTCCGAAGGGTTCATTAATGCTTTCTCGATCTCGATGCGGGATTATAGCATTGTGGTGGGAAAACTCAGTTAACCAAGTCCGTCGGGCTTGTTATTTCTAATTAGGTGAATACTAGGCCGGTAACGTGATCGAGTATTTCGGTTAGGGCTCGATGGTGGATGCGTCAACTAAGGGGCCGTACTTTTTCCTTAACTGCGCTACGGTAAATTTGGTTTTTATGTCCGCCCACCAGGCCGGATACGTCTGACCGCTGACTCTTGCTGCAATTAGTCGCTTAATTGTTTCCATATCGCCTGCTTCGGGAATATATGTATCGACTACTTGATATGTCAGTTCAAGCGGTTCGTCTTTCCGAAGAACAAGGAAATACTCTATTCCCGGTTTCATTAGAAAAAATGATATACGCTCACCATTAGATCGTTTCACAATCGCGTGCAAGTAATCGCCCGCTTCAAATCCAACAAAGCTGCCTGTGATGGTTTTGGTCTCGCGAACCCTATCGGGTCGTTTGCGCTGTGCCGATGCCGTGCCGCAAAAGAGAAGACCGCCCATCAAGAGGGTAACGATCAATCGCACTTCTGTTTTCTTAATCACGCGGCTCTCCGTTCTTCTCTGCGATTTTCTTCCGTTGGTATTTGGCCTCTCGTTTGTTCAACTTACCTAACCAGCGTTAGCAAATATCCGTACGTAAGAATTGACAGCTAGCATACCGAAGAGTAGCCTGTGCCAGTCTTAGCTTAATGCTGTTACGAACTCTCGAGCCCGGTAACCTCAACGAGGGTTGTCATGAAAAGAATAGTAATTGCCACGAGCCTTTTGGCGGCTTTGCTGTCTCTCCAAGGGTGTGGACAACCGGCCTCTACCAATACACCTAACCGTCAAACCGAGAACAGTGCTCCCGCACCTACAACGCCCAAGCCAAGGCCGACGCCAGTGCGTAAGACAGCGTCAACTGCTCTTGGGTCGCGCGCTCAAACCGCTGAACATCAAACGGCGCCTGCCGGAGCAACTGCTAGATGCCGCGACGGAACATACAGCTACAGCCAAAATCATCGAGGGACGTGCTCGCATCACGGTGGTGTTGCTCAATGGTTAGACTAAGTGCCTTTCTTATTTCCGCATGCCGCTGGAAAAAACGGTCCACGGGTGCGATTTCATGTCCATCAAGAGTCCCTTCGTCCATTCGTACTCCGGATGTTCTTTCAAAAACATCGCCGCGATAAAGTCATAGCCGCAGGGATGACCCATCGCCGCCCAAAGCTGCATCGTCTCGGCCATATGACTATCGACGGCCTTCGCCTGCACAGTTCCGCCGGGATAGAACTTGCCCCAATCCCATTCCGGAATGCCGCGCGCGGAACGCTCGACACAACCACACAAACTGCGCTCGTTGGCTCCGTCTTTTTTCTCGAATGAATCGTAGGTGTCGCCCTCCATCCGCTTGACCGTCTCAACGTCAATCGTATTCTTCGACTGCTCTACCATTTCTTCCCAGCGGGCTTTGCGGGCGAGTGGAGAGCTTTGCCGCTTGGTAAAGTCAAAATCGGTTTCTACTTTCGCCAATTTCGGATCGACGGGGAAGTTTGAGCCGATGAAATAACCGTCCTTTGTGCGTCGCACGCTTTGCTCTTTCAAGCCCAACTCGAAGAGAGCAATCTCACCTGTCTTGTTGTCGCCGAGCAGCCAGTCATTCGCATAGCCGCCATTATTATTCTCAAGCATAATCCGGACATAGTCATCAATCGAGTCGCTGTATTGCAGCGCCTTGCGGGCGCGAAAGAACTCGGGCGAACCGGCGGGATCGAATGAGGTAAAGCCGGTAATCGTGGTTTCCGTAATCATTATGCCGGCATCGTTAATTCCAAAATCATCATCGCTCACGATCACGCCGGGCAGGCCGTCCATCAAGATGCGATGGCCTCTGATCGGCTTAATGTCAAAGATGATGTTCCAACGTTCGCCGACGATGTAACTCGTCCAGGCATTGTGGCCCATCACGATCCGATGATCTTTAGTGTAACTGCCGGTTGCAATGATCGCGCTGCAGTTGCCGGGGGCGTGCGTTGTCGGCAGCCGGCCCTGTTTCTTGTCCAGCCAGGGCAGGTAATAGTAAGGAAGCTCCTCGAGTGCGTTCAGCGCCACAATGTCCCAACGATCGGCCTTAACTCCGCTATCGTTTAAGCCTTTCACGATGCCGTCCAGTTCGCGTTGAAACTCGGAATCGATTTTCGGCCAGAGAATATCCCGCGACGCATCGCGATAGAAATCCCAATCGCGTTTTGTTTCATGAGCCAGCATTGGCTTCAGCACGCGCAACAGATCCGCGGTCTCTTTCGCCAGCAGCTTGCCGTGCTGATAGCCGATTTGTTCAGGCGCGCCTTCCAGATGTACATAGACCCATCCGTTGCGCTCAAAACGGTAACTGCCTTTCAGCCGGTCGTCTTCCGTGATAGAAGGTTTCCACTGCCCGAACCGAAACTGGCTGCCAGCCAGTAGAGCTAGACCGAGAAGCAGCGCCTTGAAGATTTTAAGTTTCATAGCTGAAGGGTTCCTTGTGTCATTGGGAAATCAATCGTGCGGAATCTCCTGACTCTTGCCAGAGCAAAGAGACAATAGGTTTAGTTCAGAGTTCAAGCTTCAGCTTGCTTGTACGACCGGCAATCTAAAGGTTGAACTCTGAACCATCACCAGTTTCGTCGGTTTCCCATTCTAGGCATCTTTCTGTTAAAGTACAGGGTTTGTTTGAGGAGTGAAAGTCAGTCTGTGCCTGCCGTGAAGAAGATAATTACGACCGACCGTGCTCCCGGCGCCATCGGACCTTATTCGCAGGCCGTTCGCGCCGGTAACCTGATCTTTGCTTCAGGTCAGATTCCAATCGACCCGGCGACTGGTGAATTTGTCGCAGGCGGAATAGCCGAGCAAACGGAACAAGTCCTGCGCAATCTGACCGCCGTCTTTGAAGAAGCCGGCGCCGGAATGAATCAGGTGGTGAAAACTACGGTGTTTCTGCTGAGCATGGACGACTTTGCAGCGATGAATGAGGTTTACGGCCGGTTCTTTAGTGAAGAACCGCCAGCCCGGGCCACAGTCCAGGCAGCGCGATTACCGCGAGATGCAAGGGTTGAGATTGAAGCGATTGCCCTAATTCGAAACGAAGAGTAGCGGGAGTGCGACTAAACAGCTCAAGCGGCCTTGGCGACTTTACCGCCCTTGATACAGCTGGCACAAACTCTTTGTCGTTCGACGCCGCCCTTCGGCAACTTAACGCGGATTGATTGCAGATTCGGATTGAAAACGCGCCGCGTGCGATTGTTCGCATGCGAGACATTATTGCCAAATTGGGGGCCTTTGCCGCAAACTTCACAACGCTTAGCCATGATAACTGATCTCCTGTAGACACGCGCACGACAGTCACAGAGTGAGTCGGCACTAACATTTGAAACAAAAACTTATAGCAAACGGATTACCGGGCGGTCAAGGCAGCGTGTCGTGCGCACCTGCGTGATCGAGCGCGAGCAACTCAATCCGGAAGCCCGCGCATCATTCTTCAACAGTCTAAGGAGCAAAACAAAAGTGCAGAGAAAATTCCAACGTTTGATGTGGCTTGCGGCCGTCGCGCTCGGCGCTTCGATGATCGCGGCCTGCGGCCCGGGAACCGAGGCCCCGAGCAATACAGTTGCGGCCACGGTCAATGCCAAGAAGATCATGCTTTCCGAGGTCGAGCGCATAATCAACCAGCAGGCACAAGGGAAGCAGTCGCAATTCTCAGCTCACGACCTGGCGCAGGCACGTCTGCAGGTTCTCGAAAAGCTAATCCAACGCGAAGTCTTGTTTCAACGCGCGGACCAGGAAAAGCTTTTGCCGACCGAGGAACAGATAACTACCGCAATTAACCAGCAAAAGCAGCAGACCGGAATGACTGATGAGGATTTCGCTCGCCAGCTCAAAGAGCAGAACATGACTATGGAAGCGCTGCGTGAAGAGGCGAAGAAAGACCTGGCTATCAATTCTTTGCAGGACAAGTACGCGGGCAAGGTCACGATCAGCGATCGTGAAGTCGAAGAGTACTACAACGCCAACAAAAGTAAGTTTGTAAACGAACGCGGCGTTGGCCTGGCCGTTATTATTGTTGACCCGGCTGATAACAGTCAGCAGGGCATCACTAACGATGCAAAGGGCGATAGCGACGCTAAAGCAAAGGCCGACAGCATCTATCAAACTTTGAAGGGCGGCGCCTCCGACTTTGCCACCGTCGCGAGGGCGAGGAGCGAGGATCCGCAGAGCCTGCTCAAGGGCGGCGACATCGGATTTTTCAGCGAGGAGGGATTGCGGCAAGCGGGTCTGCCAAAGGAGCTGACCGAGCAGTTCATGGGACCGATGGCCGTCGGAGCCATCACCGAGCCTAAGCTGGTCAACAATCGCTGGTACATTTTCAAGCTTCAGGAAAAGCGCCTGCAAACGGAAAATCTGACGCTCGAAAGCCAGGGACCACAGGGCAGCGTGCGCCAGCAAATCGCGCTCGAACTGACGAATCAACGCAAGGAGATTTTGAACGCGGCTTTGGTTGAAGTGGCGTTGTCTGAAGCGAAGATCGTGAACAGTCTGGCCGCGAATATGTTGAGTAATCCAGCCAACCTCGGCTTGCGCCCGGCTTCAACTGAGGCAACAAAAACGGCGGCGACGCCGGCCCCGGCTGGCGCCAGTCCGGCCACGTCACCGGCGACGAAGGCGGCGCCTTCTCCGGCTACCGCGGCATCGCCCGCGAAGAAATGATCCCAGGTTTGGGAGCCGTTTAGACGGCGCACTCGTGCGCTGCAGTTGAACAAGTAAAGCGGGCGCGGTGCCTGAAAGGTTTGGCGGCCGCGCCCGTTGTGTATGAAGTGCGGTGACTTGTCACAGCTTTCAGTTTGGCTCCGGGACTGTTGAAACAGCTGCGACAGGTCGCAGCACTCCAAAATGCTTTTTCGTCTTTCAGAAGTTGAGAAATCTTTCGGCGCGCAGGATGTCCTGCGCGGCGCCTCGCTACAGGTCAATCCCGGCGAACATGTAGGTTTAGTCGGCCGCAACGGCGCCGGAAAAACAACGATCTTTCGGCTGGTCACGCAGGAAGAGACGCCGGATCGCGGCGAAGTCGTACGGGCGCGCGGACTGAAACTCGGCCTGCTAACTCAACACGTTCATTTCGAAGTTGGTTCGACAGTGCATGAATCAGCTCTGGCTGCATTTGGCCGGTTGCAACGAATCGAACACGAAATGCACGAGCTTGAGCATCGCATGGCGGACGCCGGCGATGACCTCGAAAAGATCCTCGAGCGCTACAGCGATTTACAGCATGAGTACGAACGCGAGGGCGGTTTTGAATATTCGGCCAAGGCCGAAGCGATCCTTCAGGGGCTGGGTTTCGATCGTGAATCGTGGCAAATGGAGACTGAAAAACTTTCCGGGGGTCAGCAGAACCGGCTGGGTCTGGCGTGTTTGTTGCTCTCGGAGCCTGACGTACTGTTGCTCGATGAACCGACGAACCACCTTGATGTGAACGCTGTCGAATGGCTGGAAGAGTTTTTGCAGAGTTACGCTTCGGGGTTCGTCATCATTTCGCATGATCGTTATTTCCTGGACCGCGCATCGCGCCGGATTATCGAGGTAGAAAACGGCCGCGCAAACAGTTACACCGGAAACTACTCTGACTATCTGGTCGAGCGCGAAGAGCAACGCGAGATACAGCAACGGGCCTACGACAACCAGCAGCGCCTGATCGCCAAAACCGAAGAGTTCATCAGACGCAACCTGGCCGGGCAAAAAACGAAGCAGGCGAAATCGCGCCGCACAATGCTCCAGCGTTTGGATCGAGTCGAGGCCGTGCGCGGCGATCAGGCGTCCGGCGATTTCCGGCTTCAGGACATCGAACGCGCGGGCACGCACGTGCTGACCGTGACCGAAGCTGCGATTGGCTATCCCGATAAAATGCTCGCCGAAGACATTTCGCTGATCCTTCGCCGCGGCGAATGTCTGGGCGTGATTGGCCCGAACGGATCCGGAAAGACGACTTTCGTAAAGACAATTCTTGGCAAGCTTCCGGCGTTGTCAGGTGAAGTGCGTTGGGGCGCGAAAGTTCAGACTGGTTACTACGCTCAACAACTCGAAGACCTCGACGATCGAAACGAGATCATCATGGAATTGCGGCGGGTGGCTCCTGCAACCGCCACGGCCGGTGAATTGAGATCCTTTCTGGCTAAATTCCTTTTCACTGGCGATGACGTCTACAAGCAGGTGCAGGATCTTTCCGGAGGAGAGAAGGGAAGACTGGCGCTGGCCAAGTTGATTTACTCCGGTGTGAACGTGCTGGTGCTGGACGAGCCCACCAATCATCTCGACATTCCGTCGCGCGAAGCGCTGGAAGAAGCGCTTCAGGCCTACGAAGGAACGATCATAACCATCAGTCACGATCGATATTTCCTCGATCGCGTGGCGACACAGATTCTGGCATTGGATGGCGACGGCCATGCCGAACATTACAACGGCGACTATACCGAGTATCACGACTGGCGGGCCGCGCGCATGAAAGGCGACCGGGACGAAGAACGATCAGTCATCGCCTCAACCCGCGCTGCTTTGAAGTCAGTGCCGCCGGCGGGAACACGAGAGCCGAACGCAGGAAAGTCCGAGTCCGCTGAGAGATCGCGGAGCGGGCGCGGTAAGTCGTCCGCGCCGGCAAGTAGCGCTCCGCGCGTCAAGATCATCAAGAAACCTCGCGCGCCCGAAACAATCGAGGCCGAGATATCCAAACTGGAAAAGCGAATCGCCGAGCTATCTGAAGAGATGGCCCGGCCCGACGTTGCCCGCGACATCACTAGACTCGTCAAAGTTAACGATGACTATCAGCAAGCCGACGCGCGTCTGGCCGAATTGATCGATGAGTGGGAGCGGGCGGAAACCACTGCAAGCTCTGCGAAGCGTTAATCAAGTAGCGCGCCAAAGTTTGTGGCGCGGCTCACGACAAACTGAAGTCGTGCGACCAAACGACAATCTTCGAGCAGTCGGTGTTCTATCTGGAAGTTCGAGACCACCATCCAGTAGACTCGCTTGACATGCTCACAAGCCGTTTGTTACTTTCGGCCTTCGCTCGGCGGGCATTAACTCACGG
>Ga0137403_10001772_pt1 | contig 26966 bp, 23 predicted proteins | sample CZOMad2_1_16fung_FD_122057 | JGI IMG/M metagenome (GOLD analysis project Ga0137403, IMG submission 122057) | Vadose zone soil fungal communities from Angelo Coast Range Reserve, California, USA - CZOMad2_1_16fungal (Hybrid Assembly) | ecosystem: Environmental > Terrestrial > Soil > Vadose zone... | reverse complement strand
TGCTTGCCGAGAATCATGTCGAAGGAATCGGCAATCGAGAAAACGTTGGTACCCCCGGTGAAGGGAGCGAAGCCACGATCGCCGAGAGACCAGAAGCCGCCGTCGAACTGGGTGGAAGTAAGCCCGCAACTGATGACGTCGCCCTTGCAGGTGCTGCCATCCGCACAGCCAAGATTGGCCCCGAGAATCCGCCCAGAGGTGCTCCGCTCGGAAATTGCGGATGTTCTTTTTCTCTTTCTTGCCAAGCCTTCAGTTGTTCCAGAGTCCCGCTGAATTGGTGGAGTGCCCGGGTCTCAAACTTTTCTGCCTTGCCGTTGAGAAGCGTGAGGGTGCCTTCGATTTCCGGCGGCCAGATGAAGCGGATCGTGCGCGCTGGCCTGGGTAGCTTTCCCTCGTTGATCAATTTTTGCAGAGTGCGTGCCACTTCGAGAATGGTCACGCAGCCGCTGGCGTTGTCGTTGGCGCCGGGGCGCTGGTGATCGAGGTGGCAGCTGTAAGCGATCTCTTCGTCTTTAAGCTTTGGATCGGCACCGGGAATCGTTGCGGTCACTATTTCGGTGAAGCCGGGATGCTGTCCGGATTTCACGAGCGCGTGGAGGTTGATTTGCTCGTCTTTAGCGAGCCGTTCGCGCAAGGAACCTGCCGTCTTGAGGGAAACCATGAAGCCAAAGGTTTTGTTCGGCGAAAAGGATTCGAGGTGTCCCCAGCGGATCAGATTGTCGTCTTCTCCCCACCACGCGGTCTTCTGGTTCTGCGCATAGCTGACGATTCCCGCCGCGCCGAATTTTCCGACGGCCAAGTCCTGGACCGCACCGGGCTGCGCTCCCGCCAGCACGATTTTTCCTTTCACGCTTTTGCCGGCGTAGTCGCTCTCTTTCGTTCCGTCACCCACATCGACCAGATCCACAGTTACGTCCGCGCTCTCGCTGTCCTCTGCGAGCACTACCGGTTCCGCGTCGTAGCTCGCGATCTTCACCGCTGCAGCGCCGTCTTTCATCTCCCAGAGCTCGGCGAATTCCGCATCCCAGGGAGGACGCGAGCGCTGGGTGCCGTAGTAGATTTTGCCGTCGGCGGGAAATTGCAGGATGGCGACGTCGCTGAGGCCGTAGGCGCTGGCGCGCTCGGCGATGAGTTCCGCAGCGGAGTGAAATCCCTGGGAGCCGCGCTGGCGGTGGAAGCGAGTGATGCCTTCGAGATTGCGCTTGGCGGTTTCGCCGGAGAGTTCCTGTGCGAGGGCGGCGACGTCTTTTTCGGGGAGGAGGGGGGGCTTCTGCGGCGAAACGGTGGCGGTCACGAGCGAAAGGAAAACGACCATGCCGAATATGCGTCCCACAACACCTCCCCACGTAGCGCTCGGCATTCTAGCGAAACCTGGGGGCCATGTCGTGGTTTTGCTTTCGGTGCGGATGGCTGGAGCTGGCGAGAAACTTCAGGAACAAATTGGCCGTGGCCCGGGCAAGCTGGGGCGCAGGAGTCCTGCGCCCCTACAGGTTTTGGCGCTTGCGGAACTGTTTGTGATTGGGGTCGGGTAACGGGTAGAAAGTCAGGCGTGCGGGAGGACGGCGGCGGGTTCTGGTTGAACGGAGTTCCAGGCGGGGATGTGGCGTTTGAGGATGGCGAGGACATCGGGTTTGTTCACTGGCTTGGAGATGTAGTCGTCCATGCCGGCGTCGAGGCAGCGTTGGCGGTCGGAGTCCATCGCATTGGCGGTCATCGCGACGATGACGCGGCGATTCCCGGGCACTTCCGTGCGGCGAATTTCCACGGTGGCTTCGTAGCCGTCCATGACGGGCATCTGGCAGTCCATGAAGATGAGGTCATACGGAGCGGCACGAACCATTTCGGTGGCTATTTTGCCGTCGACGGCGAGATCGACGCGGCAGCCCATACGCTGCAGCATCCGCGACGCAACCATTTGATTGACAGCGTTGTCTTCCACCACCAGGATGCGAGGTCCATCGGCGCCTTGAGCGATGGGGACAGAGACGAATGCCGGGGCCACCGATTCCGCCAGGGAATGGCGGGTAACCAACGCACGGGACGCAGAAGGGTTGCGAGAGTTCGCCCAAACAGTGCGCATGGCGTCGAGAAGCGTGGATTGCCGAAACGGTTTGGTGAGGTAGGCGGCGAAGCCCGCTTCGCTCATGCGCCTGGCATCGCCGCGCTGGCCGCGCGACGACAGCATGACCAGGAGGGTATTTTTCAGCTGCGGATCGTTTTTGATGGTACGGGCCAGTTGTTCGCCATCGAGACCGGGCATTTCATGGTCGAGAATTGCGAAGTGAAAAGGATCGTTATCGCGGCAGGCGGAACGCATCAATTCGAGAGCAACGGAGGCGGAGGAACATTCGGAATTGCGAAGGCGCCAGTGACAGAGTTGTTCGCGGAGGACGAACCGGTTGGTGGAATTGTCGTCGACGTGGAGAAAGCGGAGGCCGCTGAGCTCGACCTGAGGCACGGGTTCGGGAGGCATGGAATCGTCGAGAGGCAGCGGCAAAGTAAACCAAAACGTGGAGCCCTGGCCAACGGAGCTGGTGACGCCCATCTTACCGCCCATCAATTCGGTAAGGCGGAGGCAGATGGAAAGGCCCAGACCGGTGCCGCCAAAATGGCGGGTTGTGGAGGCATCGGCTTGAGTAAATTTCTCGAAGACGGAGGCGAGTTTGTCCTGGGGGATGCCGATGCCGCTGTCTTCGACCGAGAATCGCACGGTATTGTTTGAGGGCGGCTCGGAGGGGTCGCCGGATTCTGAGGGCTCGCCGGGATCCGATTCGACGTTGAGGTAGACGTGGCCTTTTGCGGTGAACTTGATGGCGTTTCCGAGGAGATTCACGAGGACTTGTCGAATGCGGCCAGGATCAGCGACAAACCTTTTGGGAAGCGCGGGAGCATAGCGAACGATGAAGTCGAGCCCCTTTTCCTGAGTCTTGATGGTGAGCAATTCGGCAATCTCATCGATGGTAGTGGCGAGGCTAAAAGGAATGGGCTCGATAGTCATCTTGCCCGCTTCAATTTTAGAGAAGTCGAGGATGTCGTTGATGATGGAGAGGAGGGAGTGCGCGGAATGCCGCAAGGTGAGGGCGAATTCGCGTTGTTCGGCGTTCAAAGTGGTGTCGAGGATCAGGTCGGCCATGCCGATCACGCCGTTCATGGGGGTGCGGATTTCGTGGCTCATGGCGGCGAGAAACTCGCTCTTGGCGGCGCTGGCGGCTTCGGCGAGTTCCTTGGTCTTGGTGAGCTCCAACTCCATTTCCTTGCGGTCGGAAATATCCAGGAAGCTGCCTTCGACGAGGGGAGTTCCGGAGGAATCGTCGATGAGGCTGGCATTCTCGAGAACCCAAACAGGACGCCCGTCCGGGCGATGAATGCGAGCTTCAAAATCGGTGACTTGGCGGTGGGCGGAGAGTCCGGAGGTGAAAATTTCACGGGTGCCGGGATCGAGAAATTCGAGGCGAGCCGAAGCAGCGAGGAGCGTTACGCGGGATTCATAGCCGAGAATCCTGGCGCAAGCGTCGTTACAGTCGAGGATGGCACCTTCCAGCGTACTGGTGTGAACCGCGGAAAGAGACCTCTCAAAAAGGAGGCGATAGCGCTCCTGGCTGGCAGCAAGTTGCAATGCCTGAGCAGAGAGCTTGCGGTCAAGCACGGAGGTGATTGCGACGATGCCGAGAACGAAGATGGTAACGATGGAGATGCCGACGCCGCCCAGGGAAGAAACTTCCACCGACCGGGAAATATCCTGCGTGTGGGGAGACGGGAAGAAGGATACCGAAGCCATTCCGGTGTAGTGCATCGCAGCGATCGCGATGCCCATGAGCACGGCACTACCGATCTTTAGACCGCTGAACTCGCTGGAAGTACCGCGAAGCCGAAAGGTAAGCAACAAGGCGACAACCGAAACGACCACGGCGATGATGACCGACGAGGTGACGATCCAAGGTTCGTAGCGACACATCGCGGGCAGGCGCATGGCGTCCATCCCGATGTAGTGCATCGCCGATATGCCAGCGCCCATAACCAGGCTGGCGACGGCCACGGGGAACCAACGGAGCGTGGGACGACTCACCAGCCAAAGGGCGACGGCAGAGGAAAGAATCGCGGCGAGCAAGGAGAGCAAGACGGTCGGCAGGTCGTAAAGGACGCGGACGGGCAGGCTGAGCGCCAACATGCCGACGTAGTGCATCGACCAGATGCCCAAGCCCATGGCCAGGGCGCCGCCGCCGATCCACGCGAGGCGGGCGCGGCCGAAGGATGCGGAGGTACGCCCGGTTAAATCCAGCGCGGCGTAAGCGGCGCCTATAGCAATCACGACGGAGAGAGCGACGAGTCGAGGGTCGTACTTGTAAGGCAGCGGGGAAAGCCCCGCGACGATCGCGACTTGCTCGCGCGTTGCCGCGAGGCGCAAGCCGGCGTGGAGCCCGCGGAGGAGCGAGGAAGCAACCTCCGGAGCGAGGAAGAAGATACAGAAATGCAAGTGAACGGAGCAATTCACGTAAAACCGCCCTTGTTGTGAACGCTCCCAGTGGAGGGGAAGAAATACTGGGCGCCTAGCTACTACTATTGCTCAAAGGGAGTGAAGGGTCAATTCCAAGACTACGGAGGTTTCCGCAAGAGCAACCACACTATGAGGTTGGAGTCGAGTACGCGGCATGCGAATAGGGATGAACAAAAGCGGAACTGATAGATAAGTTGTGGCACTCTTTGCATGAGGCAGAAGCGTTGTGAAGATCCTGGTGACTGGCAGCAGCGGGTTGATCGGGTCGGAGGCGGTGGCGCACTTCGACGGGCTGGGACATGAAGTTGTGGGCGTGGACAACAACATGCGGCGGGTGTTTTTTGGTGATGCGGGCGATACGCTGTGGAACCTGGCGCGGTTGAAAGGGGCGACGAAGCGATTCACGCATGCGGCGCTGGATATTCGCGAACGGGCCGGGATCGAGCAGTTGTTCAGCGCACACCGGTTCGATTTGATCGTGCATTGCGCGGCGCAGCCTTCGCACGACAAGGCGCGGGATATTCCGCTGGTGGATTTTGAGGTCAATGCGCTGGGGACCATCAACTTGCTGGAGGCTACGCGGCAGCATTGCCCGGAGGCGGTATTCGTTTATTTCAGCACGAACAAGGTTTACGGAGACGCGCCCAACGAAATTCCAATGAAAGAACTGGAAACACGGTGGGACTACGCGCGAGCGGAAGATTTCGATGGGGTGGACGAGACGTGTCGAATCGACCGGACGATGCACTCGTTGTTCGGGGCGTCCAAGGCCGCGGCGGATTTGGTGGCGCAAGAATATGGGCGTTATTTTGGGATGAAGGTGGGAATATTTCGCGGCGGTTGTTTGACCGGGCCGTCACACTCGGGCGTTGAGCTGCATGGATTCTTGTCGTACCTGGTGAAGGTGGCGGTCAGCGGCGAGAGCTATTCCGTGTTCGGATACAAAGGGAAGCAGGTTCGCGACAACATTCATAGCTATGACGTGGTGCGGGCGATCGAAGAATTTGCGGCCAATCCACGGCCTGGCGAAGTGTATAACCTGGGTGGCGGACGCGAAAACAGCATTTCGATGCTGGAAGCGATTGCGAAGATCGAGGAATTGACGGGACGGAAAATGGACTGGCGGTATGTGGACGAGGCGCGCAAAGGCGACCACATCTGCTACATCTCGAATCTGGGAAAGTTCAAGAGCCACTATCCGAATTGGAAGATTACCCGCGGCATCGATGCGATCCTCAAGGAAATGACGGCTGCTCACCGAGGCGGGCACGCAGATCCAGCGGCGGGATAACGCCGCAATATGTAGGGGTTTGCGCCGCCCAGAACCACAATTCCTAAGTATATAGTTATTTTATATTATCTTCTCGCTATCACTGATCTCCCGCGCTAGCATCCCTCTAGTTTACCTAACTGTATACTTCTACATTTTTCCTGGAAAGGTCGTGCGGGGTGCTTACGTTCTTTACGACGGCGAAACCTTTTCGCGGACACAGCTGGAGAATCCAACGCAACGCGCTGGCGAGCTGGAGGTTGGTTCATCCAGAAGCCGAGGTCATCTTGTTTGGGGACGATGAAGGAGCCGCCGAGGCGGCGCGGGAATTGGGTTTGCGCTACGAGCCTTACGTGGAACGCAACGATTACGGTACGAAGCGGCTGGACTACATGTTCACGGCGGCGCGAGCGCTCGCACGGCACGACATACTTTGCTACATCAACTGCGACATCATTTTGATGGAGGATTTCCGGCGGGCACTGGAGCGGGTGAGAGCCGAGCATACGAAATTCTTGATGGTGGGACGGCGCTGGGACGTGGAAATGACGGAGTCTTGCGATTTTACTCAGGAGAACTGGAGATCGCAGCTTCAGGGGTTGGCACTGATGCGCGGGGTACAGCGGACGCCGGAATGGATCGACTATTTTGTATTCAACCGCGGACTGTATGGATCGAGCGTGCCGCCGTTCGTGGTGGGGCGCGTGCATTGGGATCAGTGGCTGGTATGGAAGGCGCGCGCGTGCGCGCAGCCGGTCGTGGACGTGTCGCGCGTGGTCATCGCGGTGCACCAAAACCACGACTACGGTTATCACCCTCAAGGGAGACTCGGCGTGTGGCAAGGAGTGGAGGCGGGACAAAACCATCAACTCGCGAAAAACGGGCGGCATCTGCGCACGATCGCGGACGCCACGGAGGTGCTGCATGCGGATGGAATTAGGTCCAACCGAAGGCGCTACTGGTCGGCGGCTAAGCGAGTTGCGACGCGCGGGGAACGATTTCTGTTGTTCGACGTCCTGCAACCGATTGCGTTTTTTGCCCTCGGGATCACGCGACCGCTGCGACGGGCGCTGGGACTGCGCGGCGGGGCGCTACGGCGCAGTCGCGAGAATGCGTAGCGGCGAGGAAGAACCGGAAGATGCGGATTCCTCGCGTTTCGGTGCTGATTGATACTTACAACTACGGCCATTTTGTGGAAGAGGCGGTTGACAGCGTACTGGCGCAGGATTTTCCCAAGGAGGAGCGGGAAATTCTGGTCGTGGATGACGGGTCCACGGACGATACGCCAGAGCGTCTGCGAAGATTCGGGGACGCCATTACCTATTTGCGGAAGCCGAACGGGGGCCAAGCCTCGGCTTTTAATTTTGGCTTGGAACGAGCGCGCGGAAAGATAGTGGCGTTCCTGGATGCGGATGATTATTGGCTGCCGGGAAAATTGCGGCGCATCGTAGAGGAATTCGAGAAGCATCCGGATGCGGGCATGGTGTATCACATGTTCCGGCAACTGAATTCTTGCGACGGCATTTTTCAAGATGGCGGGCTTCCGCTGCTATCGGGATTTCTTCCGGCCAACACGAAGGAGTTGCTGAGTTATGTCTTGTACCCAACGTCGTTCCTGGCATTCCGGCGTAGCGCGCTGGAGCTTTTACTGCCGATTCCGGAGGCGTTGACGATTCAGGCGGACGCACATTTATCGGGATTGATTGTTTTTGTCGCCCCGATAGTGGCGGTGCCGGAGTGTCTAGCGGTGTACCGGGTGCACGGGGCGAATTTATTTGCGGATCGGTCGGAAGGGTACGGCCAGAGGCACGAGTTGCGGATGAGGACGCGGCGAGCGATGGTCGATGGAATGAAGAATTGGCTGTCGGAACGAGCTTATGACCTTGGCCGGCCCGATCTGCACGCTTATTTCAAGCAGTGGGATTTATCGCAGGAGAAGGAAGGGTTCACAGTGGCGCCGCCGGGCCGCATACGAATCTCGCGGCACCTAATGGAGTATGCACGCTACTATGGGCCACAGCTCACGTGGCGGCATCGCACGGTGACGTACATGAATGCGGCAGGGGCGCTGGTGGTGGGATATAAGAACGTGCATCGGCTGGATGGGTGGAGAATGGCGATTAAGAGTGCGCTTCGCGATTCGCCAAAGCACCTGTAGCGGTAGCCGCTTCACGAAGACGCCCTCCGGCGTCGCTCGGAAACAAGTAATCCCGGAGATGTCGTAGACTTAGGTCAGTTGCAGGTGCAGGCGAGCTGACAAAGCCTTACCGCAAACGACGTGCGACATTTCCGGCAGCGCGTGATCTTTGATGGCGAAACCTTTCCTCAGCGTACTAATTGATACCTACAATCACCAGCGATTTATCGAGCAGGCGGTGAGGAGCGCGCTGGAACAAGATTTTTCCGCGAGCGAACGAGAAGTCCTGGTAGTGGACGATGGGTCCACGGACGGCACACGGGAGATTCTGCGCAAATTCGAGCCAGGCGTGCGGGTGATCCGAAAGGAAAATGGAGGGCAGGCGTCGGCGTTCAATGTTGGCATTCCGGAATGCCGGGGCGAGATTATTGCATTTTTGGATGGAGATGATTGGTGGGAACCGGGGAAGTTGCGGGCGGTTAGTGAGGTGTTCGCTTCTGATGCGGCGGTGGGGATGGTGGGACACGCGATCGTGGAGGTTCTTTCCGACGGGACACGCCGCATCGTGGCTCCAGAGAAGAATGAGCGGCTGCGGCTTGATTCCCTGGCGGCTGCGCGGGTGTTCCGGCTACGAAAAAGCTATTTGGGCACAAGCCGGATGGCGTTGCGAGCGGAACTTGCAAAGCGAATCCTTCCGGTTCCGGAAGACCTGGTGATTGAAGCGGATGAGTACCTATTTACGGTTGCCGCCGCATTGAGTGAAATGGTGATTTTGAAGGATGCGTTAACCAACTACCACATCCACGGCGGCAATCTTTACGTGTCGGCAGGGGAAAGTCCCGCGGGACAGAGACGTAAACAGGAGGTGATGGAGGGGCTTGCGAACTCGCTTCGCTCGGCCCTTCCGACAGCAGGAGCCCGGGAGGATGTGACGAATTGCGTTGTTGAGATCGTGCAGGCGGAGGCCGATCAACTGCGGTTAATGCTGGACGGCGGGGCACCGTGGGAGACGGTGCGGACGGAGAAGAAGATTTATGAGGTTTTGCACGGCGATGCGCCTCTGAAGCACCGCGTGTTTCGGCAGTTGACCATGGTGGCGGCGGGTGTTTTACCGCCGAAGTGGTTTTACCAGGCCCGGCGGTGGGTGGGATCGCGGCGTTGGTATGAGGCAGGACGGAGGAAGGTCATGCCGGTGCCGAAGATTGCGAGTGATCTGAATGCCGAAGCTGGCAAGAATTGATGCTGCGGCCGGGTAATCCGTGTATCTGGGTTCGTTCTGGCCAGCAAAACTGACATGCTTACGACCATGAAACCCGGGAAGACCCCTAAGGAAATCGTCGAGGAGGTTCATCGCAACTATTACGGAGCCGGAGACTACTCGGAGGACCGCTATGCTTGGACGATTCAAACGTTCTTGCCGGCGCATGGCGGAATGCGAATTCTCGAAGTCGGCTGCGGCCGCGGCAAGCTTCTGGAGCTACTCAAAGGCTCGAACGCGGTCGTCGGAGTGGACGCATCCGCAGCGGGTATTGAAATATGTTCGGCGAGAGGGATCGAAGCGCACTGTATGGATCCTTCTAGCGAACCTTTACCATTTGCCTCGGAATCGTTCGATGTCGTCATATGCCTGGAGACAATGGAGCATATGATGAGCCCATATTACGCAATGTTAGAAATGCGGCGGGTATTGAAGAATGGCGGAAAGTTTGTGTGCAGCGTTCCGAATCCGATCTGGGGCCACATCATGCTGTATCCGGGACTTTTCGAATACCGGCACTTTCGGAAATTTCTGGAGCAAGGCGATTTCAATATTTTGCGTGTTGAGCCCTGGGAATGGGCACCGCGAGAGACGATTCTTCCCATGGCGTTGAGAAAGTACAAATGGGCCAGCAGCAGGTACGTCGCCGGAGTCTTGCGCCGAATGTTAGCGTGGAGCTGGCACGTGACGGGTCACTTCCCGGCTTTCTGTTATTGGCTCTGGACTTTCGAAGCCGTGAAACTAGAAGAAGGCCGCGACTCCGCCTTGGCCCGACAGAGTCGACAGACGGCGCCGCATGGCTAACAGACGACGATATTGGCGCTATTTTGGGAAGTTGGTATGACCCAGTAGGAAGGAAAGTATTGTTGGTGCCAAAGATGATGAGTGTAGGGGAGCAGGAGGATATTCGCGAAAGAGAGCTCAAGCGAAAGCTAGTCAATTTTTGGAACGGCCAGCAAGTGTATTGGAACGAAATCTCATCGGAGGAAGCTGCGACTTCGCCGCAAAGAGAGAGAGCGGCTGCGTTCCTTCCAGACAACGCGAGAGTTCTAGATGTGGCGTGCGGGAGCGCTGCGAACGCTTCCTTGATCACGCGACGGTGCACCTATTTTGGTTCGGACATTTCTCAAGCGGGTTTGCGGCGGGCGAATACGCCGGCGTTGCAGTTGGTCTGCGGGGATGCGGATCAGTTGCCATTTGCCGACGGCTCTTTTGACGTGACGATTTCGACGTTTGCCCTGGAGCACTGCGTGAACCCGGTGCGCATGTTGCACGAGATGCATCGGGTGGTGCGGCAGGGCGGACGCATCGTGCTGCTGGGACCGACCTGGGATCTGCCGTTCTGGTATCCCAATGCGGTGCAGAGTAAATTGCAAGTACCCGGTTGGAGGATGGCATACACGAGGAGGCGATTGCTGGGTCAATTGCGCGGCTGGTTGTTCGGACGCCTGCCGTTTATGCGGATCGAGGATCCAGACGCGTTTCACCAGGAATTTGTGTATGACTCGGACGCGGTCTACGTAGTGTGGAGTTATGAAGTGATCCAGCAAATGAAAAGGTTTGGGTGCCGACTTGTACACGCCGAAGTGGACGACCGGATGTGGGGAACAAAGACTTTCGTGCGGCTGCTGAAGCGCATCCTCTACTTGCTGCCACCATACCGGTATGCCGGCAGCACGGCGCTGCTGGTCTTCGAGCGATGACGATATTAGTGCTCTGCGGTGAAGGCAATCTGTGCAATATGTTGGCGCGCTATGCGGAAGCGTTTCGGCGGCGGGGAATTCGGCTGGTGTGCGCCGATCCGAAGTTTGCCCGGAACGGAACGCTCGACGAGTGGTTGGAAGTGTGCCCGGAGCGGCCTTCACTGATTTGGCATCCGGAATCCGATGTGCCGTTTTTGCCGTGGGGACTGGCGAGCGTGGATATTCCGACGGCCTGCTTTCAGGTGGACACCTATGCCTATACGAATAAGCGGATCGCGTGGTCTATGCTGTTCGATCTGGCGCTGGTGTTTCATCCGGGATATGAGGCGAAGTTCCGTGATGCGGGACATCCCGGTGCTCGCTTCGTGGCCCACGCGGTGGATGCGCAACACTTCGCGGGGCCGGAGATGAAACGGACCTACGAGGTCGGATGGGTGGGCCAAACCGACGGATCGATTTATCGCCTGCGTGGACCGATTCTGAATGACCTCGCGAAATCGTTCCGGATGAATGACGCCCGACGGCAATACAGCCTGGAGGAGATGGCGCAGGTGTACCGCCAATCGAAGATCGTCGTCAACGTGGGGAGAGACGACTATCAACAAGATGCGAACTTGCGGACGTTTGAGGGTATGGCGGGCGGAGCTTTGCTCCTCACGTCGCTGCCGACGGAACTTTCAGCGATGGGATTTGAAGATGGGATCCATTTTGTTGGCTATCGTGCCGCGGAGGAGATCGTTCCGCTAGTCCGAGAATATATCGCGGATGAAGCAGCGCGACGGAAGATCGCGGGAGCCGGTCGGAAGAAGGTTCTAAGCGAGCACACCTACGATCGACGCGTCGATATGTTTCTGGAGTTGATCGCTCAATCTGACAATGAACGCCCTGCGCCTGCGCGAAAGTGGGCTGAATCGCGGGTGCGACTCGCCTACCTGGACTATTTCGCTGGAAATGGAGCGCTCGATTGCGCTTCAGCGGAATTGCCGAAGATCGCGCGTCACAGTTTGACGGAGGCAGCCGCGGGGGCGGCGTTGCTGGGACGCGCCTGGGAGCGGCGAGCGCGGGCGCGGATTAAGGCTCGATTTGCACAGAATTGAGACCAGATCGCCGCGACTGGGGTGCGACTTGGAGTCGAGTTTGCCTGAAAGCATGGATCTTCGCGGCGAATACGATGTGTGGCACCAGCGGGTATTCGATTCGGACCCGGAGCACGAGGACGCTTTGAGCCCGTGGTATCAACTCGTCCGCGAGAGGCTTGGGAAGGTCGATGGGCTCAGCGTGCTGGAAGTGGCGTGCGGCCGCGGGGGATTCGTTTGCGACTTGCGCCGAAGAGGTGCGCGCGTGACCGGGTGCGATTTTTCGGGGGCGGCCCTACGGGTCGGCATCGACAGAATGCGGCGAACGCAAGCGGAGGGCGGCGCGCAAGGCTTCGTGCAGGGCGATGCGCAGGGTTTGCCGTTTTCGGATAGGTCGTTCGACATGGTGGTTTCCTGCGAGACGATCGAGCATGTGCCCGATCCGTGGATGGCTCTAGCCGAGATGTATCGCGTGGCGCGCCCTGGTGGGCGACTATTCCTCACGACGCCGAACTATTTGAACTTCATGGGACTCTACGAGCTCTACTCGCTGGTTGCGCATCCAGGGCGCAAAGACGATCAGCCGTATGACCGGCGTCAATGGTTTCCGCAAGTCCGGAGTTATGTCCGCCGTGCTGGCTGGAAGATTCTTCGCACCGATGGAACGGTGCATCAGTTTCCATTCATACCGGGGCGCAATCCCGTGGCCTTCCCCATTCTGGAGTCCAATCGTACCGTACGCCGGATGCTGAGCCCGTTTGCGTATCATTATTTTGTGATCGCGGAGAAACGGAGTGCGGCGTAGATGCGGATCGCAATCGCCGCGCCAGCGCCGAGACAAAAAGAAGGGGGCGTCGCGAACGTTGTATACAACACGGCGGAAGGCCTGCGACGCCGAGGCCACGAGGTGACCTGCGTTTTCCGGGAAGACGTCTTGGAAGGGCCGGCCATAATTCCACGGTTCGAGGCAATCCAGTTTGCATGGCTGCTGGCGGCGCTGCTGCGAAAGCGGCGAAGAGAATTTGATGTCGTGAACGTTCATGCGCCCGCGGGATTTGCATATGGATTCCTGAAGCGCTGGTGGACGGCCGGCGATCTACCTCCGTATGTAATGTTGCTGCACGGAATCGAAGAGCGGCGAAACCATGCCATGTCGCGTGAAGCGAGAAAGGGGAGAGCGTGGCACTTTTCGTGGAAGAACCAACTGTGGCAGCGCGTTTACAACATGCGGCTCTATCGATGGTCGATCGAGACGGCGGACTACGCCGTGGTGATTAATCGCGAATCATGGAGCATGCTGCAACTGAAGTACGGCCGGGACGCCGGGCGGGTCTGGTACATTCCCAATGGGGTGGAGCCGCAATTTTTTCTGGAGCACGAATACGAACAAGGACGCCCGCTACGCCTGCTCTTTGCTGGGACCTGGCTGGATCACAAAGGCGTCTACTATTTGCGGAGTGGCTTTGAATCGCTGGCCAAGATTCATCCGGAGTTGCGGTTGACGATCGCCGGGTGCGCGGCGGATGTGGAAAGCGTCAAGCAGTGGTTTTCCCCGGAGTTCCGGAACCGGGTGGATGTGTTGCCGTCCGTTCCCCGGGCCGAAATGCCGGCAGTATATGCACGACATGACATTTTTGTTTTCCCATCTTTGATGGAAGGCTTGCCGATCGTACTGCTCGAAGCGATGGCGGCGGGAATGCCGGTGGTGACGACGGAAACGTGCGGGATGATGGACTTCGTCGAAGATGAGCGCAACGGCTTGCTAGTGAAACCCGCCGACGCGAAGGAGTTCGCCTCCGCCGTCGAGCGGCTTGTGGAATCGGCAGAGTTGCGGCTGCGCCTGGGACGCGCGGCGCAGGAAACGATGAAGCGTCACACGTGGGAAGACGTTGCCGAGCAGTTTGAAAATGTGTTTGCGCTCGCGGTGGCGGAACAGAAAGAGCAAACGAGACCGTGAACGTGAGCGTAACCAAATCGATGCGGCAGGATTGGGACGAGCGCGCCCGCAAGAACGCGTTTCACTACATCGCATCCTGGCGGCGCGAATGGGATAAAGAATCGTTCCTGTCCTCGGGCGAGGAAGATTTTGCTCGCCTCGTGGCGCCGGCGCTTTCACGCTGTGGATTGCCGGCTGCGGGCGGCGCGATGCTGGAGCTGGGCTGCGGCGCCGGGCGCATGACGCATAGCTTTGCGCGACGGTTCGAGCGCGTGTACGCATTCGATCTTTCACCGGAAATGCTCCGGCAAGCGCGAGAGATTTACACGAACCAAAAGAATATTCTGTGGCTGTTGAGCAACGGAGCGGACCTTTCCTGTGTGGCGTCGAATTCACTGGACTTCGTTTTCAGCTACCTGGTACTGCAGCATTTGCCGGAGGAGTCTTTGACTCTCCGATACGTTCGAGAATTGTTGCGCGTGCTGCGCCCGGACGGGGCGTTTCTGTTTCAGTTCAACGGCGGATTCGACGCCACCATGAACTGGCGTGGGAGAACGGCATGGGGAATCGTTGACGCATTGAGGTCAGCGCGGATGCGGAGGTCCAGCCGGGCCATGGCGAGACTGTTTGGCTTCGATTCCTGCGCAGCGGGGAAAAGCTGGCGGGGAGCGGCCATCGATGCGGGACGAATCGAAGACGTTGTGCGCGAAGCGGGCGGCGAAGTGCGCGAAACGTCCGGTCAAAAAACGCCGATGACCTGGTGTTGCGGCAGGAAAACCGCGATGCGGGGATAGCCGCGGATGCTGGTCATCGGTATCAATTATTCACAAATGCATGATTCGTCGGCGTGCATCGTGCGCGACGGGGAACTCCTATTCGCGGTGGCGGAAGAACGCATCAGCCGGGTGAAGCATGACGCCCGGTTTCCATTACTCGCGATTGAGGCATGCCTGAGCTTTGCCGGAGTGAGGGCGTCTGAACTGGACGAAGTGTGCCTCGGCTGGCAGAGGCCAGGATGCTTGTTACGCCACGACTTGAAGTGCTACGCCACCGGCCAACAACCGTTGACGTACTTGAATCTGTTGAATTCCGCGCGCTACTACTTGAGTATGTGGCACCAAAAATCCGGTGCGAAAGCATTCGCCCGCAAATTCAGACCCATCAAGACCGCGATGCGATTCGTGGACCATCACTTGGCCCACGCGATCAGCGCTTACGGGTATTCGGGGTTCGACGATTCCGCGATTGTGGTCATGGATGGGCGTGGTGCGTGGGAAGCTACCTCGATCTGGCATGGCCGCGACGGTCGAATCGAACATGTGCTGACGATTCCATTCCCTAATTCCATTGGTGGGTTTTACAGCGCGTTCACCGAGTATCTCGGGTTTGTTCCCAATAGCGACGAATGGAAAGTGATGGGGCTTGCGCCGTACGGGAAACCGGGCGTGAACCTGGATCTGTTCATTGATCCGGAGGCGGCACCGTATCGCGTCCACCCAAAGAAACTCAACGATGGCGTGACCGGGATTTCTTCTGGTATCAGGGCTGTACTTGGGGCACCACGCGAGGCGGAAAGCGAAATTGACGATCGTCACAAGAATATTGCACATGCGGTGCAGGACCATTGCGAGCGAGCGATGATGAGCGTGATACGGATGGCGCTTGCGAAAACGAATTCCCGTGTCGTGTGCCTGGCAGGTGGTGTGGCGTTGAATTCGAAAGCAAACGGGAAGATTGTGGCATCCGGAATCGTGGAGAAGATTTTCGTGCAGCCCGCCGCTTCGGACGACGGTGTCGCGTTAGGAGCGGCTCTCGCGCCGTACTTGGATCACGGGGGTCGGTTACCGAATCGGGCGATGCGGCACGCATATCTCGGCCCGGAATTTGGCGATGATGCGATTGAATCTGTCTTGAAAACGTACAAGCTGCGCTACCGGGAGGTGAATGACCCCGCCGCCACGGCTGGGGCGTTGCTGGCACAGGGGAAGATACTTGGCTGGTTTCAGGGGCGCATGGAGTTTGGGCCTCGGGCATTGGGAAGCCGTTCGATTCTGGCCGATCCACGCGATCCGGAGATGACCGCGAAGGTAAACAACGCGGTGAAGTTCCGTGAATGGTGGCGGCCCTTCGCGCCTTCCATAAAGAAAGAATCGGCGGGCGATTTCGTGGAAAGTGTGACGGACTCGCCGTTCATGATATTGACGGCGCAAGTCCGAATGGAGAAACGCGGCGTGATTCCAGCGGTAACGCACGTAGATGGAAGCGCGCGACCGCAAACGGTGGAGAAAGAAGTCAATCCGCTGTACTGGAGGCTGATTGATGAATTTGAAAAACGTACCGGCGTGCCGGTCGTGATGAACACTTCTTTCAACTTGCGCGGCGAAGCGATCGTGCACACACCCACGGATGCGGTGCGAACATTTTTCAGCTCCGGTATGGACGCGCTGGTGATCGGCAGCTTCCTCGTCGAGAAATGAGCAGGTGGCGCGAATGAATGAACGGCGAATTGTCGCGCTGCTCGGACGGCGGGATGAGCCGACCGATGCCATCGAAGAATATTGCCGGTATCTGGGCGGCGCGTTGCAGGATCGCGGCTTGGCGATGGAGTTGGTGCGAGTCGCGTGGAAAGAACGCGGTTGGAATGGCGCGTTGCAGGAGCTTCGGCAAAGGGCGGACGCATGGAGTGGAAGGTGGGTTTTGTTGCAATATACGGCTCTGTCGTGGTCGGAGCGCGGGTTCCCTTTGCGATTTCTCAGCGTGGTGACGGAACTGCGGGCGGCCGGGGCGAGACTTGGTGTCGTCTACCACGACGTCGAAGGGTACCGGGGGCGGCGACCGATCGACATCGTGAAGCGCGGTGTCCAGCTGTACGTCATGCGGCGAGCTCTTTCAGAAGTGGACCTCGCCATTTTTACCGTTCCTCCCCAAGTGGTTTCCTGGCTTCGCGATTCTCCATCGAAAGCCGCTTTTATTCCCGTTGGAGCCAACTTACCCGTAATCGCGAGTTCGCAGTCAACAAAGGGAAATCATAGCCCGCTCCGTGTTGCCGTTTTTGGAATAACGGAAGGAGAAACCGGCAGGACGGAATGCCACCAAATCGGGGATGCTCTGCGGTTTGCCGCGACACTGCCCGGCGGCGTGAGGCTGCACGCCTTTGGACGGGGCGCGCTTGAGGCGGAGACTTGTTTGCGTGACACGTTGAAAGACGTCCCCGTGGAGGTGCGTGTCGAGGGTGTTCTTCCGGCCGAGCAGGTGGTGGAGGCATTGTGTGCGTCGGACGTGGCACTTTTTGTACGGGCCGCGATCTCCAGTCGCCGCGGCAGCGCGATTGCCGGTATCGCGTGCGGGTTGCCGGTGATTGCTTACCGCGGTCCGGATACTGCGCCGCCGATCACGGATGCAGGTGTGGTGCTGGTATCGCCAGAGAACAGTTCCGCGCTTGGCGACGCGCTGCTTCGCGTCTTGTCGGACTCCGATCTTCGGGCTTCCTTGGCCCAACGGAGCCGCCGAGCGCAAACCGATCACTTCGGATGGGATGCCATTGCAAAGCGATACGTCGCACTTTTGGACAAATAAAATATAGGACCTCAACGACTGAGCGTTTCGATCAGAATCTCCTTCTTTTTTTCCGCGACGTTGGTCAGCGCGTCGAGGGTTGCGAAGTATCCGGCGATGGATGCCGCCGCAAGTCCAGTGAACACCTCGGCGGGCAACCACGGATTGTTGGTCCAGCGGCCAACGAACAAAATCAGCGAGCAGATGCCCGCGAGGAGAAGTTGGACGCCGAACGCGACCCAAATGGAGACTCCGGACGAACGCTGGCCGCGCATGGAGCCAAATTCGAGCTTTCGTGGAAAGCTGAGAGATACCCAGTCGGCGATCGCGAATTGACCGGCAACCGCAAAAATCACGGCCATCAGGGTTGCCACTAGGACGGGTGTTGACGGTAATCCGATGCGCAGTGCGAGCATCGTTAAGGAAAGAACGATTTCCAAGGTCAGCACCGCAGCGTGCATGAGATTTTTTCCCAAGAGCACATCGCGAAATCGCAGCGGGGCGGTGAAGTATGTCTGAATGCCTCGTCCCTCGTAGGCGAAACAGTTGTAGGCCGGCGTCATCAGCATCAGGATCAGGTAGCCCATCATTCCGGGAAAAAACATGTCGGGTGAGATTCCTCGATGCGTGACCGAAGGATGCTGGCCGCCGAACTGAGATGTGAACAGCAGGACGAGTATCGGCGGCATCAGAAGAGACACCAGCACGAATCCATTGCGCGCAAGATAACGAAATTCCTTCCGCAGTACTGCGGCGACTTGCGGAGACAACAGGTTGAGGGCATCCCGCGACGAGTTGGTGCTTGAAGCGGCGCGGAGTGCGACGCGTGCCGGCGCGGCGGCTTCGCTGAGTTCTTCGCCGCGATACTGGGCCGCAAATCGGTACCACAGCAAGGCGCTAAAAAATCCAGTGTAGGCAAGAAGGCCTGCAGCTCCCGACAGGAAAGCGATTGCATTACCGTGAGCGGCAGATGCGATCGCGCTACCCGCTATCGAAGGGGGAAATGGCGAGAGATACGGCAAAAAACTCAGGAGTGAGGAGTGCGAACCCCTGGCATAGCCCGCGATCCGCGGGCCGATAAACTGGAGCGAAATGCTGAGGAGAACGAAGAGCCCTAGCATCAGCTCCCGTGTGCGGCGACGAGCCAGAAGGCGCTCAAGCCAGGAACCGAGCAGGCGCTCAATCGTTGTGTTCATGAGGATGAAAAGAGCCACAATCACGACGACGGAGGGGAGCAAAGCAAATTTAGCAAAGCCGATACCAACCGTGATCGCGAACAACCAGAGGACGGAAGAGATGGCCGCGAAGTCGGCCAGGCCATATGCGAGGCCGACAAGATAAAACGCGGTAAGACTCAGGGGAAAGCGCAAGAGGGTACGGAATTCAAACGTAGCTCCAAAGCTTGCAACGAACATCGGAAAAACCTGCCAGAACAGCAAAATGCTCCAGAAGAGCAATACCAGCCACTCGAAATGGCCGGTGGAAAGCGAAATGTAGGCGCCCCAACAGAATGCAAAACTCAATCCGATGACGATGACGCTGAAAAAAACAGCTGCCCAGATCAAGCCGATAAGATCCCACCGGCTGTTCTTTCTACGGAGGTGATTGCGCAGAATCCGCCAACGGAGTTCCGCGACCAAGCGAATCTGGCCCGCGACGCCGAGTTTTCCAGCTACACCAGCCAAGAGAGTTCTTCCATCTGAGGCCGGCCCGACTCACCCTGGCCGACGATCGACAAGAAAATCTCTTCGAGAGTGGTTTGGCGACCCTCTTCGCCGGCGATTCCCGCGCGCAGTTCGTCAAGCGATCCTTGCGCGACCAGCCGGCCTTTGTGAATGATCGCCACGTGACTGCAAAGACGTTCGACGATCTCAAGGACGTGCGAAGTCAAAAAGATAGTGACGCCACGTTCGGTCATGCGCCCGAGAAGGGCTTTCAACGCGCCGGCCGCGAGCGCATCCACCCCTTCGAAGGGCTCGTCTAGAAAAAGGATGCGCGGGCCATGGATCACAGCGGCGGCCAAAGCTAGTTTTTTCTGCATGCCGTGAGAGTAATCGGCGATTACGGATTTGGGCCGGTCGGCAAGCTGCATGAACTCCAGCAGCTCTTCGGAGCGCTGCCGAGTGGTGGCGCGGTCCAGTCCGTACATGCGGCCGACAAAATTCAAGTATTCCGATCCGGTCAAGCGCTCGAAAAGGCCCATGCCTTCCGGCACAACACCGATCTGACGCTTGACTTCTACAGATTTGGACGAAAAATCCAAGCCAAGAAGCTGCACCCGGCCCGAAGTCGGGGCCAGCAGGCCGGTCAGCATTTTAATCGTTGTGGATTTTCCTGCGCCGTTCGGCCCGAGAAAACCGAAAAATTGTCCTGCGGCGACTTGCAGGTCGATGTTGTCCACTGCCAACAAAGGGCCGAATCGTCGCGTGAGTCTTTCGGTAACGATGGCGCCATCCGTCATTTGCACTTCCTTTTCGAGATCGCAAGGGCGAAACAAAACTCTAGCACGACTAGTCCCAGCGTCAGGTGCCAGGGAAACCACAAGGAGTACGATCGGAATGGCGAGCGATTTCGGGTCAGGACTTCGGTGCGAGCGGCAACGGAGTTGCGCCGGTAAGGTGGGGCTCGCGCGCTGGTAAGGCCGCCAGAACCGCGGGGAGTTCCACACGGAAAACCGCGCCGCCTTTCTGGTCGTTGTAGCAGAGAATTTTGCCGGCGTGTTCCTGCAGGATGCCGAAGCAAATGCTGAGGCCCAGCCCGGTGCCTTTGCCAACAGGCTTGGTCGTATAGAAAGGATCAAAGACACGATGAGGTTCCTTGATTCCGGGGCCGGTGTCAGAAAACAGGACAATAACGTTGCCACGGTCGCGAATCGTCTTGATTGTAAGCACTCCGCCTTCGTGCGTCTCCATGGCATCGACGGCATTGTTGATGACGTTGAAGAAAACCTGCATCAATTGATTGCCGTCGCCGCGTACACCGGGAAGCACAGACTCCAACTGCAATTCGACGCGCGTCTTGGCAGAGCGCAGGTCGAGAGAACGAAGCTGCATCGCATTGGTCACGACCGTGTTGATGTCCAGAAGCGTTCGTTCTGGAGGCACCTGACGAGCGAAGCTGAATAAATTGCCGACGAGTGTCTTCGTGCGCCGTGCTTGATCGCGAATCTTGGCCGCAATCCCGCGCGATTTTTCCGTCAGACTCATGTCATCGGCCAAAAGATCGGAATATCCGAGAATCGCAGCGAGGGGATTATTGATTTCGTGGGCTGCACCGGCCGCGAGCTGTCCTAAGGAGACAAGTTTTTCTGTCTGGACGAGTTGCGCTTGCAGCCGCTGGAGGTTCTCGATGGATTGTTCGGACTTGGAAAGCAGGCGCGCGTGATCGTTGTCGGCGATATGGGTGCGCAAGTAGATGATCAGCATCAGCGGGATGGAAGCGATCAACGTGGTCATAACGCGGTAGTCGCGAATCTCATGTACGTCATGGGAATATCGCAGCGTATAAATCGCAAACAGTGGCATCGAGAGCACGGCAGCCATGGCCAAGCGCGACGCCCAGGGACGTTCTCCCGACCATTTGCCGGAATCTTCTTCCTGCGAGCCAGGAGCGTCCAGCCCTGATCGATTGCGATAGGCGATGAGTCCTGCCAACGCAAGCCACAAAAATGAAGACACCAGCGGGAGATCGTAAAGACTACCGGTGGAATATCGATGCAAAGAGATGGCAACGTTAATCGTTACAGAGGAAAGCAGGTACAGCGTCGCGCCCCCAAAAAGATTTCCGTACACCAGGCGCCATGCTCCCTTGGACCTTAGCCACAGAACGCCCAGTCCGGCGACGATCACCATGTTCTGTATGTTCGCCACCAGGTCGTAGTTGAAGTTGTACTGTGCTTCGGAGGGCACCGCATACATCCACGGAAAAACGACGAAAACGTAGAGGAATGCCCACCAAGTGAACAACAGGACAAAATCGAGGTACCGCAGGCGCAACTGCAACTCGCCACGCTGGCGGTGAGGTTGCAGGGCGAGCGCGGCCATCATCGGGATGCCTCGCAGGAAAAAAACTACATCGCCGCCATACATGACCGGAGCACGCTGGTGTGCGTAAACCTCGTAGTAGGTCCAATCAAACTGGCCGAGCATCCACAGCGTGCAGCTCAGGGCCAGCAGCATCCAGAAGATATTGCGTCGCCAGTGGGGCGTACCGGCGTTGAGCAGCAAAAACGCGTTGGCCACTAGTGGAACCACGCATTGCACCATGTTTCCGAATGTGGATAGAGATTGGGTTCCTCGCGGAAACACCAGCGACATGGCCGCATAGGTGGCGATGGTGACGAGCCACAGGGACAAGAACGTCAAGATGGAGCGAGAGGAAGACATAGTAGTGCTTCTGACTAGTCTAGGCGGGAAGCACGCAAATCGGGCGTTGCCTTGGGCTTCGTATGGCCAAAGGATAAACGAAGATCAAGCTCGTTGAAAAAATCGAGTCCAGCTTTGGACGAAATGGCGGAGGAGGAGGGATTCGAACCCCCGAGACCCTTTCGAGTCTAACGGTTTTCAAGACCGCCGGTTTCAACCACTCACCCACTCCTCCGATTATGTATTCTACGCCGAGAGTAGGACTTACGGAACTGCACTCCCGAGGTTGGTTGCATACTGGTTTCATACTCATCAGTTCGGGCGCCCAGACTGAATCGCAATCTGCAGTCGCTTCATCGCAGCGACTGCGTCTCCGTCAACACCCTTGATGTAAATCTCACGAGTTGTCTGTACGCTGCTGTGACGGAGGATCGTCTGGATCGTCTTGTCTACGGGAGTATGCCGAGCGCCGAGGCTGGACCATCGCCGGGGAGTACGTTGATGTCGGGATTTCCGGCACAAAGGAGAAGCGGCCTGAGCTTGATCGCCTAATGTCCGACGCACACAAGAGGCGATTCGATGTCGTGTGCGTCTGGCGCTTCGATAGGTTTGATCGTTCTGTCTCTCACCTGCTGCGGGCACTGGAAACATTCAAAGCGTTGGGGTCGACTTCGTTTCATAAGTGCTTGCGCTGTCGCGGCTGATTAGGGCCGGCCGGGTCGCCCTTGGGCATTTCCTGGTGGATGATGCCGCTGCCCGCGGTCATCCATTGGACGTCACCGGCGGCGATGGAGCCGCGATTCCCCATGCTGTCGCCGTGCTCGACGGTCCCGGCAAGCGCGTAGGTGATGGTCTCGATGCCGCGGTGCGGATGCCACGGAAAGCCCGCCAGATAATCCTCGGGAACATCGTTGCGGAAATCGTCGAGGAGAAGAAACGGGTCGAAGTCCGTGGTGTTGCCGAAGCCGAACGCTCGGCGCAAGTGCACGCCCGCACCTTCCATCGTCGGCTTGGATTTGATGAGCCGCTTCACAGGTCGAATCGACATGGTGCCTCCAGCAGGGAAAGTCTACCCGTTGGATGCAAAGCTGCCAATAAATGGGGACATCCCGGAGTTGCAAGTTTTCATTCTGGCGAGGAAGCAGGCGAGCCATCCGGCGCAGCTGGTTGGACCGAATACTTCCACTCCGCTTCGCCGTCGGTGATGCTGGGGTCGAGGTAGAGAAGCATGGTTTGGCCGGCGCGGTAGTGCGGCTGCTCGCCCACGGGAAGATAGAGCTGCCACCAACTCGTCAGCGGCAAGTACGGCGAATTGCTGAGTGTGACGCCTTCGCAAAGGCGCGCTTCAAACCAGCCAAGAAAGCCGTCAAGACGTCCATCGGCGATAACGCGGAACGGAGCAAATGTTTTCCCGGGATTCTGCGTGTCCTTGCGAAAATCCACGTGGTAGCAGAGCGCCGGCTCGCTGAGTGCCACGAACGGTTTGCCGGAAGCGCGCAGATGACGGTATTCGGCGGAGAGCCTCTTGATGAGTGGCCGGTAATCGAGATCGTAGAATCGCGGCGGAAGCCGGCCGATGCCGAACGCTTCCGAGGAAATGGGCAGAAGGAAGGTGTCCGCGGATTCCGGAATGATACGGCCGCCGGGCCTCAGGAAGCGCTTGCGCGCGTCGGCCACGAACTCGATGGTGTTTTCGGTGTCGAAACAAGAGGTGCTGAGCGTTTCGGTGACGAGCACATCGCAACGTTCGGGCAAGTGCGCCTTCAATGAACTTTTGCGAATGAGGGTAATGCGATCGCGAAATCCGTTGGCCTCGATGAGCTCGGCGGCTGCATCGGCGATGCCGGTCATCTCGATGGCGTAAACGTGGCGCGCGCCGGCCTGCAGCGCAAAAAACGACAGCAGCCCCGTGCCTGTTCCCAGGTCCACGACCACATCGCCAGGTTTCACCGTGCGCTGAATGGCTTCGCGGTAGGCGTCGCAGCGAATCTTGTCCAGCAGCATCGGCTCGTGCGCGAACGGGCTCGCGAACCCTTCCAGCATCCAGGGTTGCCGCAGAATATTGCGCTTGAGCCAGCGCCGGAGACGGCGCAGTTTTTTCGCGTTGGCAATGCCGCGTCGGCCAATGGTCATGGGAGGGGTCCCGCTATGCGGCGAAGTCTAATCCAGAAGTAGTGAATCGCCGACGCGCAGGATTTTACCTGATTCGCCGGGAGCGACGCGGATGTTTATGGCCAGCCGGTAAAAATGGTCGAAGCGCACCTTTGGCGACCAGGGCGGCAGATTCGCTCGGCGCAGTTCACTAAAGCGCTCTAAAACCCGGTGATATCTCCGCCCGTGTGTGGATTGCGTTGGAGGCTGAAGAGTCGGAGCGGGTGGCAGAGGAATGGTCGAGCCACGTGTATTTTGTACAGTTCGGTTACATTTTGAACCATAGCGAGGCAGCTACAGCGCACCTCGAAAGGCATAAGAGCCTAATCAGCAAGGAATTACGTCTTGGAACGTGATTTGCAGCAACATAACCAGGAATCCGCGTGTCTACGTGTGGTTACAGGCACCGGGTTAAGGAGGCCTCTGTGAAGAAGCTGAAGTACTTTTCCTTAGCGGTACTTGTTCTTTCCTTGCTGGCCATTCCGGCGACAGCGCAGAAGGGTAAGGACCGCGACAATAAGGGCGCCGCGAACACGGGAGACGCCCGCGCGGATCTGGTTAAGAATACCAACAAGACGCCAAGCAAGGGCAAGGACAACGATAAGAACGATAACAAGGGTAAGCGCAAGGGCTTTACCCATGGCAAGCACAAGGGTCGCCACTAAGAACGGCTCAGTAGAACTCGATCGTACCGATCAAGGGGAGCCGCCAGGAATGCTGGTAGTTCCCCTTTTCTGTTCCTGAACTCCCGAAGAGTCGTTCCAACGTTCCCAGTCTTGCCCACAAACCCATCAAAATTGGGACTCGCAACTCATTGTATTCGCTTGCCCATAATTCGCACGATAGCTTGCCCAAAACGAAACTGTTTTTGGAGGAGCCAGTTGGCACCTGGCACGACGCACGCAACTGTCATACAATCCTGCATATCGCGGAATCAAACAGGGTATCCACGACTTCTCAGGACACTCCTCGTGCGGCCACCCCGCTACTCGTTCGTTACCAATGTCGATCTCACCGATTTGCAATCAGAGACGGGTACCAGGGGACAGATCGTCGATCTAAGTCTCTTTGGATGCCGGGTTGCTGCGTCTGAACCTCTGCCAGCGGGGGCAAGGGTGAGGATCAAAGTCGTGCGTAGAGGTGCGGGCCTCGCGGCTCTGGGCCGCGTGGCCTATGTTCGAGATGGAGAAATGGGAATCGTTTTCACGCATATCGAGCCGAATGATCTGCTGCTCCTGGACAAATGGATTGCTGAAATGGGGGAAACGCCACGACAATAAAGGGTAGAATTCCGTGCCGACCGCTTCTTTGGATAGTCGTATGCAGATATTCATGCGCAGGATTACCTCTGCCCAATCCAGAAATCAGGCCGATTGGCGGAGCCTGTTCATCAATGTGGCTAGACGCGGGCCGTCTTGATCACTCACTGCCGTGAACTTCACTGCCAGTCCACGAGCGGGTTCTACACGCGTTACATGCCAACGTAGGCCGACTGTGTGAAGGCTAACCGACTGAAAATAGGTAGGACGAGAGAAGAGGATACGTTTTCAAGACCGCCGGTTTCAACCGCTCACCCACTCCTCCGCTCTCTATTCTACTCTGCCATAAGTAGTTACGAAACTTGCTGTGAGGAGTGGTTGCATATTGGTTGTGTATTCGGTCAGTTCGGTCAGCTAGGTTTATTTTTGATAGCGACTTCCAAACGCTCCATCGCAGCGATAGTGTGTGCTCCTACTGATTTAATGTAGATTTCTCGCGTTGTCGGTACGCTACTGTGGCGAAGAATGACTTGGATCGTTTTGTCGTGTACACCGAGACGGTAAAGGTTGGTTGCTAGGCCCCGGCGGAAAGGATGCCACCAGCGCCAATACTGGTTCTGTGATCTTACCTAACTGAGGTGTCCAGTTTTAGAGGGGAGCACGCTTGATCGAAGTCTTGGGCAAAGAACGTCTCGCAAAAATTCTTCAGCCCACAACATCCACTCTCCTGGCGGACGGTACGATGTTGGTGGAACGACACGAGATTTTTGATGATTGGACTCGCGTTCGGAACGAATGGCTCTTGATACGGAAGGGTAAGGTGAAGAGCTTCAAGTTCCATCACACTATCTATTCCGGACTAGAGTTGCGGGATAGGATGCAACGTGCTGGATTTGTTGACGTGACGCTGCACGGGAATCTGGACGGAGACGAGTATGGTCCCAATGCCGAGCGGCTGATTGCGATAGGTCGCAAACCGATTTCAAAGCATCTCGAAAAACGTCCTGCCGCCACATCTGGCAATGCCCATTGACAGCGCCGTGAGGCTCTTAAAATTGTTCAGGCTGAGGATTGAGGTATGTTCACTCAAGCTTACTCGGCGTGTTCCTTGACCACGCGCTTCGGGTCCTTGTTCTCCCTCAGCCCAGGCGATTCCGTTTGGCCGAACTCGTATGCTTCGATCACGGCGCCGACTCCCACGTGATCGACACTGCTTTCCGAAACTTCTTCGACACGCGCCACCCTAGCCCGCCCGCTGATAAATGCATGGGTGCCTCCTTCCCAGGGAGGCATAATAGAAAATCGGATTTTCATTCCTACACTCAGCGCCTGGGCGCTCCTGAAGTAAAAGCCATGAGTCGAAATATCGCGTGTCCTTCCAAAGATTGGCTCGAACTCCCTGAGGTCAGAATCGAGCCTGATTTCGATCTGAAGGGCTAATTTGTAGCGACGAGCTGCCCGACGTTCTTCCAATTTAGCTGGCCGAATGCGTTCACGAATTCATATCAGCCCCTCACTCTGTGCTTGCAGCCGCACATTGGTTGCAAGTTTTACGGTCCAATTAATAATGTCCGTGATCCTGAGCCTCGATGCGGTGCCTTTGGCTCCGCTCGCGGCGTAGACGGATTCTGCGTCCGATTGCGGACTGCGCAACTGTCTACGGCAGTAAATTCGGCCGAAGGTTTGCCGGTCACGTCCGGCATAATAATCTCCGACCAGGCAGCCGCCGTTAGAGACTCTCAACATCGCAGTGCCGTGGTGC
>Ga0137403_10001258_pt2 | contig 26979 bp, 24 predicted proteins | sample CZOMad2_1_16fung_FD_122057 | JGI IMG/M metagenome (GOLD analysis project Ga0137403, IMG submission 122057) | Vadose zone soil fungal communities from Angelo Coast Range Reserve, California, USA - CZOMad2_1_16fungal (Hybrid Assembly) | ecosystem: Environmental > Terrestrial > Soil > Vadose zone... | reverse complement strand
CGGCGCGAGCTGCAGGACGCGCAGCCGCTGCCTTCGACCGAGCTCGCCTGGGCGGCGTGGGAAGGGCTGATGGCGAACCGCCACTGGCTCGAGGGCATCGTCGCCAACACCTGCGCCGAGCGCGCCAACGTTCCCGGTTACGGCACGGGAGTCATGAAAAAGCACGGCTGGTTCGGGCTGGAGCGGGAGCGCTGGAGAAAGCTTTTCAAGCTGTCCAACAACGAGCTCGAATTCTTCGAGCTGCACGAGAAAGCCGACATCGCGCACTCCAACGCCGGCTGGCGTGCAGTCGAGCGTTTCGCGAAGCAGTTGCACATGGAGGACGCGGTGGTGTCCGCGTGCGAGAAAAACCTTCAGGTGTGGGAGATGTACCTGAACGGCATCGGCGAGGCGGGGGATGCGATTTCCACGCGCTAGTTCGGCGTTCTTCGCCGCAGCGACTTTGCTCATCGCCGGTGGCGCGGCGGCGCAGTATCCCGCCCGCCCGATTCACCTCGTGGTTCCCTTTCCGCCGGGCGGCGGGCCGGATCTCGTCGGACGGATTCTGGCGCCGAAGCTTTCGGAGGCCCTCGGCCAGCCGGTGGTGGTCGAGAATCGCATCGGCAGCAACGGGAACATAGCGGGCGAGGCGGTGGCGAAGTCTCCGGCGGACGGGTACACGCTGCTCGTCGGAAACGACAGCCTGTTCGTGATCAACGCGCATATGTACAAGCAGATGCCCTTCGACCCGCTGAAGGATCTCGCGCCGGTCGCGAGCCTGGTGTCGAACGGGTTTTTCCTGGCGGTAAACCCGGCGGTGCCCGCGAAAACTTTCCCCGAGTTCATCGAGTACGCCCGCAAGGCCGATCCTCCCATTCAATACGCCTCGGGCGGAAACGGCAGCCAGCACCATCTGACGATGGAGCGGCTCAAGGTGCGCGCGGGCTTCATGGCGGTCCACGTGCCGTACAAGGGCGGCGCGCCGGCGACCACCGCGGCCGTGGCGGGCGAGGTTCCGGTGATGATGTCGGGAACCTCCACCGCCCCGCAGATCAGGTCCGGGCGCCTGCGCGCGCTCGCTTTCACCGGGCCGCAGCGCTCGCGCGCGCTGCCCGATGTGCCCACGGTCGCCGAGTTCTATCCGGATTTCGTGATGGTGCAGTGGTACGGCTTGTTTGCGCCGGCAGGCACTCCGGAGGCCGTGCTCGCGCGCCTGCGCGCCGAGACCAACAAGGCGCTCGCCCTGCCCGATGTGCGGGAGAGGCTTTCCAACGCCGGCGGCGTCGAGCCCTGGATCACCACGCCGGAGGAGTTCGCCGGGCAAATCCGCGCCGAGTACGCGACCTACGGGCAACTCGTGAAACAAGTCGGGGCAAGGGTCGATTGAGCCGGTTCTGACCTTGCCTCGAACAAATTCCCGCTTCGCGCAGGGCGTATTTCTCGTCTTCGTCACGGTGCTGCTATGGGGCGTGCAGTTTCCGGTTGCCAAGAGCGCATTCGCCTCCGTCGACGCCTTCCACGTCACCGCGATCCGCTACGCGCTCGGCGCGCTCGCGCTCGTCGCTCTGCTCGTCTGGCTCGAAGGACGGGTCGCGCTGTCGTACCGCGGCCGGTTCTGGGCGGCGGCTCTCGTCGGCCTGGTCGGCATGTGCGCGTCGCCCATGCTCGTTTTCCCCGGCTTGGCGCTCTCCAGCCCCGAGCACGCCGCCATCATCGTCGCCCTTCAGCCCTCGATGACCGCGCTCGCCGACTGGGCGCTGAGAGGAAGGCGCCCCGGGCGCTTCACGCTCGCCTGCCTGGCGCTTGCTTTTGCCGGCGTCGTTACCGTCGTGACGCGCGGCGATCCCGTCCATGCGTTCACCAGGGGCGGGATTGCCGGGGACATCCTCGTGTTCCTGGGCGCGGGCTGCTGGGTGGGCTACACGATGGCCGCGGAGACTTTCAAGGGTTGGTCGGCTCTGCGCTTCACTGCGCTCACCATCGTCCCCGGGTCGCTCGGCTGCGTCGCCGTGACCGCCATGCTCGTCGCGGCGGGAGTTTCGGTCGTTCCGGGAACGGCGGCGCTCGCCGGGATCGGCTGGCACCTCGTCTATCTCACGCTGGGCGGCATCGTGATCTCGATGTTGTGCTGGAACGCCGGCAACCAGCGCATCGGGCCGCTCAACACCATGCTGCTCATGAATCTCGTGCCCGTCGTCACCTTCGCGGTGCGATTTGCGCAGGGAGCGCGTCCGACTTTGCTCGAGCTCTTCGGCGCGGCCCTCGTGATAAGCTCGCTCGTGGCGAACAACCTCTACCTGCGCCGGGTGTCGGCGCGAAAAGCAAGCGAGGCGACGAAATGAAATCGTACTGGCTCAAACCCGATTCCGGAAAAACCGCGCTCGAGTTCCGCGACGTTCCCGAGCCCGAGCCCGGCCCCGGGCAGATCCTGCTGCGCATGCATGCGGCGGGCCTGAATCGCGGCGAGCTGATCGTCGGCCACGCCGTGAAAGCGGGCGGACCCGCGAAGGCGGCGGGGAACGAAGGCGCGGGCGAGGTCGCCAAGGTCGGCGGGGGCGTGACCTCGTTCAAGGCGGGCGATCGCGTGATGGGCCGCTGCAGCGGCGCCTTTGCCGAGTACTCGCTCATCGACGCGCGCGAGGCCTTGGCGATGCCGAAGAACCTTTCCTGGGAGGAGGCGGCGTGCGTTCCGCTCGCCTTCATGGTGGTGCACGACATGCTCGTCGCTCAAGGGAAGCTCAAGGCGGGCGAATGGCTGCTCGTCACGGGCATCTCCTCCGGCGTCGGGGTCGCGGCGCTGCAGACCGCCAAGGCGCTCGGCGCCAAGGTGATCGGGACCTCGGGCTCTCAGGAAAAGCTCGACAAGCTGAAGGGGATGGGCCTGGACCTCGGCATCCGCACGCGCAGCGGGGATTTCGCGAAAGCCGTGATGGATGCGACCGGCGGAAAAGGCGCGAACCTCGTCGTGAACAACGTCGGCGGCTCGGTGTTCCCGGAGACCCTACGCGCGCTCGCCTACGAGGGCCGGCACGCGACCATCGGCTACGTCGACGGCGTGCTGCACGCGGACCTCGACATCGAGACGCTGCACACCAAGCGCCTGACGCTCTTCGGCGTCTCCAACCGGCTGCGCACCGCCGAGCAGCGCGCGGTGACGGTGCGCGGCTTCGCCGCCGACGTCCTTCCCTTCATCGCCGCGGGCAAGATCAAGCCGCTCGTCGACCGGGTGTTTCCTTTTGCCGAGCTGCCCGCCGCGAAGGCGTACATGGAATCGAACGCGCAGGTCGGGAAGATCGCGGTGCGCATAGGCGGCTAGATTCTTGAAGGTTCAAAAACGTAGTTGATCACACGCACACCGCTCGCACCTGGGCGATATCGGTGCGGCCCTGCAGAACCTTGAGGAGGCCGTCTTGCTTGAGGGTGCGCATGCCCGCGGCGAGCGCGGCGGGAACCAGATCGCTCACCGGGGCGCGCGCCTGGATCATGCGCTTGATCGCCGGCGTGACGGTGAGCAGCTCGTGCAGGCCGAGGCGGCCGCGGTAGCCGCTGCGGCTGCAGTGCTCGCATCCGGCGGCCCGCTGCAACGCGAAGGCGCCGTCGCGGGCGTATTCGGCCTGCCATTGCTTGAGCGTCGCGCCCGGGTCGAGGCCGGTACCTTCGCAATACTCCGCGGCCAGCTCCTCGACCTCCGCGGCTTGCGGCCGATAGCTCTGCTTGCATTTTGGACACAACGCCTTGGCGAGCCGCTGCGCGAGGATGGCGAGAAGCGCGTCGGCGAAATTGAAAGGATCCATGCCCAGATCGAGCAGCCGTACCACACTTTCTGGCGCACTGTTGGTATGCAGCGTCGAGAGCACCAAGTGACCGGTGAGCGAGGCCTCGATTCCGATCTTGGTGGTTTCCGGGTCGCGCATCTCCCCGACCATGATGACGTCCGGATCGGCGCGCAGAAAGCTGCGCATGGCGCCAGCGAAAGTCCACCCGATCTTTGCGTTGACCTGCACTTGCCTCAACCCCCCTTGCGTGATCTCGATGGGGTCCTCGGCCGTCCAGATCTTGCGTCCCGGAACATTGATGTAGCCGAGCAGCGAATGGAGCGTGGTGGTCTTGCCGGAGCCGGTCGGTCCGCACACCAGCACCAGCCCGTATGGGCGCTCCATCAGGCGCTTGAGCACGGCCAGCGAATCCGGTGCCAGGCCCAAGCCGTCCACGGGGATCGGCTTCGCGGCGGCCAGCACGCGCATCACGATGTCCTCGAGGCCGTTCGCGGTGGGGACGCTGGCGACGCGCAATTCGATCTTGGCCGGGCCGAACTGCTGGAAGTCGATCTTGCCGTCCTGCGGCTTGCGCCGCTCCGAGATGTCGAGCTGCGACATGATTTTGATGCGCGAGATAACGGCGTTGCGGAAATTGGGTGGGATCTCGAGGTAGTCGATGAGCGTTCCGTCCTTGCGGAAGCGCACGCGCGTGTTTTGCTTCCCTGGATAGGTCTCGACATGGATGTCCGAAATGCCGCCGCTGTAGGCGTCGAGAATTATCTTGTTAACGAGTTGCACCAGGACATTGTCAGATTCCGCCACGGTCTCCTCGACCACATCCATTGCGGAGTCCTCCACGAAGAGCTTCGAAGCGAGCTCGTCGATCTTCACGTCGGATCCGGCCGCGGAATGGAATTCGTATTCACCCTTGGTGTCCGAATTCGCGGCCATGTCCTCGAAGCGCTTTCCGCCGTAGGACCCGTAGTACTCGGAGATCGACGCGAGGATATCCTCGCGAGAGGCCATCGCCGGCACGATCCTCATTTGCGCGAGGAAGCGCAGCTCTTCCATCGCGGGCGCATTGAGCGGGTTCTCGAAGGCGACTACCAGCGCGTTGTCGTGCATGCAAAGCGGCATGAGCGTTTGCTTGCGCGCGATCGAGGCGTTGACTAGCTTGATGGCGTTCGGATCGAAGTTGAACTTGGTGAGGCTCACGTAGGGGATGCCGAGCTTGTTCGCGAGCGCGCCGTTCAGCGCGCGCTCATCGATCACGCCCATCTCGACCAGGATCTGCCCGAGCGGCTGTTTGCGGTTCTGCCGCTGCTTGGCGAGCGCCGCCTCAAGCTGGTCCGGGGTGAGGAGCTTCAACTGGATCAGGGCCTCGCCCAGCTTCAGGATCGGCTGGGTTTCCTGGTGCCGGATCGCTTTCGCGAGCATATCCCGCGAGACGATCTGGTTCTCGGCGAGATAGTCGCCGATGCGTTGTACGCGCAGATGATGCTGCCGCTCCAGCGCGGCTTCCACCTCGGCCTTGCTCGCCAGGTGCTCCTCGACCAGCATCTCGCCGAGCGGCTTGCCGATCTGGTAGTTTTTCATCGCTTGCTGCGGGACGAAGCAGCGCACGATCTTCTCCTCTTCTGCGGGCAGGAACAGGAACAGGCCGTTGCCGGCGATGGTGTAATGGACCGTGTCTCCGGTCATGATCTCGTTGTCGGTGAATTCCACGGTATACACCTGGCGCTCTGCGGGCTCGATGACTTCTTGTGCGCGTTCCTCGAGGAACTGCTTGTCCCGCCGCAGCAAGAGAGGCCGCACCAGGCGGATACTCTTGATCTGGTCCAAGCCGATGGTCTCGTTGCTTTCCTTGCGCGTCGGTTGAAACACCACGCTCGACTCCTCCGGCGAGAACCGGATCAGGTTCCCAAGGAGCTTGCTGCCGTTGCGCAGATAGACCAAGCAGGCTTCCGGACCGCCCTTTTCGCTCCCTGGAGCGAACGCGAAGTACGGGGGGTGCGGCCATTCGAAGGAGGTTTCCATGCAGAAAACTCCTGTCCGGGGGAATCATCACGAATGGGACGGTCTCCCCCAGGCTCCCGGTCCTGGGGCCGTTCCGGGGAGGGGCGCTATTCCGCCGTGATCCCCGCTTCCTTCACCACTTTACCCCAAGTCGCGTACTCGCGCGCCATGTGCTGCGCCAGCTCTTCCGGCGTGGACGGCGTCGGTTCCTCGCCCTGCTTGAGGATTTGCGCGTGCGTTTCTGGGTCACCCAGCGTCCTGACGATTTCCCGGTTCAGCCGTGCGACGATGTCCTTCGGCGTTTTTGCCGGCGCCACGTACGCGTACCAATTCGTCGCCTGGTAGCCCGGGTAGCCCTGCTCGGCGATCGTCGGTATGTCGGGGAGGGACGCCGAGCGCTTCGTTCCGGTGGTTCCGAGCGCGCGCAGCTTCCCCGCTCTCACCTGCGGCGTCGCGGTGGTCGCCGAGGCGAACACCGAGGGGATCTGGCCGCCGAGCAGGTCGCTCATCGCCGGGCCGCCGCCCTTGTAGGGGACGTGGACCAGGTTGGCCTTCGCGGTCAGCCGGAACAGCTCGCCCGCGAGGTTGCCGGCGCTGCCGATTCCCGACGTGCCGTATGCCATCCCGCCCGGCTTGCTGTTCGCCTCCTTGACGTACTCGGCGAGCGTCTTCGCCTGCACCGACGGGTGCACCACGAGCACGTTGCCCGAGACCGTCGCCATCGAGACCGGTGCGAAATCGACCAGAGGCTTGTACGGCAGCGTCGAGTTGAGATGCGGGTTGATTGCGAGCGCCGCGATGGTGGCGAGGAGAACCGTGTAGCCGTCGGGCTCCGCCTTGGCGACCACCGCGGCCGCGATCGTTCCGCCGGCGCCGGCGCGGTTTTCGACGACGATCGTCTGGCCGAGATATTCGCCGAGCTTCTTCTGCATGACGCGCGCAACGGTGTCGGTGCCGCCGCCCGGCGCGAAGCCGACGACGACGGTGACCGGCCGGCTTGGATAGGTCTGCGCCGCGGCGTTCGCAACCATGCCGAGCGCCGCGACCAGCCCAACGATAGCTCTCATTTCCTTTCTCCTCTTTCGACTTACGGCGCCGCTTCGGGCGCTTGGCTTATTTTCCCTGAAAAACGGGCTTGCGCTTCTCCATGAAGGCTCTGCGGCCCTCGATGTAATCCTGGCTCTCGAAACAGGCCTTGACGAGCGCCGCGCATGCCTGCGCGTCGGCCGCCTCGCCCGATTTCAGGAGCTCGCGCACGATGCGCTTGCTCGCGCGGATGGTGAGCGGCGCGTTCTCCGAGATCATCGTGCAGTACTCGAGCACCAGGGCCTCGAGCTCGCCGACCGGCGCCACGCGGTGAACGAAACCCATGGTCTTCGCTTCGTCGGCCTTGAACTGGCGCCCGGTGATCAGCACCTCGCGGGCGAAGGCCGGCCCCAAGACATCGACGAGATTTTTCAGGGAAGAGGCGCGGTAGCCGAGACCCAGCTTTGCCGCGGGAATGCCGAGGCGCGCATCCTCGGCCGCGATCCGGAGGTCCGAGCACAGGGCGATGTTGACCCCCGCGCCCAGGCAATAGCCGCGGATCATGGCGATGATCACCTTGTCGCAGCTCTGCAGGCGCTCGGCCACGCGGCCGGCGATCTCTTCGTAGCGCTGTACGCCTTCGGCGGTCGAGCGGTCCTTCTCGTACTGCGAGACGTCCGCGCCGGAGACGAAGGCCTTGTCCCCCTCGCCCTTGAGCACGATCACCCGCACCTGGGGATCCTGCTCGAAGCGGTCGAGCACCTTCGGGATCGCCTCCCACATGTCGATCGAGATGGCGTTCCTGCGGGCGGGATTGTTGAAGGTAAGCCAGCCGATCGAGCCTTGCTTTTCAGCGACGATGCGCTCGGTCAGCTCGCCTGCAGCGAATGCGGGCTGCTTCGGAAGGGCGACGAGCTCTGCCTGATTCATGAGCGGTTCCTGCGGAGGAAACCGCGATTGTAAGCCGCTACGTGGCCGGCCGCCCCTTGATCGCCGTCAATAAGGTCTCGCGCCGAACAGATAGGGATGCAGGAACACGAGCACGAGGTAGGCGCCGAGCCCGATCAGCACCTTGTTCCACCCGATCTCTTCGAAGCGGAACTGGTTGCGCCCCTGGATGATCGCCCCGAACGGGATGTTGGAGGTGACCGACGCGAAGCGCTGCCAGTCGACACCGAGCATCCGGTCCTTGCGGGTATCGATGAGGATCGAACCCGAAATGGCGAGCAGGGCGAACCCTCCGAAGAAGATCGCCGACGCCGTGTCGCCGCGGGCGACGAGGTGCAGCAGCGCCCACAGGGCGATGCCCCATTGGATCGGGTGGCGCGTGACCCGCAGGATGCCGCGCGGCTCGCCCATCGAGCGCAGCAGGCTTTCCTGCCTTACCGCGCTCGGGTTCCTGGTCATGTTGCCGGCCACGATGAAAATGAGCGAGACCGGCATCAGCACGACCACCCACACTTTGAACTCGTCCCCGACCCACAGGCGCTCGTAGGGGGCCTTCACGTACGCCCAGATCATCCAGCCGGTGGTCGCGAGCGCCATCAGGCTGTAGAGACCGAGGTAGGGTTTTTCGCCCAGCATCGCGACCAGCCCCGCGCGAAGCGGCGTGCTCGAAACGTAGTGAGTGGCGAGAAAAGCCGCAGCCGCGAGCACCAGCATTGCCATGGGTTCCATGCCAACCTCCCCGAGTTGGAACGCTGGGACGGATGCTGCCACGAAGGGCGGAGGCGGTCAAAACCCTGAAACGTCCGGTTACAGTCCTTACAGATTCCTGATCAACCTCCGGCCGCGGCGCGCGTTACTGGAGGCGGGAGACAACATCAAGGAGACGGATATGAAGGCAACGGGAACCGTAGTGGCTGTGGCGGTCGGCTGTCTGTTTTCGATGGCGGCCAACGCGCAGACGGCCGGCTCTGAAGTGCAGCGCGACCTCAACCAGCAGCAGCGCATCGAGCAGGGGCTGAAGAGCGGATCGCTCAATACCCGCGAAGCCTCGAAGCTCGAGGGCGGGGAGGCGCGGATCGACCGCATGGAGTCGAACGCCATGAAGGACGGGAAGCTCAGCCCCGCGGAAAAGGCGCGCATCCAGCGCGCGCAGAACCAGGAAAGCCGCGACATCAACCGGCTCGAGAGCAACGCCGGGAAAGGCAATCCCAACTCGGCGTCCTCGCAGCGCATGCAGGCCGACGTGCAGCGCAACGTCAATCAGCAGCAGCGCATCGAGCAGGGCGTGAAGTCCGGCCAGCTCACCAACCGCGAGGTCGGCAAGCTCGAAGGCGGCCAGGCGCGAGTCGACCGCGCCGAGGCGCGCGCAGGCGCCAATGGCCATGTCGGCAAGCGCGAGCAGCAGGGGATCCAGAAGGCGGAGAACCAGCAGAGCAAGCGCATCTACCGCCAGAAGCACGACGCTCAGACGCGCTAGGCGCTTCTCGGCAGAAAGCCCGCGCACGCCGCGCGGGCTTTTTATTGTTTCGGAATGCCGCGACGTACAATTGCGGACATGGAACCGGTTCGCATCGCGACGATCGTGTTTGCCGCCGCGCTGGCCGCATGCGTGGACGGTGCCGCGGCACAGGATCCTTCGACAGGCCCGGTGCCGGCCTATCCGTCGAAGCCCGTGCGCCTCGTCCTTCCCGGACCGCCCGGCGGCGCGGCGGACCTGACCGCGCGCACGCTCGCCGAGCCGATGTCGCGCAAGCTCGGCCAGCCGATCGTGATCGACAATCGGCCGGGCGCGAGTGGGGCGATCGGGTCGGAGCTCGTTGCGCGCTCCAGCCCCGACGGCTACACGCTCGCTTTCGTCCTCATCTCCTCGCACGCCGTTTTTCCGGCCCTCGCCGCGAAGCCGAGCTATGACCCGCTGCGGGATTTCGCCGCCGTGATCCGCGTGGCCGACTGCCCGCAGACGCTCGTGGCGAGCAACAGCGCGCCGTTCTCGAATGTCGCCGAGCTGATCGCCTACGCGAAACGGAACCCGGGAAAGATCGACTACGCGAGCGCCGGCACGGGCTCGATCTCGCATCTCGCCGGAGAGATGCTTCGTCTGGCGGCGGATATCGACATCGTGCACGTGCCGTACAAGGGTGACGCGCTCGCGCTCAACGACGTGATGGCGGGGGTCGTCCATATCTACTTCACCCCCGCCGCCCGGCCGGCCGTCGAAGCGAAAAGAGTGAAGCTGCTCGGCGTCGGCTCGCCCGGGCGCTGGCCGGCGACGCCCGACTGGCCGACACTCTCCGAGTCCGGATTGCCCGGCTTCCAGATGGTGGGCTGGAACGGCGTCATGGCGCCCGCCGGCACGCCGCGCGCGATCGTCGAGCGCCTGAACCTGCTCGGCAACGAAGCGCTCGCTGCGCCGGAAGTGAAAAAGCGCCTGGGCGAGCTGAGCTGTGCGGCGGCGGGCGGACCGCCGGAGGTTTTCGAGGCGACGATACGCGACGATCTCGCGCGTTTTCGGCGACTGCGCGAATCGGCGAACCTGAGGCTCGAGTAGCGTCTGGAAGCCCCGGACGCGTCGCTCGGGGCATTCCGTGACAAACGGCACTTGCCTGAGAGAAGCGATAGGGGCACCATTACCGTCCCGTGGACGATGCGGGGCCGATCGGGCAGCATAGGATCGGTCCGGCGGAGGTGCTCATGACCAGGAAAACGGCACAAGGAGCGCTGTTAGTCGTTTCGCTCGCGCTTTTCTCCCCTCTTGCTGCGGCGGCCGATTCCAGGGACCCCGCCGAATATCCTCTGAAGGACACGCCGGAAGCGGCCGTCCTTCGCGGCGATGTCGTTTTTCGCACCTATTGCGCACTGTGCCATGGGCTGAACGCTGACGGGCAGGGCCGAGCGGCCAAAATATACAACCCCAAGCCGGCCAACCTGCGCAAGAGCATGGTGCCCGACGCCTACAAGGAAAGGATCATCCGGAAGGGCGGCAAGGAAATGGGACGCTCCGCGTTCATGCCTCCTTGGGGCGAAGAGCTGACCGACGAGCAGATCACCGACGTGGTGCGGTATCTGCGCAGCATCGCTCCACCCAACGCGCCCAAATAGAGACGCTGACTCAGGAGGTGCCCATGCGTTCCAGGCAAATGTTCCTGCTTTTCGCTTCGGCGGCATGGCTCGCCGGAGCGGCCGCAGGCGAGTATCCCATGACCCCGACCCAGGCGGACATGAAGTGGCTTCTGCCAAAGCAGCCCGATTCCCCCGCCGACAACCGGCCTACCCGGGACCGCATCGAGCTGGGAAAGATGCTGTTCTACGATCCGCGCCTGTCCTCGGACGGCAACCTGGCCTGCGCCGGATGCCACAACCCGATGTTCGGCTGGTCCGACGGGCTGGCCACCGCCAAGGGCAGCAAAAGCAAGGTCTTGGGGCGCGCGACTCCGACGGTCGTCAACACCGGCTACAACAGCATCCAGATGTGGGACGGGCGCAAGAGCTCGCTCGAAGACCAGGCCATGGGACCGATGGAATCCATGGACGAGATGGCGATGGACCTCAAGGCGCTGTTCGCGTGGCTGGCCAAAACGCCGGCATACAAGGCCGCGTTCGCAAAAGCCTATCCCGGCGAGGTGATCGATCACAAGACGGTGGCGAAAGCGCTGGCGGCCTTCGAGCGCACCGTCGTCAGCAAAGACTCGCCGTTCGATCGCTGGCTGCGCGGTGATAGGAAGGCCATGACATCCCAGCAGGTCCGCGGTTTCAGATTGTTCTCCGATCCGAACAAGGCCGACTGCGAGACCTGCCACCAGGCTCCCAATTTCACCGACAACGGGTTTCACAACATCGGGCTCGCGTCCTACGACCAGCCCAACCCGGACATGGGCCGCTTCGTCATCAGGCCGCTCCCGTCGGTGCGGGGGGCGTTCAAGACCCCGACGCTGCGCGACGTCGCGCTGACGGCGCCCTATTTCCACGACGGATCGGCAAGAACGTTGATGAACGTCATGGAACACTACAACCGAGGTGGGGTGAGCGCCAAGGACCGCTCACCCCAGATCAAGCGGCTGAACCTGACGCGCGGGGAGACGGAGGACGTCGTGGCCTTCCTTCAGGCGCTGACCACGCCGTCCAAGCCGTTTGTTCTGCCGGTGTTGCCTCCGAACTGAGCGGAGGCATTCGCATGCCCGTCCGACAGAGCGCGCACATCCGTCCGAGCGAGATCACGTCGGAGGCCGCCTATCATCAAAGGCGGCGTTTTCTCAGACACGCCGCCGCGATCGGGATCGCCGCTTTCTCTCCGGGGCTCGCGGCCGATTGCGTTGCTCCCCCGGGGATCGGCCTGCGTCCCGGCGACAAGCTCAATTCCTACGCCGAGATCACGACGTACAACAATTTCTACGAATATTCGCCCGACAAGCGCGCCGTGGCGCACCTGGCGCAGAACCTGGCGCCGCGGCCGTGGTCGCTCCGCATAGAAGGAGAAGTCGAACAGGCGAGGTCCATCGACGTCGATCGGCTCCTGCGCGAGCACGCTCCGCAGGAACGCATCTACCGCTTGCGCTGCATCGAAGGCTGGTCGATGGTGATTCCGTGGCAGGGCATCCCCCTGTGCCAGGTGCTGGCGGGCGTGCGCCCGACCTCGCGCGCGCGCTTCGTCGAGTTCGTGTCCCTGCACGACCCCGTGCGCTTCTACGGTCAGCGTCGTCCAACGCTGCCGTGGCCGTACACGGAGGCGCTGACCATCGCGGAGGCGATGCATCCCCTGACCCTCCTTGCCACGGGGCTGTACGGCAAGCCCATGCCCAACCAGAACGGCGCGCCGATTCGCCTGGTCGTGCCCTGGAAATACGGGTTCAAGAGCATCAAATCCTTCGTGAGCATCCGCCTGCAGGAGGGCCGCCCGCTCACCACGTGGCCGCGAGTCTCGGGCGACTACGGTTTCTACGGCAACGTCAATCCCCGCGTCGCGAGCGCGCGCGGCACCCAGTCGCGGGAAACCCGCATCGGCGAGCTGCACAAGCGCGAAACGCTGCTGCTCAACGGTTACGCCGATCAGGTGGCCCGCCTCTATGCTGGCCTCGACCTCGACCCCCTCCTCTGAGGGGCTTCCGCGCGTGACGCGGCTCTTGAGCGCCCTAAACCGGCACTCTGGCGCCCTCGCCTGGATCGCGTGCGGGTTGGCGGCGGTGCCGATAGTCAGTCTGGGATCGGAAGCCGTCAACGGTTCGCTGGGAGCCAACCCTCTGGATCGGATATTGCGCACCCCGGGACGCTGGGCGCTGATCCTGCTGCTCGTGGTGCTGACGGCGACTCCCTTGCGGCATGCGCTGGTCTTTGCCGCCAGGCACGGCGGCGTGCGCTACGGCCGCCGCCTCGCGGACTGGAACTGGATGATACGTCTGCGGCGCCCCCTGGGCCTGGCGAGTTTCTTCTACGCACTCGCGCACGTGGCCCTGTACCTTTCCCTCGACGCGGGATTCAACGCGGCCGAATTGACTAAGGACTTGCACGACAAACCGTTTATCCTCGCCGGATTGGGGGCGTTGGTGCTGCTGTTGCCGCTCGCGGTGACCTCCACCGACGCGTGGGTGCGCCGGCTCAAGCGCGATTGGAAGCGCTTGCACCTTATGGTGTATCCGGCTGCGATCCTCGCGGTGCTGCACTTCTTCTGGCTGTCCAAGCCGGGCGTGCAGGACCCCCAGATCTATGCGTTCGTGCTGGCCTTGTTGCTGGGCTATCGTCTCGCGGCAAAGTGGCTGCGCGTTCGCGACCCTGTCGAGGGGCTCGGTGAAGAGGTGGCCGATGCGAGCTCGCCCGACTCGGAGCGCCGTGGGCCCCGCGCAACGCCTTCATGAACCGATCGCATCGGAAAGGAGCAGGTCAAATGAGCATCAAGCCGTCGCTGGTTTGTGGATTGCTTTTTCTTCTCGCCGCCACCGTCCAGGCGGAGGAGTTCGCGGTCGGTCAAAAGGACAAGTCGTTCTCCGTCAAGACGCTGAAGATCAAGGTCGGCGATACCGTGGCCTTCAGGAACGACGATTCTTTTTTCCACAACATCTATTCGCTGTCGGACGTCCAGACGTTCGATCTGGGGTCTTTCCCCCAGGGACAATTGCGGAAGGTCACCTTTACCAAGCCGGGAAAAGTCGAGGTCGAGTGCGCGATCCATCCTTCGATGAGGCTGGTGATCGAGGTAACGAAGTAGGGCGCGTGGCAATCCGGCCGTGAAGACCTGGACGATAGCGATCGTGGATAGATCGACGGCTGCCCGGCTGTGCGGCGCGATCGCCGCGCTTCTCGGCGCGGTGGCCTTGGTCGGATGGGGCCAGCACAATCCCGACCTGGTCCGGTTCAGACCGGACTGGCCGGTGATGGAGCTGAATACGGCGCTGTGCGCGGTCCTGGGAGGAACGGCGCTCGCCTTGCCGGGATGGCAGCAGCGCGCTTCGCGCAGGGTTCGACTGGCGTGCGGCGTGGTACTGCTCGTCCTCTCTGCGTTGACGCTGCTGGAGAATCTTTTCGGCCTCGAGCTCGGCATCGACTGGCCCAGCCTGCATCGCTCGCTGTCGGACCTCGACCCGCATCCGGGACGCATGGAATTCGACGCGAGCCTCGGCTTTCTTTTCTTAGGGGCCGCCCTGATGCTGCCGGAGAACGCCCTGGCCCGGCGCAGCGAGTCGCTGCGTCAAAGTCTGGCGCTCATGGCGGTGGCGATAAGCCTGATCGCCCTGGCCGCCTATTTCCTCAAGCTCGATCTCGTGTACGGCTGGCAGGGCATTGCCCGCACGGCCCCGCAGGCGGCGGGCAGCCTCGGCGTGCTGGGTATCGGCCTGTGGATGCAGGCCGGGCGCGCCGGCGGCGAGCAGCTGCGGCAACACGGCCGCGACATTCTCCTGATGGTCGCGGCCTCGCTCGCCGTCGTGACGATCGTCGCGGGCGTGATGGGATTCGCGTTCATGCAGAATCGCGTCGAGCAAATGACCACCGACAGCCTGGTGCGGCTGCACAGCGACCGCGCGCGGCTTTTCACGAACATCATCCTCCAGCACACCCTTCTCGCCGGAAGCATCGCGGCCCTTCCCGGTACCGTGGCGCAGTTGCGCCAGCTGGAGCGAGCGCGCGGCGATCCGCAGGCACGGTCCCAGCTCGAGGATATCGCACGCAGCTATCTGCGAACGGGATTCACGCGGGTGGCTTTCTACAGGGAGAGCCGCCTGCTGGCGGAGGCGGGAACCGCCGTGGCACAGCCGGAAATGACGGTTGCGCTTCACGGTCCCTTTCCGCGCGAGCTCCTTTGGAGCCAGGGCTTCCACCTGCGATCACGGCTCGCGGTGCGGGACCGGGACCGCGTGATCGGAGAAGTCGTCGCGGAGCGCTCGCTGGACATCCTGACGCTTCTTACCGCAGACGCCAACCAGTGGGGAGAGACCGGGGAGATGATGTTGTGCGCGCTGGACGGGGATCCGTTTCCGTGTTTTCCGGGGCGATTCGTTTCCCGGCCCTTTAGCGTGCCGCGCGCCGTCGACGACAGGCCGTCGATCGTGGCTCAGGCCTTGAAAGGCGAGCCCGGCGTCGTTTCGATTCCGGATTTCCGCGGGCAGCCGGTGCTCGCCGCCTACGGACCGGTGGGCAACTACGGGCTCGGCATGGTGGTCAAGATGGACTGGGCCGAGCTCTACGCGCCGGTGCGCAGGCAGCTGCAGATCGTGCTGGTTTCGCTCGCGCTGATGGTGGCCTTGAGCCTGTGGCTGGTGCACGGGCGCGTACGCCCGTTGCTGCAGAGGCTGGTCGAATCGCAGCAGGCCGCGCAGGCGAGCGAGGCGCGCTTTCTCGCGGCGGCGGAGAACAACCCGGACGCCTTCTACATTCTCGACAGCGTGCGCGACGCGCGCCGGAACCTCGTCGACTTCCGGGTCGCCTACGTGAACGAAAAAGGAGCGAAGCTGTTCTCGCTACCCAAGGAGCGGCTCATCGGCCAGCGGTTCTGCGAGGTGGTGCCGCTGATCCGGGAGAGCGGTTTCTTCGATAAATACAAACGCGTCGCGGAGACCGGCGAATCGCTGCTCGAGGAGCTGTCGGTTTCCATCCCCGGCGCCGACGTCTCGTGGCTGGGTCATCAGGTGGTGCGTCTCGGCGACGGGGTGGCCATCACATCGCGCGATATCAGCGAGCGCAAAGTCATGGAAGAGCGCTTCAAATACATGGCGCAAAACGATACGTTGACCGGATTGCCCAACCGGGCGCTGTTTCTCGATCGCCTGGATCAGGCGATCACGCGGGCACAACGGAACAAGCAGCCGATGGCGCTGATGTTCCTGGACGTCGATCGTTTCAAGGGCATCAACGATACGCACGGCCACGCTGCGGGCGACGCGCTGCTGCGCGCGTTCGCCGACCGCCTGACGAGCTGCGTGCGCCGCAGCGACACGGTGGCGCGCCTGGGCGGCGACGAGTTCACGATCGTCCTGGAGAACCTGAAAAATCCCCAGGATGCGGAAGTCGTCGCGCAAAAGATCGCCGCTGCCCTGCTGCCGCCGGTCAGGGTCGGCGATCTCGAAGTCACCGTGACCTCGAGCATCGGGATTGCGAACTACCGCGATACGACAAAAACCGGACTGTCCCCGGGCGCGCTGCTGGAACAGGCCGACCAGGCCCTGTACGAAGCCAAGCGTCGCGGAAGGAACGGCTACGCGCTCTACGCGCCGAACCCGGACCAGGACCGCCTCGGCACGCCCGCGGGCGCACCCGGCCCGGCCTCGACCTGACGTGCTATCGGTCGGCACCTCGCGGCGTATTCGCCAGGGCTTCTCGCTGCCGCTGCGTCCCGGCCACGTCCACCTCCAGCGTGACCGGGTCGAGCAGGACCCCGTACAGATTGCGCGCTGCGGCAAGCGACACGTAGCCCTGGCGCACGTCGCGCGCCACCGCTTCGGGATCGCGCTCTTCCGGCGGACCGAACCCGCCGCCGCCGCCCGCGCGTATGGTGATGGCGTCGCCGCGGTCGAGCCGCTTCATCAGCACCTTCGCGTTGGGCAGATCGCCGATCTCCTTGCCGCCGATGCGCAAGGCCACCTGGTTGCCGGCACCCGCCCGCCCTCCGGCGAGTCCCCAGGGCGGGCAGTGCACGCGGTCGACCTGGATGTTGATGTTGATCGGCGCGCGCGCCTGCACCACCTGCTCGGTGCCCAGACCCCCGCGGTAGCGTCCCGCGCCGCCCGAGTCCTCGCGCAGCGCGTGGCGCTCGAACAGCATCGGATACTTGGCCTCCATCTGCTCGACCGGATGGTTGTGGGTGTCGCCGTCGTTCAGGCACACGGTCGCGCTCATGCCGTCCTCGGTGAGCTTCGCGCCGAAGCCGCCGCCCGAGGGGCCGATGCCCGCGAGGAAGAGCCTGCCGTCCCTGGGCGAGACGCCGTTGATGAGGCACACCAGCAGGTCGGCGTGGTGCGCGGCGATAGTCCGGTCGGGGATCGCCTTTTCCATCGCCTTGAAGACCGTGTCGACGACCGTCATGGGGAAGGTCATCCACCAGCGCATCGCCGCGGGCTTGACCGCGCTCACCACCGTTCCGGGCGCGAGGATCACCTTCAGCGGGCGGAAGCTGCCCTCGTTGATCGGGTAGTCGGTCGGTGAGGTGAGGCACTTGTACGCGACCTGGGCGCAGGAGTGTCCCGTGGTCGCGCCCGAGTTGAAGAAGCCGCGCACCTGCGGGCTCACCTGCGACAGATCGATGGTCATCTCCTCGCCCTTCTTTACGACGCGCACCTTGATCGGGACGCGCTTGCCGAGCTCAACGCCGTCGTCGTCCATGAAGGATTCGGCTTCGTAGGTGCCGTCGGGAATGGTGCGCGTGCGCGCGCGCGCGGCCTTCTCCGACTGGTCCATGATGTTGCGTATGGCGGCGAGCACCTGGTCGCGCCCGTAGCGGTCAAGGAGCTCGAGAAATCTTTTTTCTCCCGTCTTCACCGCGGTGATCTGCGCGCGCAGGTCGCCCATGGCGCGCTCGGGAATCCTCACGTTCATGCGGATGATGTCGACCAGGTCCTGGTTCACCACGCCGGCTTTCTGATACTTCACGATCGGGATCTGGATGCCCTCCGAGTAGATGTCGGTGGTGACGCCGCCCAGCACGCCGCCGACGTCGGTCCAGTGCGCCATGCAGCAGGCGAAGCCGGAAAGCTTGCCGCGATGAAAGATCGGCAGGCTGAAGGTGAAGTGGTAGAGGTGGCTGCCGGTGGTGTAGGCGTCGTTGGTGACGAGAATGTCGCCGGGCTCGATGCCGTCGGTCCCGAAGTGCTTGAGCTTCGCCTTGACGGTCTCCGCCATGCCGCGGATGAAGGAGGGCAGCCCGAGGCCGATCGACACGGTCTCGCCCTCGGCCGTATACAGGCCCACGGTGAAATCGAGCGCCTCGTACACGATCATGTTGTAGGCGGTGCGCATGAGGTTGGTCTTCATTTCCTCGGTCACCGCGATTACGCCGTTCCTGACGATCTCGGTCAGGACGGCGTCGGCTTTTGCAAGCTTCATGTCCTTCTCCGCGCGATTTCGATGACGAGGTTGCCGTATTCGTCGACCTGCAGGCGGTCCCCGGGGGAGACGACAGTAGTCGAGGCGTGCTCCTCGACGAGCGCCGGGCCGGCGATGCGGTTGCCGGCGCGCAATCCTCTCCGGTCGTAGATCGCAGTCGCGACCGGCTTTCCGACCCCGGTGAAATGGACCTGGCGCCTCCCACTACCCGCCGAAGCGGGGGGTGTACGGGAGCCGCGCGCGATGCGCTCGAGCGGCGGCTTTTTCATGACGCCGCTCACGGTCGCGCGCAAGCTCACGATCTCCGCGGACTCCTCGGGAGCGCAGGTGCCGTAGCGCTGCAAGTGCTCCTGGTCGAAGCGTTGCTTCAGACCGTCGCGGCTGCCGCGCCCGAACACGTCGGGCGGCAGCGCCACCGTCACCGGATGCTCCTGCCCCACGTAGCGCATGTCGGCCGCGCGGGTCACCACAATCCTCGCGGGCTCGATGCCGCTGGAGGCGAGCGCCTTCCTTCCATCGTCGATCAGCTCGTCGTATATCCGCTCGATGGCGTCGAAGGAGATATCCGAGAGGCGCGCGAACCAGGTCCGCACGCGGTCGTAGCGCAGGTCGGCGAAAAGCATTCCGAATGCGCAGAAATGCCCGGGGGCGCGTGGCACGATCACCCGCCGCATGCCGATTTCGCGCGCGATGGCGGAGGCGTGCAGCGGGCCGGCGCCGCCGTAGGCGATCAACGCGAACGCCGCCGCGTCAAGGCCGCGCTCGGTCGAGACCGCCTTCACCGCGTAGGACATCGCCGTCGCCGCGATGCGCAGGATCCCGTCGGCCGCGCGCACGGCGTCGATCCCGAGCGGCCCGGCCACGTGCTCGCGCAAGGCGCGCTCGGCCGCCGCCGCGTCCAGCCTCATCTCGCCGCCGAGGAAACGGTCCGCGGCGAGCCGCCCGAGCACGAGGTTCGCATCCGTCACCGTGGGCCGCGTGCCGCCGCGGCCGTAGCAGGCCGGGCCGGGCTCGGCGCCCGCGCTCTGCGGCCCGACTTTGAGCGCCCCGCTCGCATCCACCGCGGCGATGCTGCCGCCGCCCGTTCCGACCTCGAAGATGTCCATCATCGGGATCTGCACCGGCAGCGCCTGGTTGTAGCCGCCGATGAGCGCCGCGCCCGTCGTGAGCGCCTCGCCCTTGTGGATGACGCCGGCCTTGGCGGTGGTCCCGCCCATGTCGAAGGCGACAGCGTCTTCGAGTCCGAGCGCGCGGCACAGCGCCTGCGCGCCGATCACGCCGGCGGCGGGGCCCGACTCGAGCATGCGCACGCACTGCGAGCGCGCCTGGTGCGATTCGTACAGGCCGCCGGTCGACTGGACGAGCAGAAACGATCCGCCGAATCCGGATTCCTTGAGGTGCCCGTCGATGCCGCTCAGGTATTCGTTCACCACCGGGCCGATGTAGGCGTTGGCGACCGTAGTGGAGCAGCGCTCGAACTCGCGGTATTCCCGGGACAGCTCGTGCGAGGCGGTGACGAAGACCCGCGGGAGGCGCTGCTGAACGATTCTCTTCACGCGCGCCTCGTGCGCCGGGTTGACATAGCAGTGCAGCAGCATGATCGCGACCGCGTCCACGCCCTCGGCCTCGATCCGGTCGCACGCCGAGTGGACGCTCGCCTCGTCGAGCGGAACGTAGACCTCGCCCTCGGCGGTGACGCGCTCGCGCACTTCCAGCCTCAGCGCGCGCTCGACCAGGGGCACGTGCTTTCGGAAGTACAGGTTGTAGGCGTCGGGGCGGTTGATGCGCCCGATCTCGTAGATGTCGCGAAACCCTTCCGTGGTGAGGAGCGCGGTCTTCGCGCCGGTGCGCTCGAGAAGCGTGTTGATGGCGATGGTCGAGCCGTGCAGGAACGAGCGGGCGTCGGCGTAGCGCACGGCCGTCTTGCCGACCCCCGCCGCGATGCCTTCGACCAGGCGCGCCGGCGTCGACAGCGCCTTGCCGAGCACCAGGCGGCGGCTCTTCTCGTCGAACGCGGCGACGTCGGTGAAGGTGCCGCCGATGTCGGTGGCCAGGCGCATGCGGGTCGAGACCTTCATGGTCCGCGGATGATACCAACGCCGCGGATATCTGAGACAATGGATCGACCGGAGCGATCATGGATCTGAAGGACATCAGTCTCTACGTGGACGATCGTCCCGCGGACGGTGTGTTCCGCGTGCACCGCGACGTCTACTCCGACCCTGAGCTGTTCGAGCTGGAGCACAAGTTCATTTTCGAGCGCACCTGGAATTTCCTGGCGCTCGAATCCCAGATCCGGAAGCCGAACGACTTCGTGACCGGTCACATCGGGCGGACGCCGGTGCTCGCGACGCGCGACGCGAAGGGAAGCCTCCGCGCTTTCGTCAACGTCTGCCGCCACAAGGGCGCGATGCTGTGCGGGGCCGAGGAGGGCAACGCGAAATATCACGTCTGCCCGTATCACGGCTGGGCCTACGACGCCTCGGGCAGGAACGTCGACGTCAAGGACCGCAAGACGGGAAGCTATCCCGCCTCCTTCGACGCCGAGGACCACAACCTCGTGCCGCTCGCAAAGGTGGCGAGCTACAAGGGCTTCGTGTTCGGCAGCCTCTCGGGCGACGTTCCGCCGCTCGAGGATTTCCTCGGCGACATGCGCTTCTTCATCGACGTCGTCGCCGACCAGGGTCCGGCCGGGGTGGAGTTCGTTCCCGGGCGCTCGGTGTATACCTACCGCGGCAACTGGAAGCTGCAGCTCGACAACGGCCTCGATCCCTATCACCTCACGACCACGCATCTCTCGTACATGGACCTGCAGGCGCGGCGCCGCGGAGGCGAGGGCCATCTGGAGGCGCGCCAGTACGACTGGGCGAAGCGCAACTCCGCCGACGGCGGGACCTTCGCGCTCGCGCACGGCCACGCCGCGACCTGGCTCGATCAGCCCGAGCCCGAGAAGCGGCCGATCTACCCGGCGCTCGCGGCGATCCGCGAGCGCGTCGGCGCGCTGCGCGCCGAATGGATGCTCAAGGCGCGCAACGTGCACGTCTTCCCCAACATGCAGATCGCCGACGCGATCACGCTGATGCTGCGCACTTTCCGGCCGCTCGCTCCGGACCGCACCGAGATGCGGAGCTACTGCCTCGCCCCGGTCGGCGAGGCGGGCGAGCAGCGCGCCTGGCGGTTGCGGCAGTTCGAGGATTTCTTCAACCCCGGGGGCCTGGCGACGCCGGACGACACCGTGACCTACGAGGGTTGCCAGGGCGGCTTCGGCGCGCAGCCCATTTCATTCCTGCAGGGCTACGCGCGCGGCATGGCGGCGATGAAGCAGGGCGCCGACGAGGCCGCGGCGTCGATCGGCATCGCGCCCCAGGCGAGCGTGAGGGGGCGGTTCGAGATGTTCAGCGAAGTCGGCTTCCATGCGCCGTACCGCGAGTGGGCGCGCCTCATCCAGGCGGGCATCTCGGGCGGAAAGGCCTACGCGTGAACGCCCGCGCCGAGACCGGGTCGCTCGCAGCAGGCGTCGAGCTCGTCCACCGCGAGGCGAGGCTGCTCGACGAGCAGCGCTGGGACGACTGGCTCGCGCTCTACGCCGAGGACTGCGAGTACTGGATGCCGGCGTGGAAGGCCGACGGTACGCTGACCGCGAATCCGCGCGCCGAGCTGTCGCACATCTACTACGCGAGCCGCGCGGGGCTCGAAGACCGGATCGTTCGCATCCGCTCGGGAAAATCCGCGGCGTCGACCCCCATGCCGCGCACCGCGCATATCCTCGGCAGCGTCCTGCCGCTGGAATCCCCCGCGGACCGGCTGCGGCTCGGCTCGACCTGGGTGACGCATGTATTCTTCCCGCGCTCGAACGAGAGCCACGCGTTCTTCGGGCGCACCGAGCACGAGCTCGCGCTGCGCGGCGGCGACTGGCGCATCGCGAAGAAGAAAATCCTGCTGCAGAACGACTATATTCCCACGATGCTGGACGTGTACTGCGTCTAGTCTGAGCGCGTGGCCGCGAAGAAGCTTTCCGCCGCGGTCGAGGCGACGCGGCTCCTCGGCAAGTGGACCAAGCTCGCGCAGGGCCACGTCGTGTTCGGGGCCGGGTGCTCCTGCGGCGTGGGCTTCGGCAACCTGCAGCTGAAGGACTTCGAGCCGCAGATTCTCGACTATCTCAGGACCAGGCACGCCGTCGGAGACTTCGCGGGCATTCCCGAGTTGCTCCGTTCGATCGCGACGAAGGGCGGCGAGCCCCTCGCGCTGCTTGCCGACCTGGAGCGCAGCCTCGAGTCCTTCGACGAGCTGCATCGCGGACGCTAGCCGGGCGCAGCTCCGGCACCCAGCGGAACGGCCATTACCGCGGGGCCTCCGCCCGTCGCACCACTTCATACCGTAATTCTGCGAAACCGGGACCGATCTTTTGCACCGACATCAGCCTGAGTGAGGGGTCGGTGATTCGCCGGGGAAGTATCGGTTTTCCCCGGCCCAGGGTGACCGAGCCGACTTGCACGATGATCTCGTCCAGCAGCCCTGCGTCGTAGAACTGGCCGACCAAATCCCCGCCTCCGACGAGCCAGACGTTCTTGCCCGCAGCGGCCGCCTTCATCTCCGCGTGCACGGGCCGGACATCGCCCTTCACGGGGCGTATGTCCGCACCTGCAACCCGCTTGCGCGGGCGGCTGGAGAACACCCAGGTCGGTTGCGAGTAAGGCCAAGGCTCGCCCGCACCGGTGCCCGGCTCGACGATATGCCTGAGCATCCACTCGTACGTGGCCGAGCCCATCGCGAGCGCGCCGACTTCCTTGATGAAGCTCGGGTAGCTGGTGTCGTTGATGTCGCCGAGGGGAAACAGCCAATCGAGGGAGTCATCCTCGGTGGCGATGAACCCGTCCAGGGTCGCAGCGGTGTAGTACTGCGTTTTCGTCGCTATGCGGGCCGCGGGGTCAGCCATCTTTTCGAACGAACGTAACCGGCTTGGTGGTGTAAGGGATCTTGCCCAGGCTCACTCCGGCTTGATGTTCGCGTCGCGGATGACCTTGGTCCATTTTGCGCCTTCGGAGCGCACGAATGCGGCGAATTCCTCCGGCGTGTCGGCGATGACCTCCGAGCCGGTATCGAGCACCTGCTTCTTCACGTCGGGTGCATTGTAGGCCTTCACGATCTCGCGATGCAGGATCTGCAGAACCGGCTGCGGGGTACCGGCAGGAGCGAAGATGCCGTTCCACACGATCGCCTCGACACCCGGGAGACCGGCTTCGGCGGTGGTCGGGACCCCGGGCAGCAGCTCGAGGCGCGAAGGGCCCGCCACGGCGAGCGCGCGCAGCTTTCCGGATTTCACGTGAGCAACGATCACCTGCGGCACGACGTAGGCGGTCTGGACGACGCCGGCGAGGAGGTCGGGGATCTCCGCGTTGACCGCCTTGTAGGGCACCTCCAGCACCTTGATCTTCGCCTCGGACTTGACCCACTCCCCTAGGAGCTGGCTGATGCTGCCCGGTCCCCCTGAGCCATAGGTGAGCGCGTCGGGCTCGGCCTTCGCCAGCTCGATGAATTCCTTCGCCGAGCGCGCGGGGACGGAGGGGTTCACCACCATCACGAGCGGCGTCATCGTGAATCGGGATATGGGCACGAGCTCCTGGTTGAGGCGGCAGCAGGGATCGGGCTTGAGCGCGTCGCCGATGGCGTTGTTGATGAGCGCAAGGAACAGCGTGTACCCGTCGGGCGCGGCGCGCGCGGCCTCGCGCGCCGCGATCATGCCGTTCGCGCCGAGCCGGTTCTCCACGATCACCGGCTGTCCGAGAGACTGCGTGACATAGGCGCCGATCTGGCGCGCGCGGATGTCGGGAGAGCTTCCCGGCGGCGAAGGCACGAGGATGCGGATCGGCTTCGACGGAAAGGACTGCGCCGCGGCGAGCCCGGCGAGCGTGGCGAGGGCGCAGGCGAGGATTGCGTTCTTCATGGGAGGCCTTCGGGCCGACCGTGGAATTCCAAGGATAGCCTATGATGAGCGCCACACGCTCGCTCGAGAAGGACGCCCGATGAAGGGACTCGCAAGCATTGCAGCCGCGGCGCTGGCCATCTTCGCCGTGCCCGCCCTCTCGCAGCCGGCCGCGCAGTGGCCCGAGCGGCCGGTGCGGCTGATCGTCACGGTCGGCGCGGGCGGCGCGGCCGACACCCTTTCGCGCAACATCGCGAGCGGATTCGCGCAGTTCTCGAACGGCCAACCGCTCATCGTCGAGAACCGCCCCGGCGCGGGCGGCACCATCGCCGCGGCGGCCGTGGCGCGCGAGAAGCCGGACGGCTACACGCTCTTCCTTGCCGAGGTCGGCCCCAACGCCGTCTCGCACGTGCTGATGAAGCTGCCTTACGATCCCCACACGGCGTTCACGCCGATCATCCACGCGGTGAACCTGCCCGCGGTGATCCTGGTGCGCTCGACGCTGCCCTACAAGACGCTCGGCGAGCTCATCGCTGCGGCGAAGCAGCAGCCGGGCAAGCTCAACTACGCGTCGGCGGGCATCGGCAACTGGACGCACCTCTTCATGGCCTACCTCAACACGCAGGCGGGCATCGACCAGGTGAACGTGATCTACCGCTCCGGCGCCGAGATGCTGCTCTCGCTCATCCGCAACGACGCGGACACGGCGATCATCACCGTGTCCACCTCGCTCGGCCAGATCCGCGAAGGCAAGGTGCGCGCGCTCGCCGGGGCGTCGTCGCGGCCCATGCCTCAGTTGCCGGACGTGCCCCCGGCGGCGAAGACGATCCCGGGCTTCGACGTGACCGTCTGGCATGGCATCGTCGGCCCCGCGGGGATGGACGGCGGGCTCGTCGCCCGCATCAACGGCGTCTTCAACCAGGCGCTCCAGGTCCCGGCGGTGCGTACCGCCATCACCGAGGCGCAGGGCGCCGAGATCGTGGGCGGCACGCCGCAGCAGTTCGACGCGTTCATCAAGAGCGAGCTGAAGCGCTGGCCCGAGGTCGTGCGCGCGGCTGGGATCAAGGCGGAATAGCCGGGATCGCGTGGCGTCCATGCCTGTCCCACGCAAGACCGTCGTCTGGTTCGAGGACGGCAAACGCCCCAACGTCGCCGACCGGCTCGAGAAGGTGCCCGAGATTTCCTTCCACCGGCTGTCCTACGGCGCGCCGAAGGCGGACAACTGGAGGGCCTTGTCCGGCGCGCACGTGTACTGCGTCACCTCGACGCGCCAGGAGCTGCCCGAGGAGTACCGCTGCGGCGCGGCGCTGCTCGCGCGCTGCCCCGACCTGCTCGCGGTGTCGACGACCGGCGCGGGCTACGACACGGTGGACGCGGCCGCGTGCACGCAGGCAGGCGTGCTCGTGGTCAACCAGTCGGGCGCCAACGCCGACGCCGTGGCGGAGCACGCGCTGGCGATGATGCTCTCTCTCGCCAAGAACATCCCGCAGACCGACCGCTCCCTGCGCGCCGCGCGGGGCGTTCCGCGCGAGGACTTCAAGGGCTGGAACACCCGCGGCCGCACGCTCGGCGTCATCGGCATCGGCAACACCGGCCGCCGGCTCGCGCGCCTGTGCGGCCTGGGGCTGCAGATGAAGGTGCTGGCGTGCGACCCCTACCTGACCGCCGAGGAGATCCGCGAACGCGGGGCGACCAAGGTGGATCTCGCGACGCTGCTCGAGCAGTCCCGCTTCGTCTCGATCCACTGCCCGCACAACGACGAGACGCGGAGCCTGATCGGTGAGCGCGAGCTCGCCGCGATGCAGCCCGGCTCCTACCTCATCACCACCGCGCGCGGCGGGATCGTGGACGAGAGCGCCCTCGCCGCGGCGCTCAGGTCGGGACACCTCGCCGGGGCGGGAGTGGACGTCTGGAACGAAGAGCCACCGCCGCCCTCGCACCCGCTGCTCGCGCTGGACAACGTCATCGCCACGCACCACACCGCCGGCATCACGCACGATTCGCGCGACAACATGCGCGACTGGAACGCCGAGCAGGTGCTCGGCATCCTGCGGGGCGAGCGCCCGCCGCGGCTGGTCAACACCGACGCGTGGCCGCGCTTCGCGCGGCGGTTCGAGGGGATCTTCGGGACTTCCCCCGAAACAGCGGCTTAGGCGCGCGCCAGGGCCGCCTTTACCCGCTCCGGCGTGAGCGGCACGCGCCGCATGCGCACCCCGGTTGCGTCGAAGAACGCGTTCGCCACCGCCGCGGGGGTGACGCGGATCGACGGCTCGCCCGCGCCGGTAGGCGCGATCTCGGGGTGGTTGATCAGCACGACGTCGATGGTCTCGGGCGTGTCCTTGATGTCGAGGATCGGGTAGGTCATCCAGTCGACGCTCGTCACCCGGTCGCGGTCGAACCGCACTTCCTCGAAGAGGGTGCGCGACAGGCCGTGCACGATGTTGCCCTCGATGGTGTAGCGCAGCCCTTCCGGATTGACGATCAGGCCGCAGTCGTGCGCGACGGTGAATTTCTTCGCGCGGATGCGACCGGTTTTTCTCTCGACCTCGATCTCGGCGACCACGGCGACGATGGTGCCGTTGCGCTGCGCGTAGGCGATGCCGCGACCGGGCAGGAGGTCGCCCGAGCGGTCGCGCGCGCCCGAGCGCGGCTGCCAGCCCGCTTTCTCGGCCGCCGCCTTGATCACGGCGGCGTCGCGCGGCGCGGTCACGTATTTCAGGCGGAACGCGACCGGGTCTTCGTTCGCGGCGAAAGCGAGCTCGTCGATGAACTGCTCGCTGCCGAAGTGGATCTCGGGCCCGACCGGGT
>Ga0137403_10001771_pt1 | contig 27011 bp, 27 predicted proteins | sample CZOMad2_1_16fung_FD_122057 | JGI IMG/M metagenome (GOLD analysis project Ga0137403, IMG submission 122057) | Vadose zone soil fungal communities from Angelo Coast Range Reserve, California, USA - CZOMad2_1_16fungal (Hybrid Assembly) | ecosystem: Environmental > Terrestrial > Soil > Vadose zone... | reverse complement strand
CAGCATGGGTGGAGAGCTGCGGGAGCAGGCCTGGCTGAGCCTCTCCGGTGGTGTCGCCACATCGGCGCACACACGCGCCCAACGATGCTCAGCTCGGAGCACGCGTGTGCGCTTCCTACAAACCACGATAAATCGAGCAATCGAGATACGTGCAAAACGGGACTCTGTTGGGATTGCTTGGGGATGAATGCAGCTCTAGAGTAGGGGTATGTTAGGGTTGCGGCAGTTCCGGCGGAAGACGCTGACCTAAGGCGCCTGCGGGGCCAAAGGCCGCCTGCCGGCCTCTGACCAAGATTGCACAAGTTTTCCAGGAAGTGTAAGCTCTGTTGGACGTCATCGCTCTTTCCTTCTCCTTATCCTCGAGTGGCATTGTGGTTGGCGGCGGTACGGCGCTTGGTCGATTGGAGCGGCTCGACGCGCCGCATCGGCCTGGAAAAGAGGAGCGGCATAAGTCGTAGGCGGGTTTCGAAAGGAGGTGTTGAATGTCTCGGCCGATTGTCCGGAGCATCGTTAGGGCAGGATGGATCTTGGTAGGCCTGGCCGTCGCTCTCGCAGGAACGGTGGCTGCGGCGTCCGACATCAGGGTGGTCGCCATGAACGATCAGTGCGATCCGGCGTCGTTCAATGCCGCGCTTGGACCGGGGACGTGCGTCACTCCCCACGCGGGCGTTCAGTTCGACGACTTCATTCGCGAGCTGACACAGACACAGAAGGTCGGGGCCTGGAACTTCGCGCCTCCTCAGGTCCGTTTACGCAACGACCAAGCCTTCCAGGCGGAGAACAGGGGCGGCGAGGTGCACACGTCTGACTTTTCCGTTGTATTGCTCCTGGTAATATTCATGCGGCCTCAAGGCTGAGGTCCCATGAAAGTGCGTGTAATTCCAGGGATTCTGAGGTAAGGAAACGCCAGTGATGCTTCAGGCTGAAGACGATCTCTGCCATCGTCACGCGGCCCTTCAAGCGAAAGCGCCCCGTGTAGAGCAGCACCAGGCCGGCCAACAAGCGCCACACCCGATGCCCGTAGTAGGCGTCTTCCGTCTGCACCTGGCAGGCCTCAGCGGCCAACAGGTGCTTCAGCGTGCGGAAGGTCTGCTCAATCCAACTGCGCCGGTGCCAGGCCAGGATCAGGCGCGGCGCCGAGAGGGGCGTCTCCCGGCACCACAAGTAGAAGCGCTCTTCCCCCGGTGTGTCGACCAGGACAAGCGTGACCCGTCCATAGGTGGCACTCGTAGCCGTGAATCGGGCATAGCGGAGCCCCGGCACCTGCAGGCTGTCCCGCCAGGGCCAGTCAGGCTGGGTCACGAGCTCTTGCCCCTTGACCCGACGCCCATCGGGCAGCACGCAGACATACCGGCGCTTGCCCTCCACGACCAAGGTTCCCTGCTGGTGCATCTGGATATGCGCCAGCAACGCCGAATCCCCAAACCAACTATACTTTGCACGGTCTTAGCTGAGACATTTTGAGCACCTTGTGCTCGAGTAGTCCCCGTGCGATTCAACGCTCGCGGCGGTGCTTGCCATGATCCAGATCCACTGGAGCGCAGCGGCGCTACACGCGTTGCGGTATGGGCGCTTTCATCCCCCTGACCCGCGGGTGCCAGTGCGGATGGCAGCCCTCTACTGGCGCAGTCAAGGGGTGGCCACGGGCGACATCCCCCGGCTCTGTGGCATGTCCAAGGCCCGTGTCCAGCGCTCCCTCAACGCGTACGGCACGGGGGGGATCGCACAGCGGCAACGCCGCGAGCATGATCGTCCGCAGCGTCCACTCGTCGACCATCGCGCCATGCTTGAAGCGAACTTTCGGCCACACCCCCCAGCGACGGTGGCGGCAGCGGCGGCTCAGATCACTGCACTGACCGGGATTGGGCGCCGGCCCACGCAGGTGCGGCACTTTTTGCACCCCTTGGGCAGGAAACCCAGGACAGTGGGGACGCTTCCAGCCCAAGCGGAGGTGGGAGCCCAAGAGGCGTGTACACAAAACGTTTGGCGCCCCGGTTAGCGGAGGCCAAGGCGGGCCACCGAGTCGTCGGCTGCAGGGATGCCGCCCCTTGCGTGTGTGCGCCCTTTGTGGGCATGGTGTGGTGTGTCGACCGGCGGTTTGTCAAAGCGCCTGCGGGGCGGCAACGCGTGCACGGGCTCGCCGCCGGGCACGCCGTGAGCCACGAGGTGTTCGGCGTGCAGAAGCTCACCTCCATGACGGCGGAGGCCGGCTGGGAGTTGTGAGCCCGGTTAGCGAGCACACACGCTGGCATGCCGCTGACCATCATCCTGGACAAGGCGCGCTATCAGCGGTGTGCACTGGTGCACACGATTGCCCAAACGGTGGGGATTGAGTTGCGCTACGTGCCCACCGATGCGCCGAATTTGAATCGGATTGAACGATTCTGGAAATTTGTCAAGAAACCATGGTTGTACTCGAAGTACTATCCGGATCGTGCGTCGTTTCACCAAGCAGTCATCGCCTGTATTGAACAAGCTCCCATCACACATCGAGCAGAGTTGAAGAGCCTGTTGACCGTACGCTTTCACACGTGCCAAGCAGTCCCCGTGATTGGGGAACAACAGACGGTGTCCAAAGGGTCGAAGACGGAAGTTTTATCTAAGGCCGCATAGAGTATATCCGCCACGACCAACGGCGCTGGCAGCCGCCGGCAGCGGCGTTGCAGGACTGCCTAGGTGCGGTCCAGCATCACCTGCAGCCAGGTCACCTGATCGCGGCAGGGCCGGCCGGGACCCACCGGGTTCGGGCGGCGGACCACGAAGTCCACCGGGACGACCCGCTTGCCCTCACCACTCACCACCGCCAGCAGGAGGCCAGCGAGCCCCAGCCGGACGCGATGTTCCTGGCCGCTCTACCAGGTGCCTACCAGTCCGAGCTGCTGGCCAGACTTCTTGAACACGCTGTCGTCGCCCCCCCACGTCCACGGCCACCGACTGCGGGTGGCTGGGCTCTTGTCCTCGACCTGCTGCCACAGCCGGATCAAGAGGGCTTGGCCCCTATGCTGCAGCAGCCGGAGCCACTTCTGCTTGGGCAGTGCCCCCAGGATGCGGCTGGGGAGGTTCTTGTCCCAGACCCGCAGTTGGGTCAGCTCGTAGGCCGTCCGGCACCCAAACAGCGTGGGGAACATCATCCCAAAGATGTTTCCGAGCCGTTTCACTGGGGCCTTCAGACACCACTCGACCTCGGCCGCCAGGGTCTCCGGCAGTCCCAGGTCGAGCAGCGCCTGTTCCAGGGCCTGCAGGCAGCGCTGCGCTCGCCGCTGCTCTTGCTCCAGCCGCTCGCGGTACTTCCGGAGGCGGCGCTGCTTAGCGTCATACGCACGTCGTTGCGCTCGGGTCATGGTGGCCATGGGCTCCTCCTGTAGTTTGGGGTAGTGTGTGTGGAGGAGACCATGGCCCAACGTTCACGTCATTTCAAGAACTTTCATGAAGGGTTTCGCTGATTCTCCCTGCCGACGGGGCCTCAGCAGTAGACCGGAAAAGTCAGCTTATCTGACTGGTTGCCATGTTCCATCGGGCATACATACCAGAGGCCCTATTCTCGTGCCAGTTGGGTATGCTTTGCCATCATAAATGCAGTCCGCCAATGCCAGCTTAACGAAAAGGATCATTAGAACTAGAGTCAGTACCAGTATTATGGTCTTCATATCATTACCCTTTCGTTACCGTCCTAGTTTGTTAGCCCATGCTGTCGCATTTAAGATTGTATTTTCCTTCCCCAGAGGTTGATGGACTAAACATATAGCCGATTGGCGCATAATACATAATTACATGCTTTTTACCCAACAAATTTATATCACAAAAAAGATTTTTTCCATCTTGATTGCTTATCTTAATTAGAGAATTAAGATCGCTTTCATCAGGGCATAGTATGGGGTCTCTTACAAAAACATTTTTTATTCTTTTCCGATCATTTGGGTTAATAAGTAGTATATTCCTTCCATATAATAATTCATTACCAACACAAACTGCCGCATCTCCTTCCATTAGACTATCATTTGATTCGAAATCCGCTTTTCCTTCGATATATCTCATTTCAAAAATTCCTTTATTATTATCTCTAATTTCACGAAACTTTCTCGCCACTTGATGATCGTAGCCTAGCTTATTAATAGCGTCGATAATAATAGTATTTGTTATATCATATAGGCTATAAACTTTGCTCAAAATAGCTAAAGCCTGTATCTTGTGCGTCTCATCCTTAAATATTTCACCGATGACGTCTTTTAAATCTTTCTTGTCGCCTTGGATATCGATCTCAACATCGCTATCGAGTAAGTGAATTGTTAGCTTCCCCCGTTTATTTCCATTCAAGACAATAAATGCAAAAATTGATACTACAATGAATATTGTCATCATTAGCGCTATACTGGTTTTTGTGGACATTTCAGTCCCCTCCATACCAATCTCTTCCATCCCGAATGTATAATTGCAAATTAAATTTTATTTTAAAACGCTATTATTTCCACTATCGCTTGATTTCGAGTGAAGAAGAAATATTTTTTGTACGGAAATTGTATTATACTGTTTTCTTTTTAGGAGAAGAAGAACAAAATCAATGATGTACTTCACCAATGGAAGGAATTTACGGGCGTATCAGGAGTTGCGGCCTTATCAGAAATTGGCGTTGCACAAATGGTGGGTTTATGCGTAGAGCTGCTGAGGTATGTAAGGGACTCCAGGGCCGCATGGGCGCACTCCTGGTTCATCAAGGAATCGTGTTTCTGACAAGCCATGAGCGAACTACTATGGCCTATCAGTATGGTTTGTGCATAGTGCTGTGCGACTTGTTCATGACCTCTTACCTTCCGCCAATAAGCAAGAGTGATGCCAGTCTGTGCCGTCCATGAGAACCCATCGAAACGCGCAAGCCGTTTGATACACGCTAGCAGGGTCACATCACGCATGTGTGCAAGACTAAACAGTAGGCGCACATCAGCAAGGAGGGATACTCGCTTTATCTTTAATCTACAAACTTAAAAGCGAGGTCGTGTACCCGTACGTTGCGGATAATTGGTCTGGACCTGTCTGGAGCTGCCCGCATCGCGTGACCAAGGCGGTCACGGGCTCTCACATTGGGGGCCAGGGCCTGGCTGAGCCCTCTTCGCCTGTCTGCGGGCACACGTGGCTCGCTCAGTCTCACGATCATCACGCTCAGTTGCCACTTACAGCTCTTGTGGCTGCGGCCATGGCGGTACCCGGAACAGGAGCACCTCTCACAGGGTCCACACCCGATTCGTCAGCCCAGCGGCCATCGCCGGCGTCCGAGGCTGCCACCGTTTCGCTGAGCCTGTCCCGTTCGTCGGCCGCGGCTGGGCCAAGGGTAGGCGCAAGCTGGCATGCGGCAAGCAGAAATTGTAGTAGACGTGATACAACGCGAGCTGCTGGCGGACACCCGTTTCACCCTTGCAGAGCGTGGCGAGGCATTGTCAACTTAACCGCATCCTTCTGTACAGGCGCAGCACGACGTGGCATACTCGTCCCATGGACGCCGCTCCTCGGGTGAGGAGTGTGCTCTCCTCATACAGATAAACCGTCCTGGGAGCTGCCATGAACACCTCCGCACCAACTACCCTGTACAAACACCATCGGTTCCCGGCCGAGATCATCAGCCATGGCGTCTGGCTCTACTACCGCTTCTGCCTCAGCTATCGTGACGTCGAAGAGCTGCTGTTGGTCCGCGGCGTGATCGTGTCCTATGAGGCCATTCGCAAATGGTGTCGCAAGTTTGGGCAGCACTATGCCAACCAGCTCCGTCGCCGACGTCCCAAACCAGGCGACAAATGGCACTTGGACGAGGTGTTTCTGACCATCAACGGCGAACGGCACTATCTGTGGCGGGCGGTAGATCAGGCTGGCAACGTGCTCGACATCTTGGTGCAGAGTCGGCGCGACAAGGGGTTCCCGTAGCAACGGAACAAAAAACGTCGATCTGATGCAAACCCGTCTTCGCTATCTCCCTGTAAGAGATCCGCTCTCCTGCTGAGCGGGTCGCCGTGACGACACGCTCTATTTCAACGAGTACCCGGCCTCTGTACCCTCGCTCCCGTCGCAAGGGTATGCCCTGAGCAATCTCAGTAGCACATTTAAAGACTTTATATGTTTTTAGTATTACTTTTTTATAATTTATGCTACTATGCGGCGAGCGATGGCATGAGAGGCTGGACTCTGAGTTCGAAGGCGGAGGTGATTGGCCTCCGCGCGACGCTGGTGTGGCGGTGTGTCACTTGAGGTGCGTGCGGCAACGGGAGAGGGATATGCAGACGGTTGACGTGGCGCGTTGGACAGGATCGCTCGTGGCGAGCCTGAAGATCCCGACGGCTGACGAGGACCGTGGTCTCGGCACGGGCAAAGTCGACGGCGGCGCGGTCTTCGTCATCACCAAGGCGTTCACTGAGACCCGGAAGCTCCTCTTCAACGTCGGCTATACCGTTGTGGGCTCGGTCTCTGAGGTGCAACTGCAGGACCAACTCTTCTTCGGCCTGGCTGGCGAGACCTCCATCCCCAGCCTCGCTGAGGAGCGGCTGCAATTCGTGGCGGAAGTGTTCGGCACCACGGCAGAGGAGAAGGGCGGCCCTGGTGACATCCAGGGGCATCTGGGAGTCCGCTACCGCGTCGGGGAGGATCTCATCTTGGACGCCGCCATCGGGCGGAGCTTCACCTCGCCCCCGCCGGTGGAGTTCTTCGCCACCGTGGGCTTCACGTGGACCTTCGACGCCCCTTGGAAGTGCCGGAATCGGTAACTGGCTCGAGGAGGAACGCGATGCATCACGTGGATTGTCGGGATGACTGGCATCGATATCGCTGCTGGCGAGGCGCGCCGGCCGCTGTGGTCGCCTGGGCGCTGCTGCTTTTTGGCACCGCGGCCACGGGCACAACGCAAGAGCGACGGCCGAACGTGCTCACTACGGTGGCACCCCTCACCAACATTGTAAAGAACGCGGGCGGCCCGTTTATCGACCTCCATGGCCTGATCCCCGGCGGCATGGACTCCCACACCTTCGAGCCCATGCCCTCCGATGTGAAATACGTCGCGGCAGCGGACCTCATCATCCTGAACGGCCTGGACCTGGAGACGCCGACCGAGAAACTGGCCCTGGCCAACAAGAAGCCCGAGGCCCGTATTCTCAAGCTAGGCGACCAGACGATCACGCCGAAGGACTACGTCTTCGACCGGAGCTTTCCCAAATCCGGCGGCCATCCCAACCCCCACCTCTGGATGAACCCGATCTACGCCGCCCGCTATGCCGAACTCATGCGGGACGCGCTCAGCGAGCTCGACCCTGCACATGCCGCCCAGTACCGCGAGCGCACCCAGCAGTATACCGCCCGGCTCACGGCCCTCGACCGCGCCATTGCCGCCGCTGTGGCGACGATCCCGCCTCAGAACCGCAAGCTCCTCACCTACCACGACTCGTTCGCCTACTTCGCCCCACGCTACGGCATGACGGTCATCGGGGCGATCGAGCCCGCCAGCTTCTCGGAGCCCTCGCCGCGGGAGGTGATGCGGGTGATCCGCCAGCTGAAGCGGGAGAAAGTGCCGGCCATCTTCGGCTCCGAGGTCTTCCCCAGCAAGGTGTTGGACCAGATCGGCCGGGAGGCGGGTGTGCAGTTTATCGCTACCCTGCGAGACGACGACCTCCCAGGTACACCTGGGTCCCCGGAGCACTCCTACATCGGCATGATGCTCGAGGACGTCCGCACCATGGTGACCACACTGGGTGGCAATGCGGAGGCGTTGCAGGGGATCGATCCCGCGGATATTCCCTAAACGTGGCTGGGCTGACTGTCCACTCGGGCGTGACAGAGACGCGTTGACCTCTCCACCAGCCCTCGCGACCGGATGAAATGATAGAGGGTGGCGCGGTCGACCCCCGTGATCTTGGCGATGGAGGCCTTGGAGACGTTCAAGGTGAGCAGCTGTTGGATTTCATGTTCTCGCCCATCCAGCCGGGATTTTCCCAGCGTTCCCTGAGGACGGCCCAAGCGCTTGCCGGCGGCCCTGGCGGCTGCCAGCGCTTCTTTCGTCCGCAGCGAGATCAGCTCGCGCTCGATCTCGGCAAACAGCCCAAACAGCGTCACCATGACTTTCGTCTGCAAGTCTTGGGCACCATCGAGCCGGGTGCCTTCCTTCAGCGCCAGCAACCGGACCTTCTGCTTCACAAGCGTATCAACGAGCGTAATGATCTCCCCGACGGAGCGGCCCAGGCGACTCAGCTCGCTGACAATGAGCGTGTCCCCGGGCTCTAGTTGGGCCAGGAGCAGGTCAACTTGGCGCTCCTTGGGCGGCCGTCGGGAAGAGGCGCTGCGCCCGATAAACGCGTGGACCTCGAGCCGCGCACACCGCGCACACTCGAGGATGGCCAGACGCTGGTTGTTCGTGTCCTGGGTGTCTTTCGAGACTCTCACATAGGCGAGCGTTTTCATGGGAGACCCCTTCGTGGAAGAAAAGGTGATGGATGGGAAAAGCTCTACACTATAGGTGGATAGAAGCCGAGCGTTTCCATCCACAATAGACGTGGAGACTGACGAACGGTTTCCTCCTCAGCTTTGCCCATGGACGAACGGATCGACGTTTCCTGTACGCTTGCTATGGGAACCCCTAATCCCGTCTCATTACTGGGGACGATGATGCAGCCGTCATTATTCGACCACACCGCGAGCTGGGGTCATGTCCGTCACAAAGCCTTTATTCGGCCCTATGTGAGGTCGCGGACTTTTTGATTGAAATTTCCACGAAAGTTACCGTAGCATAACACAGATTGAGGTTTGGAGGGAGGACGGTTCCCGATGCCACGCGCTCGTCGACATGGGTCACGCTTCAGCTGGAGCCTCTGGATTATGTTCCTGGGGCTGACTGCGGCAGTGGCCTGTGCGAGCCATCCTCCGAGCCATGATCACGATGTCGGACACCCGCCGCTCTGCACGGACACGAGCGGCCCCGCCATGATAGCACATGACAGATCGACGCTTTTCCCGGATAGCGGGACCTTTCCTCTCTCCCCCAAATCCCTTTTCCCACTCGTCTCTCTGGCCGCGCCTGGCGCGCAGATTCCCGTAGGCCTTCCGGGATGGCCCGGAGACCTTTCCCAGAACGATACACGCACGTCCGTCAGCCCTCCCATGTTCCTCGTCGTTCTCCGCCGATGAGTTCTCCGCGAGCGTCGTCGCGCTCGCCGTTCACCCGCATTCACAACATCACGAGCGTGGAACATGCACGTGGGAGTCGCACGTGAGGCCCAGTGGTATGGCTCTGCGGGCTCTCGTACAAAGATTCCTGCGTCAATCCTAGGCTCATGTCACGATATCCTCTCACCCACGCCACTGGTGCGTGCGCCAAGGCTTGAGTGTGCGTCACACATGGGATAAGCGGGGAGGGGGGAGATAGCGAAGAGACGCCGTCGTGTCTGCGCCCGTCTGTACACGCTTGCTCGGTGTGGCGGCGCCTTCGCTCGCACACACCGGTGAGCTCGTCCATGACGTAGGGGTATGGAGGGACAACGATGAGGATGAAGACATCTATCCTATGGCTGGCCCTGCTCGTGCCGTGGCTCCTGTTGAGGGGCCAGGGCCTCGCCGACCAGCGACCTGGCCAGCACACGCACGACGGCAAAGCTCCACAGGAGCAGACGATGGAGGGACATACCCACAAGCACGACACGTGGGAGATACCCCCCGCTGCGTATGCGAGTGCGCGGAGCACGCGCTGGGGCGATCCGGCCGCGGCCGCCCGCGGGGAGCCGCTCTTCCAGACCCACTGCGTAGTTTGCCACGGCACCGACGGGAAGGGGAGGGGCCCAGGAGCCACGGGCCTGCCACATGCCCCGGCCGACCTCACCCATCACTTTCACCGGGCTTCCGGTGGCGGCGATGCGTATCTCTTCTGGCGGGTGAGCGAGGGCGGTCAAGTCGAGCCGTTCAAATCCATGCAGTCGATGATGCCGGCCTTTAAAACTGTCCTGACGGAAGACCAACGCTGGGACGTGCTGGCCTACGTGCACGAGACGTTCCACGGCGGCTTCCTGCCGACATCCGTCACCAGAGAGGGCCATGTCATCGCGGTCGTCCCCGCCAGCGAGGAACTCGTGGTCAAACACGGAGAAATTAAAGGCTTTATGGAGCCGATGACGATGGGCTACAAAGTCAGCCCCCCGTCGCTCCTGAAGCCGCTTAAGGCGGGCGACACGGTCCGCTTTACCATCGATACCGAGCGGAAGGCCATCGTCAAAATCGAGAAGCTGAAAAAGTGAGCGCAACCCAGAGGAGTCACCCGATGCCATCCCAGAGTCTATTGCATGGGCAGGGTCTCACCATGGGCTGGGCGCGGCACGTCTGTGAGGCGATCTTCGAGCGGTGGTATCGGTCGCTACGGCGAGTGGCGTGGGTCATGAGTCTTGTCGCGCTCACCGGATGCGCCGCCGCGTACCGCCCACCGACGCTCACGACGCACCACCCCGCGCACCCGGAGGCGACCATGGCACCCGATCTGCCGCCGTCAACGACACTCGCCTACACACCAGCGGACCTCCCCTCCGCGCGGCCGGCCGTGGCTACGGCGCCGCGTGGAGCGGAAAGTGCATCCTCGTCTCAGCACAAGGGCGCGCACACCGTCATCGGGGAGGGGAAGGTCATCGCGGTGGTGCCCGCGAGTCGCGAAATCGTGCTGACCCATGGCGAGATTAAAGGCTTTATGAACGCCATGACCATGGGCTATGCGATTCAGCCAGCCTCGCTGCTCGAGGGGGTGCGGGCCGGAGACACGGTCCGCTTCACCATCGACACCGAGCAGAAGGCTATTGTCACGCTCGAGAAGCTGCAACCATGATCGCGCCGCCCAGGAGACGCTCGATGCCATCCCAACCCCTGTGGTATCTGGTCAGAAGCATATTCTTGGAATACCGAGCGGAACATCTGTGTGCGTTGCTGATGCTCGTCATTGGCTGTGCCACGTTCGACCAGCGGGCTGGATTCTCGGACGTCAGTACCACGGTCGAAGCCCGCAGCGGCAAGCGCGTGGTCTGGCACCTCGGCACGGAGCTCGACGCGCAGGTGGCTGAGGAGGTGCACGCACTCTTAGCGGACACGCTGAGCGCTGATGAGGCGGTCCAGGTGGCGCTCCTCAACAATCGGGAGCTTCAGGCGGTCTACGCCGAGCTGGGCGTGGCCCAGGCCGATCTGGTCCAGGCGGGGCTGCTGTCAAATCCAGTCTTCGACGGCGCAGCTTTCTTTCCCGTCGCCGGCGGCCCCGTGAAACTGGATCTGAGCGTGGCCGTGAGTTTTCTGGACATCTTCTACATCCCGCTGCGTTCGCGTGTCGCGGCCGCCCGCTTTGAAAACGCCAAGCTCCAGGTGACGGGCGCTGTGCTCGACTTTGCGGCCACGGTCCGGGCGGCGTTCTATCGCCACCAGGCCAACGAGCAGCGGCTCGAACTCTTGCAGACGGTTGGCCATGCGCTCGCGGCCTCGTTCGATGTGACCGAACGCCTCCATGAAGCCGGGAACATCACGGACCTGGACCTCGCCAGGGAACGGGCACAGGTCGAGGAGGCGAAAGTGCAGCTCCGAGCCGCCGAGGTCACGGTGCGCGAGAGCCAAGCCCAGCTGAACACCGTCATGGGACTGTGGGGAGAAGAGACCGCCTGGCAGATTGACCGGCGTCTCCCTGATATCCCGGAAGAACGGCTGCCGTTTGAAGGGCTGGAGCGGCAAGCACTCCGCCAGAGCCTCGACTTGGCCAGTGCCAGGCAGCGGCTGGTCGTGGAAGGTGAACAGGTGGGCGTCACTCGAGCGACCATGCTCATCCCCGAGTCATCCCTGGGGGCGGGAGCGGAACGTGAGGAAGGTGAGTGGAAAGTCGGGCCCACCATTGAGTTCCCTATCCCCCTCTTCAATCAGGGGCAGGGGCGCCTTGGACGTGCCGTGGCGGAGCTCCGCCGAGCCCAGCAAGAATATTACGCGCTGGGTGTGCGGATTCGCTCGACGGCCCGCCTGGTGCAAGAGCGACTCCGAGGGGCAGAGGATCGCGCGCGGTACTACCGAGACATCCTACTGCCCCTCAGGGAGCGCATCGTCCACGAGACGCAGTTGCACTACAACGCCATGCAACTCGGCGTCTTTGAGCTCTTACGGGCTCGGGAGCAGCAAATCCAGGCCGCCGTCGCCTATGTCGACACGCTCCTCGACTACTGGCTGGCCCGCACCGACCTTGAGCAGCTCTTGAGCGGCCGCCTCCCAAGTCTCGATGGTGTGGCGACGGACCGCAGAGCACCGGCCAGGACGATGGGCGAGAACGCTGGACATTAAGAACAAAGGAAGAACCATGGCCAAGAAATTGACCAGACGGCACCTGTTAGGTCTCACCGTGGCCGCGGTTGGTGGCGTCACGGCAGTGGCGACAGGCGCATATCTAGGCACGACCGCAGATTCACAACCTGATCGGCCGTCGGCGGACCCGCCGCGCACCTACCGTGACCGTCCGTATTGGGAAGCGAGTTACAGTGGCGGCCCGGTCGATGTGAAACCATTGTCACCTGGACGCCCTGGGAAGGACTATACGCCCGTCGTGGTCCCGACGGGCTACACGCTCCCGTGGAAAATCGTGGATGGGGTGAAAGTCTTTCATTTGATCGCCGAGGAGGTGGACCACGCCTTTGACGCCGGCCTGCGCGCGAAATCCTGGGGCTATAACGGCCATGTGAACAGTACCGTCATGGAGGCCGTGGAAGGCGAGCGGGTGCGCATCTACGCGACGAACCGCTTGCCCGTGGCCACCTCGGTCCACTGGCACGGCATCTATCTGCCGAACGGCATGGACGGCGTCGGGGGCCTCACCCAGCCCTACATCAAACCGGGCGAGACGGCCAAATATGAGTTCACACTCAGGCAACACGGCACCTTCATGTTCCACTCCCATCACGATGAGATGACCCAGATGGGCATGGGCCTGATCGGCATGTTCGTCATCCACCCGCGAAACCCCGCGCCGGAATATCACGTCGACCGGGACTTCGCCATCCTGCTCAGCGAGTGGGACATCCCGGTCGGCACCGCCCGCCCCAATACCCTGGAGATGACGGATTTCAACGTGCTCACCATGAACGGCAAAGTCTTCCCGTCCACCGGCCCCCTCATCTGTAGAACCGGCGACAAAGTGCGGATTCGTTTGGGTAATCTGGGCGCGATGGATCACCACCCGATCCACATCCATGGCTATCACTTCCGGGTCACCGCGACCGACGGGGAGGACATCCCTCTGTCAGCTCAGTGGCCGGAGACAACCGTGCTGGTTGGCGTCGGACAGACGCGCACCATCGAATTCATTACCGATGCGCCTGGCGACTGGGCGTTCCACTGCCACATGACCCACCACGTCATGAACCAGATGGGCCACGAGTTCCCAAACATGGTGGGGGTGAAGCCGGGGGAACTGGACGAGAAGATTCGTCCGCTGCTGCCGGGCTACATGACGATGGGACACACGGGCATGGACATGGGGCGGATGGCGGAGGTGATGCCGATGCCTGCCAATAGCATCCCGATGAAGGGAGCGGTAGGACCCTTCGGGGACTACATTTCAATGGGCGGGATGTTTACCATCATCAAAGTGCGGGATCGCTTAAAGAGCTATGAGAAGGACCCGGGGTGGTATCAACACCCGCGGGGGACGGTTGCACTCAAAGCGAGCGCCGCAGAGCTCGACCGGGACGGCATCGACATCTATGCCCTGACAGCCAAAGCCGTCAACGGCGCGCCTAAGGACTCGGCGTCCGGGCCTGGCTCCCGTGGACATGTTTCGCCGACGCCGACACCTGGGCATACGCATCAGTAGCGTAGCCATCTCTCTCGTTCTTCACCTCTCCCACCAACAGGGATATTCTCCTCCTTACCTTGACATAGGGGAGGGGGTATATAAATTATAGGGGGTGGGGGTATATGAAAGGAGGAACAGCGATGGCTACGAATCGAGAGACAGACACCGCAGCGTGCGGATGTGAGGCACAAACCGGCGAGCATAAGGCGGTCGCCGTGGACCCGGAGATCAAGGCGTCCAACCTGACGCGACTGCGGCGGATTGAAGGCCAAATCCGGGGACTGCAGAAGATGGTCGAAGAGGACCGCTACTGTGCCGACATCATGATCCAGGTCTCCTCCGTCCAGGAGGCGCTGCGCGCGGTCAGACGTGCCCTGATGCGCAATCACCTGCGCCACTGCGCGGCCGAGGCCATCGGCAACGGTTCTCCGGAAGCGGCAGAGGCGATGTATGACGAGCTCCTGGAGCTCATCTACAAGCATGCGCGCTAAGCGTCTGTGCGCCTCATGCGGGCCGAGGCGATCACGTGACCACATACCATGAAGGAAGAGATCATGGGTCAACACACGAACACTGCACGCATTCAGGAACACCGGGACGGCCACACCGATACCCGTGACCCGGTCTGTGGCATGACCGTCGACCCGCATGAGGCGTCGGGGACGGCGGTTCACGACGGGCATACCTACTACTTCTGTAGCCCGAGCTGTCGTGAACGATTTCAGGCCGCGCCCGAAACATACGTGGAGCATCGAGGGGCGGCGGCGACCGATAGTAGCCGCCCTCCGGGCGGGGATGAGGCCGTCGAATACACCTGTCCGATGCATCCTGAGGTCCGTCAGCGTGGGCCTGGTGCCTGCCCCAAATGCGGCATGGCGTTAGAGCCCGTCACGTTGGCGGCCCCGATGACGCGCACGGAATATACCTGCCCCATGCACCCCGAGATCGTGCGGCCGGAGCCCGGCTTTTGCCCCATCTGCGGCATGGCGCTCGAGCCTCGCACGGTCACCGTAGAGGACGAGGCCAACCCAGAGCTCCGAGACATGACCCGCCGGTTCTGGGTCAGTCTCGGGCTCACACTGCCGCTCCTCGTCATGGCCATGGCTGAGATGGTCATGGGCGCTCCAGTCTCGCCGCTGCCCTCCGGACGCCTCCTTACCTGGGTCCAGCTCGTGCTCGCCACCCCGGTGGTCATCTGGGGCGGTTGGCCTTTCTTCGAGCGCGGCTGGGCCTCCATCGTGAACCGCAGCCTCAATATGTTTACCCTCATCGCCATTGGCACCGGGACGGCCTATGTCTACAGTGTCGTCGCCACGCTCTTCCCTGACCTATTGCCCCACGCGTTTCGGGGGCACGGCGGCGAGCCGGCGGTCTATTTCGAGGCGGCCGCGGTGATTACGACGCTCGTTCTCCTCGGCCAGGTGCTCGAGCTCCGCGCCCGGAGTCAAACGAGTAGCGCCATTAAGGCGCTTCTGGGCTTGGCCCCGAAGACGGCCAGGCGTATCCGCGATGGCGGCAGTGAAGAAGATATTCCCTTGGATCAGGTGCAGCCGGGCGATCGGCTCCGCATCCGTCCGGGGGAGAAGGTGCCCGTGGACGGCGTCGTCCTTGAGGGTGAAAGTGCGGTGGATGAGTCGATGATTACGGGCGAACCGATGCCGGTGGAAAAAGCCCCAGGGGACCGCCTCACCGGGGGGACCGTGAACGGCACCGGCAGCCTCGTCATGCGGGCCGAGCGCGTGGGGAGCGAGACGCTGCTGGCCCAGATCGTGCGCATGGTCAGCGAGGCCCAGCGCACGCGGGCCCCCATTCAGCGCCTGGTCGATACCGTCTCGGCCTACTTCGTCCCGGCGGTGGTGCTGATCGCCATCCTCACGTTCATCGTGTGGGCCCTCATCAGCCCCGAGCCGCGCCTGGCCTATGCATTGGTGAACGCGGTGGCCGTGCTCATCATCGCCTGCCCCTGCGCCTTGGGCCTGGCGACTCCCATGTCGATCATGGTCGGGACCGGGCGCGGCGCGACCGCCGGGGTCCTGGTGAAGAATGCCGAGGCCTTGGAGGTGCTCGAGAAGGTCGACACGCTCATCATGGATAAGACCGGCACCCTCACCGAGGGGAAACCCCGTCTCACCTCAGTCGTCGCCCTGCCGGGAGAGGACGAGGCGGCGCTCCTGCGCCTGGCGGCAAGCCTGGAACGGGGGAGCGAACATCCCTTGGCCGCGGCCATTGTGGCGGGTGCGCAAGAGCGGAAGATCACGCTCTCCGAGGCGCAAGAGTTCCGCTCGATCACAGGCAAGGGAGTCATTGGCATCGTGGACGGACAAACGGTGGCCCTCGGCAACCGCGCGCTGCTGGAGGACCTTCACATTGCCGTTGGCGATTTGCCTGCCCAGGCCGAGGCACTCCGCCGGGAAGGCCAGACGGTGATGTTCGTCGCCGTCAATGGGAGAGCCGCCGGGCTTGTCGGTGTTGCCGACCCCATCAAGGAATCCGCCATTGAGGCGATTGACCTGCTCCACCGAGAGGGCATGCGCCTCATCATGCTCACCGGCGATAGCCGCACGACGGCCGAAGCCGTGGCCCGCAAGCTTGGTATCGACGCGGTCGAAGCCGAGGTCCTGCCGGAGCAGAAAGTCGAAGTCGTCAAGCGCCTCCAGGCCGAAGGGCACATCGTCGCCATGGCCGGCGACGGCATCAACGACGCCCCGGCACTTGCCCAGGCGCATGTGGGCATCGCGATGGGCACCGGTACGGACGTCGCCATCGAGAGTGCCGACATCACCCTGGTGAAAGGCGACCTGCGGGGCATTGTCCGGGCCCGCCGGCTCAGTCGAGCCACCATGCGAAACATCCGGCAGAATCTCTTCTTCGCGTTTATCTATAACGCCCTCGGCGTGCCGATCGCCGCAGGCGTCCTCTACCCCGTGTTCGGGCTGCTGTTAAGCCCGATGATGGCCAGTGCGGCGATGACCTTTAGCTCGGTTTCCGTCATTGCCAACGCGCTCAGGCTACGAAAGGTAGCGCTATAACTTGAGAGGAGGGAGGTTACATGGCCAAAGACCCGGTGTGTGGCATGCAGGTCGACGAGCGGCAGGCCGCTGGGCAGAGCGACTATCAGGGCCAGACCTATTATTTCTGTTCGGCGCGCTGTAAGCAGCAGTTTGACCACGATCCAGCACGCTATACCGGCCAAGGCACGTCCCAGCGCTGATCAGACAGGGACGACGGCACAGATCGGCCCAGTGACAGGGTCGCTGCATTTTAGGCCAATCTGTGATGGGACGGCAGACCTCAAGGCGCTATGAGATGAGGAGACGTTGCCCCTGGGATCACGGTGATCCTCGGGCCGCCCCATCACCAGAGGGCCGACCGCCACGCCATCATTCCCCTGTCGGCGGGACCGAGGACCTCGTTCTCGCGGGCGCGGTGTCGGTTTGCGCGTGATCCCACCGGTACCGCCGCATCGTCTCCACACCGGTGATCGTGCACGCCAGCCAGACCACGCCAGCGGCATAGCCGGCCAGGATATCGCTCAGATAATGCACGCCGAGGTAGAGGCGGCTGAACCCAATCAGGAGCACCAGCACGACCCCAGCCACTACGGTCCGCACGCGCCCGCGCCAGGTGCCGATCTGCGGCATCGCGAGGTACCCCAGAAGTCCATAGAAGATCACGGATTGCATCGCGTGAGCGCTCGGAAAGCTAGAGCTGGTGAGCGTGAGGAGCGGATGGGGCCACAGCGGTCGGAGCCGGGCGAACAGCCATGTGAGGAGGAGGTTGACCAGCTCGCCGCCGCCAACCGCCAGGACGAGCAGGATGAGATCCCCCCATCGATGCCGCCACGCCAGGGCGATGGCGAGTGCCAGACTCGCCACAAGGAGGAGCGTGCTCCCCGCCAGCGAGATAGCTCGCATGGTTGCGGTGAACAGGGGTTCGGTGTGGGCGTGGAGAAACTGGCTGACCGCCAGATCCACCTGCACCAAAGGGTCATGGTGGACGACATCCTCGGCGATGCCGCCAAACAGCCAGCCACCCAGCACGATCACCGCCACCCCCACCGTGAGATGGAGCGGAGATGGGGGTGCCCGCCGGTAGACGGCACAGGAACGTCATGTACCCCGGTTGTATGCGTGCCTAGGCCAGATGCCACCGGCGGGCCCACCGCACGAGCGGCGCAAGCGCCAGGATCAGATACGGCCTGACCGGGTGGAGCATGCAGACCAGCATGCCACCGATCAGCGCGCCCGCCACCACGTCACTGACGTAGTGCTCACCGGTGTACACACGGGAGAAGGCTAGGAGGGCGGCCAAGAGGAGGGCCGGCAGGCCGATCCGTCGGGAGCTGAGGACGAGGGTCATGGCGATGGCAAAGCCGAAAGTCGCGTGGTCGCTGGGGAACGAGGGATCGGAAGACGTCGGGAGAAGCAGGGTCGTAGCGTGCATCGCGAACGGTCGGGGTCGGTCCCACAGGTGGATGATCACTTGGTTCAGACCCAAGGTCACTGCCGTGCTCAGGAGCGTGATCATTACATCCCCTTGCTGGCGGTCGAGCCGCGACCGGTCCCCGGGCCAAAACCAGCGCAGCGCCAGGGCACCCATCAGCAGATAAGGCCCAGCGGTGATGACGAGCACCAAGAGGCCGTCAGTCGTGTGGTGATGGCCCGCAAGGCCGTTGATGGCGGCGAAGAGTGCCTCATCCATTGGGTTATCTTTCACGCCTCGGAATCATGGGGTTTAAAGCCCTCGCACCGATCCGTCAACAGTCCTCCTGTGTCATCAATTCACCGACGTCTCCTGATCTGGTCTCTCAAACCGGCCATAGCGGAGTGCCAGCGTCGGGAGGACTAGCAGATTAAGCGCCGTCGAGGTCATCAGACCGCCCAGAATCACCAGCGCCATCGGGCCTTCAATCTCGCGCCCCGGCGCGCCGCTCCCCATGGCCAGGGGCAATAGGCCCAGCGCGGTCACTAGGGCAGTCATGAGGATGGGGGCGAGGGCGATCCGAGGCGCCCCGGATCGCCGCGTCAAGCCCCCATGGCACCCCCTCACCCGCCACCAGATGCTCGTAATGGGAGATCAGCATGATGGAATTCCGCAGCGTGATCCCGAAGAGGGTCACAAAGCCCACCAGGGAGCCCAGGGAGAGCCCCCCGCCAGAGGCGAAGACGGCGAGCACACCACCCACCAGCGCGAACGGCAGATTGATCAGCACCAATAACCAATGGCGGGTATGGCCCATCACCATCGATAACCACACCACAATCCCGATGCCCGCCAGGACGGAATGCACCAGCAGGTCACGGGTCGATTGGGCCTGGGCGGTGGCCGCGCCACCGAATTCCACATAGCTGCCAGGCGGCAGGGCGGCCGTGGAGCGAATCTGTGTTCTGGCGTCGGCCACGAAGGCGTTGAGATCACGCCCTACCACATTGCACGTCACCGTCTGCACCCGTCTGGCGCCCGCGTGCAAGACTACGTACCGCCCGGAAGTCTCATCGAGGTCGGCGAGCTGGCTCAGGCGGACATAGGTCCCCTGCGAATTCCGCAGGGGCAACGTCCCCACATCGACGACGCTCCGCCGCTTGTGTGGATCGAGGATCACCACGACATCAACGACGAGGTTCCCCTCGTAGACCTGGCCAACCGTCTGCCCCTGATAGGCGGTGCGTACCCCCTCCATGACGTCGACCGGATCAAACCCCCAGCGTGTCAGCTCGGCTGTCCGGAGCCGGATCGCGAGCTGTGGCGTCCCGAGGGGTGACTGGACCTGGATATCGGTGGCCCCTGCCGTGCGCTCCAACAGGCTGGCCACCTCCTGTGCGTTGCGGTCGAGCACGTCGAGATCATGGCCCACGAGATTGATGACCACCGCGGCGGTATAGCCGGACAGGGTTTCCTCAATCCGTTCCGTGAGAAAGGTGTTCACGGCGAAGTTGACGCCAGCGAACTGGGCCAGGGCATTGCGGATCGCCGCCTGTGCGAACTCGGCCTCCTCCCCGTGCAGCGGTTTCAGGTCCACCTCAAACTCGCTGTCCTGGGTTCCCAAGATGTCATCGGCTTCTTCCGCGGTGCCGGCCCGCTGCGCGACCGCGCGGACCGCGGGGATTTTCAGAAGTTCCAGGGTCACCTGGCGTCCCAGACGCAGCGACTCCTGGAGCGAGGTCCCTGGGACCGCTGACATATGGATAATGAAGTGCCCTTCCTGGAGTTCTGGCAGGAACCCGCCCCCAAAGAACGGCAGTGCCGCCAGTCCGGCTCCCATGAACAGCACGACAGCCCCGATCACCATGCGTGGAGCCCGCTCTACTCGGAGCAGTAGGGCCTGATAGCGCGCTTGCAACCACCGCACCACCGGAGGTTCCTGCTCCAGATTCTTCACGTGCGGACGCCCCAGCAGGACGAGACACAGGGCCGGTGTGACGGTGAGGGCCACGAGCAACGAGGCGAGGATCGCCAGGATATACGTCAAGCCAAGGGGTGCAAACAGTCGCCCGGCCACGCCGGACATCGTCAGAATGGGCAGAAAGACCAGCACCACGGCGAAGGTCGCATAGACGACGGCACTTCGCACCTCCAGCGAGGCGTCATAGACGACGCCCATGGCGGGCCGTGGGTGCTGCAGGCGACGGTTTTCCCGGAGACGTCGCAGGATGTTTTCCACATCGATGACCGCATCGTCCACCACCTCGCCGATGGCGATGGCTAAGCCGCCCAGCGTCATGGTATTGAGGCTGAACCCCAGGTACTGCAGGACCGTGACCCCTGCCAGCAGCGATAACGGAATCGCCGTACAGGAGATAGCCGCCGTGCGAACATTGAACAAAAACAATGACAAGACCACCATCACCAAGACTGCCCCGATGAGCAACGATGACCGCACATTGTCCGTGGCGGTTTGGATGAACGTCGCGGGCCGGAAGAGGTCTGGTGTCAGGACCACGCCTTGAGCCTCCAGCGTCGGATGCAGCTCCTCCAGCGCCTGGTCGACCCGCTGCGTCACCGCCACGGTGTTCGCGCCGTACTGGGCCGAGAGCATCAAGATGATGCCGAGCTTCCCCATGATCGCGGCGGCGCCCGTGGGAGGTTCCGGCGCCTCGGCGACCTGGGCCAGGTCACCTAACGTCAGGGTGGCCCCGTCTTGGTGGCGCAGGACCGTCGTGGCCAGTTGCTCGGGGGTCAGGGACTGTCCCTGGGTGTGGAGGAGGACGCGCTGATTGGCGCTCTCGATGAAGCCCGCACCTCGGATGCCTGTGGCCTGGCGCGCCGCCGCCAGCACATCGTCGAGGGCGAGGTTGTGGCGAGGTTGTATTGGATCAGCCGGTCGGGGTCCACCTGAATCTGGAGTTCCCGCACCTCCCCGCCGAACACCACCACCTTAGCGACGCCAGGGACCGCCAGCAGCCGCGGTTTGACGGTCCAATCGGCCATGGTCCGCAGCTCCATCAGTGAACGCTGGTCAGCGGTCAGCCCCATCGCCAGCACCACGCTGGTGGAGGAGGTCAAGGGGGTGATGACCGGCGCCTGCACCCCTTGGGGCAATTGGCCGGTGAGGGACGCCAGGCGTTCGGCCACGGCCTGTCGGTCGCGGAAGATATCGCTGCTGGGCTGGAATGTCACGGTAATGACCGAGAGACCCTGGATCGAGCCGGACTGGAGCGATTCAATGCCGGCCAGCCCGTTCAGGGCATTCTCAAGGAGTTGGGTCACCAAGACCTCCACCTGTTCTGGTGTCAGCCCGGGCGCCTGGGTCTGAATGACGGCCTGCGGTAGCGCAAACTCGGGGAAGACGTCGTAGGTGGCCCGCGCCAGTGTGTACAGACCGTACCCGAAGAAGATACAGGCCAGGGCGATGATCACGCCTCGGAACCGCAGCGAAAACCGCACGATGGCGCTCAGCATGCCGTCTCCTCGGGTTTCATGTCTCGCGCCCCCTTCATCCACGGACCTGAATCCGCGCGCGAAACTCCTCGGAGAGCAGGGCTTGCGCACCGCGCACCACAAGTCGATCCCCGGCTGAGAACTCCCTCGTGACGAACCATCCATCGTGTACCGGGTTCTCTGTGGGAACTTCACGTCGCACGAAGCGATCAGCTCCCTGTTGGACATAGACCCAGGTCTTCCCTTGCCCCCAGACGATGGCTGGCGCGGGGATCACCACTCCCGATACCTGCGGACCGACGGGCAGATAGGCCAGGACGTTCATCCCCGGCACGAGCCTCGGCGTTGCTGCGGACGCGACATAGAAAAAGCTCAGGCCCTGGATGCGAGGGTCCGTGTGCGGGGATGGGGAGACCAGTGTGGCTGATATGAGCGTCCCATCGGTCACCTGAACCCTGGCGGTTTGGGGCGCCGACGGCAGAGGAGTCCCCGGAGGTAGTGTGAGCTGCAGCAGCAGATCCTGCTGTCGCAGCAGTCGATCAACAGCTGGAGAGGCCTCTGATACCGACACGGCCAGCACACTGCCCCACCGTTGCCGGGCCGCATCCTCGAGCAGATGCAATGCCGCTTGCGCGGCACGCGCATTGGCCTCATCGGCACGCCATTTCGCCTCGGCCGCCTGTAGGGCCTTGTCAGAAATATTCTGGTGGTCGGCATGGAGGGCCTTCAGGCGTTCATATTCTTTGCGGGATACCGTCAGCTCGATGCGCGCCTGCTCCACGTGGACCTTTGCCGTGACGAAGCTATTCCGCACATCGACGAGGTCCTGAAGACCCACCACCGTTCCGTAGGCTTTCACCTCTGCTTGGTAGACGTGCGGCTCCAGCGAGGCGGCGACAAGGCCACTGATCGTTTGCGTCGCCCGGTCGACGGTGACAACGGTCTCACCATCCTCGATCCGCACGCGCGATGGCGCGGTAATGGGGCGCTCCCCCGCTTGTTCCCGTGTGAGCTCCTCTCGCCCCCGCAGGAAGGCCCACATCAGGAGGGCGGCGATGCCCGCCACGACGGCGATCACCAGCACGGATGGCAGCCCGCGCCTCAGTCTCATGGGTTCCTCGTCTCTTCTGCCCGGGGATGCATCGCCGGTGACGCCGCAAACGCTTCCAGGGGGTCGAGGGGGCGTTGCATGGCATCTTCGAGGAGATGCAATGATTGCTGGGCTTTGACCAGGGCGTCCAAGCGGGACAGGGCGCTGGCGTCGAGTTCCAGTTGGGCACTGAGCAGCGCCAGCCGATCCACTTCCCCAGCGTTGAACAGGGACTGCGCAGAGGCCAGCTGACCTTTCCGCGCGGAGACGAGTGCCTCCGCCGTCTCCATGATTTGCAGCGCGGCCTGGTAGCCCGCCAGTGCGCCGGCCAGCTCGCCAATGACCCGGGCCTGCAGCGCGCTGAAACGGGCTGCCGTCTCTGTGCGCTGGGCCTCGGCTTCCGCGATCGGCCCCTGGTTGCGATTGAACACCGGCAACGACACGGACACCCCCAGGGACCACTTGTGATCACCTTGATCAAACTCGTATCCGGGGCCAAGCTGAAGATCCGGGTACTGCTTGGCGAGTTCGAGCTGGAGTGCGCTTTGACTGGCGGCGTATTCCGCCAGCAGGCCCAACAGATCGGCACGGCCGAGCAAGGCTTGGCGCTGCACGGCCGGTGCGGGAAGATCGGTCGCCAAGGGAAACCGATGGAGCACATCAAAGGAGAGCTCGGCCCCCTCCAGGGCACCCACCGGCAAGCCGAGCGCCTCGGCCAGTTGCGCGCGGGCTCCGACACGTTGCTTGTACGCTTCACGCAGGGACAGACGGATCCGATCCAGGGCGAGATGCGCCTGGGTCACGTCGGGCTGGGAGACCTCTCCGAAGGCTAGTCGCTGGTCCAGCACCTTGACGATGGCCTCTTGAACCGCCTGCTGTTGTTGCAACAGGACTTCCGCTTGAGTCGCCGCATCGAGGTCGAGCAGGCGCATGCGCAGTCGGCTGCGCACCTGCCATGCGACCGTGGCGATTTGCAGACGAGCAACCTCGGACCGGTCTTGAGCCTGGGCGATCCGATACCCGCGTTTTCCTGCCGTCTCGAGCGGGATCTCCAAAGGAAAGTCGAGGATCCACGGCGAGGCTCCGCCAGCGGCGTTGCTGACGAATTTGGGCACGAACGTCAGGCGGGGATTGGGGCGTTGGCTCGCGGTGATCACTTCTGCCTTGGCCATCTCCCATTGGGCCCGTGCGACATCCAGGTCCGGATGATAGGAAAGCGCCACGAGCGTGAGCAGCATGAAATCTCATGACTTCGGCGGCCATGGGCTGATCTCACGATGGAGGTGCTCCTCCAGAAACGCTTTGAGGTCAGGGGTGTCCAGCGTACGGGCTTCGAAATCCGACGCGGTTTCAGAGGGAGAGAGAGGCTTGGGATGAAACGTCGTACATCCGGCCATCACGGCAAGGACGAGAGACGGTAGTGCTATACAGGTAATGCTGGCTTGTATGCACCACCTTCGTAAGGGTTTGAATGAAAAGGCTTTTTGTGCAGGGAATTCCTACGATAGCATTACCTGTATAGCACTACCTGAGCGCTGATACCTCGATGATCACTTTCACCACCTGGCTGATTCTCAGGTGTGGTACAGTGCGCGTCACCGATCCGCTTGACCGTCAGCGGTGTCATCCAGGCGTCTCAGAGGTGTGTACAGAAACGGAGGTGGACCATGTGGACACTCGTAAGCATGCTCGTCGTGGTCGCACTGGCGCTGCTGGGTGCGGCACCTGTGATGGGCGCGGCATCCGGCGACGAGGCGGCCGTGGGGCAGGCCGTCGAGGCCTTCTGGAACGCCATGCTGAAAGCCGACCGGAGCCAATTCGAGGCCCTCACCGCCGACCAGCTCAGCTACGGCCATTCGGCGGGCCGGGTCGAGAACAAAGCGCAATTTATCGACGGCGCTACGAGCGGACAATCGCGGTGGAAGTTCATCACCCTCACGGATCAGACCACCCAGATCGTGGGCGACACCGCCATCGTGCGGTGCACGTTCACGGGCGAGAGCGAACGTGACGGCAAGACCAATCCGGTCAAGCTCGGCGTCTTGATGGTCTGGCACCAGCAAGACGGCACGTGGAAACTCCTGGCCCGCCAGGCCGTGAGGCTTGAAGAGGTACGCACGAATTGAGAGAGGGCACCCTGAGTCCGATGCCCCCCAGCCGAGCCAGGGGAGCGGCGCCTAGGCCACACGCCAGGGCGCCGTGGCCCCCCAGGTCGCACGCCGTCGCTGGGGCGGCCCCAGACCACGGGCGAGACGGCCCGACTGAAGGCGGAGCGTGAGCTCACTTCCACGCGGGGCCTCCTCTCGCCCAAGAGGTTCTTGGAGCCGGAGAGAAAAAAAGGGGAGTGTATGAGGACCAGTGCTACGACATGGTCCTTGATTCTCTTGTGCTTTTCAATGGCCGGAGCGGTTGGGGGAGGGCTCTACGAGCACATGGTGCTCATGCGCCTATGGGCTTCATCCCCGCCGGCGTCCTTCGCGATGATCCAAGCCGACACAGGCGTCCCTCTTCAAAACTTCTGGATTCCCGTTCATGTCGCCATCACTGTCTTCCTGCTTGTGTGGCTCGTGCTCGCGTGGAGGGAGAAAAGGGCTCGTCTCTTCCTTCTCATAGGATTGGCTGCGTATCTCAGCATGCGTGTGTGGAGCATTGTTTTTTTCATCCCTGAAATGCTGTCGTTTCAGAAGGTGCCTCTTGATTCCCCTCCTTCGGCCGAACTCCTTCAAAGGGTTGCTCAATGGACCTCGTTAACGTGGTATAGGGAACCGCTTGACGTGCTATCATTACAATGAAAACGCAGACGCCTTTGTCTCTCATGACTTAGCATACAGACCTGCAGGGGTCCTCGCATCCCTAGAGGTCGGTGAGGTGAGCGTGGTGGGCTGAGAGGGCTTTGCCCTGCCGCAATGCGCAGACTGGCCAGTGATGGTTGAGGGGGAAGAGTCGAGGACAGTGATGGGACCTGCTCTGAGGAGAGGTGAGCGGTGAGGTTCGACCGCAGTCCCCAGATGTGTTACGGCCACCACGTCTCTGCGCACACCCCGCTCGGGAACATCATTGACCCCAGATGGAGCCCCGCTATAATCGCGCTGAGCATGCGTGCCCGATGCACAGCGGCATGCATACCGGCACGTGGTTCGGCATGCCGCCCACCGGGCGTCGCTTCGAGATTCCGGCGTGCGCCGTCTTCATCTTCGACGAGCACGACAAGATTGTCGGTGAGCGCGGCTACTTCGACTCGGCCCTCATGCTGCGCCAGCTCGGTCTGTTGCCGCAGTCGTGAGCCGACCTGACCAAGCACATGTTGCACATTAAACCGTTCACATCTGTGGAGACGATTGGCGGATATTCCAGACTGGCGGTCATGGGAGAGTGCAGGCCACTATGCAACAGCGTCTACCAAGGAGGCACCATGGTGAAAGCGCACACCTTCAGCATCGGGTTGATCATCGCCATCGTTACGTCTCTGCTACTGCCAGCCGCCTGGGCGCAGGAGCCCAAACCTGGCGGCACGCTACGGGTGGCATGGGAGGCGGATGTCACCGGCCTGGATCCCCATCTCTCCACGGGCATTCAGGCCTATTTTGTCGTGGGCAACCTGTTTAATAGTCTCGTCACCATCGATGCTGAGCTCAACTATGTCCCTGACCTGGCGGAGTCCTGGGACGTCCTGGAAGACGGTAAGGTCTATGTGTTCCACCTGCGCCAAGGGGTGAAGTTCCACGATGGCACCGACTTCGACGCCGAAGCCGTACGCTGGAACTACCAGCGCATCATAAACCCGGAGGAGAAGGCGATCGACGTCGGCTTCTACAGCATCGTCGACGCCGTGGAGGTCGTCGATGCGCACACGATCAAGTTCATCCTCAAACACCCCAGCGCGACCCTGCTGCCGGTGATGGCGGCCAACCGGGCGGGGTTTTTGCAGATGTCGCCCGCCTCCTACAAACAGTGGGGGAGGGAGAACGTGCGCCTGCATCCGGTGGGGACCGGGCCGTTCAAGCTGGTCCGCTGGGACCAGAACCAGATCATCATGCTGGAGAAAAACCCCCATTACTTCAAGCCCGGGCTGCCCTATCTGGATCGCGTCGAGCTACGGATCATGAAAGAGGGAGTGACTCGCGTGACGGCGCTGCGGACGGGGGAAGTGGACTTCGCCAATGCGGTGCCCCGCGAGCACGTGGACCGTCTGACGCGCGACCCCAAGATCCAGGTGCTCAAGGGGCGGGAGAC
>Ga0137403_10001769_pt1 | contig 27040 bp, 20 predicted proteins | sample CZOMad2_1_16fung_FD_122057 | JGI IMG/M metagenome (GOLD analysis project Ga0137403, IMG submission 122057) | Vadose zone soil fungal communities from Angelo Coast Range Reserve, California, USA - CZOMad2_1_16fungal (Hybrid Assembly) | ecosystem: Environmental > Terrestrial > Soil > Vadose zone... | reverse complement strand
GAGCTCGACCAGGGCGTTCGCCGGGTCCCACGCGGCCCAGCACAGCGTCAACTGCTTGGTTTGCGCCTGCGTCGAGGACGCAAAGGCCAGAACTGCCAACGCGGCGAGCACGCTGGCGCGAGCGACTGACTTCTTCATGATCGAGACCTCCTCTTGATTCCGATTGTGCGGCCACTGTCCGCGGGCCGTGCGGAATGCGATCCATCCATGGTTTAGTTCACTGAACATAAACTAAACTCGCTCCCTAAACTACATCCTGTTCGGAGTCAAGGCGCGGCGCGACAAATCCCTTCCTTGGAGGCCGCGCCGGGGCGGGATCCGGGCAGCCGCAGCGAGGTTGTGCAGCGCGCCAACGTGCAGGCCGGCGAGCGCCAGGCGCCCCTCCGCCGGGCTTGTCCGGACCGGAGGCCGGTATTACCCCTGAAGAATGGCGTGTACGGTGTACATCGGCCGGGAGTTCGTGGCGGTCCCCACCAGGATCATCAACAGGCTCCGGGCGCGGCTGGAGAAGATCTGCGTAGTCCTGGAAGGGCTCGAGTCCCGCCAGGCGTTCCTGGAGTCCATCGCCCAGAGCTCGCTAGCGATCACGGTAGACTCGTGGCGCTTCCGCTACGAGTTCGAGCGCGCCCGCAACCGGTTGATCGTGGTCCAGGCGATCCCAGCCTGACAGGCTCCGCGAGTTCCGCCGAGCGCCGGGCGATACGGCCGGTCCCCAGCCTGCACGGCTGGTCCGTGCGCGGCACGGGCGAGCAGCTCCGCGTCAGGCTGTACCCACGCGCCGCTCCTGCTTCGCCCGGCGCACCGAGAAGTCGGGACGGACGTCAGGGGATCCCGTTCGTGTGGCACATCTTGCAGGTCGACGGGTTGGTCATCTTGGATTCCTTGTGCGGGAACTTCCACGCAGCCGTGTACGTGGCGCCCGTCGTCACGTTGCCGTTGCCGGCCGGCACGACATGGCACTGGTTGCAGTCCACGGGGTAGAAGTGTTTCGGGTAAGGGATGTTCCTGCCGTTCCAGTTCACCGACGCCAGCGTGAAAGGCCTGGAGTCGCCTGCGCCGGAAGCCTCTGCCGTAGCCCCGTTCCAGAGCGTCCCGACGAGATTGGTCCCGGCCTCATGGCACGAGCCGCAGTTGGTGTTGATCAGCGGCGACAGGTGGTCGTAGCCGATGGCGTTCTTCCCTCCAGCCGAACTCAAGTGGCAGGAGGCACAGACCACGCCGGTCCCTACGTTCGGGTGGGGCAGGTTGTTGATGCCCAGCTGCGTGGTCACGGTCGTGGCCGGAGGCTGCGGGATGGTGAACCCGCCCACCGAGATGTATTGCGGCGAGGCGCCGGCGCCGAGCCAGTTCGGGCTCGAGGACGTGCCCGTTCCCGGCCAGGAGTGGCACGAGCTGCAGTCCTGGGTCCCGGAGGTCGCCGTGAACGCGCTGTGGTTGTATGCGGTGAACGACGCGCCGGGCTTCACGTTCATATGACAGTTGCTGCAGCGCCCGGTCGTCCCGTTCATCACCAGCGGGCTCGCGGACGTGAAGCTCACGTGGAAGTTCGCCTGCGCCCATTCCTTGCCCTGGATGCCGGCCACCGTCGAGACGCCTGCCTGGGTGTGGCAGGATTTGCAGTCGCGTGCGGAGACGTTGACGTCCGTGTGCGTGATCTGGTCGTAGGTGCCTGCGGGGATGCCCGTCGTCGCGTCGGCACTCGCGGTCGTCAGCAGGGTCGAGTTGGTCAGGCCCGCCGGCAGGTTGTTCTTCGTGCCCGCCACCGAGCCGCCGCCATTGGTGAGGCCGTGGCACTCCTTGCAGCTGACCGGCGCGGAAACGGCGGCGTGGAAGTAGTCTGCCTTGCTCCACGCGCTCCCTGAAGTCTTGGCGTCGGAAGCATGGCAGACGACGCAGTCCTTTCCTGCCACCGAGCTCGAGCCGTGGTTCATCCACTGGGCCTGGTTGGTGGAAGTGCCACCCAGCGCGAGAGTGTAGACCCAGCTGCTCTGGGTCGAGGCGTTCGCGGCGGGTTTCGTGAGCGTATGGCAGTCGATGCAGGCTCGCGGCTGGACGGAAAGGGCCGGGTGGTAGGCGCCCCCCTGCCAGAGGGTGGAAGCGATCGGCGTGTTCCTGGCCTTCGACAAGGCGGTCGCATGGCAAGTCTGGCAGCTCTGGAAGGTGATCTGCCCGGACCTGTGCCGCATGCTGTAGCGGATCCCGTTCGTGAGGTCAGAACTGGGCGCATCGGCCAGCAACGGGTAATGGCAGACGTTGCAGTCCTGGGGTACGGCCGCGCCGATGTTGGCGTGGAAGAAGGGAGCTTGCGCCGGGAGCCCGTCGGCCCAGGTCACGCCCGGGTTGTGATGGCAGGCCGAGCAGTCCATTCCAGCGGCGTTGCTTCCGCCGTTGAAGGCTGCATTGTGATCCATCGGCTGCAGGTCGGAGCCGGCCTTCATCACGATTCCAGTCGGGCGCATCTGCGCATGGCAGTCGGTGCACTGGCTGGTCGGCTGCGGGAAGGGCGTGATCGCCCCGCCGGGCGTCGCCGAGTAGTTGGTGAGCGACGCATGGTACTTCCCGTCCGCATAGGAAGTGACGGTTCCGTTCGTATTGGTGTGGCAGTGCCAGCACTTGGTGTAGTCGGGGGCGGCCGTCGGCCCAGCGTTCAGCGCCGGCGGCAGCATGGTCGATACGTGAAGCATCATGTTGTAGAGCGTCGCGGAGATGGAGGTCGTGCTCGTGACCAGGTTGTTGGTCCCCGACCGGCTCAGGGTGACCTCCGTCGCCGTGATGAATTGGTTTGGAGAGCCGACCAGCGTCGACCCCGGATAGCCCACGCCCCCGTTCCAGTCGCTGTACCTGACGTAAGCCCTCGCGGCGACCGTGGCCTGGTGGCAACCGAGGCAGTCGCCCATCCCGTTGGCGGAGTGATCGAATCCCGGGGGCGTGATCACCGTCGTCGGCCGCTGGGTCGTATGGCAGGCGACGCAGGTGGTGGCCGAGATCGTCGCCGCGCCGTGCGTGAAATTCCCGCGGGCCCAGTTCTGCGTTCCGCCCCAGGCGCCGGTTCCGGGATTCGCGTGGCACAGCGCGCAGTCCTGGCCATCGCCGTGCCCGATGCCGGAGGCATTCGTGACGTAATCGAAGGGGTAATTCTGATACGTGTTGCTCACCCAACCCACGGTCGTCGTCGGGCGCTCAGCGGTATGGCAGGGCAAGCAGGTGGCGGGAGTCGTGCTTCCCGCCAGGTGGAACTGGCCTTGCGACCACGACGTCCATTGGGTCGCGGAGCCGGCCGTGTGACATGAAGCGCAATCGCCCTGGGCCGCGTCCGCGCCGTGATCGAACTGCAGATTCGCCGGCATCGCCGCGTTTGCGGAGGTCAACAGGGCATTGGGTCTCGAGTTGGCGTGACAATCGATACAGGACCTGGGCTGCGGCTGGCTGGCCAGGGTCAAGGACGAATGGAACAGGGCGGGAGTCATTCCCGACTGGTTCGTGGCCCAGGTCGCCGCCAGCGCCTTCGAGGGACTCTGGTGACAGACGGCGCAGTCATAAGGGACCGCAGTCGCGGTGGTCGGACCCGCGCTGTTCCAGACGACGGCATCGTGCTTCATCTCTCCCGATGCAGGGTTGCGCACCGGGTTGGTGGCGATGGGGCCCACGAAGCCGAGCGGCATCGAACCCGAATGGCAATCCATGCACAGTGTCGGCTGTGCAATCACCGGGACGCTGTTCGCCAGCGAGGAGTGGAGGAGTCCAGGGTAGTACTCGCCCGACCCGGCGTTTTCGTGGCAGCTGCCGCAACCGCCGAGAATGCCTGCTGCAAGGTCGGTGGTCTGGTGGTTCATTCCCATGTGCAGCGTCTCGGTCTCGGGAGTCAGGCTCGAGATCGAGGTGCCCGCGAAGGACGGAATCAACGCGTCGACGGTGAGGTCTTGCAGCGGGTCAGAGGGCACGCCCGGGGGCGCCGCTCCGGCGCCTAGCCAGCTGGTCATCGTGTGGCATGCCCTGCAGTCGTTGTTGCCCTTGGGCGGGTGCATGAACGTTCCGCCATCCAGGCCGACTCCGGCGATCGGCAAGGCGTCGAACGGCGCGCCGGTATCATGGCAAGTCGCGCAGCTCACGGTGATGCCCGCGTGATCGTAGGGCACCCTGGTTCCAGTCGCATGGCACTGAAGACACGACACGTTGTCGTATGCGTAGCCGACTCCGCCGCCCGGCAGTGATGCCCCGTTGACCAGGCCGACGTGCAGCATGTCGGTGAGCGGCTTTTCGTGTCCGTGGCAGCTGAAACAGGTGAATTGTCCGAACGACTGGAAGTCGCCATGGCAGGTGTTGCAGTCCACCGCGTGGGGGCCGCTCACGATCTGGAACTTGTGCGACGCCCGCGAGAACCCCGAATTGCCCATGGGCGATTGCTGGCAGGCCAGCAACGCCAGAAGAGGCAAGCAGAGTCTCGCGCCAGCACCAGTCGCGGTCATGGCTTCTCCTTCACGGGTCGAGCTAGCTCTGCAGAGGCGAGCATTGGTGAGCGCAGAAAGGATGTGCGAGATGACGGAATCCTTTCTTCGGTCCGACTTGCCGTCAATGGGTAATGAGGCGGGCGCGGGAGGAGAAGCACTCCAACGTGCGCCGATCTTTTCGGTGGTGGGCTCTCGCAATCCCCTGTGCGTCCCGGTGCGTCGGTTGCTCGCCGAGCCGTTCGGCGGGGGGCGGCACCCGGATACGAACCTATCGGTCAATTCATGATCGGCATTGGAGATAATCATGATGTACCCCAGTAATAATTCGCTCGGATTGAAACGGCGCTCGCGGGCGTTCAGCGGCGCGCGGTGGCGATGGGCGCTGGTCTCACACTCATCTACAGGTCGCGGTCCTGTTGTTGTGGCACGGGGTGCACTGCGCCTGTCCCCAGTCGACCTCCACAGCTTGGACGCCGCATTCATGGAGTTGTGGCACAGCTCCGCTGGGCGCCCCGGGATACCAGTCCCTCGCCTGCACGGCTGCTCCGGCGAGCTGACAAGCCCTGACGGCTCTTACGGTATCCCGTTCGTGTGGCACATCACGCAGGTCGACTGGGGCCTCGGACCAGTCCGCGGACTCGGCCATCCGAAGCCGTCGACCACGTTCAGCCGTCGACCACGTTCTGCCTGCCGGAGCAGAGCCGCCGCAGTCTGGTTAGTTGCCACTGATCGTTCCGGTCCCGAAAACTCCAGGAGTCGGTGGGGTCAGACGTTCCCTCCCGCCAACGTAATGGCATGAGGTGCACTCCTGACCATTCGTCGAGCCCCCGTGGTTCCCAATAGACACCTGGCTGATACGCTTATGGGTCACAACCAAAGTGGTTCCTGTTATCGTCGCATTGGCGGCGGTCGAGACCGTAAAAGATGTGGCACTGGGGATGCCATTGATGGTGACCGTCAGCGGATTCGTTCTTGTCGCAGTCAATGTCACGCCTGTAGCTGTGGCTGTTGCCGCTGTTTTCAATGTAAAGCTGGTAGCGTTATTCACGGATGTTGCAACGGTATCGTTAGCGGGTATTCCGGTACCCGAGATCACCGTTCCAGCCGACAATGATACCGGTGTGGACGTTGTCACTGTCGTGCTGCCACTGGTGACGTTGGCTGTAAAAGTAGTGGTCGTAGTGGTCGTGCTCGGAATCCCCGTACCGGTGATGGTCATTCCCAACGTCAAAGCACTGGTGGAGGCGGTGGTCACGGTCTTGCTGCCGCTGGTCGTATTTCCGATAATTGTCGAGGACAATCCAGTTCTGCTGACCCAAGGGCTACCCGTATTATGGCAAGCCACACAGAACGTGGGGTTGGTCGAGATATTGTACATGCTCGTCCCAAGGTTGGGCGCTGGGGATCGAGTCACGCCGTTGATGGTCACATTGGATGTCAGTCCGTCATGGTTGTAATCGATGACGGTCGAATAATTGGAGCCCGCGTGACATTGCGCACAGCTCGTGTAAGTGCTTGGGCTCGGGTGCGCAAAAGTAACGGTATTTGAAGTGATCGAAGTACCGCTGGCCCAACCCGTCAATGTTACGGTCGCGGGAGCTGAGGAAGCTCCAAGCCAGTTGGAGGCCGTCGTCGCCGTGCCCGTTCCCGGCCAGGAGTGGCACGTGTTGCAGTCCTGGCTTCCGGGCGTGGCCGAGAAGGGGCTGTGATCGAAAGCCGTGAACGTCGCCCCGGGTTTGATGTTCATGTGGCAGTTGCTGCAGCGCCCCGTGGTGCCATTCATCACCAGCGGGTTCGTAGACGTGAAGCTCGCGTGGAACGCGGCCTTCGCCCATTCGCTGCCTTGCACGCCGGCGACGGTCGAGACGCCCTTCTGCGTGTGGCAGAAGCTGCAGTCGCGGCTCGAGACGTTGATGTCCGCGTGGGTGATCTGATCATGGGTGCCTGCAGGGATACCGGTCGCAGCATCGGCAGCTGCCGAGGTCACGTTGGACGAGTTGGTGAGGCCCACGGGCAAGTTGTTGTTGGTGCCCGCCACGGAACCGCCGCCGTTGGTGAGACCATGGCACTCCCGGCAGCTGCTCGGGCTCGACACCGCTCCGTGGAAGGAGGCTGACTTGCTCCAGGCGCTCCCCGAAGTCTTCGCGTCTGCCGCGTGGCAAGCGAAGCAGTCCTTGCCGGCGACGGAGCCGGAGCCATGGTTCATCCACTGGGCCTTGTTGGTCGAGGTGCCTCCTACGGTCAGGTTGTAGACCACGCTGCTCTGGGTCGGAGCGTTCGCCGCCGGCGTGGAGACCGTGTGGCAAGCGAGGCATGCCAAAGGCTGCGACGCAAGGCTCGGGTGGAAGACCCCCGTCTGCCACAGGGTCGAGACAATTGGAGTGTTGGCGCTCTTCGACAGCGCGGTCGCGTGGCAGATCTGGCAGCTCTGGAAAGTGAGCTGGCTCGACGCGTGCTTCATCGTGTAATTGACGCCGCTCGTGAGGTCGGACTTGGCTGTATCCGCCATTAAAGGATAGTGGCAGACCGTGCAGTCCGCGGGAACCGCGGCGCCGATCCTGGCGTGGAAGGTGCCGTCGGTCCAGGTGTTGCCCGGGCTCTTGTGGCAGACGGCGCATTCGATTCCCGCCACCCCCGTCACAAGCACCCCGCCGATCCTCACCGCAGACGTAAACAGCGCGTTGTGATCCATCGGCTGCAGGTCGGATGCGGCCTTCTCGACGATCCCGGGCGGGCGCATCTGGGCATGGCAATCGAGGCACTGCGTCGTAGGCTGCGGGAGCGGAGTCGGCGTTCCGCCTGGCGTCGCTGAATAACTGGCGAGCGCCGTATGGAATTGGCCGTTCGCGAACGAGGTGACGGTCGTGCCGGTGCTGGTATGGCAATGCCAGCACGTGGTGGTGTCGGGGCCCGGCCCGGGATTCACCTGCGGTGGGATCGCGGTCGACACGTGGAGCATCTCGTTCAAGAGCGTCGTCGAGGTCGAAGTGCTGCTCGTCACCAGGTTGTTCGTCCCGGAACGGTGCAGGTCGATTTCGGTGACGGTGACGAATTGGGAGGGTGAGCCGATGAGCGTCGCTCCCGGATACCCCTGGCCGCCCTGCCAATCACCGCCAGGGAGGGTCTGGGTGGTGCCGGGCTTGAAGTAGTACTGATACCGAGTGGTGGCCTGGTGACAGCCAATGCAGTCGCCCGAGCCGTTGATCGAGTGATCAAAGTTCAAGAGTGCGGCCATGGCGGCCGCTGTCGTACCAGGCAGCAGATCGGGCCGTTGAGTGCTGTGGCAGGCAATACACGTGTGGCCCGAAATCGTTGTCCCACCGTGCGGGAAATACCCGCCAACCCAGTTTTGCGTTCCACCCCAGGCGCCGGTTCCGGGCCCGGCGTGACAGACAACGCAGTCCTGACCAGCACCATGGGTGATGCCTTGCGGGTTGGTCACGTAATCGAACGGTGAAGACGCATATGTCCTGCTCATCCAGTTCGATGTCGTCGTCGGCCGCTCAGCCGCGTGACAAGGCAAGCAGGAAGCCGGCGTCTTGTCTCCCGAGAGGTGGAATTTGCCTCCTGCCCAAGAGGTCCATTGAGAAGCAGAGCTGCTCTGGTGACATGAAGCGCAGTCCCCCAGAGCCGCAAGAGCGGTGTGGTCGAATACCAGGTTGGTGGGCGAGACCGTCAAGACGCCGTCGGGTCGTGAGTTGGCGTGGCAGTCGACGCAAGAGGCCGGCTGCGGCAGGTTTGCCGTGGTCAAGGATGCATGGAAGAGAGCCGGGGTCGTTCCCGCCCCATTGGTTCCCCAGGTCGCCGACATGCTCATCGACGGAGGCACGTGGCAGACGCCGCAGTCCTGGGGAACAGCGCTCGCTGCGGTCGGCAGACCATTGCTCCAGAGGACGGCGTCGTGTTTCATTTCAGCGGAGGCAGGGGTCCTCGCCGGATTGGTGGCGGTCGGGCCGACGAAGCCGATCGGCTTCGAGCTGGCGTGGCAATCCGCACACGCCGACGGTTGCGGCAGGTTGAGCATATCCAGGGACGAATGGAGATAGCCCGGGTAAAACGCGCCTCCGCCTGCGTTGTCATGGCAATTTCCGCAGCTCGCGAAGGCGGTCGCGTCGACGTGCGTCGATGCGTGGTCCATGGGCATGGGCAGAATCTCGATCTGGGAACTCAGGCTCGAAATGGAGGTGTCCACATAAGACGGGATCTCGGCGTTGACCGTGAGGCCTCGTGCGGGATCGCTGATGGCGCCGAGAGGAAGGGCTCCGCCTGCAGTCCCGCGGGCGTGGCACGAGTAGCAGCTGGCGCTGTCGTAAATGAATTCCGGCATGCCCCGGTGCCCGAGGGCGAGCGCGGCCTGGTCCGAGTGCTGGTGGCAGGAGAGGCAGTCGAATTGCGTGAAGCTGTTGCTGCCGCCGTGACACGAGTTGCAGGTGATCGCCGGTGAGTCGGAGCCGAGCGCGTGCTTCGACCCGGCGGCGATGGGGAAGAACGAGTCGTGCGTCCTGGGGTCGGGCATGGTGTTCCACGCCGTCGAGCCGTTCCCGCCCATGCCGCACGCGGCGGCCAGGGTCAGCAGGGCGAACGGAAGTGCTCTGAAAGAAAGTCGCATGGCTCCCGCTCCTTCTCGATGGCTTCGGCAAGCGCGACCGTAACGGAGGCAGCTTGCACCCGGTGTTGCTCGCTGAGAATGTGAGCCGCGGTGGGGGTCGGTCCCCAGCGTAAAACTGCAACCGTTCGCCGAGGAGAGGGCGGGCCCCACATCTGCTTGTGCTTCTGCACATCGCGCTCCAGATCGTCGAGGGCGTCTCGGACGAGCCGCCCACCCTTCGCGAGCAGGCGATCGCGGAACCGGTCGCGGGAAGGCGAGGGTTACCTACATTCGGCTGCGTCAGCCAACGACCGCCACCCGTGGGCGCGGGCGAGCAGCCCAGGAGGGCTGCCGATGCGAGCAGGATGTGACGCCACTGGAGCATCCCGGCCTGACCTCGCTTGTCCACTTGCCGCTGCGCAGCGGTGCACGTCAAAAGCATGACCCCTGACCGGTCCGATACGTCCCATTGATGTGCGAGTGTCGTTTACTTGCGGCGCCGTGGGAGCAGGAGTGCTGTCCCAGCGGATCCTGCATGCTTGCCGGCCAGGAGTAGTAGCATGTCGCGGATGATCGCAGTCGCTGCGGCCGGCGTGTGCCGGCGCTACGGGCGCCGCTGGGCGCTCACGGACGTGAGCTTCGAGGTTCCGGAGGGTGCGCTGGTGATGGTCACCGGCCGCAACGGCTCGGGCAAATCCACCTTGCTGCGGGTCCTGGCGACCGCGATCCGCCCGGACCGGGGAACGGTGCGCATCCTCGACATCGACGTGCGCGCCGCTCGAGACAGCGTAAGGCGGAAGGTCGCGCTCCTGGGGCACCGGACGCACCTGTACGAACCGCTCACCGCGCTCGAGAACCTGACGGTGCGTGCGCGCTTCCTCGGCGCCGATTCCAGGCGGGGGCCGCTCCTGTCGCGGCTCGAGGAGGTCGGGCTCGCGGATCGCGGCGACGATCCAGTGCAGTCGTTCTCGGCCGGGATGCGCCAGCGGCTCGCGCTGGCCAGCGTGCTGCAGCAGCAGGCGAGGGTGGTGCTGCTCGACGAGCCCTACGGCCATCTGGATCCGCCGGGCTTCCTGCTCGTGGATGGCCTGCTGCAACGGCTGCGGCGGGAGGGCGCAACCGTGTTGATGGCCACGCATCTGGTGAGCAGGGGCCGGAATCTCTGTGACCGCGGCCTGGTTCTGGAAGCCGGACGTCTCGCTTATGCGGGCACGGCCGCGCAGATGCCGCAGCCGGCGGGCGCGGATGGAGCAGGATTCGCGGAGGGCGCGTGAACCAGAGGGGCGCTTGAAGGATCTTCTGGCCGCGCTTCGCAAGGACCTCCTGCTCCAATGGCGGGGGCGTGCCCAGGTCATCGCCATCTTCGCCTTCGGGGCCGCGGCCCTGCTCCTCTTCAGCTTCGCCATCGGACCCGACTCCGCCGCGCTTCGCGAGCACGCGGCCGGCTTTCTCTGGCTGGGGCTCCTGCTCGCGTCCACGCTCGCGCTGGCGGAGAGCTTCGAGCGCGAGATGGAGGAGCAGGCGCTCGAAGGGCTGCTCCTGCTCCCGGCGAGCACGCGGGGGCTCTACTACGGAAAGGCCATCGCCAACTGGGCCCACCTCGCGCTGCTCGGCGTCGCGCTGGTCCCGGTGATGGTGGTGCTCTACGACGCCGGGACCCTACGTCTGATCTCGCTGGTCGGGGTGATCCTGCTCGGGACGGCGGGTCTCTCCGCTCCCGGGACCCTGTACGCCGCCATGACCTCCCAGACCCGCGCCCGCCAGACGCTCCTACCGCTCCTCCTCTTTCCTCTGGTCGTGCCCGTCTTGCTTGCAGCGGTGAAGGCCACTTCCCTGTTAATCCTGGGCGATCCGATGGGGCAACTGCGGCCTTGGACCACGCTGCTGGCCGCTTTCGGAGTGATACACTGGTCGATCGGCGGCCTCCTCTTTGGCCGCGTGGTGGAGGACTGATGAGGCAATCACCAACCGGACCGAAGGTGCTCGTCGCGCTTGGCGTGGCGTTGCTCCTCGCCGGCTCCTGGTGGGGCCTGACGAAGGCGCCCGGGGAAGTCTACATGGGCGAGGTGCAGCGGATCATGTACGTGCACGTACCGACCGCGTGGAACGCGATGCTCGCCCTCAGCTTCGCCTTCGTCTGCGCTCTCTGCTTCCTGCTGACGAATGCGTGGAAATGGGACAGCCGGCTGGAAGCTGCCATGGAGATGGGCGTGGTGCTCTCGCTGCTGCTCTGCATCCAGGGATCCATCTGGGCGAAGCCCACCTGGGGCGTGTGGTGGGACTGGGATCCGCGGCTCACCACCACCGCGGTGATGGTCTTCGCGTTCGGGGGCATCCTGGCGTTGCGCGCGTTCGTGGACGATCCCGCCCGCCGCGCGGTCTGGTCCGCGGTCGCCTGCATCGTCGCCTTCGTGGACGTTCCCATCGTCTACTTCTCGGTCAAATGGTGGAACTCGCTGCACCAGGCGCAGTCCACGCCGCAGACCGTCTCCAGCGCGTTCCACTTGCCCCTCCGCGTCAACGCCTTCGGCATCCTCTTCCTTTGGACCGGCCTGGTGGCGCTGCGGTCGCGGGTTGCCTCGCTCCGGTTGCGCAACGAGCTGGGACCCCCTCTGCCCGACAGCAGGCCGGCCGTGACCGGCGCTGCCCCGATCGCCGGAGGTGCCTCGTGAGCGGCGTGGTCCAGGGCGGCTGGGAGTTCGTGGCCGGCGCCTACATCGTGACCGCCACGATCCTCTCGGCCTACGCGACGTCGGTCTTCCTGCGTTACCGGACCGAGCAGCGCCGCGCTGCCGCCGAGGCGGAACGGGAGGCGCGGAAATGAGCGAGGTCGGCACTCCTGCGCCGGATCCCCGCTTGAGTCCCGCGAGGACCAAGTGGTTTGCCTTGGGCGCCCTGACCGTCGCGACGGCAGCCTTCCTGTTCATCGCCATCGGAGGCATCGGCGAGAACCTGGTCTACTACTGGGGGCCGAAGGAGCTTCTCGCGGCCGGGTCGAAGGCGACGGGGGCCAGCATCCGCCTCGGCGGCCAGGTGGCGGTCGGCTCGGTGAAGCGCGGCGACGGCGTCTCCAATCTCGAGTTCGACGTCACCGACGGCACCGCCACCGTTCACGTGGTTTCCCGCGGCGTGCCGCCCCAGCTCTTCCGAGATCGCATCGGGGTGGTGGTCGAGGGCACGATGACGAAGGGCGGAAGCTTCGAAAGCCGCCGCCTGATGGTCTCGCACGACAACAAGTACCGCGCGCCCGGCGACAAGAACGTCGACATCCGGGAGCTGATGCGGTCGACGGAAGGGCTCGACGACGCGCCGGCGCCCCGCGCCGCAGTCGCCGGTTCACCCCCGTGACGCCGCAAACCGGAGGCTGAAGAGCATGGTCCCGATCCTTGGCCGCATCCTGATCCTGATGGCGCTCCTGGCAGCGAGCGCAGGCGCCCTGGTGGGCTTCGTTACGGGAGTGAGACCGAACGCCTCCGGCTGGAAGTGGGCGCGGCGCCTCGCGTACGCGTTCGCGGCGTTCATGGTGCTCGCAAACCTGACCATGGAATATGCGCTGCTCACCCATGACTTCAGTGTCAGCTACGTCGCGCACGTGGGCTCACGGCAGGTACCGACCTGGGTCTCCATCGTCAGCCTCTGGTCGTCGCTCGAAGGATCGATCCTCTTCTGGGGCCTGGTCATGGGCCTGTACGTCGCGGTGGCCACCTGGCGGAACGCGGACAAGCACCCCGAGTACATGCCCTACGCGGTCGGGGTCTGGCTGGCGTGCGGCGCCTTCTTCAGCTTTCTCCTCGCCGGCCCTGCGCAGCCCTTCGCCACGGTGCTCAACCCGGTGATGGACGGCCCTGGTCCCAATCCGCTGCTGCAGAACCACTACTTGATGGTGATCCACCCGCCTTGCCTCTACACGGGCTATGTGGGGATGACCATTCCGTTCGGCCTCGCCTGCGCCGCGCTCCTGGTCGGTCGCCTCGGCAACGACTTCATCCGGCCGCTGCGCAACTTCCTCCTCTTCTCCTGGATCTTCCTGACCTGCGCGATCGTGCTCGGCGGTTGGTGGGCCTACGAGGTGCTGGGCTGGGGCGGGTACTGGGCCTGGGACCCGGTCGAGAACGCGTCCTTCCTCCCCTGGCTCACTGCCACGGCCGCGCTGCATTCCGCGCTGCTGGTGGAGCGCAAAGGCGTCCTCAAGGGCTGGACCACCCTCCTGGTGCTCGCGACCTACCTGCTCACGATCCTCGGCACCTTCATGACCCGCTCGGGGGTATTCAATTCGGTGCACTCCTTCACCCAGAGCGCCATCGGGCCTACCATCCTCGTCTTCCTGGCCGCGGCGCTGCTGTTCTCGCTCGTCCTGCTGGCGCTGCGCGTCGATAGCCTGGGCACGGAAGGGCACCTCGAGACCGGTCCATCCCGGGACGTGATGTTCCTGGTCCAGAATCTGCTCTTCGTCCTCTTCACTTTCACCGTGCTGCTCGGGACCGTGTTTCCCCTCATCGTGGAAGCGGTCCGCGGAGTGCAGATGAGCGTCGGCCGGCCGTACTTCGACCGGATGTCGGTGCCCATCGGCGTGGCCCTGCTCTTCGTCATGGGGGTCGGGCCGGCACTGCCCTGGGGCCGCGCCACCGCGCAGCAGATGCGAAGGGCGCTCCTGCCTCCACTCCTCAGCGCCGTGCTGCTTGCGGTCGCGGGTCTGCTCCTTGGCGTCCGCAATGCCTGGACGCTGCTGGCCCTGCTTTTCGGCGGCTTCACCGCGCAGGTGACGCTCTCGGAGATGTTCCTCCCGGTCCGCCAGCGGATGCGATCCCACGGCGAAGGCTTCGTCGAGGCATTCCGGCAGGCGCAGCTGCGTGGGCGGCGCCGTTTCGGGGCATACGTCACGCATACCGGGGCCATCCTCGCCATCGCCTCCATCGCCGTCTCGAGCACCATGGGCAGCTCGAAGGAAGTCCAGCTCAACCAAGGTGAGACCGCGACCCTGGGCCCCTACTCGCTTACCTTCGTCAACGCCGAGCGGGTCACGGAGCCGCACCGGGAGTCGCTCCAGGCGCGTGTGGACATCAGCAAGAATGGCCGTAGCCTCGGGGCGCTGTATCCGCGGATGAACCAGTACGAGAACCAGCGTGAGCCCATCGGGACGCCGGCGGTGCGCAGCAGCCTGACGGAAGACCTGTACCTCTCCATCCACAACATCGATTCCGACTCCGTTGGCCTGCTTGTCCTGATCAACCCGATGGTCTCCTGGATCTGGATCGCCACCGCCATCATGGCCCTCGGTGGGCTCGTGGCGCTGGTCCCCTCCACGCGCCGGGTGGCGGTCACCGCGAGCCCGCCGGTGCCCGCCGCTCCGGTCGCCATCGAAGGATCCCGCTGATGACGACCGCGCTCACTTCCCACCCCGAGCCAGCCATGCGACGTTCGCGGGTCAATCCCAAGGTGCTCGTCGGCGGGCTTGTGGTCGCGCTGCCGCTGCTCGCCGTCCTGGTCGCCAACCTCGGCCGCGACCCGCACTCCGTGCGCTCCCCGCTCATCGGCCGGCCCGCGCCCGCCTTCTCCCTCGTCCCGGTGGGAGGCGGCGCCCCGGTGTCGCTCGAGAAGCTCAGCGGCAAGCCAGTGGTGATCAACTTCTGGGCGACGTGGTGCGTCCCGTGCTTCGAGGAGCACGCCGCGCTCACCGCCGCAGCGCGTGGCCTGCCCGACGTCCAGTTCCTCGGCGTCGTGTACGAGGACGAGGAGGCCCGGACGCAGGAGTTCCTGCGGCAGCGCCCCAGCGCGTATCCGTCGCTGATCGATCCGGAAGGCAAGAGTGCCATCGCGTACGGGGTCTTCGGCGTGCCCGAGACCTTCTTCATCGACGGCAGTGGACGGATCGTGGACAAGTACGTGGGGCCGATGACCCGCAGCACCATCGCGGCGCTCGTCGGCAGAGCCAAGGAAGGTGCCCGGTGACGCCCGTCGCCTTTGCGCTGGCCAGCATCCTCGTGCTCGCATCTGCCGCGCAGGAGGTTTCGCCGAGCGCCGCGCCTGCAGCCGGGATTGGAGCACCCAAGGGCCTGCAGCTCTCCGGCCCTGAGCTCGACAAGCGCACCGACGACATCGGCGCGCTGTTGCGTTGCCCGGTTTGCCAAGGCCTTTCGGTGTCCGATTCGCCCGCCACCATGGCGCGCAACATGAAGGCCGAGGTTCGCGAGAAGCTGGCCAAGGGATACGACCAGGAGCAGATCCTCGCGTACTTCGAGCGCTCGTACGGCGAGTTCGTCCGCCTCCAGCCGCCGATGCGCGGCGTGAACTGGCTGGTCTGGTTCGGGCCTGTCGCCGCGCTGATCGCCGGGGGAGCGGTGATCGCCTGGGCCATGAAGCGGTCGCCACGCGAACCAGCCGGCGGAGGGCGCCAAGGCGGCTTTGCGGTTCCGCCGGCTTCCGACCTGCCCTCGCGTGACTCGGTTCCCACCGACCCCAAGCTCGCCGCCGCGGTCCGCCGCGTGCGGATGCTGGCCTACGGCTGGCCGCAAGGGGTTTCGCCCAAGGCGGGATCGTGAACGCCGAATCCACCGTCGATTGGATCCCGGCCCTGGCCATCCTCGCCGGAGGTCTCGTCTTCGGCGCGGTTCTCGTCTGGCGCCTGTTCGGAGGTTCGCGCCGCCCTGCGAAGGCCCGCGCCTTTGCTGCAGTGGAAGCGCGCGATCTCGCTGGAAAGAGCGAAGCGCTTCTGCGGCAACTGCGGGAGCTCGAGGATACGGCCAGCAAGCGAAATCCCGAGCAGCTCGCCCGTGAGCGATACGCGCTCGAGCTCGAGGCAGCGCAAGCGCTTCTCTCGCTCGAGCAAAAGGGAGGTTCGGTGATGCCCGCCGAGACGATGATGCCCACCGAGAAGGGCGCTTCCGCGAACCCGGCCGGCGCCGCGCCGGCGAAGCCGCATGTCCGCGCGAGCGCGCGCGGTTTCCTCTGGGGTGTCGGCAGCGCCGCGGGTGTCGCGCTCCTCGGCATCCTCGTATACCAGGCGGCACAGCCGCGTGAGCCCGGCGGGTCGGTCACCGGCAACACCCCGATGACCAGTCGTGCGGCCGGCGGCACAGCTGCGCAGGATACAGCTGCGCAGGGTGAGGAGTCCGAGCTTCAGGCGGCGCTGGCGCGCAATCCCGACGACCTCGAGGCGCACCTGGCGCTTGCCCGCCTTTACGTCGGACGCGAGAACTGGATGGGCGTCTGGAACGAGACGGCGCGAGTGCTCGAGCGCGCTCCGGGAAATCCTCCGGCCCTCGCCTATCAGTCGCTGGTCCGGCTTGCCATGGGCCAGACGGACGTTGCCGTGGGCATGCTGACCAAGGCGCTCGCGGCCGACCCGGACCTGATCGACGGCTACGTGTATCTGGCCCTGACCTACTCGCGCATGGGGCGGATGCGCGACGCGGAGGCTGCGGTAGCGAGAGCGTCGAAGCGCTTCCCCGATCGCGCAGCGGAGTTCCGGCAATTCCTCGCGGACCTGCGCAAGCAGGAGCCTCCCCTGGCGCAGGCGAGCACCGCGCCGGCCGCCGCGAACGCGAACCCTCACGCGGGTCTCGATGCGCCGGTCGATCAGGTACCGAAGAGCGCGGGACGGCGCGTGTCGGGGACCGTCGATCTCGATCCTTCGCTCAAGAGCACGCTCTCGCCCGGGGCGATCCTCTTCGTGTTCGCGCGCGCGGCTGGCGCCACGGAGGGACCGCCGGTGGCCGTGAAGCGGCTGCGTGCCACGTTTCCCGCGGCCTTCGAGCTGAGCGAGGCCGACTCGATGATGGGACAGGCGCTCCCAGGTAGTCTCCTCATCGAGGCACGCCTCGATTCGGACGGCGATCCGACGACACGCCCGCCGACCGATCCGAAGGCCCGTCTCGACAAGGTCAAGGTCGGCCGGACGGACGTCCTGCTGATCCTGAAGCGGCAGTGATCCGCAGCCTCTTCCTGCGCGCGGGATTGCTCTGCGTGGCCGGATCGGCGCTGGGGATCGCCGGCAATGCGCTGACGCCGCAGCCGGCGCCGCTGGGCGGCCGTGTCGTGCCGGCCGCCGATCTGCCGGGTGCCGCCTGCGAGGAGCCGCGCCCGGGCATCGCGCCCATCTCCGTCGAGGCCGCGAAGCCGCTGTGCCTCGCCTGCACCGCGGTCTTCGTGGACGCGCGCTCCGCCGAGGAATATGCCTCGGGACACGTGACGGGCGCGGTGCATCTCGCTCCCGGCGAATCCATGGAGCCGCTCCTGGCGCGGCTTCGCGCCGCGCCGGCAGTCATCGTGTACGACCGCGACCGTGATTGCGCGGCCGCCAATGGTGTTGCCGCGCGGCTGCAGGCGCTGGGCCTGCGGGACGTGCGCGTGCTCACCGGCGCGTGGCCGGAATGGCTGGCGCGTGGAGGGCCCGGCGAGTCGGGGGCATGCGGCGCCTGCGCGGTGGACGGCCGGTGACCCGCTGGCTGCTGGTCGCGACGCGCATTGCTCTCGGTGCGCTCTTCCTCTGGGCCGCCGCGACCAAGCTGCCGGACATGAAAGGCTTCGCGCAGGATGTCGCGAACTACCGGATCGTCCCGGCCCTGCTGGTGCCTTGCGTCGCCGCGGCCGTGGTGGGCGTCGAGCTCCTCGCAGGGCTGGCCCTGATCAGCGGCTTCATGGCGCGCCCGGCGGCTGTGGTTGTCGCCGGCCTGCTGGTGGCATTCATCGCCTTCGTCGCCCAGGCATTGTTGCGCGGCATCGATCTCCGTTGCGGCTGCTTCGGGGGCGACGAACCGGCGTCCTGGTGGACCGTCGCGCGCGATGCAGCGATGCTGGCGGCCGCGATCGTCATGGCGCGCGATCCCGGCCAACGCCAGCCTCTGCTGGAGGACCAGCGCGGGCGTACGTAGGCAGCTCAGAAAGTACCCGCTAGCTCCAAGTCGGCGAAAGCGACCTGTCCCGTGGCCGCCCCGAACGGCGTCGTCTGTCCGTTCAGCGTCGTGCGCCCGAACACTGAAAGCCGCAGCGCCACGTACCGCCCCAGCTGGGCCTGGATCGCCGCTGACGCGCCCAGCTCGTCCAGATCTCCGGGCGCGATTCCGGTCGTCCGGAACCAGGAAACACGCGCGAGGAGCTGGAAGACCCCGCGAGACCGCGTCAGCAGCTGGAGCCATGCGCTGGATCCCGGCGCCCAGCCGTCTTCGCGGAAGTAGCCCGCCGAAAGCCCCGTGCTGTCTCCGAGCAGGCGCGGCAACCCGATCTCCGGCCCGATCCAGCGGCGAGAGGTATGCGACTGGAGATCCGAGCTGAGTCCCGACAGGACCGAGAGCCGCAGCGCGTCCATCGGCTCCCAGGCTGCGGAGAAGTCCGCGTGGCGCACGGCCCCGCTGGCGAGCACCCGGCCGGGACCGTCGAGCTCCGGAACCGAGAGTCCGTCATACCGGAACGAGCTGATCAAGCTGAGCGAGTCCAGGGGACGAACCGACACGTCGACGCGCAGTGCCTCGAGGCTCGCGCCGTCGCTCGAGCCCACGCCGCCAGAGAGGGTTCCACCTCCGCGCACGTCGAACGCGAGGTCGACCTGGCGCGTGACGCGCGCTTCCAGCAGCGCCTCGCCCTCGAGCCTTTGCCCGAGATCCGCGGTGTTGATGAAGGCGATCCGCGCCTCGTGCCGGAGGAAGCGCAGCGAAGAGTCGCCGGCATAGGAGTGCTGGCCAATCCAATAGGCGCCGAACGTGCCGTGGTCGAGCGAAGGCGCGAGCGTCACGGCGTCGGGAACCACGCCGCCGAAGATGCCGGCCTCGGTTCCTCCTTGGGTGCGCCAGCCCGCTTGGGCGCCGTCGAGGATGACCTGGCCAGGCACGCGGTAGGGCCGGACGCGCCCGACCGAGAACGCGGGGCCGCCGGCGTCGGTCCGGCGCGAGATGGACGCCTCCCAGACGTACAGCTGGGTGGCATCATCGGGGCGGAAGCTGATCGGGCCGGCCCGGCGCGACCACCGCCGGGCGCTCAGATCGACGTCGAGCGTGAAGCCGGCGCCCAAGGGAAAGTCCCGGATCAGCGCATCGACGCGCTCCTGGCGCGACGCGCCGATGCCGGACGCCCACCAGGTCTTATGCCCGACCCCGACGTCGGCACTGCCGCGGCTCGCTTCCAGTCCGTAGGACGCCTCATGGAAATCGACCTTCGGATGGGGCGCCGACGCGAGGATGCTGCGCCGCTGCTCGACGACTGAAGGCGCCGGAAGAGGAGCGAGCCGGGAGGCCGGCGGCGACTGAGGCGGCGGTGGGGGGAGGCCGAACGTGTCTCCGGCACGGCCCGTGCCCAGACAGGTCGCTCGCGTCGCCGAGACCTGCTCGACGCGGCAGGTCCCCTTCTGCAGCTGCACGATCTGGCCCGGCGCGAGCCCCTCGCGCGATCCCGCGTCGAGGTAGAGCCGCGAGCTCGTGGCATACAGCACCGAGCCGGTCCGCCGGCCCGGCGCCGTCTCTGCCTGCGCGGCGAGGCCGCCCATGGATGCCGCCAGCAGCACGCCGGCGATGCGCGCTCGAGTCATCATCGGCGTACCCCCGCGGGTGAAGGACCGAGCCCCGTCCCCGGCGTGAACGAGTGGCACTCGTAGCACTTGCGGTTCGCGCACTGGAACCCGCCCACGTTGGCGTGGCTGACGGTCTCCTTGCTGCAGGCGTGGCAGCGCATGCAGTCGGCGGTGTTGGTCGTACAGGTGCCGGTCGGCGTGAACGAGGCCAGGCTGGAGTGGCAGTCGAGGCAGCTGATTCCGGCGTGGGGGCCCCCGGTGATCTGGAAGCAAACGTTGTGCGCCGGGAACGTGGCTCCTTTGAATCGGGTGGGGAAGTGACAACTCTTGCAATCGGTTCCGAAGCCGGCGCGCAGATGATCGATCGCGGTCCCCACCGTGCGCGCGTAGTCCTGCTGGTGGCAGGTGAGGCAGTCGACCGTGGAGCGGGTGAACCGCCGGTCGCGCTGGTTCAGGTGGCATTCCTCGCAGGGGATGGCCGCGTGGCGTCCGGTGAGCGGGAAGTTGGTCAGCCGGTGCGCGTCGGGGCCGAAGCGGGTCGCCCAGCTGGACGGATCGTGGCACGAAGAGCAGCGGTTTCCGAACTCGCCGAGGTGCACGTCGCGGTGACAGGCGGCGCAGCTGGTGGCGACGGGCTCGGTGAAGTCCTGCGAAGAGCCGTGGCAGGCGCGGCAGGAGGTGGTGATGTGCCGTCCTTCCAGCGGGAAGCCGGTCTTGGAGTGATCGAACGTCACCCGTCTCCAGCCGTCGACGGAGTGGCAGCCCTCGCACCGCGTGTCCATGGACGCACGCACCGCCGGCGATCGCGGCGTGGGAGCCGGCGCCGCCGCCGCGGCGATCAGCAGCAGGAGGACGCTCATCGCATGAACTCCCGGAACGCGCCGCGATGGACGTCCACGTGGCACCCTGCGCAGGTGGTGGGGATGCCGCGGTACCGGCGCACGCGGATCCCGCCACCGACTTCCACGTCGAGGTGGCAGCCGGAGCATTCGACGCCTTCATGCTTCCCGTCGAGCACGAAGTTGGTGAAGGGCGGCTTGTGCACGAACGCGGTCTGCTTCCAGTCGGCGGTTGCATGGCAGCGCTCGCAGTCGGTTGTCCTGCGGGCGGGCGCGAACTGCCCGGCGTGGATATCGGCATGGCAGGAACCGCAGTCGCTCTGCAGCGGCTTGTAGCGGACCGCGCCGGAGAGGTCGACGACGTGGCACCCCGCGCACTCCGCCTTCTCGTGCGCGCCGGTCAGGGGGTACGACGATTCGCGCTGGTGATCGAAGCGCACCTGCGCGAAGGAGGCCACCTGGTGGCAGTCGGTGCAGCCCGCCTTCTTGACGCGTACGCTGAACTGACCGCGATGCTCGTCGGCGTGGCAGGTGTCGCACCGGCGCGTGTCGCCCCCATAGATGTAGCGTATCTGGACCAGCTGATCCTTCCTCTTGCGCTTTTCCAGGAAGGCGCGGATGGGCGCTATCTTCGAAGCCAGCGCCGGATCGGTCTTGTGACATCCGGAGCAGGCTGCAGCGGAGTGCCCGCCCTCGAGCGGATACTGCTTGTGCATCGCGGGGTCGTAGATCGCAGGCTTGAACGCGTTGAGGCTGTGGCACGAATCGCACGCGCGAGGCGGTGAGCCGAGCTGGCCGAGATGGGCGTCGACGTGGCAGTCGGTGCAGCTTCCGAACTTCAGCCCCTTGAATCTCGCGGGGATGCCGCGGAAGGGCCCGTGACAGCTCTTGCAGTCGACCGTCGTGTGCGCGCCCCGCAGCGGATACCGGGTCTTCTCGTGGAAGGCGCGTTCCCCTGACACGCTCTTCACTTCCTTCCAGTCGTCGTTCGTGTGGCAGCTGGTGCAGTTCGGGCCCAGCCGGCCCTCGTGCGGGTCCTTGTGGCAGTCCACGCAGGAGGCGTGCGCGATGGGGCTCATCCGCATGAACTTGTCCGAGTACGGCGGCATCGGCGCGTCCTTGTGCGCGTTCGCGTCGGTCATGCTCGCGTGGCACTTCGCGCACTGGACCACGGCGTGCTTTCCAAGCAGGGGGAACTTGGTCTTGGCGTGGCTGAATCGCGGCGTCTGCTTCCAGGACGACTCAGTGTGGCAGTCGGCGCACTTGCTGCCGAGCTGACCGCGGTGCTCGTCGAAGTGGCATTGGGCGCACTGGGTGGGCAGCCCGAGGAAGGTGACGCGCTTCAGACCTTTTGCGCCGGCCGCGCGGACGGCGGCGGTCTTGATCAGCCGGTCGTTGTGGCACTTGTCGCATTCGACTTCCGCATGCTTGCCCTTCAACGGATATCCCGTCTTTGCGTGATCGAAGCCTTTCTGGCCCTTCGATCCCCAGAGAAGATCGTAGTTCCGGCCCTGGTGCTCCTTGTGGCACTTGTGGCAAGTCAGCTCGGCGGGAGAAAGCCGCCCATGGAGTCCCCGGCGGTCCTTCACACTCTGCTTGATGGCGGTGTGGCAAGCGAGGCAGGTGTCATTGGAGAGCTTCGAGCCCGCCACGTGGCACTTCGTGCAGTTCTTGAGGCCCTCGAGGTCCGCGTGGCCTTGTGCCAGCGGGCCCGGGGAGAACACGTCCGCGCGCGCCCCGGCGGCCGCGAGCACGAACGCGGCCGCCAGGACCCGCTTACCGGAACCAGACATAGCCGAGGTACACCGAGACGGCGATGTGCGCTGCGATTGCGATCACCAGGAACCCGGCCAGGGATGCATGAAACACGCGCCACCCGCGGAGAAGTTTCTTCAGCGACTCGTAGAAGGTGACCTGCGTGCGGAGCCTGGAGAGCTGCAGGTAGCCGCCCTTGAACTCGCCGTACTCGTCGGGGTCGTGGAAGTGAAAACTGGCACGGAACAGCCGCAGGCGCGTCCAGGTGGCGCGGAACGGCCAGGTCATGAGCATCCAGAGGACCGAGCCAGGGCGCACGGGCCTGGAGGCGGAATCGAACATCCGGTGGAGCAGCGCCGGATTGTCGGAATCGTCGAGCATCGGCTGGAGCCGGGCCCTGAGCCGCTCCCACTTGCCCAGCACGTCGGAGATCTCCAGGGCCTTTCCCCCTGAAGACGGGACCATCCCGTAGATGAAGCGGCCGATGATCCCGGTGAGCACCACGATCAGCAGCGCGCCGGCGGTCCCGGTCGCCAGCTGGTTGTTCGACTGGAAGGCCGCGTGGAATGCGATCACCAGCGGGCTCATGAACCCGACGAACATGTGGAAGTCGAGCCAGCCCCGGATCGATCCCTTGCCGGCGAGCAAGCGCGACCGCTTGCGCACCGGATAGATGAAATTCAGCATCATGAAGGCGGTGGCGATGATGCCTACCCCATGGCCCCAGTGGCCGGCGGGGCGTAGCGTCTCGTGCAGCGGTGATCCGAGTCGATCCGCGTGCGAAAGCAAGTAATAGGACCAGCCCTTCAGCGTCAGCCAGGCGAGGATCAGCGTCCCGGTGAGGAAGTAGAAGATGTGCGCGCGGCGGTGCGAGCTGCGCTCTTCCCTTTCGCGGGCGAGACCGCGGCGGTCGCCCACCGGAGCGCGCTTCGGCTTCTTCCGCTCTTCGCTGAAGTGCTTCTCGAGCGAGATCTTCAACTTGGAGAGGAACTCCAGCGGCAGCTCGCCGCCGACTTGGACGATGACGAAGTCGTTCGGCAACACCTGGGGCGACCCGTCGACCGTAATCACCACCTCGTCGTCGGTGATCAGGTCCACCTGCGAGTTCATCAGCGCGCGTATCCGGTTGGCCTTCACCATCCCGGCCATCTTGGTGCGATTCTTCTCGCGGCACTTGGCGAAGTTCTCGCCACGGTACGAGATGAAGACGCGGGCGTCGCTATCTTCGGCAAGCTGCATGGCGGCTTCGAGCGCGGAATCGCCGCCGCCCACCACCAGGACGTCGCACCCCTGGTACTGCTCGGGATCCATCATGCGGTAGGTGACCTTCGGCAGGTCCTCTCCGCGGCAGCCGATCTTGCGCGGCGTCCCACGGAGACCAGTGGCGAGGATCACCTTGCCGCCCTCCACCGGACCGCGGTTCGTCTGCACGCGGAATGCGCCGTCGTTCCCCTCGATGCCGGTGACCTTGACGCCTTCCTCGACGGCGACGTTTCCCTTCTGCATCGCGCGCTGCCAGGTCGAGAGCAGTTCCTCCTTGCTGATCATCTTCTTCGTCACTTTCCCGTAGAAGGGAAAGTTGAACGATTCCGTCATCACGATTTTCTGGCGCGGGTAGTTGGCGACCGTTCCACCCACCGATCCTTGCTCGAGCACGCGGAACGAGCGTCCGGCTTCGCGCAGACGCAGGGCCGCCGCCAGCCCCGCCGGGCCCGCGCCAATGATGACCACATCGGTCGAAGATCCACTCCGTTTCGGCATCACCTGGGCCAGGCGCTCCGCGGCCTGCAGTCCCTGCGTCACGGCGTTCCTGATCAGGCCCATGCCGCCCAGCTCGCCGACGATGTGGACGCCCCCCCGGCTCGACTCGAAGTACTCGTCAATCATTGGAAGATCGACACCGCGCTCGGAGGTGCCGAAGACGAGCTTGATGGCGTCGACCGGGCACTCGGCCGCGCACTTTCCGTGGCCGATGCAGTGATCGGCATGAACGAGACGGGCCGCCCCGTTCACGATCCCGAGGATGTCTCCCTCCGGGCACGACTTGAGGCAGGTCAGGCTGCCGATGCAGATGTCCGGGTCGATCACAGGATGCAGGGTTAGAGGGATCTGGACGCCTCGTACGTGCGCCTCTTCCAGCGCGACCGCAGTCTTCCGGTGCCGGCGTCTGCGGCGCGCGAGGTGGACGATGGCGAGCACCAGGCCCCCGAGCACGGCAGCCAACAGGAGCGCCCTTCCCAGGTCCACTCCCGCGAGCAGCTTCCCAACGCCCACCCTCGCTAGAAGTTTCCGGAGGCCCAGCCTCGCGAACAAACTCCTGAGGTCGTCCACTCTCGCGAGCAGGAGGTCCACGCTACGTTCTTACCCCCGTCACCCGGTCTGGGGTACACGCGGAAGTGCGTCGAGAGAGCCGCCAGTCGGTCCTGCGGTGTGCGCGTCGGTGGAACGCGCGTTCGTAGCCGCGGAAAAATTATACCTCAGGCATACATCGGCGGGACTCGGAATCACTTGTGAGACCGCATGGTTGTGCAAATGCGATTCCATGTATGCTGGAATCAGAGAGCGTGCGCCGGAGTGTTTTTCCTGCGGCGATCGCCCAGCTGGGCCTGCGGCTTACTGCCGCGCAAGCGTGCGCAGCATCGCGTCGAACTGCTTCGCGGCCGCGCGCACCGTCTTGCGCGGTCCGGTGAGCTTGAAGAAGACGTTGCCTTCGGGGCCCTCGGCGATTGCGCCGATCAGCGCGTAGTTCCCCTTCGGGGTTGTCGGCTGACCCGGCATGCCGGAGGCGAAAGTCCCCTCCGCGGAGACCCTGGTCACCCGGATGCCGTTGATCGTTTCCACCCGCGAGGTGGGCTCGGCCGATGCGGGTTCCGGCTTGAACTGCGCGAACCAGCGCTCGACGTTCGCGCCGACGGCCCCTCCCTCCTTCCCGAAAAAGAAGATCGCCAGCTCGGCGGGGGCGGAATCGCCGGGTGCCGCGGGAACGCGATGAGTAGCCAGGCGCATCGCCGAGCTGCTCGCCTCGGCGGGCCAGGACGCAGGCGACTTCCAGGACAGACCGCCGGCCTGGACGGCGGCCAGCAGAAGCGTCGCGAGGATGGTCATGTGCGGAACCTTAGCGCCGCGGCGCGTTCGCCCGCAACGGAGCCGTCAGACGTACCTGCGAACGAAACCCGCGATACCGCGCAAGGTCGCCTCGGGCTGATCCTTGTGCGGCGAGTGGCCGCAGCGGGGAAGGAGCAGCACTTCTGCGTTGGCTGCGCCACGCTGGACGGCGTCGACCTGCTTCTGCGTCCCGTACTCATCCTGCTCGCCCTGCACTACCAGGATGGGCGCGACGATGCGCGGCAGGAACTCTTCGAGGTTCCACTTGCGGAATTCCGGATCGAGCCAGGGACGGTTCCAGCCCCAGAACGCCGCATCGACGTCGCGGTGGTGCTTCGCCAGGCGCTGGCGCAGGTCGCCGCGCTCGTAAGCCTCGCGCGCATTCGCGATGCTCCGCAGGCCCATCTCCTCGGTGAACACGTGCGGCGCCTCGAGCACCAGCGCGCGAGCTTTTCCACCGCTGCCGGCATGGATGATGGCGATCGACGCGCCGTCGCTGTGACCGACCAGCACCGGGTCGTCGATCCCCGCCGCCGCCAGGATGTCGGGCAGCAGCTCGGCCTCCTCGTGCATGTAGCGGACGGTCCGGGGCATGACGGCCGCATCCGACTTGCCGTACCCCGCGCGGCTGTAGACGAACGCCGGCAGCCCGGTCGCGTCCGCGAGCCTCCGCGGGAAGTCGCGCCACAGCCCCACCGAACCAAGCCCCTCGTGCAGCAACACCAGGGTCGGACCGTCGCGTGGGCCGATCTGCTCCGCCTCGATCTTCTTGCCCCGGACCGTCAGCATCCGGTCACCTGGCGGCCGCCTGCGGCCAGGTGCGCGAGAGGATCGCGCCGGCATCCACCCCGGCGGGCAGGGTTCCGAAGGCGTAGCCGCCATCTCCGAGAAGCCGCGTCGCGCAAAAAGCGTCCGCAACCGCGCCGGGCGAATGGCGGACGAGCAGCGATCCCTGCAGGACGAGGCCCAGCGATTCGACCAGCCGCCGCGCCCCCGCTTCGTCGGGGGTGGCGAGTCGCCCTTCCGCCTCCTCCAGCGCGGCGTCGAGGCGGCGGTCGGCCCCACGGCCGAGGCGGAGCTCTTCGACGAGCGCATCGCGCGCCCCCGGTTCCTTGTGCAGGGCGCGCAGCACGTCGAGGCAGATCACGTTGCCCGACCCTTCCCAGATCGAGTTCAGCGGGGCCTCCCGATAGATGCGCGGCAGCATCGATTCCTCGACGTACCCGTTCCCTCCCAGGCACTCGAGCGCCTCGGCGACCATGGGCGCCGCGCGCTTGCAGACGTGGTACTTGCTCACTGCAGTCCCGATGCGCCGGAAGGAGATCTCCTCCTCCTGGCGATCATATGCGCGCGCCAGGCGCATCATCAGGACCGTCGCGGCCTCCGATTCCACGGCCAGATCGGCAAGGACCGCGCGCATCAGCGGCTGCTCGATCAGGCGCCGCCCGAAGGCGGTCCGGTGCACGCAGTGATGAACCGCCTGCGCGAGGGCCTGGCGCATCATCGCCGCCGCGCCGATTACGCAATCGAGCCGGGTGTGGTTCACCATCTCCAGGATGATCCCGATGCCGCGCCCTTCCTCCCCCAGGAGGCGCGCCCAGGCGCGGTCGAGCTCCACCTCGCTGGAGGCGTTGCTCCGGTTTCCGAGCTTGTCCTTGAGCCGCTGGAGATGGAATCCGTTGCGCTCACCGTCAGGCTTCCAGCGGGGAACGAGGAAGCAGGACAGCCCCCGCGGCGCTTGCGCCAGCACCAGGAACGCGTCGCTCATCGGCGCCGAGCAGAACCACTTGTGTCCCGTGAGCGCGTA
>Ga0137403_10001768_pt1 | contig 27050 bp, 28 predicted proteins | sample CZOMad2_1_16fung_FD_122057 | JGI IMG/M metagenome (GOLD analysis project Ga0137403, IMG submission 122057) | Vadose zone soil fungal communities from Angelo Coast Range Reserve, California, USA - CZOMad2_1_16fungal (Hybrid Assembly) | ecosystem: Environmental > Terrestrial > Soil > Vadose zone... | reverse complement strand
ACATACGCCGTCTCTGTGAAATCAGCGGAAGTGATCGTTCTCACGAACGTTCCAGACGATGTGTATTCCTCGATCTGATTTTTGGTGTAATCCGCGATCCAAACATTCCCGCTTGCGTCGGTACTCATGCCATAAGCATAGGTGCCAATGTTCTGCGAAACGGAACCGTTTTGGCCGAAGTGAAACGCAATCTTTGGAAACTGTTGTTGCCAATGGCCGCGCTCATTTTGCTTTCACTTTCGCTCGCGTTTCGGCGCTTTGCAGAAATCGCATTTAGCATTGGCATTTTGTTTTTGAGCGGATTGTGCCTTCTCGCTGCAATGAAAATTTTCAACTGGCAATGGAATCTGCTCAATCTTATGGCACTGCCGTTGATCCTCGGCACGGGCGTGGATTACAGCATCTTCATGCAACTCGCGCTGCGACGTCACGGCGGAGATTTGCAAATGGCGCATCGTTCCGTCGGTCGCGCGCTGCTGCTTTGCGGCGGGACGGCCATCGCCGGATTTGGTTCGCTCGGATTTTCCAGCAATTTCGGAATGGCAAGCCTCGGCAAAGTTTGCGCCGTTGGCATCGCGGGCAACATGCTCATTTCCGTTTTTTTGTTGCCGGTCTGGTGGAGTCTTTGCAGACGGTCACCGAGTCCAAAGTCCAAAGTCCAAAGTCCAAAGTTGGAAACGCCGTCCAAATTTTATAGCGGACACGTTTGGAAAATCGGTTTAACGCTCGTGCGAATTTTGCCAAAGCCGATTTTTAATGCCTTTGCGAAATTGTCTGCCGCGGTTTATTGTCGGCTTGCCTCGCGCCGACGTGAAATCGTCGTCCAAAATCTGCTGCCAATTTTTGGCGACGACCGCAAGCTTGCCGAAAAATCCGCGCGCGAATTGTTCACGCAATTTGCGATCAAGCTTTGCGACCTGTTTCGCTTTGAAAGTGGCGTCACGGAAAAAAACTGGTTCACCGGCTGGCAAGGCTGGGAACATTTTACCACCGCGCATGCTCGCGGCAAAGGCGTGTTGCTCGTCACGCCTCACCTCGGCAATTGGGAATTAGGCGGGACATTTCTTATCGAGCGCGGCTACAAACTGCTCGTGCTCACGCAGCCGGAACCGGACGAACGATTGACCGAGCTCCGGCAAAATTCCCGCACGCAACGCGGCGTGGAAACGCTCGTCGTCGGCAATCACGACGCGTTTGCGTTCGTCGAAATCATCAAGCGGTTGCAGGCTGGCGCGATTGTCGCGTTGCTTGTGGATCGTCCGCCCGCGCACACCGCCGTGAACGTGAAATTGTTCGGCAAAGATTTTCCTGCTTCGATTGCCGCCGCCGAACTCGCGCGCGCATCCGGCTGCGCCATTTTGCCGTGCAGCATCATTCGCGGACGCGACGGTTATCGCGCGCAGATTTTGCCGGAAGTTATTTATGACCGCGCCGTTATTGGACATCGCGAAGAACGGATTCAATTGACGCAACAAATCCTGCGTGCGTTCGAGCTGGTGATTCGCGAAAATGCCGCGCAATGGTATCATTTCGTGCCGGTCTGGCCGGAGGAAAAATTGTCATGAAAATTTACCAGTTTATTTTCAAAGAACGCATTTCAATTTTTGAATGTTGCAGCGTGCGGCAGAATAGCTGCGGAGCAGCTTCAGATAGTAGCCCACAGCGAAAGCTGTGGGCTACTATCGGTAGGAGGGTAAGCCCCGAATGGGGCGACAGAAAATTTTCTTTCGTTGCTCTGCAGCTTGGCCATCGCGCAATGATGATCCCACGGCTCGCGCCGTGGGCTACTTTCTTTCGCCGTTCCACGGCTAAAATAAGAATTGTTTTTCTCACGCTCGGCATTTTAACGGTGAGACTTATCTTCGCCGCCGACACCAATTCCGTTTTGAACAATTGGTTCGCCGCGCAAACAAAAGTGCAAACGTGGTCGGCGGATTTTGTCCAAACGCGGACATTTCGCGCATTAACCCAACCGCTCACGGCCAAAGGCAAAATTTATTTTTCCGCGCCGGACGATTTTCAATGGGAACTCGGCCAGCCCGCGCAAACCATCGCCTTGCGCCACGACGACGAAATGTTCGTGATCTATCCGCTGCTCAAGCGCGCGGAACGTTATCCGATGGGCGCAAGCGCGCCGCGACAATTGCGCGACACGATGTCGCTGCTGCAAGCCGGATTGCCGCGCAGCCGCAAGGAATTTGAATCGCAGTTCCAAATTCGCTCGCTCATGGAAACGAATGGAAACTGGCAACTGACATTGCAGCCGAAAAGTCCGGGCGCGCGGCAAATGCTTCCTGAAATGCAAATGGCTTTGGCGACGAATGATTTTTCGCTGGCAAGCACGACATTGATTTTCGCCGATGGCTCGACGATGCGAAATGATTTTACCAATGCGGTTTTGAATCCGCCGCTCGACAAAAATCTGTTTGAGTGGAAACCGCCGGATGATTTTAAGATTACAGAACCGATGCGATGATTGCCGCAAAAGAACGCAAGGAGCGCAAAGCTGACCGCGAGAAGCAATTTCCCTCTCCCCGCGATTAAGTGGGGAGAGGGTGGAAATTCCGTCCCCACCATTTATTTCTTTGTGTTCTTTGCGTTCTTTCGCGGCTAATTTTTGCGGATGGATGCTTTGACTGAAGCCTTGAATCTTCTGCCGCACGGCGCGGAATTTAGATTTCTCGACCGGCTGACGAAATTGGACGGCGGAAAATCCGGCGATGGCGAATACAAAATTCGCGGCGACGAACCGTTTCTGCGCGGCCATTTTCCCGGCGAACCGATTTTTCCCGGCGTTCTGCTTGTTGAAGCGGCGGCGCAACTGGCCGGAGTCGTGGCGCAAAGCGATCCACAGATTCCGCCGCTGAAAAATTTGAAGCTGACGGCGTTGCGAAATGTAAAAATTCTTGGAACGGCAAAACCCGGCGAAACGATTGAGCTTCACGCAGAAATCACCGGACGGCTCGGCAATTTAGTCCAAGCGCAGGTGACGGCGAAAGTTCGCAATGAAATTATTTTGACGGCGGAATTGACGTTGAGCGGCAGCAATCAATAAAATCTGACCAAACGATGATGAATGCCTTTTCCTGGGATTATCCAGTTGAATTCATGGCTGGTTCTGCGGCGCCCGATCAACGCCGGGCGACGTATTCGCTCAAAACCGCGCCGGTCGTGGTGCGCCTGACATTTTTGAAGCCGCCTGCTTCGAGCGCCGAGAGGATGACTGCGGGCGGAACGCATTCCTCAATCGTGGCCCAGTAGTATTGCATCAGCTTCGCCGTGGATTTGTTGCGACGGCGCAACCAGCCGAGTCGTGGCACGAGTTTTTGCATATACAAACGCATCAGGTGCAATGCCACCGCGCTTTTTGGCCGGGTGATTTCCAGAATTAAAATTTTTCCGCCCGGCCGCAACACGCGGTGAAATTCGCCGAACAATTTCCGCAAATCCTCGACGTGCCGCAGCGCATAACCCATGCACACGAAATCGAAAGTTGAATCCGCGCAGGGCAGGGCTTCTCCTTTGCCTTCGAGCAACGTCACCGCTTTCGGATTGCGCTCGCGATTTTGCGCGAGCATTCCCCGGCTCGGATCAATGCCGGTCACTTGCGCGGGGTTCACGCCGAGTTCGAGCGCGGCCTTGATCATCAAACCCGTGCCGCTCGCAACGTCCAGCAATTTCATCCCGCCCGTCAACCCAGCTTTCCGCAACGCGTCGCGGCGATAAAACTGGTCGCTCCAAAACGACATCATGCCGCTCACCCAGTCGTAGTCCGGCGCGGCCTCGTCGAACAGTTCGTTGACAAAATTCTGCCGCGCCGCCGGTGCCGGATAGAACTCTGCCAATGGACGATGTGGCGACAGCGGCTCCACAGGCAAATCTGTTCGCGACCGTATATTCATCAACTCACCCTGCCAGCAGATGTCGGGAAGTCAAAGCATTTGTCTTGCTTCCGAACAAACGTTGCGCGTCATTCCGTTGACGGAGGAGAAGGGAAAATTCTCCGTTCAATTTCCAACTCGCCTTTCAACAGTTTGCAATTAAATTCTTGGCAGTTTTTATCTTGCTGTGAAAAAATACTGGCACGTCATCGGCATCGGGATCCAGAACAACCTGACGTATCGCTTCAATTATCTGACGCGGACGCTGTTCAGCTTCATCCCGCTTTTCGCCATGCTTTCGCTGTGGCGGACGGTATATGCGGGCAACGGCGGTTCGCGCGCGGGCTACACGGAAGCGGAAATCATTTTTTATTACATCATGGTCGCCGTCGTGGACGTGATGACGGCGGTCAACGAAGACGACTGGCAGATCGCCTCCGACATCCGCGAAGGCGCCATCAGCCAGTTCCTGCTCAAGCCGGTGGATTATCTGTGGTATCGGCTATGCCTGTTTTTCGCCGGACGCGCCGCCTATATTTCGATGGCGTGCATTCCGCTTGGAATTTTCATTTTCATTTTCAGAAATTATTTTGTTCCGCCCGCGAGTGAAACGGCGCTGCTGATATTTCCAATTTCACTTGTGCTGACGGCGTTGCTGCAATTTTTCATTTCCTACGCGATGGCGATGCTCGCGTTCTGGCTGCTGGAAATCTCCACGCTCATTTTCATCCTGTTCGCGTTTGAATACATCGCCAGCGGACATATGTTTCCGCTCGCGATGTTTCCTCAATGGCTATTCCATCTGCTGATGTTCACGCTGTTTCCGTATCAGATGTATTTTCCGGTGAGCGTCTACATGGGGAAAATTGCCGGCGCGGATTTGTGGCGCGGGCTGCTCGCGCAATTCGGTTGGGTGCTGCTGACGTATGCGTTCGCGAGATTCATGTGGAATCGCGGCGTGAAGAAATACTCCGCGTTCGGCGGATGAAATAAAAAAGCCGAAACAATTTAATGCGCGGCCTTAAAACCAAATTCGCGCAAAAAACTTTCCGTCGGCGCGCGAATCTCCACGCGCCTTTTTGTGAACGGATCGAAATACGCCAGCCGCACGGCGCGCAAACCGAGCGGGAAATCTTTTTCCATGATTCCGTAAAGTTCATCGCCCACGATCGGCAATCCGCTTTCCGTCAGATGCACGCGAATCTGATGCGTGCGGCCCGTCACCGGTTTTGCCTCGACCAAGGAAAATTTTCCGCGCGTTTCCAGGATTTTGAAATGCGTTTCGGCGTCCTTGCCAAAACGTTCGTCCACTTTGATGCGTCCGAATTGCCGGGAATCCTGTCCGAGTTTCAATTGGCACGTCCATTCGTTTTCTTTCGGCGCACCGACGGCGACAGCCAGATAAGTTTTCTCCATTTTCCGGCTTTCGAACAACGCGGAATATGTTTCGACCGCGCCGGGACTTTTTGCGAAAAGCAAAATGCCGCTCGTGTCGGCGTCGAGGCGATGAACGTTGCGAAGAAATTTCAGGCTGCGCGACCGCGCCCAAAAATCTCCGCCCGCGATGGAAGAATTGATGGCCGCCTGCAGATTGCGCGAAGTTTTTTGCCACGAATGCGGCACGAGTAGCCATCCGCGCGGCTTGTCAATCGCGATGACGGAACGGTCTTCGTAAAGAATTGGAATCGGCTCGCAGTCCGGCAGTTCGATGAAATTGGGTTTGGCCATATTTTATTTTGTCTCCCTCTCCGCCGCGAAGCGGGGGAGAGGGCTGGGGGTGAGGTGGCGCTGATTTTCTCACCCCTCACCCTGACCCTCTCCCCGTTTAGCGGGGAGAGGGAATCAGATTATGATTCATTTTCATTCCTTCGACTGGCGCAAAAACGTTGTCGGAAAATCAGGTTGAGCGACGAGATTTTCTTTTGGGTCGGCAACGCCGTCAATGAATTGCCGCACAATCGGGTCGGTAGAATTGAAAATCTGTTCAGGCGAACAGTTCGCCTGAATTTTTCCATGATGCAACATGATGACATGATTTCCCACGCGCCGAGCGGTGCGCATGTCGTGCGTGACGACCACTGACGTGACTTTCAATTTGTCGCGCACACCCATCATCAATTCATCAATACTGTCGGAAACAATCGGGTCGAGGCCGGTCGTCGGCTCGTCATAAAGGAGAATTTGCGGCTCGTAAACAATCGCGCGCGCCAGCCCGACGCGTTTGCGCATTCCGCCGGAAAGTTCCGCCGGATTTTTATTTTCGATTCCCGGCAAATCCACGACTTCCAGCGCGTGCGCGACGCGATTCCTGATTTCCGTTTCCGGCAACGTTCCGTTTCGCCGCAGCGCGAACGCGACATTTTCCGCGACGGTCATCGAATCGAAAAGCGCCGCGCCTTGAAAGACCATGCCGAATTTCTGGCGCACGCGCAGCAACTGGCGTTCGTTCATCGGCACGATATTTTCGCCGTCAATCAGCACGTCGCCGGAATCGGGTTGGAGCAAGCCGATGAGATGCTTGAGCAAAACGCTTTTGCCGCCGCCGCTGCGCCCGATGATGACGACGGATTCGCCGTTCTCAATCCGAAAGCTCACGCCGTCGAGAATTTTCTGCGCGCCGAAATTTTTGGACAAGTCGCGGACTTCAATCATAAATTTTTTTACGAGCGGAATCCGATAGATAAGGCTTCAAGACTTGAACGGCCTTGATTTGGTGAAGATGCTCAAGAAGGCAATCGTCGAAAGCATTTTCAAATTGTCCGCCTTGCGCAACAGCTTCATTTATTAAATTCCCAAAATCGCTTAATTGGGTTTTTGACAATGAACTCGACTCAGTTCCAAAAAAAATGGTGAACTCAATTAAAATTGAATGGAAAGTAGGCGCCGCAATTGAATCATCATAAAGCGGACCGTATTTGTCGTAGTCAGTTCGATATTTTGGAAAAATCGCGAATAATTCTTCAAGAAGCGCTTTTGGAGATTGTGGCAAAGTTTTCAAGTTATTTACAAAAGTCCAACGAGTTTCCCCAGAATCAGTGTCAAGAAAAAGTTCACGATTAAAACGGTGATGGAAGAATAAACCACGGCTTCTGTCGTCGCGCGTCCGACGCCTTCCGCGCCGAGACCGCAGGTCATGCCTTTGTAACAACTGACCAGCGCGATGATGCCGCCGAAGAAAAATGCCTTGGTCAAACCGGCGACCAAGTCCACGTCGTGCGTGAAGTGCAAAAAATTATACCACGAATATGCCGGATCAATGCCGAGCAATTCCACGCCGACGAAGTAACTCGCGCCGATGCCGATGCAAATGGATTCGATGGTCAGCAAGGGCAGCGCGAAGGTCGCGGCGGCGATTCGCGGCACGACGAGATAATCCACAGGATGCGTCGCCAAAGTTCGCAGCGCGTCAATCTGTTCCGTCACGCGCATCGTGCCGATTTCGGCGGCGATGGATGCGCCAACTCTGCCCGCAACCATCAATGCCGTCAGCACCGGGCCGAGTTCGTCGCACATCGAAACGCCCACGACTGCGAGCGTGGCGGTGTCCATCTTGACTTTGTGAAATTGGAAATACGTTTGCGCGCCTAGAACCATTCCCGTGAATGCGCCGGTGATGAGCACGACCATCTGCGATTTGACGCCGATGGAATAAAGTTGAAATAGAAAATCGTTCCACGTGATTTTGAGCCGGACGAGCGACGACGCGGCATCGCGCGCGAGGAAAGCGAATTGTCCCAAACCGGCGAGCGTGTCGGCGACACGTTTGTTGCTCAAAAGATTCACGCGCTTAAATTAACAAAGCGATGCACTCTTTGCCAGCGTTTCAATTTGTAGGAGTCGAGGTGACGAGACGCTGATTTTTTAGAATGAGCCTCCTCACGCCGGCTCCTACGAAAAATAAAAGAGCCGGAACGATTTCTCATTCCGGCTTTTGCACTCGACTTTTGACCCCCTCGACTCTCGACCGATTAAGTGGCCATGCAGCTTTGCGGCGCGCTCCAATCGCTCGAACCCGTGCTGCCGCCGATGGCGCGCACCTGCACCGTGTAGGTCGTGCCCGGCGTGAGGCTGTCAATCTCCATGCGCCGCGCCTGCGTGAAGATGCCGCCCGGCAACCAGCCCGCGCCGTTCTTATATTGCGCCTCATACGACCGCGCGTTGGCCACCGGCTGGCACGCGCAGGATGAGTTGCGCGCTGAAACTGTTGTCAATGTCCAGCACCACCGGCACGTCCAGCGGCGATTGCGCGCGGTTCGTGCTAGTCGCCTGAAAGCCGGACGAGAGCAGCAGCGTCAAATCCTGCGACGCCACGCTTTGGAACCAGCAGGCCGAGCGCAATTTGACGAACTCCTGCACCAGCCGAACACCGACGTGGCGGAAATGATGAAAGCCCTGCGCGGCTTTCTGGGCGAGAATGACATGATGGCCTATCTTACGATGATGGCGAACCGTCTGCTCCAACTGCATCGCGTCCTCAAATCCACCGGCTCGCTTTATCTGCATTGCGACCCGACTACCATGCATCAATAAAAAAACGCCACGCGCACAATGCACGCGTGGCGATGAATAATCGTTGCTCAACTAGTGCAGTTGAGTGATTGATAGATTCGCGCTGGCACGATTCGTGGAAACGCTGTTTCCGAGACTGAATGAAAAGCCAGAAACGTTTTGTATTGAAATCTGATCTCCCGAAGAACAATTGACAATCACTTGGCCGTCCAATACAGAAACGGATTTATCAAATTGGAAATAGGCCGGGTCAATTCCCGATTGCACAAGAGAATTCGGAGAATCCATAATGTCTATTCCAAAGGTATGGCCTGATTGCGCGCCTGAAATGTGGAAGGCAATCTGATAAACACCATTCGTCGGAATCGTGAAGGCAGAACCGTTAGTCGACCAGCTATCAGCACCACCCGTGTTCGCTCCACCATAGGTGAAGACAACGTTGCCGTTATTGGCAACCGTCTGTATGCCGGCGGTAAAGGCATATAGATATCCGACTAGGCCGCCCGCTGGGCCTTCCGGACCCTGTGCGCCATCAAGACCGTTCGTGCCGCTGATACCATCAAGACCGTTCGTGCCGCTGATACCATCAAGACCGTTCGTGCCGCTGATACCGGAAATTCCCTGGATGCCTTGGATGCCTTGGATGCCTTGGATGCCTTGGATGCCCTGAATTCCTTGCGCACCGTCCAGACCGTTGGTTCCGTTAATGCCATTGAGGCCATTCGTGCCATTGAGTCCGGGAATTCCTTGCGGGCCAGTTAAACCGACAGCGCCAAGCGTCACATCAAATCCCGGTTCCGAACCGATATTCAATGAATAGGTTCCAGGTGCAAGACCGTTTGGTAAATTGGCGATAAGATTAGTTTTGCCAACCACCAAATGCCACGTGAGCTTTTGGCCGCCAAGTTTTATGACGGTGTTGGTCGAGAGGTTGGCATTGTTGAAAACCGTAATTGAATTGGTGCTAACAATCACCTTGGTTACAGAACCTGCAAACAGGGAGGTTGATAACGATGTTAGTAATAATGCAAGGCATAACTGGATTGATTTCATAATTTGTTTTTGGAATTTCCTTCTTCTGATCAATCAATAATTATGATTGAATGCGATTGAGGGTAGCTCTCGTCACTTAGAAGTCAACAATATAAATTGGGATTGAGCCAGGGTGTTGAGGTTGATCTCATCCCGAACTTGGTTGAGAATGTTGAAGTTCAGGACATTCTAACGGACAGAAAAACAATTACACTACCAATAAATTGACTTTATGGCTCTTTAAGCTAAAGTCGCATACGAGCAAGGAACAGCCGCAACGAGGAACGGCCTTGCTCACTTTTTATTGAAAATCTCTTTTAAACCATTCGTGCCGATTGTAGCGATACTCGGTTCTTTTGTCGTCTCGATGGTTGCCGCCCGCGCCGACGTTTTACATTACCAATGCGGTGAAGCCGATCCGGGCGCAGCCGATGGCGTCGTGGCCACCAACTCGCGCGACAGCGCGGGCATCAATAATCTCATTCTCCGTGGCGGGCCGATGTATTCATCCGACCATCCGGCGGGCGATACCAACTCCAGCCTGTCGCTGCAGTTCAACGGTGCCAATTACGGCCTGGCCCAGGCCATCGTGTTGCAGACCAACTTCACCGCCGAGGTGTGGGTCAAGCCAGCCACGGATACGGCTTTTGGCACGATTCTCTATGACGGCAACGGCGAGGATGATTACTTCACCGACGTTTATGGCACGGATGATTTGGACGGCTGGGGATTCTTTCAACATGGGAACTATATCGTGGCGCATCTGGGCAACGGTTCCGATTTTGGCGCCTTGCTGGTGGTGACGAATGTCTGGACGCATCTGGCGCTGGTTTGCACCAACGGCATCACGATGTTTCTGGTCGATGGACAAACCAATGCCATTGCCAATCTGGTTCCCAATCCGTCCACGGAATATTTGAACGTGGGCGGCTGGAGCGACGGCACGGCGGGCTTTATCGGCTCGCTGGACGATGTGCGGGTGTCCATGTTTGTTCCCTTGACGCTGACGGCCAGTTGGATGCCTGGCCAGGTGGCCCTTTACTGGCCGGCGGTATATCCCAATTACTGCGTGCAATACGTGACCAATCTGGCTGTAACCAACTGGACCAGCGTGAGCGAGCAAACATCCCTCCTCAACGGACAATTGACGCTGACCAATGTTTCCACCGATGCCGCGCGCTTCTACCGCCTTGCCCCGGCCGGCCCGCCGTATCCAGTGGTATATATACACGGCCCGGAGTTTCACAGCCCGGTGTTTCCACAACCTCCCCTGATAGCCTTTCGCGACACTCTGCCACTGGAAGATCAAACACCTGACCAGGGAATTTATTTTGATCCATGCGGTTATGTAGCGTCAGGTTATAACAATAATACCATAGCCGTCATTTGCAATATACCTACAAAACAGCGGGGCAGTTTGTTCATCGGATCCACCTATGACTTTGATGCATCTGCCAGCATTGACCCGCGCTCTTTCAGCAATGGCTCATTAAGTTTTCATTGGAACATTTATTACCCTGATGCTTATGGAGGCGGATCATTTTCATCGCCATACATAACCAATTATGATTCACCCATTTTGACCATTCCAGCCAATTCAATGCAGCAACTGCCGTTTAATCAATATGACCCCCAAGCGACGTATATGAAAGTCGAACTTACAATTCAACACCAGCCTTACGATCCCAATGCGGTGCCTTCAGAACAAACCATAGTTTGGTTCCGGTTTGCCATCTCTGGAACTGTCGTCGTCTATTGAAAATCCGCGCGCCGGAATTATTTCGGTAAAATCTTACGTTCAAAAAGGCACGAAAAACGGCCAGCGCCATTCGGGATTGGCTCCGGCGACTTGTAAAGGGTCAGTCCTTGGCTTTGAAACAAATCCGTTCGCGTCATCCGGTTTCGCATTTATCTAATCGTGTTTCCGACGGGCAAATGGCCGCACGGCGGCACGCCAAAATAAAAGAGCCGGAACGATTTCTCATTCCGGCTTTAATTTATCAATGAACCGGCTTAATAGCCGCTTCCCGGTCTCGCCGGGGTGTTCGGCATGCTTTGATTTTGTCTGCCAGTTTGTGGGCCGAGATATTGGCCATCCGCATTCACCCTGAATTCTTCTTTCTGGCCATTGTTTTTCAGGGAGACTTCATAGAACATTTGGCCGTTGTCGGTCACACGTTCAATTTTCTTCAGCTTTCCACCTTCCAAATGTTGGTTGATGGTGGTTTGAACTGCTTGCGGCAATTCGTTTATTTTGACCTTTTCCATGTTGGCGGCTGCGAAAGCGGTCGAGCTTCCGATTGCCAGGCCGAGCGCCACGGCGATTGTTCCTATATTACGTTTCATATATGTCCTTTCTCTTATGTTGTTTTCATCAGTCAATTCATCAGGTTGAAACACATCTCAAATGGAGACAATTTCATCTCACGAATCGAACTCTTCCATAACGTTGCACCAGCCTCGCATCCGTCAACAAAAACGGAATGGGGTTTTCTACTGATATTTTTTCTCCGTTATTTTTGAAAAAAACAGTGACAGCCGGAATGCCTCTTGTTAAACCGTCTCCACGCGCGAAACAAAATAATCAAACGAACATGGCTCGTGAAACTTCGTCGAGTTCAAAAATAAAATCAACACAATGAAAACATCGCTCATCGGTTCACTTCCTAAAGTCGGAATTCGCCCAACGATTGACGGCCGGCTCGGCGGTGTCCGCGAATCGCTTGAAAAACAAACGATGGACATGGCGAAGTCCGCCGCCAAATTGATTTCTTCAAATCTATTTTATCCGAATGGCAAGCGCGTCGAATGTGTCATCGCGGACGCTTGCATCGGCGGCGTCGCGGAAGCGGCGGCGTGCGCAGAAAAATTTGCGCGCGAAGGCGTCGGCGTTTCGCTCACCGTCACGCCGTGCTGGTGTTACGGCAGTGAAACGATGGACATGACCCCGATGATTCCAAAAGCGGTCTGGGGTTTCAACGGCACGGAACGGCCGGGCGCGGTTTATCTCGCGGCAGTTCTCGCCGGTCACACGCAAAAAGGAATTCCCGCGTTTAGCATTTACGGACGCGACGTGCAGGACGGCGGCGACAAGACGATTCCCGCCGACGTGACGGAGAAGATTTTGCAATTCGTCCGCGCCGGTCTAGCCGTCGCCACGATGCGCGGCAAATCGTATCTCGGCATGGGCGGCGTTTCGATGGGCATCGCCGGTTCCATCGTTGACCAGCCATTTTTTGAAAATTATCTCGGCATGAGAGTCGAAACAATTGACATGACGGAATTTCTCCGCCGCATGGACAAAGGAATTTTCGACCAGAGCGAATACAAAAAAGCGCTCAAGTGGACGAAAGAAAATTGCAAGGAAGGCAAAGATTACAATTCACCGAAGACGACGCGTTCCCGCGCGCAGCTCGACAGTGAGTGGGAAAAATCCGTCAAGATGGCGCTCATCGCGCGCGATTTGATGGTTGGAAATCCGAAGCTCGCCAAAATGGGTTTTGGTGAAGAAGCCCAAGGGCACAATGCAATTTGCTCCGGCTTTCAAGGCCAGCGTCAATGGACGGATTACCAACCGAACGGAGATTTTCTCGAAGCGATTCTCACCACGTCGTTCGATTGGAACGGCATCCGCGCGCCTTACATCGTCGCGACGGAAAACGATTGTCTCAACGGCGCTTCGATGCTCATCAATTATCTGCTCACGAACACCGCGCAGATTTTTGCCGACGTCCGCACTTACTGGAGTCCCGATGCCGTCAAGCGCGTCACCGGCCACAAACTCACCGGCGCGGCGGCGGGCGGCATTTTGCATCTCATCAATTCCGGTCCCGCCACGCTCGACGGAACGGGGCAACAATCCCGCGACGGCAAACCCGCGATGAAACCGTTCTGGGAAATTTCAAAAGAAGAAGCGGACAAATGCCTCAAGGCGACTTCGTGGCATCCGAGCATCACGGAATATTTTCCCGGCGGCGGCTGGTCAACGCGCTATCTCACCAAAGGCGGAATGCGCGTGACGATGTGCCGTTTGAATTTGGTCAAAGGACTCGGCGTCGCGCTGCAAATCGCGGAAGGTTTCACGATTGATCTGCCGGAAAAAGTTCATGACGCGCTCGACCAGCGCACGAACCCGACCTGGCCGACGACCTGGTTCGCTCCGAACATCACCGGCCACGGCGCGTTCCGCGACGTTTACACCGTGATGAATAATTGGGGCGCAAACCACGGCGCGATCAGCTACGGCCACATCGGCGCGGACTTGATCACGCTCGCTTCGATGCTGCGCATTCCGGTTTACATGCACAACGTGCCGAACGACCGGATTTTCCGTCCGAGCGCATGGGCGGCGTTTGGCACGCAATGTTTGGAAAGCTCCGACTATCGCGCCTGCGCGAACTTCGGCCCGCTTTACGCTTAAATGAAGAAATCAAATTGAAAAATACGAGCGGCCTTCGGAAACGGAGGCTGCTTTTTTATGGACAAAGTTTAATAGTGTATTCAGAGTTTCAATATGTCTGCCGAAGAACCAACCTCATCAACCCACGAAATGGTGGTGGTTGAATCTCCTTCGTCTCAAAGGAATGCAAAACCGGAAGAATCTCAAGCACTTCGTTAATAGGTATTTCATTACTAATTGCAGGTTTTTTGCCGTCTGGATTCAAGGAAACAAATCAATGATTGTTATTCCACCAATATACGATGAATACTACACTCTTTAATGTTCGCGAGGTAATTCCATTCATTTTTAAAATGACCGGCGTTCAATTTGGAGGACATTCAAAACAAATGCCGACGATGCAAGAATATTTAGCGCTGAATCCACCTTCAGTAACGCAAGCTCTAAAATGATTGGGTCATAAATTATTTGACCATTTGTTTCCTCAATTCCGTCTTCAAAATTTTCCCCGTCGCATTTTTCGGCAACGCGGGCAGGATGATGATTTGTTTCGGCGCTTTGTAGTCGGCCAGTTTGCTGCGGATGAATTGTTGCAGCGCTTTTTCGTCGAGCGTCTGGCCTTCCGCCGCCGCGACGAACGCCACTGGTTGCTCGCCGCGCCGTGCGTCCGGCACGCCGATGACCGCCGCTTCCTTCACGCCGGGAAAATGATAAATCACTTCCTCGATCTCGCGCGGATAGACGTTGATGCCGTTGACGAGCAGCATGTCTTTCTTGCGGTCGGTGATGTAATAATATCCATCGGCGTCGCGATAACCCACATCGCCGGTCAACAGCCAGTTGCCGCGAAATGCTTTTTTGCTTTCTTCGGGTTGATTCCAATAACCTTGCATCACGTTGCCGCCGCGCACGCAAATCTCGCCCGTCTCATTTGCGCCAAGCATTTTTCCATTCTCGTCCTGCACGCTCATTTCAACATTCGCGACCGGAATGCCGATTGAACCTGCCTTGCGAATTCCTTTGAGCGGATTTTTGGAAACGACCGGACTGGCTTCACTCAAGCCGTAACCTTCGATGAGCGGCACATGAAATTTTTCCTCGAATTCCTTCAGCGTCTGCATCGGCAACGGCGCGCTGCCGCTGATAAAAATGCGGATTGGAAGTTGCGCTGGCAGTTGTGCGCCGAGCAGCAATCTGTAAAACGACGGCACGGTGGGCAGGATTGTTGCGCGGCGCGAAAAGATTTCCTGCAACATCGCGCGCGGCGGATGCAGCGACTTCACCAGCACAATCGAGCCGCCGATGGTGAACGGCAGAAAAATGCCGACGGTCATCATGTAAGTGTGAAACATCGGCAGGATGACCGCGAAGCAATCGTCCTCGACCATCGCCAGCACGACGCGACAGCTTTCGACGTTGTGCAGCAGGTTGCCGTGCGAAAGCATCGCGCCTTTCGGTTTGCCGGTCGTGCCGCTCGTGTAAATGATGACGGCCAAGTCTTTTTCAGAACGCGAAGATGGAGAATTGAGGATGGAAGATGGATTGAGCGAAGCAAATTCTTCGACATGCAAAAATTTCAACGACGGGCGGGAAGCCAATAATTCTTTTTCGCCGGTGGACAATTCCGCATCTGTGATCACCACGTCAATTCCGGCATCGTTCAAAATGTAACCAACCTCGGCGGGTTTAAGAAAATTATTGATGGGGACGACGACTCCGCCTGCGTGCAAAATGGCGAAAACGGAAACCGGAAATTCCGGGCAATTTTTCAACCACACCGCGACGCGGTCACCGGGCTTCACGCCAAATTGATTTTGCAAATGCGCGGCTACTTTTTGTGATTGCGCGAAAAGTTCAGCGTAGGAAATTTCACGTTCACCGAAATAGACGGCGGTTTTTTGCGCGTGGTTTTTCGCGCTGTTTGAAAAAGCGGTGGCGAGATTCATGGAAAAATTTAACCACCAAGACACCAAGACACCAAGAAATTTCTAAACTTTGTGTCTTTGTGCCTTTGTGGTAAAGATTTAGCAACGTGATTGACACAGAAGAAAGATTGGCTGCGTTCCTGCCAAGATTGCACGCCGCCGATTGGGTCGCCCTCGATACCGAGGCGGACAGCCTTCACGCCTACCCGGAAAAAGTTTGCCTCATCCAAATCAGCATCACCCGCGATGACCGACTCGTTGATCCGCTTGCGGGATTCAAATTGGACGCGCTGCTCGACGCGCTGAATGCGCATGAGCTGATCATGCACGGCGCGGATTACGATTTGCGCCTGCTCGAAAAACATCACAAGTTCATTCCATCGGCAATTTTCGATACGATGCTGGCGTCAAGATTGTTGGGCGAAAAACAATTCGGTTTGAGCGCGCTCGTCGAAAAATTTCTCGGCATCAAACTGGACAAAGGTTCCCAGAAAGCCGATTGGGCGCAACGGCCGCTGACACCGCGCATGGAAACATATGCGCGCAACGACACGCATTATCTCAAGCCGCTCGCGGACAAATTAAAATCCGAACTTGCGGCAAAAAATCGCCTGGCATGGCATCAGGAATCGTGCGCGCAGCTTATCGCCGACTGCACACAGCCGCAAATCGTCGATCGCGAAACGATTTGGCGCATCAAAGGCAGCTACGCGTTGAATCGCGCCGCGCTCGCTGTGTTGCGCGAGCTTTGGGAATGGCGCGAACACGAAGCCGTTCTTGCGAACCGTCCGCCGTATTTTATTCTGCGGCACGAAACCGTTGTGGACATCGCAGATGCCGCCGCTGCAAATCATCCGGTAGAAAATCTTTTATCGCCGCGAATGTCGCCGCGCCGCCGTGAAGGTTTGGCAAAAGCAGTCAAAGCCGGTCTCGCGCTTTCCGCAGAAAAATATCCGGAAATTTTGCGGCAGAAATTCCATCGCCCAAGCGAAGCGGAATTTCGCCGTTACCGCGAATTGGAAAAAATCCGCGATGCTCGCGCGCACGAACTTTGCATTGACCCGACGCTCATCGCGAGCAAGGCGACGCTCGGCGAGCTGGCGCGCGATTGGGACAAGCACGCGCCGGAATTGATGAACTGGCAGCGCGAATTGCTCAAATGATCGCCCCACGCGAATTTCTTGACGATACCACTTGGAGCGATGCTTCTTGCGAGCCGCTTACTGGTGATGCTTCCGCGCGCCGCTATTTCCGTCTGCAAAAGGGCAAACAAACTGCAATTCTCATGGACGCTTCGCGAATCCAGGAAATCGTCGCGCCATTTATTCAAATCAATCAGCACCTTCAACAACTTGGTTTCAGCGTGCCGACAGTTCTTGTGCGCGATGACGTGCACGGCTTTTTGCTGCTGGAAGATTTTGGCGACGAAACATTTTCACATTTGCTCGAAAAAAACTTTGACACGGAAAAACTTTTTACGCTGGCTACGGATGTTTTGATTGCGTTGCATAAAAATCCGCAAGCGGTTCCAAAGGATTTACGGACGTATCATCCGCAGAAAATGTTTGAGGATGCGGAATTGTTTGAGGACGTGCATGAAATTTCGGAAAGGGGCAGGGGAGAATTCAAAAAAATCTGGCTCGAAGCCTTGCCGCTGGCGCATCAGGTTCCGGTTTCGCTGCTGCTGCGCGATTATCATGTCACCAATTTGATGCTGCTGTCCAAACGCGAAGGTGTTCAACAGGCCGGGCTTCTGGATTTTCAGGACGCTTATCAGGGACCGGTCACTTATGATTTAGTTTCGCTGCTCGAAGATGCGCGACGCGATTTACCGTTTGGTCTCAAAGACAAAATGATCGCGCGTTATTTGGCTCAATTTCCAAATCTCGACCGAAAACAATTTGAAACTTCGATGGCAATTCTCGCTGCGTTGCGGCACACACGCGTGTTGGCCGTGTTTGAAAAATTGAGCCGTGAAGGAAAATTAGATTACAAAAAACTTCATTCGCCGCGAGTAGAACGCATGTTGCAGGAAGCGCTGCGTCATCCCACACTTGTCGAGTTGAAAAATTGGTTCACGAAGTATGCGCATTAAAATCAAACGAGCGATGGTGCTGGCCGCCGGTTGCGGCACGCGGCTGCTGCCGTTGACGGAGCGGATGCCTAAGCCGCTCGTGCCGGTCGCGGGCAAGCCGATGATCGAATACGCGCTCGACAAGCTCGTCGCTTACGGCATCGAAGAAGTCGTCGTCAACGTCTCGCATCACAAGGAGCAGTTGATGGATTATTTGTCTGCGTTCAAAGGTTTGAGCTTCAAGATTTCCGAGGAAGCCGAGCCGCTCGAAACCGGCGGCGGATTGAAGAAAGCACTGCCGCTTTTGGGCAACGAACCGTTCTTCACCATCAACAGCGACATTATTTGGTTCGATGAAAAGGAAAGCGCGCTCGAACGCCTGACGCAGACTTGGGACGATGCGAAAATGGATTTTCTTTTGCTCGCGCAATCGAAGGCCAAAGCTGTCGGGCACGACAAAGGCGAAGACCATTTGTTCATCAAGCGCGAAAACACCATCGGCTGGAACGAACAGGACGCGCCTTACATCATCACCGGAATTGGAATTCTTCATCCGCGCGTTCTGCAAAATACGCCGGACGGAAAATTCACGGTCAAAATCCTCTGGCACGAAGCGATGAAACAAAATCGTCTCGCTTGCCTGCCGCATCATGGCCAATGGTTTCAGACTGGAACGATTGCGGACATCAAGAAAGCCGAAGCGCATTTCGGCAATTGCGAATAGCAACGCGACGCCCGCGATTTCTTAAAATCTTTTTGGGATGGACGATTGGAGCCGATTGGCGTTGAATCTCTATGTTATGAAAATCATTTGGCTGATTTTTGGAGCTTTTCTCATCACGGCAACTTCGCGGGGCGTGGACACCAATACAATTGTCAGCATCAACCTACCAACCACGATGGACTATGACGTGCATTTTTCTGGCTCAAAAGACGATAATACGCCGCATTTCATTTCCTTACCCTTCATGTGGCACGGCATCGGTAAATCCGGGCGGGAAGAAAAATATAATGCCAGCATTGAAAATTTTCCGTTCATCCGCACCCGATGGAAAGTGCAAGATTTAGGAAATGATCACGTTAATTTATTTAGTGCTCATATTGTTTTTGTTCCGCTTTTCCCTATTCAAGGCCGCGTCCGCGTCCTGTCGGCTAATGATTTGTATGACCAACTTGGCAATCCTTATTCGCATTATACGAAATACCGATGGATCACCAACGCGCTAGAAAAGGCAGAACAGGAGGCCGTAACAGCTCGCGCGATTGCGGATAAAAAAAGAGCGGAGCAAGGTCAGGTTGCGGCAGTTAAGTGGCTGCAACCACAGGCCACCAACGGCGACACCTCGGCACAATGTAGTCTTGGCATCCACTATTTGAATGGGCAAGGCTGTGAAACAAACCGCGAACTCGGAATTTACTGGCTGAAAGAACAAGCGCCGCGCAGAATGGGTTTCGCCTTGCTCAATTGATTGTGGCCGCGACCAATAAGGCGAATCTTGGCAGCATGGTGACGACCATCGGTTTTTGACATAAAAAGTCAATCCACGTTCACCGAACGTCGCGATGCTTTCTTGTCGGCGTGATGTGATTTATCGGCGAGCATCTTTGCTTTGGCGCGACGGGAACGTTTCCGTTTCTGGCGGCGAATCTTTTCAATCTCGGCGCGGCGCGCGGCAACAAAACCATTTTTCATGGCTTCAATCTTGTCGAGCAACAGGCGGCGCGCGATGAAGCGGTTGAGTCCCTGCTGTCGCGTCTCCTGACATTTGACCTGCAAGCCGGTCGGACGGTGCAGCAACATCACGCAGGTGGAGGTCTTGTTGACGTTCTGCCCGCCATGCCCGCCGGAGCGGACAAAATTTTCCTCGATGTCGGCCTCGCGCACGCCCAACGCGGTCATGCGTTGCGCGAGTTGATTTTCTTTTTCAAGGCTGACGGGAAACGCGCCCATAACTCACCTTACGACTTCAAACGCAAATCCTTTTAGATATTCCGTTTCAGGAATCATCGGGATGACCGGATGATCGGGCGATTGCGAATAGATTGCGACGCGGCGTAGAACCCGTCGCGTATCAAATGCAGCAGACAGCAGCGAGTCCAGAAACAATTCCGCGTTGACATGATGCGAGCAGCAGAACGTCGCAAGCGTTCCGCCAACTTTCAAAAGTTTCAGCGCGCGCAAATGGATTTCTTTGTAGCCGCGCAAGGCATCGGGAACAGAAGCGCGATTGCGCGTGAACGACGGCGGGTCGAGGATGATTAAATCGAATCGTGGAATCACGCGCTCGTGCGGCTTTACCGCCGTTGCCGTCTTGAGCCAGTCGAAAACGTTGATCGCTTCGAACGAGCATTTGTCCGCAAGACCGTTTGCTTTTGCATTTCGTTTCGATGCTTCGATGGCATCCGCGCTTTGGTCGAGCAAGTGGACGTGCGCCGCGCCTGCGCGCGCCGCGTGCAAACCGAATCCGCCGAGAAAACTGAAGCAATCCAAAACCTGTCCGTCCTTCGCGAATTGCGAGACGGCCTGATAATTTGCCTGCTGGTCGAGATACAATCCGGTTTTGTGTCCGGCGGCCAAATCCGTTTCGAACTTCAATCCGTTCAGATTCACCGTTGTCGTCCAGTTTTTTGGCTGGTCGCCCGGAGCATTTCCTCGACCGACAGCTTCAAACAACACTTCATTTGATTCGCCAAGTCCCTCGAACTTGCGCGACGCAATGTCACTGCGTTCCAAAATCGCGCGCGGCGAGAAAATCTTTTGTAACACGGCGACGATTTGCGATTTTCGTTTGTCCATGCCGAGCGAAGAAATCTGCACGACGAGCATGTCTTCGTATTTGTCAACGATGAGGCCGCTTAAGAAATCGCTTTCCGCATTCACGACGCGGAAGGACGTCGCATTTGGCAAATGTTTCTGCCGGATGGCGAGCGCGACACGGATTCGTTCCTCGAAAAATTTCTCGTCCACGTCAATGCGTTCCGGCGAGAGCACGCGCACGACGATGCGCGATTTGGAATTGTAAAAACCCGTGCCGAGCAAACGCTGGCGATGGTCTTTGACCTGCACGAGGTCGCCGTCGGCGGGCGGTTCAGTGACGCGAAGAACTTCGCTGGCGTAAATCCACGGATGACCCGCCACGATGCGGTCGGCTTCGCCCGGTTTTAGCAAGACAGTCGGCAATGATTCCATAATTTTGTAGACAGATTCGCGCCGGACAATCCGCCGCGAGTGAACATGAAATCAGAAATGTTCGTTCAATGAAAGTAAATCCGGTGGGGCGAGGCTCATGACGAGCCGCAACTAAACACTTTTGTCGTCGGCTCGCGAGGGCGCTCGCCCCACCATTTTTTGAAACTTTTACTTGCAAGAATCGCGGAACGGGAGGATAAACAATTAAGCCTATGAAAACAAGCGTTCCCATCAGCTCGCTGTTGCATCACAAGGGATCAACAGTGTGGTCCATCGCGCCGGAAGCCACCGTCTTCGACGCCATCAAACTCATGGCCGAAAAAAATATCGGCTCACTCCTCGTCATGGCGCACGGCACACTCGTCGGCGTTTTCACCGAACGCGATTACGCGCGAAAGATTGCGTTGCAGGGCAAATCGTCCAAGGAAACCCGCGTGCGCGAAATACTTTCTGCCAAAGTCGTCACCGTCACGCCGGACGAATCTGTCGAGGAATGTATGCGCATGATGACCGAGCATCGCATCCGGCATTTGCCCGTGATGCAACGTGACGAACTCGTCGGACTCATTTCCATCGGCGACCTCGTGAACTGGATCATCTCGGCGCAAGACGCGGCCATCGAGCAAATGGAACGCTACATCGCCGGCGGCGTGGCAGCGTAACCGTAGCGGCGTCTCGGCAGAGCGCCGCATCCTTCAAGAAAATAAATAATCCGGCTTTCTGCCGAAAGCCGCTACGCCTCTTTTGGGTTAGCTCCTTGCCAGTCCGGCTCGGACCAACCTTGGGCTGATTGATGGAATCCCGTTGGGATTCTGATTCACAAAGGCTGGCCTTGAAAAGATTTCGGAATCAGCCGAACAATTGAACATCAAATGCGGGAATTACGTTGGGAATGCGGGGGATTATTTTGAATCTGTTCCGTTCATCAAATAACCCTGCGTTCCAATTGACTCGCGGAATGTTGGGTTCAATTGAACCGCCTTTTTGAAATCGGCCTGTGCGCCATTTGTGTCACCGTTGGAATTCTTAAAGGTGCCGCGATTAAAATAGCCGACCGCGTTATCGGGCTTGATTTCAATGATTTTGTTGAAGTCGGCCATTGCGCCGTCCACATCGCCTTTGGCTTGTTTCATCAAAGCGCGAAGGCTATAGGCGTCAATTGAATCTGGTGCGAGTGCGATCGCCTTGTTGCAATCGGCCAGCGCGCCAGCCGAATCATTTTTGGTTGATTTGATTCTGGCACGATTGACATAGCCCACAGCGTTTGTCGGCTGTAATTCAATGACTTTGTTGTAATCCGCAAGTGCAGCATCCCAATTGGTTTTAAATGATTCCATCAGGCCGCGAGTATCGTAGGCATCGGCATACCGAGGGTTGATTGCGATGGCTTTGCTGCAATCAGCCACCGCACCGTCTAAATCGTCCGTGTTTCCCTTCACCGCGCCGCGTATGGCATATGCATAATAATCATTGGTATTTCGATAGCCTTGGTGAAATCGGCTAGTGCGCCGTTCAAGTCGCCTTTGACAAATTTCGCATAGCCGCTGTCATCGTAATTTGTTGCATCATCGCCAAACGCGGAGGACGCGACGGAAAACAAGACAAGCAGCCATGACGTAATTCGTATTGATGTCTTCATAAATCAAAACATTGAAATAAATCCATTTGATTACAACTTCAAATCCTTATCCGTCACCGCGCCTTCGGACGCACTCGTGACGTGCATGGCGTATTTCGCCAGCACGCCGCAGTTATAATAAATCTTTGGCATATTAAATTTCCGGCTCACCTCGCGCGCCGTGCCAGACGCGCAGGATTTCCAGAAACTTTTCCTTTTGATGGACGCGATAAACGATGCGGTAATTTTTTACGACAATCTCGCGGATATTCGGTTGATTGCGTTCCGGCACAACGCGGCCAAGTTCTGGAAATTTTTCCAGCGAATCCACGCGGTCAAAAATCAAATCGCCAAGTTTAAGCGCCGCCGGATTGTCTTTGGCGATAAATGCGGCGATTTCGCGCAAATCTTCGCGTGAGCGGAGCGTCCAGACTATTTTGAAATCCACGATGCAAATTCCCTTTTTACCTGTTCGTGCGGGACAACTTCACCCCGGTCGGCCTGCTCTTCGCCTTCGCGAATGGCGGCAAGGAAATCAATCTCCCTGCCGATGTCCTGCAAGTTCGCGTCTTCTGGAAGGCGGTTCAGCAATTCAACGACAAGTTGTTTATCGCTCATGAATGTAATCTAACAAAGAGCGATTTGTTTGCAAGCCGGAGCATTACACCTTCAAATCCTTGTCCGTCACCGCGCCTTCCGATGCGCTCGTGACGTGCGCGGCATATTTCGCCAGCACGCCGCGTGTGTAGCGGGGCGCGGGCTTCTTCCACGATTTGCGGCGGGCGTTCAGTTCTTTGCCGGTGACTTCGAGCGTCAGTTCGCGTTTCTCGGCATCAATCGCGATGGCGTCGCCGTTCTTCACGAGCGCGAGCGGCCCGCCGGCGTAAGCCTCCGGCGTGATGTGCCCGACGACGAAGCCGTGGCTGCCGCCGGAAAACCGTCCGTCGGTGATGAGCGCCACGTCCTTGCCGAGTCCCTTGCCCATGATGGCCGACGTGGGTGAAAGCATCTCGCGCATCCCCGGCCCGCCGCGCGGCCCTTCGTAACGGATGACGATGACATCGCCCTTCACGATCGTGCCGTCGAGAATTTTTTCCATCGCGTCTTCTTCGGAATTGAAGACGCGCGCGCGTCCGGTGAACTGCAAACCTTCCTTGCCGGAAATTTTTCCGACCGCGCCTTCGGGAGCAAGGTTGCCGCGAAAGATGACGAGGTGGCTGTCCTTTTTGATCGGCTTATCGAACGGCTGAATAATTGTCTGGTGCGCCGGATACGGTTTCACATTGTGCAACGTCTCGGCAATCGTCTCGCCGGTGACGGTCATCGCGTCGCCGTGCAAAAGATTTTTGTCGAGCAACATTTTCATCAATGGACGAATGCCGCCGATGGCAACAAGTTCGGACATGAGATGTTTACCGCTCGGCTTCAAATCGGCGAGCACGGGAACGCGTTTGCCGATGCGCGTGAAATCGTCAATGGTGAGCTTCACCTTCGCGGCGTGCGCGATGGCGAGCAGATGCAGCACGGCGTTGGTCGAGCCGCCGAGCGCGATGACGACGGTGATGGCGTTCTCAAACGCCTGCTTCGTGAGGATGTCGAGCGGCTTGATGCCGCGCCGCAGCATTTCCACGACGGCTGCGCCCGCGCGACGGCAATCGTCCATCTTCGCGGGTGAAATGGCGTTTTGCGCGGAGCTGTTCGGCAGACTCATGCCAAGCGCTTCGATGGCGCTGGCCATCGTGTTCGCGGTATACATTCCGCCGCACGAACCCGGGCCGGGAATCGCGCATTGTTCGACAGCTTCAAATTCCTTGTCAGAAATTTTGTGATTGGCGTGCGCGCCGATGGCTTCAAAGACGGAGACGATGTCCAACATTTTGTCTTTGGGGGGGCGAGCGTCCTCGCGAGCCGAAGACGATTCACTTTCACCAGACCGGCTCGCGGGGACGCTCGCCCCACCGGTCAAGCAGCCGGGCAGAATCGTTCCGCCATAAACGAACACGGCGGGACGATTCAACCGCGCGATGGCGATGAGCGCGCCGGGCATATTTTTATCGCAACCACCGATGGCCACAAATCCGTCCATGCCCGCGCAGCCGACGACGGTTTCAATCGAGTCGGCGATGACCTCGCGCGAGACGAGCGAATACTTCATGCCTTCGCTGCCCATCGAAATGCCGTCGGAAATGGTGATGGTGTTGAAAATGATCGCCTTGCCGCCGGCGGCGTTCGCGCCTTTCTCGGATTCGAGCGCGAGTTTGTCAATATGCATGTTGCAGGGCGTGACGTTGCTCCACGTCGAGGCGATGCCGATGATGGGCTTGGCAAAATCTTCCTTCGTGAAGCCGACGGGATAAAGCATGGCGCGCGCGGCGGCGCGTTCATCGCCGTCGAGCAAAAGGCTGGAATTGGGGCGCAACGGATCGGCGGATTTATTTTTTTTCATCTGCGGGAAATGTTGCCGGAAAAAAGATTCAGCGGCAAGGTGCTTGCATGGCCACCGTTTTGAATTGAAAAGACGGGCGCGCTCGGCGAAAATGAAACTTCGGTGGAGAGATGGCAGAGTGGTTTAACGCGCACGCCTGGAAAGCGTGAATACCCAAAAGGTATCGGGGGTTCGAATCCCCCTCTCTCCGCCATGGTTTTTTTCCAACTTGGTGGACAGGGCGTGGCGCATGAGGCATGGGTTCTGATTCCTGTCGGGCTTCGCCCACAATCTCGTTGACATGAAAGTATGCATGGCGAATTCTTCCAAGAGAACCCATGTTCAAACATTTTTCAATTTGCCTGCTTGCCGTCCTGATTGCAACGGCAACCCGGGCGCAGCAGGTTTCCGTGGCAGCGGATTTCCGGCGGGATGTCCAGCCGCTCTTGGAAACGTATTGCTACGATTGCCACGCGGACGGCGTGGACAAGGGCGGCGTGGCGTTTGACAAATTCAATCCTGACGCCAGTCCGGCGGACAGCCGCGACCTCTGGTGGAAGGCGTTGAAGAATTTACGCAGCGGCATGATGCCTCCGGCAAAAAGAAAAGAACGCCCGACAGCGGAGGAACAGCAGCTTATCACGAAATGGATCAAGGCGGATGTGTTTGGCATTGATCCGAAAAATCCCGATCCGGGCAAGGTCACGGTCCGGCGGCTGAACCGCGTCGAATATCACAACACGATCCGTGATTTGATCGGGGTTGATTATGACACGCAGGTCGAATTTCCGCCGGACGACACGGGCAACGGCTTCGACAACAACGGCGACGTGCTCACGCTCTCGCCGATGCTGCTGGAAAAATACCTGAACGCAGCCCAGGAAATTATTTCAAAAACAGTGCCGGTGAGATCAAAAGTGTTGGCGGAAAAAATAATCAGCGGCGCAAGTTTCAATGAGGACCGCGGCGATGCCAGGGGCGGGTTGTCATTGTCCTATTACGAAACTTCGTCTGTTTCAAACACCTTTCAAATTGAACACGCCGGGCGCTATCAACTGGTTTTGAACATGTCGGCCAACGAGAAATATGTGGACAAGATTTTCGACTATAATAAATGCCGGTTCATTTTCACGCTGGACGGGCAGGAACTGGTCAAAAGAGATTTTAACCGCGAAGCCGGCAAACAACTTCATTACGAATTCGACGAACAATGGACGGCGGGCGAACATAAAATGTCGCTTGAAGTCCAGCCGTTGACGCCCGGAGTGAATCACGTCCGGTCGCTGACCTTGAAGATCAATTCCGTGACGCTGCGCGGGCCGTATGAAGAAAAGTATTACGTCGAGCCAAAGGATTACCGGCGCTTTTTTCCAAAGGACGTGCCGGAAAGCGCCGCCGCGCGCCGCGACTACGCGCGTGAGTTGGTGGGAAGTTTTGCGGGCAAGGCGTTTCGCCGTCCAGCCGACGGACAAATAGTCAACCGCTTGGTGGATTTGGCGGAAGGAATTTACACGCAGCCGCGCCAGACTTTTGAGACCGGCGTGGCGCAGGCGATGGTGGCGGTGCTGGCATCGCCGAGATTTTTGTTCCGCGAAGAAGTGGTTGAATCAAACCGCGCCGGAACATCCGCGCTGGTTGACGAATATTCACTGGCTTCGCGGCTTTCTTATTTTCTCTGGTCTTCAATGCCGGACGATGAATTGATCCGGCTCGCGGGCGAAGGAACGCTTCGCAAAAATCTCGGTGCGCAGGTAAAACGGATGCTGGCGGATCCGCGTTCGGATGCGTTGACGAAAAATTTCAGCGGACAATGGCTGCAGACCCGCGATATTGCGACCGTGCCGATTGACGCTGCTTCAGTCCTCGCGCGTGATGCGGAAGTTCAAACCAATGCGGTTGCAGTTGCGGAAGGCGATCCAGGCGTGAAAAAGCGCAATCGCAACGCGCGTCCCCAAGTCGAACTGGATGGTGTTTTGCGCAAGGATATGCAAAGCGAG
>Ga0137403_10001767_pt1 | contig 27055 bp, 28 predicted proteins | sample CZOMad2_1_16fung_FD_122057 | JGI IMG/M metagenome (GOLD analysis project Ga0137403, IMG submission 122057) | Vadose zone soil fungal communities from Angelo Coast Range Reserve, California, USA - CZOMad2_1_16fungal (Hybrid Assembly) | ecosystem: Environmental > Terrestrial > Soil > Vadose zone... | reverse complement strand
ACACGATCGCCAGGCGTCGCACGTGATGGTCGTGGAGCTTGGACGTCATCCCTCCGGCCCGCATCGGTTGCCGCGTGTGCTCAGTCATCGGGCACCTCCTGCATGGACGGAGGGCCGTGCCGAACAATGACACGAGCCAGGAGCTGACTCCGCCGCCGCCGAGTCGCCGGGGGCAGATTGGCCCAGACCTGAGACCGTGGCCCCGGCGGCGTGCGCTGGGCTGGAGCAGCGCGGCGGTGAACCGATGGGGGGGAGCGTGGTCAGGTTTGAGCATATGACCTCTCCTGGCTGATCTGCGAGCCGACGTTGACACCATTGCGACAGCTTCAACAAAGCCGATACACGAATGGTTACCTCAGGCTGCGGCGAGGGACAAGTGCTCTCTTGAGCCGTAGTGTGGTTGGGAGATCTCCACCTGCCAGCGCCGGCGGTACAACTCGGTGAGGTCGTCGACACGGTAGACCGCCGCCTCGAGCCGCGTGGTCACCAGGGTGATCTGGCGGGTCCGGGAGCCTGGGCGGCCGATGGGGTCGCGCACCTCTCGGAGCCCTCATGCCTCTGGTCGAGCGGCCAATGTCTCCCGGGCGAGCCATGAGGGACAGGTCTTCGGTTTCAACCACGTGACGAGGTGGTCATGGAAGCCGATCGTTTGAAGCCAGCGTGATCGTGGGAGCCCTTTGACGGCAGGCGTCCGCCGCACACTCGGCCTGACCAAGGGCCGACCCGGCGTGACATCCACCAGCTGTCGCGCACCAACGCGCCGCACCGCATGCAGCCCAGCTTGGGCGAGGAGAGCCAGAGGGGCATACGAACATCGGCCACGATCAGCCACCAGCACATCCCCTGCTGGTCAGCTCGGATGGACCGCCTGCACCTGAGCGAGATCGTGGGTGAGGCGAGGCGCGACCACCAGCTTCAGGAGGAGTCCAGTGCCCACATGGCACAGCCCCAGCAGTCGCGCCACCGGAACGCCGCACCCAGGCCGCTGTTCCGTCGGCTGGCCGAAGGCGGCCTGCAAGGCCGGGGTATCGGGCATGGAGCATCCCGAGCCATCGACCAAAAACGAGCGATGGCCATGCCACCGGCCGTCGCTCGAGAGGCAGGGCTGCACAGTGCTTCCGAAGCGCTCCAGCAGGAGGGCAAAGAAGCGCATCGGGAGTCTGGCGCGGGCTTGACCGTATGCCGCCGCACGGCACCGCACGCCTGACAGATGGGGCAGATGACTGCAGGCGGTGTGGCCATGCAGAATCTGCAGCAGGAAGAGCTGCACGGTGGTGACCGGCGTGAGCACACCGTCGCGCCACGCGGGATCACCGATCTCGCCACACACCGCGAGAATGGCGTCGGGTTGCAGCCGAGTGGCCCACTCGCCTGTAAACCGTTGAAGGATGGTGGTGATACTCGGGACCATGGGGTCACTTCCTGGACAATAGGGGTTTGAATCCCATACATACAGGAGGTGCTTGGAGAATCCCAACATCTACGAGACCCCATAGAAGAGATCATGAGTTCTGCCTAACTTAATGCCATTCGCGCAAGAGCCATTAAACGTCCAAATCCGTGGAGCCGATTCGCGGACACACTAAACAGGATCTGAAGAATAGTGTGGAGGGTACGAGGGAATAGTCCATGCCGAGAGCTTACCGCAACACACCCTATCCCTCAACCCAGCACCCCCCGGAATCTCCCCCTCTCGAGTACTGCCGGGAGCGCGTGTCATATACGCGGCGAAGATGCGATAGTCGAGATTCGTCATCTGGAGCCGATACTCCACGGCCCAGGCCGACTGGGCGAGGCACCAGAGCGCCGCCAGCATTACGATGCTCCCAATCCACTTCGGCTTCTTGCCCATTGTCGCGTCCCTATTGCCCATCGCGATCACCTTCTTGTATCACCTAGATCTGTCGCAAACTTACATTTTCGAGCTGATTTCCGAAAATCGTGCATCGACAAATCAATAGCTTACGGTATCGAAAAAGCTTACAAAAAGAAATATGCGATAGATCCGACGGAATACCCCATAGCAGTGACCAGGACCAACCCGGATAGCAGACCAACGCCGCGGCCGAACATCTCCCGCCCGAAGTCCGCGGTCAATGCCATGCCAATGGCGCCCGCCAAAGCCGGCCAGAGATGGGCGCCCCACTCCGATGGGCCTGCGACCCCCTAGGTCGTAGCGCTCAGCCAATCGCCCGATGCCGCCATAGGGGCCCCGATATCGGCATACATGCCGGCATCGGGGTCGCTCAAGGGCAAAGACTAGATGCCCCACAAGAAGAAAAACCTTGCCAGAAGGGCCACGCCGAGGCAGCCGCCGATCGATGTTATGCTGGCATAACGCACATACTCAACCTCCGTTCGGGCCGATCTAATGCACTGGACCCGCCCCCTTGCCAAGGGTTTCAAAAAGCCAGAATGATTTCAGGGTGTGTGAAATCATTCTTTAGTGTAGGGGGCAAGTCCCATGCCACAAATTAGCGTACTCAGGAGAGCATACAGATGTGGGGGCTATGCTGCTCGGGGCTTATCCTCCTCTACGGGAAAGTCTGGGTACCTCCGTCGGAATACCCTCGCTAATTTGTTGTTCAACGTCTTGACCTGCGTTTGGAGCGGCAAATGCACCCCTTCAGTGACCACTGCATCTGCTGGCGCTTGCAAAAGCGCTTACTCATGACCTGGTTCATGGTCGATTCCACAAACCTGGTGCTGATCCGTTCGCCGCAGCGCCACCGTTCACCATTGTTGAGGAGTCTATACCGATAGCACTGTCAGGCTAAGCTGGTGTGAGATCTGACAGAACCTGCTGTTGAACGCCCTCCGCTATACTCCACGGGGGGGCAAGGTCGTCGTCAGCGTGTCGTCGGGGCAGTTTGCAGGTCTTGAACGCCCAGAGCGCCTGCAAATCGCCGTGACGGATACCGGTCCAGGCATTCCCGAGGACCTGTGGCATCGGGTCGTCGAGAAGTTCTTTCGCCTCGAAGAGCCGCGGGTGCCCGGCCACACTGCCATTCAAGACGCGGGCTTTGGGCTCTATCGGTGCCGTCAGATCGTTGCGGCCCATGGCGATGCCCTCTGGTGTGAGGCGGGGGACCGCGGGCGTGGCACGCGCCTGGTGGTCGAGTTGAACGTGGCGCCGCCGGTGTGTTGAAGCGGTGAAGAACTCACCGTAGTCAGCGACGCGTTTCACTTCAGTGGTGCAATGCGTGGTGGGCGCGACAGCTAACAGCATCCTGCAGCGGCCTGGGCACGCGCGCATACCTGGCATGAAAATTGCTCTAAGGAGGCTTGGACATCACGCTGGAAAGGGGTAGCGGATGGGCTGATGCCTATGGATGGGTTGATGCGGCAGCAGGAGGTGGGTCAGCACCTTCTGCCGCGCGGGTGAGCCCGGATGCAGCTGACACCTGTGGTGGGGAGTCGTGGCGGATCTGTCGCAAATTTCTTTTTGTGGGCTTTCTCGATGCCGTAAGCTATTGATTTGTCGATGCACGATTTTCGGAAATCAGCTCGAAAATGTAAGTTTGCGACAGATCCGCATTATGGACTGCCCGCCTTTCCGGCGCTGGCCATCATAGTGGGGAAATTTTGAGGGGATGCCTTGCGAGCGCTCGACCGTTTTGTTGAGGCGATGTTCTCCACAGATGTCTACTCCCGGATGGTGCAGCCCCAGGGCGATTCGTACGCCATGCTGCTCCTTGGCAAGCTCATCCTGCTCTTTCAAAGTGGATGGCTGATCCTATTGCTCGGCGCTATGAGCACGCTGATCTTCGGCGTGCGCAGGAACCTTCGCCTGGCTTTCGGCTGCTTTCTGCTCATGGCGATTGTGCTCTTAGTCATCGTTGGAAAGATGCTGTCTCTTGCCGGTGAGTACCGCTCAGTCAAATCGCTCGCGGCCATGCTCCTGGAGCGCTTGGGGCCCGCGGACCTGGTCATCCATGAGGGCCCGCTGGAGAATAGCGCCGGGTTAACGTTCTACACCGGACGACAGATCCACGTCGTCGATGGCCGACGCGGAGGTTTGCATTTTGGCTCATGCTTCCCCGATACAGCTGGTCTCTTCTTGGACGGTGAGGGCTTGTGAAGGCACTGGCAAGGACCGCGTCGGGTGTTTCTGGTCACCGATCGACCGCTAGAGCAGAGTATGTTGCGCCTGATCCCGTCTCAGGCGCACCGCCTCGTCGCGCATGAGGGCAGGCGATGGCTGTTCACGAACCGTCCAGCATAGGGGAGGGGAGTCGAGAGGCGATCGATGTCACCATCATCGTCCCCATCCTGAATGAGGCACCGACGCTCGAAGAGTTGGCTAAACGGCTCATTGCCACCCTGCAGGGGATGGGGAAAGGCTATGAAGTGATCTTCGTCGATGACGGTAGCACCGACGATTCGGCCGGGATTCTACAGTGCCTCTATGAGCGCTATCCTGCCATCAGTGTCATCCGTCTCAGCCGCAATTATGGTCAGCATATGGCAATCTTTGCAGCCCTTGAGCGGGCGCGCGGTGAGGTGATCGTCACCCTTGACGGCGATCTACAAAATCCTCCGGAGGAGATTCCGAGGCTCCTGGAGAAAGCATGGGAAGGCTACGATGTCGTGTGCGGTCAGCGCCTCTCACGCGAGGACTCGCTAGGACGCAAGATTCCGTCCTGGCTGATCGGCAAGCTCGCCTCGTGGCTCGTGGGGGTCAAGATGCGCGATTATGGCTCAATGCTGCGGGCTTATCGGCGTCCTGTGATCGCTCAACTCTTAGGCTGCCAGGATCGCTCGATGTATATCCCCGCGCTTGCCAGTGCCTTCGCAGGCGCGGTTGCTGAGATTCCGGTGCGTCATCATCGACGCGCCGCCGGCAGCTCCCACTATAATCTCCTTGGCCTCCTGCGCCTGGCTGCCGATCTGGTCACCGGCTTTTCTCTGTTACCGATGCGCCTCATCATGCTGGCTGGCATGCTCCTGGTGCTGTTGGGCTCCGTTTGCGGACTCTATGCAGGCCTGGAAAGCTTCCGTGGTGTGCCTTCCAGCATGACATTGGTCCTCACGGCAGTGTTCTGCTTTGTCGGGGGCCTGCAGCTGCTGGCCCTCGGGGTCATCGGCGAGTACGTCGGAAGAACTTGCCTGGAGGTGCGGCAGCGCCCCCGCTATGTCATCCGGGAGATCTGGGAGTGAACGCCAGCTGCGGGTCCTCGTGGTCGGTTACCAGCGGTTACCACCCCGTATCCGGGGGCTTTCACATCCTGGCGCGGCAAGCGGCTGTACATTTGGAGTGCTCGTCCCCTGCGTGACGGTCCGGTGCTCTCAGCGAATGCTGGCCCCCTGAAACGATTGTGGGTTCGCAAGGGAAGGGATGCCAGATCGCCACTGGCGAGGGGTGTCTCCTTCTTACCAAGGTTCAACTCCAAGCGGAGGAGGTGATGCCGGGCGAGGTGTTGATGGGCAGATATGCGCTTCAGACTGGGATGCGGTTGAGGGAGGAAGATGCATGAAGGTGCTGATCACAGGAGGGGCAGGATTTCTAGGGTCTCATCTTACTGATGCCCATCTTGCCAAGGGGGACGAGGTGTATGTCTTGGATGTCGCCCAGGATTATAAGATCCGACATCACCTGGGCAACCCGTGCTTGCATTATGTCCGAGAATCGGTCTTTCGCGCCGAGATCCTCGAGGAGCTGATCCGCGCCACGGACCTGGTCTACCACCTCGCCGCTGTGGTCGGAGTTGAGCATTATGTTGCGGACCCTTACCAGGTTATGCACGTCAACATCAACGGTACCGAAGCCGTGCTCACCCGGGCACTGAAGCATCGCAAGAAAGTGGTGTTCAGCTCGACCTCAGAGGTCTATGGCCGCAGCGCACAGGTTCCCTTTGAAGAGGATGGCGAGCGTGTGCTTGGCTCGACGCATATCGATCGCTGGTGCTATGCGACCGCCAAGAGCGCCGCTGAGCACTTGTGTTTTGCCTTTCATAAGCGCGGGCTCCCGGTCGTGGTCTTGCGCTACTTCAACGTCTACGGTCCGCGTATGGATCAGCTGGATATGGGGCGCGTCATCCCGATCTTCATGGGCCAACTCCTCAGGGGCGAGGCGCTGACCATCATCGGCGATGGCTTGCAAACACGTTGTTTCACGTATGTCGATGATGCGATTCGCGCCACTGTGGTGGCGGGGCTGAAAGCGGCGGCGGTGGGGGAGATCGTGAACATCGGCACAGATGAGGAGGTGAGCATCAAAGAGCTGGCGGAAGCGATGATTCGGATTTCTGGCTCCCGCTCGATGCTCAAGTTTGTCACCCCCATGGACGTGTACGGGCCGGGGTACGAGGATATTCGGCGACGAGTACCTTCGATCACAAAAATGCGCGCTCTCCTCGGCGGTACGCCCCAGGTGCCATTAGAAGTTGGGCTACAGAAGACGATCGCGTGGTTTCGTCAGTCGGCGCCTGAGGAGGTGGGGATTTCCTCCGCTCCCAGCGGAGCGGCCTGGGATGAGGGGGAGTAGGCTATGTTGCGGCTTGCTATCAAAGGCGATGTCGATACCTGCATCGGTTTGCAGGAAGGTGTGTCCAACCTGCTTGCGCTTTTGCGACGCTACGCGGTACCCGCCAGTTTCTTCGTCGACTTTGGCCCCGACAACTCCGGCCTCAGACGTCTCGAAACGTACAGCATTGCCTACGTGCAGCTGCGCCACGTCGCTCAAGAGCTGCTCCATCGAGGGCCAGACCAGATTCCACGCTGCCCCATCCACCCGAGACCAATCCCCGGGCGTGCCGGGGCGGTGGCCTGCCAGGTCATCGACGCCCGGACATGAGATACCGCCCACAGGCTGGACCAAACAGGCTTCGGAACCTCGCGGGCAGATGTTCCTGCGCGTCGTGCTTGCGCTGCTGATTTGCCTCCTCGGCTTGGGGTCGCTGGCGTTGTACGACCCACATGAATCGCTCACTGATATGTCGCCTACCCTGTGAGCCCACGCCATTCGGCTGCCAGGTGTCTCATGAGCCATCTTAGGGGTCTCTTCCGCGGATGGAGCAACCGGGTCGGGAGAGGGACAGTCCTTGGGCTTATCCTGCTCGTACTCTGCCTCCCTGTCTTTCTTTCCGGTCTGAGGTCGCCCGGGCTCTACGATCCCGCTGAGTCCCGCAATGCGGAAACGGCACGAGAGATGATGGTTCATGGAGAGTGGTTCACTCCCCATGTGAATTTTGCTCGATATCTGGACAAGCCTCCCCTCACCTATTGGCTGATTGGCCTCTCCTACCTGGTATTCGGCGTCTCGGAGCTTGCCGCTCGCCTGCCGATTGCGATGGCTGCAGTGGGAGGCGTGTTGGTCACTTGGGCCATCGGGAGAGACCTCTTCGGCGACAGAGCTGGCTTTTTGGCGGCGGTCGTCTTACTGACGAGCTTCGGCTATTTTATCCTCGGTCGCCAAGCTCTGCTGGATCCGGTTTTCTCGTGCGTTACGACCCTGAGTTTCTTCTGTTTCTTGCGGCACTTCTGGGGCGATCACGACAACAAACTGTACAGCCTCCTGTTTTCCTGCAGCATGGCTCTAGCCGTCCTGACGAAGGGCCTCTTGGGCCTCTTCCCCCTGTTTGTCATCGGCATCTATCTCTTGTGCATCGGCAGACTGCGCCACTTCCGGGATATGACCCCCATCTGGGGCGGCCTCCTCTTCGGTATGCTGACTGTGCCCTGGCATCTCGCCATGAGTTGCCAGAACGAGGGATTCTTCTGGCATTACTTTATGAATGAGCAAATTCTGCGGTTCCTCGGACGACGAGACCCTATCGATTACATCTCCCTACCGCTACCTGTGTTGTGGCTGATCCTCTTCTTATGGCTCGCACCCTGGAGCACCTATCTGCCTTTAGCTGTCCTGGCGAATCCTCTCCGAACGGGGAATGGCCTTGATCGCGCCGAGCAGGGGGGACTCCTCCTCTGGCTCTGGGCCGCCGCGATTCTCGGCTTCTTTTCGCTCTCGCAGGCGCGCCTGCAGCAGTATCTCCTGCCAGCCATGCCTGCCTTGGCGCTACTGATCGGCAAAAGCCTCGACGATCGATTGACGGGCAAGGTGCCCTCGACGAGGGGGCTCGTCGTGCTGAGTGTCCTGTCTCTGCCACTGCTAGCCCTGGGCTTCTTGCTGGTCCCAGCCTCTATTGAGCGGTACTACGACATAGGACCCCCAGAACAGACGGCTTCTTTAAGTCGGGCGTTCTTCGTCACCCTCATGGTGGGGAGCGGCGTGGCGACTCTCGCCTTTTCCCAAAGGTGGCGGATGGTCGGCATCCTGTGCATAGTGTGCAGCATGCTGGCGTCCTTCTTCATTGCCCATCAAGGCTTGCTCCTGCTTGAGCCGAGCCAGTCGAGCAAACTCTTAGCCGCAGTCATCAACAGGGATCGACAAGCGGGTGAGACGATTGTGCTTGAGGCGGAGAAGGAGGAGCCGTTCGAGTACGAGGAAGTCGCGGGGCTCGTGTTTTATACCGGTCAGAAGGTCTATCTGCTGCGCAAGAGAAATCTGCCCAAGTTGCCTCTGCCGTTGCGACCGGGGGAGCACTTCATGCTGAGCGAAGCGGAGTTCCATCGATTGTGGGGATCAGAGGAGCAGATTTACCTGGTGACGGATACGTTTGGTGAGGAGGGGGGCGTTCTCGATCACCACTCTCCCTGCGTCGTGGTAGGGCATGTGGGGGATCGGTGGGTGCTTTCCAACAAAGCCTCGTCTCACTCATCCAATGCCAAACCGTGCCCGAGTGGTTAGTCCTGCATGGGGCGTTGTCAACTTATTGTCTATCAACATGAGCATCTGGCAGGCAAGTGCACACCTGCCTCGGTTGGGCATCCTTAGAGATGTGTTGCAAAAACTACCTAAAGCGCTTCTGCAAGAAGCAACAGATGCAGTAGATCCCACGCGGCGCGCATCTCCTGCTGCAGATCCGGACGTGTGTCTTGAACGGCGAGTGGGAGACTGCGTTTCGGGAATGGTATCCCGGATTCCTCCCGCCGGAATCTCCCGCTCTCCTTCCGTGCTGTAGGTCCTTTCAGGGTTCCTTGGACCTGCGCTGCTGGGTCAGGGCGACGAACTCTGGATCGGCATGAAGGCTCTGAAAGTCTGGATCCCGCTGTGCCGTGGAAGCCAAGGCGGGCTTTAACACGATGGCCCGCGCCAAATGCTGCAGAGCATTTTCCTTCTCCTCTAAGGACGCATAGGTAGCAGCCAAGTTGTAGAATGCATCGCTCGATTGGGGATCGAGCCGGATGGCCTCGCCGAGCGGCTGGAGTGCCGCCTCATAGTCCATAGCCCTCAGGAGCAGCGTGCCCAGGTTATACTGCGCGCGCGCGTATGCAGGGTTCAGCTCGATAACCCTTCTAAATGCGGCAATGGCTTGGTCGAGCTTGCCTAGCCCGTGATAGGCCACCCCTAGGTCAAAAAAGGACTCCGGGTCGTTTGGATCAAGTGCCAACGCTTGCCTAAGAACCTGTAAGGCTTCGTCAAACTTTCGGTGCCGCACGTACAACTTCCCCAGCCAGACATAGGAGGCTTGATGGGTCGGATCAGTGGCAAGTGCCCGTCGAAACAGGGTTTCAGCCGCGCTGAGGTGCTCCTCATCGAACTCGAGCAAACCGAGGTTGAACGAGGCCCTGGTGAGGTGGGGTCAAGCTGGAGCGCTTTGAGGAACGCTTCCCGTCCGGCTGCGCGATCGCCCTAAATCGAACCACACGACATTGGTACACGTGAACTGCCGAGCCCGCACTTTGGTTTGTGTTTCAGCGACCCTCACTGTCCCAATCTCATATGGACTGATTTAGTGCATCAGCACCGCCCCAAGATTGCGATGGGCCGGACCAAAGTTGGGCCGCAACACGATCGCCTTTCGAAGAGGCTCCTCTGCCTCATTGAAATGACCAGCCTGCAACTCAAGGAGGGCGGCGCCATATTGGGTGCCAAAATCGTGGGGCTTGCGCCTTGCCGCCTGGTGAGCCAGATCCGCCGCGACGGTAAGCTGCCCGTCGTGCTCGGCCTTCTCTGCGAGGGCCATGAGCCGTTCGGCGTCGTGGCTTTGACCACAAGCTGCCGGGAAGGCAATGAGGCACAGCCACAGAGCATATCGCCACGGCCCAAACTTCAGTATCATGAATCTATCCCGATCCGTCGCAAATTTTGAGCGATGACGCAGATAACCCTACTGGGAAGGTGATTAGGCAGCCAGGGCATCGAACTGGGCGGTCAGGCTCACCGTATTGTCGCGCCGATGCACTGATAGGCGCCGGTCACGTTGACGTCGCGGCTCCGCTGCGCGCATGCCAGGTCAAGCGTGCGCCGGGACGCCTCGACTGTGCATTGGGCGGCCACCACATCTGGACGATTAGCGGTGGCGGCCTGCCGGAGATCGGCAAGCGTGGTCGGAATGGCCCGAGGCGTAATGGCCAACTCGCCGAAGACCTCAGCGCTCGGTGCGACGGGGAAGAACGGACGATGGCGCGCGCGATTCATCCCTATTCGCGCCAGTCGGCATAGGCTCTGCAGTTTCCGGTGTGAGGCTCTCTTCCCCCCCCAGCGTTGGCCTATCAGGGAGGAAGCTGATCAGTACTGGGACCACGAACAGGATCAGGACTGGAGCAAGGAGCATCCCGCCCACAATCACCGTGGCCAGCGGCCGCTGTGTTTCCGAGCCAATACCGGTGGAGATCGCCGCCGGCACGAGGCCGATGCAGGCCGACATACACATCATCAGGACTGGCCGCATGCGGATTTCCGTGGCGTGCAGCACCGCCGCATCACGTGCGTAGCCATGATGGCGCAGTTGATAGTAGTACGAGAGCAACATGATGCCCGCCATCACGGCCACGCCGAGGAGCGAGATGAATCCGACCGCCGCCGCGACGCTGAAATTAATGCCGGTCAGCCACAGCGCCAGGATACCACCGATCATAGCAAAGGGAATACTTGCCATGACCAGCAGGCTATCGCGCAACGAATTGAACATCCCGTAGAGTAACATGATAATGAGCAGGACGCTCATGGGCACGATGTAGGCCAACCGTGCCGTGGCTTCCTGCAACTCGCCGAACTCGCCGCTCCACTCTACATGATAGCCCGGCGGGAGCGGGACCGCCTGGGCCACCTTAGCCTGGGCCTCCGCCACCGTACTGCCGAGGTCGCGCCTGCGCACGCTGAACTTGATCGGGATATAGCGCTCGTTATTCTCCCGATAGATATAGGACGCCCCGGACTGGAGGGAGATGTGGGCCAACTCGCCGAGGGGGACCTCGGCGCCGCTGGGCGTGGCCACGTGAATGGACTTGATGGCGTCGAGATTCTGGCGGTATTGGGGGAGCAAGCGGACCACCAAAGGGAAATTGCGCTCCTGCTCGAAGATCTGGGTTGTCTCCTTGCCACCGATGGCCGCCTCAACAATCGCGTTCACATCGCCGGCGGCCAGCCCATAACGGGCGGCCCGCGGCCGATCGATCTCGATGAGCACGTTGGGCTGCCCCAGCATGGTGAACACGCTCAGATCTTCAATGCCGCGCACCGACTCGAGCTGCTGTTTAATGGCGGCGGCCGTGGCTTCGAGCACCGCCAGGTCGTTGCCAAAGAGCTTCACCGAGTTTTCGCCCTTCACCCCAGAGACGGCCTCTTCGACATTATCTTGGATGGTCTGTGAGAAGTTGAAATCCACCCCAACAAACGCTTGCTGGAGCGCCTGCTGCACCTTGTCGATCAGCTGGGATTTGGTCATCCCTGTCGGCCATTCGTCGAACGGCTTGAGCGGGACAAAGAGCTCCACGTTGAAAAACCCCGTCGGGTCGGTGCCATCATCGGGGCGGCCGTGTTGCGAGACGACGGTGAGCACTTCGGGAAAGCGGTTGATGATCTCACGCATGCGCGCGACATATGGTTCTCCCGCCTCCAGGGCCATGGTCGGCGGCAGCGTGGCGCGAATCCACAGGTTGCCTTCCTCCAGCTTGGGCAAGAACTCGGCGCCGAGGTGGGGGACGAGCGCCACGGTCACCGCCAGCAGCATAATCGCCGCCCCCACAGTGACCAGGCGATGTCGCAGGACCGGACGCAAGCAGACGCGATAGGCCCGCGCGAGCACACGCACGAGGAGCGTCTCGCGCTCGTGGACATCGTTGCGGAGGAGAAAGGACGCGAGCATCGGCGCCACCGTAAACGTCGCCAGCAGTGCCCCGATTAGCGCGTAGCCGTAGGTCTTGGCCATCGGCGCAAAAATCTGGCCTTCGACCCCCTGCATGGTAAACAGCGGAATGAAGGCTGCGATGATAATCGCGGTCGAGAAGAAGACAGCTTTATCCACTTCGACGGCCCCGGCCAGGATGCGGTGCATCTTCGCATAGGAGGGGCCGCCGGCGGACGTGGATATCCCCCCGGAGGTCCCGCCCCGGAGGTGACGGAAGATGTTCTCGACCATGATGACGGTGGAATCGACAATGATGCCGAAGTCAATCGCCCCGATCGAGAGCAGGTTGGCCGAATCGCCGCGCAGGACCATCAGCATGAGGCTAAAGAAGATCGCCACGGGGATGGACGCCGAGACAATGATAGCGCTCCGCAGGTCGCCGAGAAAGAGGTATTGAAAGACGAAGAGCAGGATGATGCCGAACACCAGGTTGTGCAGCACCGTGTGGGTGGTGACATGGATCAACTCGCGACGATTATAGAAGGGCCGGATCTGCACGCCAGCCGGTAGCACGCCGGAAGTGTTGATCCGCTGCACTTCGGCCTCGAGCCGCTCGAGCACGTCCAGCGTCTTTTCGCCGCGCCGCATTAACACGATCCCTTCCACGATGTCGCGATCACTATCGCGTCCGGCAATGCCGAGTCGCTGGGTGTGCCCGATGGCAGCCTGGGCCACGTCCTTGAGCAGTACAGGTGTCCCGCCCACCTGGGTCAGCACAATGTTGTTGAGATCATCGACCGAGCGGATCAGCCCAAGGCCGCGTACGTTGGCGGCTTGTGAGCCGATGTCCAGCGTGCGCGCGCCGACGTTCTGGTTGCTGTTGGCCAGCGCCGTGAGGACCTGCGGCAGTGGTATGTGGTAGGCCACTAGCTTTTGGAGGTCCACTTCGACGTGATACTCCTTGGTGAGCCCGCCCCAGCCCACCACGTCGATGACACCTGACACGGTCTTGAAGCGCCGCTCCAGCACCCAGTCCTGCAGCGTCTTCAGCTCCATGAGGCTATAGCCGTGCGGTCCGACCAGTTGATAACGATAGATTTCCCCGACGGCACTTTCCGGCGAGATAGTGGGCTGCACGTTATTGGGCAAGGTGAGCATGTTGAGCCGGTTGATCACCTGCTGGAGGGCAAAATAATAGTCGGTGTCGTACGCGAACTGCACTTTGATGCTCGAGAGTCCATAGAGCGAGATCGAGCGCACGTGCTGCAGGCTGGGCAGCCCGGCGACTGCGATCTCGATCGGCGTGGTGATGTAGCGCTCGATTTCTTCGGCCGATTGGCCGGGGCTTTGGGTGATGATCTCGACCATCGGGGGGGAGGGGTCGGGGTAGGCTTCGATGTTAAGGCGGTGAAAGGCGACCGCACCGGCGCCTAAAAACAGCAGTAGCACCGCCAGTACCATCGCACGCCGCACTAAGGCAAACTCGATGACCTTTCTTAGCACACTCGTTTCCTAGGAGGCCCGTCCCAGATTGCTGAGGAGCAGACTCCCGTCAGAAACCACCTGCTCACCCGGCTGCACGCCGGAATAAACCTGCACGTAGCCGTCCTGCTCCAATCCTGTTACGACCTCCCGCTGTACGAACTGATGCTCCCCCTGCGCCACCCAAACGCTGGTCTTCTCACCATCACGCACGATCGCACTCAGTGGCACGGCTGGAGCGTGCATATCCCCATCGGTGATGATGCGGAAGGTGGCAAACATCTCGGGCTTGAGCTTCTGCTCGTGATTCTCGACCACAGTGCGTACCTCGACACGGTGCGTGACAGGATCGGCCGAGGCGGCGATGTAGGAGATGGAGGCCTTGAAGACCTCATCCGGATAGGCCATAACCCGGACTTCCGCGGGCTGCCCTACTTTGATCAGCGGCACATCCGATTCGTAGATGTTGGCCAGCATCCACATCTTGGACAGGTCGGCTATTATAAAGAGCGGATCGGCGTTGTCCGGTCTGATGTATTGCCCAGGGCCAACTTTGCGAGCCGTCACCGTGCCCGCGAGCGGTGAGACGACCAAGGCGACGTTATCGATCGTGCGATCTCGTTCGATACGCGCAATGTCGGCATCGCGCTTGCCGAAGAGACGCAGCCGGTCGCGCGCGGCCGCCAGCGCGGCCTCGGTCGCGAGGAGATCGCTCTCCGCGTTCTGGACGTCGGCTTCCGCTTGCTCCCAATCCTTAAGCGCCACCGCTTTATTGAGGTACAGTTGGTGCTGCCGTTCTTCGGTCCGGCGTGCCAGCTTCAGCGCTGTGGTGGCCTTGACGACGGTAGCGGCGGCCGCAATCAAATCGGCTTCCGCTTGCACGAGATCCGGCGTATAGAGTTCTACGAGGGGCGAGCCGGGCTTCAGCGTGTCGCCGGGCTTGGCCAACAACCGCAGCACCCGTCCCGTATAGGGCGAAAAGGCTGGCGTCATAACATCTTCATTGAAAGCGATCTTGCCGGTGGCCATCTTCTCCGCACGAAACCCCCGCAGACCGATGGTGACGAGCGTGATATGCGGCATCTGCTGCTCGTCGAGGCTGACGGTGTTCGTCTCTGAGACAGGCGTTCGTGACTCCAATGCCTTGCTTTCCGAGACGTTCAGGGACGTGGCTGGGGCGGAGGAGCTGGTGAAGCGGCTCGCCACTAATGCGACCCCGAGGCAAATGCCGAGGCCCACCCCGATGGCTACGGCCATGAATGTCCGCCGTCTGGGCTGCACCGGCGAGGCAGGTTCGGCCGGAGATCCCTGCGACGTCATCTTTGGCCCCGGTGGCTCGCGTGTCGACGTCTTCGCCTCTTGCGCTTCGATCGTGTCCATGAGTCTACCCTTCTTCACCCTTAAGGTTATCCCTGATGGGCGTATTCGCCTTGAATACGCGGCCTGGTGTCCAGGACAGCATTCTTCATGCCATATGCCCGACGACGGTCAAGAGCGCTTGCGGTTCCCCCGCCACGGCATCGGTGAAGAACGATGCGTGCACCGCAGACCCCGCATGCTGTCTTCACACCCGCTCGGCGCGAGCAGTTGCGGGCGTTGCTCCATCAGAGCCCACGCCCCTGCGGCAAACCCACCAGTGTCTGGACCCTCAAGTTGGCCGCCGAGGTGGCGTTCGCCACCTGACTGACGCTGCGGCGCGTCAGCGGCGAAACGATGCTCCAGGCCTGGGCCACGCTCCAGACGCGGTGGAAGGGGGCCAAACAATGGATCACCTAACACCCCGCCAGGACCGCCAGACGCGCCTTTCTCCCGGTGCTCAGGATGGGTGCGACGGGCGTGCCACCCCCACGCACCCGCGATCGCCAGGCGGGAGAGATCCGCCGTCACAGTGAGGCGAGAGGAGTCGCGGTCCCCCTCGGACGGGTGTCGCAGGTCACCTATGAGGCCATTCCGAGGGCCGGTGTGGCCACCCTGCCTCACACCGCCACCAAATCTTGTCGCAACATCCTTCGCTCAATTTATCGGAGTTTGTAGCTGCGCAGGAGCGATTTTCTTTCGTCATGTGCACGACGAGCGCCTCGAGCTCCGCATTAAGCTTTGGGCGACCGGGAGCATGCCGGTGCTGGGAGTCATCTAACTTCTTCGCGATGAGCTGACGATGCCAGGCCGGGATGGTGTCTGGCTTGACGATCGTGGCCACCTCTGTGAGCGCCTGCTTGCCCGAGCGCTTGCCGATCTCGGCCAGGGTCTTTCGCTCCCCGTCAGTCAGGCGCATGTGGCCTGTGATCTGTTGACGGAGAATCCTGTTCTCCGTCAACAGATACTCGTTGCGCCGCAGGAGTGCTTGGTCCACCGATCCGGCGATATACGCTAACAGCTTCTTCCAACCCATCACCCTCTCCACCTCTGCCTCTTCTGGCCACATTGACGGTCAGTATGGGCGATGCTGGGCCGGAATGCCAGTCGAAGAGTAGGCGCTGGTCGGGCCGCAAACGCTGCTGTATAGCCGGTTTCGAACATTTTGACCATACGGGATCGTCACAGGCGGTGGTCAGAGCGGGCCGAACGGATGTCCCGCACCGTGTAGAGCTTCCGGCCCTTCACCGTATAGTAGATCCGGGCGCTGACCTCGGTCGCCAGGCCAACGGCGAGGAGCTGGACTCCCAGAATGACCAGGAGCATTCCCAAGAGCAGCGAGCCGAGGTACTCGTAGATGGAGATCTGGAAGACGAGCTTGAGCACCGCTACGCCCGTGAGGATCAAGAAGCCTACGCCGGCCATCCCCACCCCCCAGAGACCGAAGAACTGCAGCGGCCGTTGCAGATAGTGGATGAAAAACTTCACGAGCATGAGATCGAACAGCACCCGCCATGTCCTCGAAAATCCATACTTGGAAATCCCTCCCTGCCGCTTGACATGCGTGATCGGCACCTCTGCGACGGAGACGCCTTGGAGGGTCGCCAGGGCGGGAATGAACCGGTGGAGCTGGCCGAACAGCTCCACGTTTTTGATCACCTCCCGCCGATACGCTTTAAACGTCGTCCCAAAGTCGTGCAGGGGCAGGCCAGAGAGCCAGGCCATCACCGCATTGGCCACCCGAGACGGCAGGCGCCTGCCCCAGAAGCCATCGACCCGGGTCGTCCGCCAGCCGCTGACAATGTCATAGCCGTCCTGCAGCGGCGCCAGCAGCCGGGGGATCTCCTCGGGCTGGTGTTGGAGATCGCCATCCATCGCGAGAATGACCTCCCCCTCGGCGAACTCGAAGCCGGCGGCCAGCGCGGCGGTCTGCCCAAAGTTCCGCCGGAAGCGAATGACGTGGGTTCTGGCATCGCTGGCCTGAATGGCGCAGAGGCGCTGATAGGTCCCATCCTGGCTGCCATCATCGACGAAGATCAGCTCGTACGCGCACCCTAAGGCGCCCAGGACCTTGGTCAGCCTGGCATACAATTCCTCGATGGTGGCCTCCTCATTGTAGAGCGGGACAACGACCGACAGATCGAGGCGCATTCACAGGTCTCCGTAGTGAATCAGCCGAATCCCCAGTGCCTGGACCTCTGCCCGTAAGGGCGGTGCGGTGAGGGCGCGCAATTCCACCGCCCGAGACGCGATGAGCGCGGATGGACCCAGCGGGGCATCCGCAGTGGCGAGGGTGGGGTCCAGGTGCCCCGGGTGGCACATGAGCTCGGTGACGCCCTCCTCCAGCCGGGTAAGGATCCCTCTCAAAACTGGGCTGGTCAGGAATCCGGTGTCCACCATCCCGTGGAAGTGGTCGTTGGCGGCCACCGCGCCCCCCGCCAGCCGCGTCCGGCAGCGCCTGGCACACAGGGTTACCAGGAGGGCTTTGGAGGGTTGTGTGTTCCAGCGGGTGAAGGCGCACACCCTCAGCCGTTCTCCCGCCCAGCGAATAGCCCGAATCCCATACTGGGCCGCGACCTCCACGGCGAGGGTGAAGAGGGGTGGATACATATGCACATGCTTCTCGCTGTCCACGTGCGTTGGACGGAGGCCGGCCTCAAGCGCTCGTTCCAGTTGCGCGGCCCACTCGTGGCGGAGGTCCTCGAGGGCGACCCGCTGCCAGAGCAGGCCCCACACGAGCGCGACGGGCCTCCGCCGGAAGCGTCCGGTCGCATCAACGAGGGTTGGGATCGCCCTGGGGGGGAGGACCGCGGGGCCCCGCACCACGTTGAGATGGATGCCCACCCCCAACCCTGGATGGACCTGCGCCAGCTGCACCGCCTCTGGAAAGGCTGGGGCATTGACGAGGAGCGTGGCACTGGTCACGATCCCGTCCCGAAACCCCTCAATGATGCCCGCATTGATACCGGGCGAGAGGCCAAAGTCATCCGCATTGACAATGAGGTATTTCGCCATGATCGATCCACGTCTCCAGCGCTCGCCAGCTGAGCGCGCTCCGCCGCGTCTCCGGCCCATCGATACGGTGAGCAGGGGACTCTAGGGCAGGTGATTCGCTACCAAGAGGAGGGCCGCACCGTCGATCTCCATGTGGACCCGCACCGGAAAGTGCCGACCGGTCGGCGCCTCGAGGCGGCGATAGTACTCCAGGTCCATGACGCAGTAAACCAGCGCCTCGGCGCTCAGATAGCGGCTCACCTCCGACTCCGCCGGGAGCGAGGGGATATACCGCCCCAGATAGAAGCTCAAGGCCAGCGCTTTCACCGGCCCACAGGCCTGCAGCGGTTGACCTGGATTAACCTGGGCGGCCACGGCGTGGGCCAAGGCGGCAATGGGATATTGCTGGTTAAATTGGGGCGTGTAGATGCGCGTATCGACCGCCATCATCGCCAGCCAGGTGCATCCCAGGATGCCCCCGAACACCAGATATGGCCGCTGCAGAAGGACCAGGCTCGCCAGCAGGACGCCTCCCAACGCGAGCAGGACGCTGGTCCAGCGCCGCGCCTCCAGCGTGACCGGCAACAGCAACATGCTCTTCGGCGGCAGCACGGCCATGGCCCTCCAGATCCCTCCCGCCAGGACCCACAGACCCAGCGCCAGCACCAGGGCCGGGCCCATGACCCACCACCCGCGCCTCCCCACCGGGGCCTCCTCCCACCAGCGTGACCAGAGCCAACCCACGAGGAGTGCCGCCGCCGGGAACGCTGGCAACATGTAGATATCCCGTTTCCCCGTCGAGCCGGAGAAAAACACGAACATCATCACCAGCCAACACACTGCAAACCACCAGCCCCGCTGGTCCTCCGGCCCCAGACGGGCGGCGCCCAGGAACAGGGCTGGCGGCAGGAACAACGCCCACGGCAGAAATTCGGCGGGGAAGGCCCCGACAAAAAAATACCAGGGGGCGACATGTTCCCAGGCCCTGAGATAGCGTTCGACATTGTGATGGATTAAGGCGGCAGAGGCATAGGGCAGTCCTCCGCGGCCGATCGCGGGCAGATACCACGCCAGGCTGACCAGCAGGAAACTACCACCACACAGGAGGACATCTCCGCCGCGCACCGTCGGCCACTGGCGCTGCCCCGTCAGATAGGCGAGGGCTACCAGGGTCGGCAGCACCACCCCCACCGGCCCCTTAGCGAGCGTCGCGAGCCCCATGCAGATGCCGGCCAGAAGGGCCCCCCATCGCTGCTGTTCGCCAAGCCACGCCCAGAGGGCCCAACACGCGCCGGTGACCCCCAGGGTGAGGAACATATCCAGCAAGGCTTGCCGGCCGCTCCAAAAGAACCCGCCACTGGTGGCCAGGATGAGCGCGGCCAGTAGGCCGGCCCGGGGCGACAGGAGACGTGCCCCCAGGCGCCAGGTCACCAGGCACACCGCGATAGACGCCAGGGCCACGGGCAAGCGAGCGGTCCAGGCCGTGACGCCACCGTTCACCACGGAGAGCAGGGCAATCGCCCAGAAGAGCAGCGGCGGTTTATCCGGATAGACCATCCCGCCGACATGGGGGAGGAGCCACTCGCCGCCCTGCCACATCTCGCGCGCGATCAACGCATAGCGCACTTCCTGCGGGATCCAGAGCAGGCGGTCACCGAGCCCCAGCAAGAACAACGGCAGGGTCACCGCCAGGATGAGCCCTGCCGCTACCCAAGGGGCGCTTTTATGCTTCACCTCCACACCTCTCGTCCAGGCCATGGGGGACGTGCGCTACCGTGCGCGTCCAGGGGACTCGCCCGGCGCACCTGGCGTGGGCGCCTCCAGGGGGCGCCGAGGGCCTGCGCCAGGTGCGCGAGGCTCAGGCGGTAGTCAAAGTGGGCTTGATTGGGCACCACCTGGGTTTGATTGAGCGTGCGCTGCGCCTCTTGCACCTCCAGGAGGCTCGTGGCGCCCCGGCGATAGGTGGTGGTGGCGATCTGAAACGACTCCTGCGCTTTGGCCAAGGTCTCCGTGGTGTAGACCTGCAGCAACGCCTGGCTCGTCTGATAGGCCTCATACGCCTTGTCCACATCCGTCAGGGCCCCCAGGCGGGTCTGTTCCAAGGCGGTGGTGGCCTGCTGCGGCGCCGCCAAGCCCTGATCGATGAGGCCCTGAAACGTATTGAACACGAAGAGCGGCAGCGACGGCGGACCTCCGGCGGGCAGCGGCCGGACGAGGCCGCCCGCCGATCCGCTCAGCAGCGTGCGCAGATCGCTCGCCGCCTGCTGATCAGCCAGCTGGGCCTTGACCAGGTCCTGCTGGAACGCCACTTTATTGGCCTGGAACTTGATCAGTTCGCACGCCGGCCCATCGCCGGCCTTCACCCGCACCTGAATCAAGCGCTCGGTGGCAGTGGTCAGGTCCAGGTTCTCGACCGCCACCCGGATGTTCTCACGGGCCAGGACGGCGGTGTAGAATGCCTGCCGCAGTTGCAGGCGCTGGGTACGGATCGTGTCGAGCACCTGAGCCTCGGCGGCCTGTAGTTGGAAGTCGGCGGCTTCCGTGCGCATTTGGCGCTTGCGGCCGCGCTCGAAGAGCTGATCGATCCGGAAGGTGTAGGTGCGTTGGGAGGCGGTCGGGCTGGTGGTCGTGAGGTCCTGACCCGAGTGATTGAGATTGAACTGTTCGCCCCCGAGCGTGAGCGTCGGATTGGACCGCACCGAGGCGGTCAGCCGTTGCGCCCGGGCCAGGTCCACCCCATAGCGCGCCGCGATGATGGCGAGATTCTGTTGCAAGAGCAGCGTTTCGGCCGCCTCAAGCGTCAGTTGCCGGGGCACTCCCCCCGTCTCCTGAGGAAACACGGCTGTCGGCGGCTGCCCCCACGTCGGGGTGCCAACGAGCACAAGGGCCATGAGCCCGCACGCCAGGGATCGCATCATGCCTCCTCTCGGGGCCACGCCTCAGGGCTCATACGGGATCCGGAGGCGGTTAACGGCGCCATTCCCAGGGCTTGCCACGCCGGCATAGGTCACCTGATCCTCCACGGATGAAAATACGCCCGGGCTATTTTCACGTCAGGCTCCATGAGCCAATGGCTCACCACCACGCATGAACATGTGATACAACTCCAGATATACGGCTGGCTTCGAGGTCGTTTTTGATACTGGTGCCGCGAGCCTGTACGTCAGGCTGACCCGGGACCCCAGAGGCACCGCCGACTGCAGCAATCCGTCAAGGGTAAGCGCGTAGAGTAGATTCATACTCATCAGGTTCCCTTGCCAGCCGCTCCGCTTTATTTTCAGAGTAGTATCAATCTCCAGGAAGAACCCAACGCATCATCTAGTTATTCCGCGCCCCGGTTCCCACGGTTACTGTGGTCGACCCAGCCGATCACGAGCTTGTAGGTGCGAGGCTCAGGCGGCAGCTTGACCACAGCATACACGCTATCTGGACGATAATATAGGGTGTCGCCCTGCCCCACGACCAGCGACAGGCCATTGATCGGCTGCGCATGTTGGGCTAGCCACTGGGGAAAGGTGCCGCGATCGACGGCATTGGCGAGAAAATCATTCGAGACCTCGGGGACCTGCGGCCGTTGATGGTCGAATGATGCCTGATCCCCAAGGGTCAACTGCTTGAGCCCTGCCCCCGTATCTGCCGCGATCCACCACACTTCCTGCCAGGCGGCCATGTCGCTCTTCACCTCAAAGGCCACCGTATCGCCTGGATTCCCGTCCCATACCACCGTCGTCCAGTCCTGGTGCTTCGTGGCAGGCAACACTACCAGCTGGGCGGGGAACTTTCCACCATAGCCTGGATCCGCGACCACTTGCACCTCACGTCCGGGGACCACCGCGGCGGTGGGGAACTGCTGCGCGTCCAACCGCTTTTCCAAATTCTCCAAATGTTGCTGATGGGCGGCGTAGGTCCGATAGTCCAGATCGGTGACCTCTAAACGGTATTCCATGGCCCAGGCTGGTAGTGCCACGAGCCAGACAAGCAGAAGGGCTGCTGCACTAACGAATCGGAGCTTCATGTCGTCCTTCCTTTCGTTGTATGCACGAAACATCAGTGGTTCATCATCAGACACCCACACGGAAATGCGCAAAGCCACCAGCGCGGAACGCGCTCCGATTCCACCTCCATACCGGAGCGAGGTGGCCGACTAGGGCGAACGGCAGCATCATGCAGGGGATGAGCGAAAATTTCGCCCCCGCATGGTAATCGCTGTCGGCGCTACTGCTGTGTCGACATGCCACTACTCGGGGCCTGAGGACCCGGTGTTTGGGTGAGTGGACCCTTGGCAGGCTTGCTCGTCTTGCTGCTGCCCCGGTGCTTACTCACGGTGATCAGCCCCTTGCCGGGGAGACGCTTTCGGGTTTTTTGACTATACGGGGTGAGGCCCAGCACGAGGGCCAGCAGCCCGATCGCCGCAGAGGCATACGCTCCTCCCACGGGCCAGTGCCACCCCGCCTGCGGCCGGCTGACAGGCCCCTCACTGGCGAGCTGGCCTCAACGCTCCGGGCGGTCGGTGCGGGAGGGCGACAAAGGCACGGTGCGCGCCCCATTGCTCGCCATGACGTGCGCCGGTGGGGCCACTGCAGGCGCATCAGGCAGCCAGCTGATCAGCACCGGGACGATCAGCAGGATCAGGATTGGGGCCACCAGCATCCCCCCCACGATCACCGTGGCCAGTGGCCGCTGCGTCTGGGCCCCGATGCCGGTGGAGATGGCGGCCGGCACGAGCCCAATACAGGCCGACAGGCAGGTCATCAGCACCGGTCGCATGCGCACGTCGGCGGATTGCTGCCCGATATCGAGCGTCCGTGCTGCAGGCTGGGCAGGCCAGCTACCGCGATCTCGATGGGGATGGTGATGTGGCGCTCGATCTCTTCGGCCGATTGCCCCGGACTCTGGGCGAGAATCTCCATCATCGGCGGCGAGAGATCGGGGTAGGCTTCGATGTTCAGCCAGTGAAAGACCACGGCTCCCGCGCCCACGAAGAGCCCCAGCACCGCCAGCATCATCACGCGCCGTGCCAGGGCGAACTCAATCACCTTCCGCAGCATGCCTCTCTCCAGCAGAGGACTCGCCCCGATTGCTCAGCAACAAGCCTCCATCGATGACGACCTGCTCCCCAGGCGTTACCCCGGACACAATCTGGACGTAGCCTTCTTGCTCCAAGCCGGTCGTCACCATCCGCGGGGCGAACTGGTGGTCCCCTTGCATGACCCACACCCGCGCCTACGCGCCCTCGCGTACGATGGCGCGTTGCGGGACCGCCAGCGTCTGGGGGGAGGGATCTTGAAGGTCAGTTCGTGCTGGTGCGGGTACAACAGGCTCGCGGTCTTGAGAGAGATCGCGTATAACCATCCTGGAAGGGGGCATGCAGACACATCACGTCCTTCCAGCCTGGCGTGGGCAGCCCCGACTCCCCCCCACAGGTGTCGGCTGCTGCCAAGCGTATTCGCTCGGCAGGCGGTTTGTCAGCAGCGCCTGCCGCCGCATCATCCCATCCATGGTCATCAGCCCCTCCGCTACCTATCTCCAGCGTGATGCCCAAGCCTCCTTATGGGCAATTTGCATGCCAGGTCTGCGCGCGTGCCCAGGCCGCTGCAGGGTGCGGTCCGCCGTCGCGCCAACGGGGTCAACACCGTGCTTCCCTCCAGTCACGCTCCTGCCGTTCTCCTTGTTATACCAGGGGTTGAGGGGGGTTCACATGCGTTCCCGCCTGACACCGCTGCAGCGACACGCGGCGCCGACTGCGGTGAGTTCTTCACCGCTTCAACGCACCGGGGGCGCAACTCTCAACTCGACCACCATGCGCGGGCCACGTCCGTGGTCCCCCGCCTCACACCAGAGGGCATCGCCATGGGCCTCAACGATCTGACGGCACCGATAGAGCCCAAAGCCCGCGCCTTGAATGGTGGTGTGGCCTGGCACCCGCGGCTCTTCGAGGCGAAAGAACTTCTCAAAGACCCGATGCCGGAGGTCCTCGGGAATGCCGGGACCGGTATCCGTCACGGCGAGTTGCAGGCGCTCTGGGCGTGCAAGACCTGCAGATTGCCGCGACGACACGCTGACGACGACCGGCTTTGTCAAATTAACCTTCTCACTTGCCCAGCTCCTACCCCGTATGCCATACTCGCCGCATAAACACACCACCACCAACCAACCTGCATAAGCGCCATCGGTTTCCGGCAGAGTTCATTAGCCACGGTGTCTGGCTGTACTGCCGTTTTTGCCTCAGCTACCGGGAGATCGAGGAGTTGATGGCTGCACGCGGCGTGATCCTGACCTATGAAGCCGCGCGCTATTGGTGCCGAAAGTGCGGGCAAGCCTATGCGAATCAGTTGCGCCGTCGGAGTCCCAGACCCGGGGACAAGTGGCACCTGGATGAGGTGTTTCTGACCATCCGTGGCCAACGCCACTACTTGTGGCGCGCCGTCGACTAGGACGGCCATGTCCTCGATATCCTGGTGCAACGCCAGCGGGACAAGAAGGCGGCGAAGAGATTCTTCCGCCAGCTATTGAAGGGATTAACCTACGTGCCGCCGGGGGCTGGCCAGGACTATGGCAACGATTCGTGCCGTATCCACACACAACTACTGCACCGGCCTCCAGAACTCGATGTCAAGCGGCGGTGGCATGCGCTGGAGATTGAGGATGTACGTGCCAAATCTACCGAGAAATCATATCATTTCAAATGCTTTCATGCCCATCACGCATCAATCGGCACAAGTGCTAGCCTTGATGTGGGTACCGAAGAGTCAGTTTATTCTGGAGGCACTGAAGGCGTCGAGGGTGCTGGCCTTGCTGGAGACTGTGAAGGCGTCGAGGGTGCTGGCCTTGCTGGAGACTGTGAAGGCGTAGAACGTAATGGCGTTTGGGGTTGGGATGTCCCCTCGCTGGCGCATCCCCCAAAGAGTAGAATCAGCACCATGCTCATGACTGCTAGTGTATAAGACGCCATACGGGTCATCTTCTGCCAAGAAATTGCCATTAGTGGTCTCCTCGCGATGTTCAGAAGAAAGGTGCGCGTCATGGTTCCCCTATGATCCTACTGGACCGCCTCTCATCACAACAGTCGCCTGACTTTTCCGCTCTGTGATCACAGCCAAGATTCATGCGGCCGCCAGGAGAGAATCCCATGAAAGTACTTGTTATTCAAAAGGTTTTTAGCCATGAGTTGCGTCAGCCTCAAGTCGTGCAAAGCATGTTTGGGAGCACTGAACCCCATTTTGCTTCCGTGCCGGCGACTTTTGGGGCTTCCACGACACGAGGGCATGTCAAAAACCTCTTTAACATCCAATACTTTCACGGACGCTCGCGGCCTTGCCCGCACCAATGGCGGCCTCGGAGCGGAAACGGAAAAGTCAGTCTATTGATATGGTCCTTCCGATACAGACTAAGGGTTGCCACCGGCCAGTCGCTAGAAGGGGACGTGTTGGGCCTGCGCTGGTAGGTCCGCCCAGCGTGTCTCCGCAGCCATGAGCTGCACTTTCAACTGTTGCGCCACGTGGCTGGCTATGTCGCTCTGAATGCCAAACGCCCCCGTCAGCTCCCGATCATATTCGTGGGACCACAGATGGCCCTGGCTGGCTACATCGATGAGCTGTGCGTTGATTCGCATGTGGTTGTCCACGGTGCGCACACTGCCTTCGAGGATCGTCCCGACCCGCAACTCGTGACCGATAGTAGCCACGTCTTTCAGGGTGCCCTTGTATTTCATGACCGAGGCGAGGGCGATCACCGTCAGGCCATGAATCTGTGCCAGCTGCGTGATGAGCTCCTGCGTCATGCCATCGGCCAAGTAGGCTTGGCTCGCCTCGGCACTGAGGTCGATAAACGGCAACACCGCGATCCGCGACTTATCCAGCGCCACCGCTGCGTGCTCGCTTATCCCCCGCCATAGCCCCCACCCGCCCAGGAGCACCAGCGCCACCATGACGACTGCCAGCCCCACGTGGATCATCCACCACTCACGCGGTGAGCGCTGACGCGCCAGCCGCCGCTCCCTGAGGACGATACCAGGCCGGCGGTCCGAACCGTACCCATTCTGCCCGGGGACCCCACGGCCGGCCTCGCCCAGTCCCCCAAGGGCAGGCATGGCCTCCGGCTCCGGCGCGAGGGCCCCCGAGGCCGCGTCGACATTGGGCTGACCGAGGCCAGACGCCTCAGGCGGCACGAGCAGGGCAGACGACACCGCTGCCGGCCCGCCCGCGCCATTGGCGGGATCCTCCTCCACATCGGCCACAAACCGATACCCATAGCTGTGCCATGTCAGGATGATCCCTTGAGCTCGGCCACTGTCGCCTAGCGCCTGCCGAACCGAACGGATGACCCCCTGCAGGGTCGCCGGATTGACGGAGCGTCCCGGCCACAGCTGCGCGCGCAGCTCCTCCCGGGAGACCACCCGGTCCCGGTGCTCCAGGAGATAGAGGCACATCCGGAACACTTTTGGCCGCAGCCGAATGCTCTTCCCACCGCGCTGCACACTATAGAGCTGCGTGTCTAAGGCACACTCGCCAAAGTGGTAGATCATCGTCTGGAACCCCCAAGAAACTGGGGAACGATCGCCATGTCATCCGCCTGCCGGCGCAAGGTGGTTCGCACGTCGCACCGATGGCTGCCCCTTGGCGGGGCAGCGCGGTCCCCCTCATCACCCCAGACTACTAAAAGATGTAAATCATCCGATTGGCGAAGAACCAGGCCCCCTGTGCCTTGCGGTCATTGGCCGCAAAAGCCTCGCCGTAACCGGCGTACGCTATTCGGGGGGTCCAGGTCAGGCCCGGCATAATGGTGTAGCGCAATCCCGTGGCAACCTCCCAGCCTAGGAAGTTGCTGTGGCCGGTGAAATTGTAGATCGGCTCCCCCGAACTATTCAGCGGGCCCCCACAGGCGCCGGCAATCGATCCCACGCGCAAGACCGCCGGGCAGGCGGTTGGCATGCCAGCCGTCCAGAAGCCCCCCGCCGCTCCCTCCAGGATCAGGTTATCGCGGAGTTGGTACTCGGGATGGGCGCCCACGAGCTGCCAGCCAAAGCGATCCGCCGTGCCGGCCTCCGCCCAGCGCCGGAAGGTCTGCGTCGAGGTGCCGTCGACCTCCGA